>Ga0123519_10011759_pt1 | contig 12862 bp, 7 predicted proteins | sample YelNatPaOPRAMG02_FD_87396 | JGI IMG/M metagenome (GOLD analysis project Ga0123519, IMG submission 87396) | Hot spring microbial communities from Yellowstone National Park - Yellowstone National Park OP-RAMG-02 (version 2) | ecosystem: Environmental > Aquatic > Thermal springs > Hot (42-90C) ...
AAACAAGCGCTGAGCCAAAAAATCGCTGAAAGCCAAAATCAAATCTTAACTCTCCAAAATGAGAAGGCCTCCCAAGAAAAACAGCTGGGCAACTTAAATGAAAAGATAAACGAGCTTAACCTTGCGCTTAAAACAAAAGAAGAAAATTTAACTAACCTTAATCAACAGCTTCAAGCGCTTCAGGCAAAACTAAATCAGACCGAAGCTTCCTTACAGGACAAAGACAAAAATATTCAGGAATTAACCCAGACTAAACAACAGATTGCTGAAGAGAAGAAAAAAATAGAGGTAAAACTTATTCAATTACAAGAAGAAAAGGATTTTTTAAACAATCAATTAGGCGGTTTAGGAGAGCAAGTTAAACAGCTGCGCGCCAGTATTCCTGAGAAAGAGAAAACGATTTCAGAACTGATGCAGAAGGTTCAGGAATTATCTAACATTATTCAAGAGAAAGATAAATTAATTATGGAGGCAAATTTAAATCAACAGGCGCTTTCAAAGAAGCAAGAGGAGCTAGCAACAAAGATAAAAGATTATGAAAATCAGATTATGCAGTTAAATAATGAAAAGGTAAGTCTTCAGAATGCCTTAGATATGGCGCGCGCAAAAGAAGAATCTTGGGGAGTGCAGGCAAAACAATTTTCTAATTTTATTGAAGAGCGCGACCGAAACCTCGCTACTTTAACTCAGACAAAACAGCAGTTATTAGAAAAGATTTCGGATTATGAAGGTAAATTATCCCTTTTACAAAATGAAAACAAAGATTTGGATTATAAGGTTCAGGAATATAAAAATAAAGAAAAAGAATGGTTAAAAAGTCAAGGAGAATTGGCTTTAGAGTTAAACAATAAACAAAAGGCACTGCAGGATTTAATCACCCAAGTACAGGATTTGCAGGCGCGCGTGGATGAATTGTCCAAAAATACTAAAGAGATTGAGACAAAAAATAAAATTTTATTTAAAGATAATCAGTTTTTAAAACGTAAAGTTGACGCAAGTGGTAAGAAACTGGCCCAAGTAGCGATACTTAAAGATAGGCTAATGCGGGAAAACGCAGTTTTACATTATAACTTAGGGGTTTTATATTTACAGAAACAGGAATTTCACGATGCGCAGGTTGAGTTTGAAAAAGTTTTGGAATTAAATCCTAATGATGCGGCTGCGCACTATAATTTAGGAATTATTTATGCAGATTATTTAGATAATAAACCCAAGGCAATTGCCCATTTTAAGCGTTATATCGCACTTGACCCTAAAGATAAAGATGTGGACAGAGCAAAAAAATATATTCTTACTTGGGAGACCTGGCAGGAGGATAAGGTTGGGATATCGGATAAACCCAAAGATAATTTTTAGTTTAGGATTAGTTTTTCTTTTTTCTTTAAGTGGAATTATTACCGCTGAGGAAATTAAAGAAACAGAAGCTAATGCTCAGGTAAATCTTTCTTTAGAGGAGCGTCTTAACTTAAAAGTTTCCTTAGACTTACGCAATATCGACGTTTTAGAGGCATTAAAATTTTTAGCCGAGAAAGGAAATTTAAATATTGTGCCTACCCGCAATGTCACCGGCCGGGTTACGCTTAATTTACAAAATGTTTCGATTAAGGATATATTTGATTTGATTTTACGCTCAAATGGCCTTGCTTATGTGCGCGAAAAAGATATCTTTTATGTGATGAATGAAGCTGAATATAAAGCCACTTACGGAAAGCCGTTTTTTGATGTGCGTCAAGTCAAAGTTTTTCGTCTGAAATATTCTATTCCTGAGCAGGCGTTTAGTCTTATGGATGCCTTAAAAAGCGAGATTGGTCGGGTTTTAGTAGATCAAGAGTCAGGTAATGTATTATTGATGGATACTCCTGAACATATAAATAGGATAGAAGAAGCATTGGAAGAGTTTGAGAAAAGAAATATAATTGAGGTTTTTGACTTAAAATACGCCAAGGCAAAGGATGTGGAGGAGATTTTAAAGACGCGCATTGATTTTAAAAAAGTAGGCATGGTTAAAGCGGATGAACGCAATAACCAAGTAATTGTGCAGACTTTTGCTGACCGAATGCAGGAGGTAAGAGATTTAATTCGTTATTTAGATGAGCCGACAAGAGAGGTTTTGATTGAGACAAAAATTGTAAAGATAAAATTATCCAACCAGATGGATAAAGGTTTAGAGTGGGAAGGGATTTTTGAGATGGCAAAAAAATACGGCACCTCTTATTTTGGTTCTTATCCTTTTAGCAATATTGTGGCTGGCTCAACTACCCCTACTTTTTCTACGCGTAAAAATGTTTTAGATAGTTTAGGCGGTTCAATTGCCTCTTATCCTTTTTCGGGAACTACTGCTAATTTAGCTGCCAGTCAAAAGGTTTCTCCCGGCGAGAAGATGCATTTAGGAATTATTGACGATGACCGGGATTTTGATTTATTGATTAATTATTTAAAAACCTTAGGCGATACTAAGGTTATTTCTAATCCGAAAATTGTCGTCGCCGATAGCCAGGAGGCGCGGATTCATATTGGCGAACGTCAGGCTTATGTAACTACCACTACGACTACCGGCCAGACGACTTCTACGATTTCTGAAGAAGTGCAATTTGTGGATGTGGGGATTCAGTTGGCAGTTACTCCCCGCATAAATAAAGACGGATTTGTGACCATGAAGTTAAAACCGGAGATTTCCAATGTTGCCAGCATTTTGATTACACCCACCGGAAACCGGATTCCCATCATTGATACAGTGATGGCAGAAACAACCGTAATGATTAAAGATGGTACAACCCTTTTACTCGCAGGCTTACGTAAAGAAGATAAAATTTTAACTTCCGAAGGTGTGCCTTTGCTTTCAAGCATACCTTTTGTGGGAAATCTATTTAAAAAAGAGCAGGATAAGACCGAAAGAACTGAACTTTTGGTGATGATTACTCCCCATATTATTAAAGGCACAGAACTTACCACTGCAGACTCCCGCGCCTTTGGCGAAAAATTGGTCAATGATTATCAGGATTATCCGGCGCTTGAGCCGATAAAAAAAGAGAATAAAGAAAAAGAAGAAGCAGGGGGAATAAAGCCGTATAGAGAAGAAGAGAATCAATCTGTGCCTTTAGATAACGCAAAATTAGGCATAAAGACATATTAGATTTTTAGGAAACAGAGGAGAATAAAGATGCAGTTAGGAAAAATGAAAATAAAAATAAAGGAGGCGGTATTTATTTTATGCGCCCTGATTTTAGTAAGTTTAGTGGTTTTTTTGGGCTTGAAACTTCAAAACACTTTACGCCAGTTAAAGGTAATTAAAGAAAATTTAAGCGACTCGGATAAACAGATTTTAGTATTAAAAAATAATTTTAGCCAACTTCAGACAGAATTCCAAAATTTACAAAGAGAGCATGGCAGTGTGGTTAGTGACCGGGATAATTTAGCCAAAATTGTCGAAAAACTTAAAGCCGAGAAAATCAATGCTGACCAACTAAGTAAAGATTTAGAAAAAACCAAAAAGGAATTAGAATTTATGCAGGCAAAAAAAGAGGAGTTTCAAGAAGAGAATATAAAATTAAAAAATGAACTGGATTCTTTAAAAAATGCCCATAGTCAGTTACTAGCGGAGAAAGAAAAAATAAAAAGCGCGCTGGATGAGGCAATGAGTAAAACTTTTATCAGCAAATTAGAAAAGGAGCGTATCCGTTTAGAAAAAGAGAATCTTAACTTAAAAAATAATCTTAAAAAAGCCGATTTAGAAAGTACCCAATTAAAAGAAAAAATAAAAAACCTGCAGAATGAATTAGTTAAGGCGCAAAAAGAAACTAAGGAAGTGAGTGCAGAGCGCGAAAAATTAAAGAAAGAATATGAAATTGCTTTAAACAAAAATAAGGCAATGGAGAAAGAAATTACCGTGCTTCCTAAGCATTTTGCGCAAGTAGCGTCCCAGAATAAAGCCCTGATTAAAGAGACCGCGAGTATGCATTATAATTTAGGGGTATTTTATACGCGCAACAAAGAATACGGACGGGCAATCCATGAATTTGAGAAGGCAATTGAGCTAAATCCCAATGATGCTTATGCCCATTTTAATTTGGGCTATATTTATGCCGAATATGTCGTTGACCGGCAAAAAGCAATTGAGCATTTTCGCAATTATTTAAGATTAGCCAAAAGCGACGATAAAGACGTAGATTGGGTAAAGAAATATATTCTTACCTGGCAGGCTTGGGAAGGCAAAGAGCCCTTAAAATAGCTTAATTTATTCTTACTTGCTTTGTTTTATTAAATGAAATTATTTTATAATTTATATAAAAAATCATTTTTTTTACTTGTCTTTTTTTTAATTTTTTATTATAATAATTCTTACCTAATTGCTTTCACTACTGAAACTGTAAAGCCAGAAGATAAAGAAAAAAGCGATTTTGCCGGTGAATTCTTTGGCATAAAAGTCCCGAAAGAAAATTATTATTTCGTTAAAGGAGTAATTTCTATTTTTGGGAAACGCTCAGGCGGAATGCCCCAAACCCCAGAAGAATTAGAAGAGGAGATTTGGGAGGAACTTTTGCTTTCCTTTGTTGCCTACAATCAAAATATTACCGTAAGCGAAGAAGAGGTGGAGAAACAGATTAATCAGACCCTTCAAGCAGAAAATGTAAATTTTAACTGGCAAAAAGACGCTTTGGGTTTTGAAAATTGGTTAAAAGAAAGAGCCGGCATAACCCCTCAACTTTTTAAAAATCAAATTAGACACCGCCTACAATTAGATAAACTGCGCCAAGTAGTTATAGAAAGAATCCAGCCTCAAGTTTCGGAAGAAGAAGCCTTAAATGCCTTCCTTGATGAGAATAATATGCTCAGTTTAGAATTAGCCCAATTTGAAACCGAAGAAGCAGCAGATAATTTTTATAAAAAGGTAAATGGAAGACCTGAAATTTGGGAGAAAGAAAAAAAGAAAAACCCCAAAGATTTTCGGCAAATCAGTTTAGTGACTGTAATTTTTTTAATTGATTTCTGGAAGATCCCCCGTGAGGCATTATATAAGATGTTAAAAAAAGAAATCGGAGAGTTTTATCCGCCCCGGCCAATTTATAAAGGATATGCGGTTTTTAAAATCTTGGATAAAAAAGTAGCTACGGAAAAGGATTTTAATGAAGAGGCAAAAAATGCCTATTCTGAGAAAGTCAAAAGTATAAAGAAATACGAGGGTTTTAATACTTGGTTAAAGAAATTAAAGGAAGAGGCGAAAATAAAAGTTTATCAGGAAGAGACGAACACTAACAATTTAAATTCTAAATCCGAAATTCTAAATTCTAAATAAAATAAGAAAAGGAGGGAAAAGATGAGAAAGATAGTTTTAGGGATTCTGGTGCTTAGTTTTTTCTGTTTGATGACTTCAGCAGTTTTTTCTGCCCAGAAGAAAAAAGCGGCTGAGCCAGCGCCCGCAGTAGTATTAACTCCTGCGCAAGTGGATGCCTTAACTAATACCGCAATTGCGGAATTAAATAAGGCGGCCTGGACAATTTATCTTCTTCCGCAAGGAGCAAAGAAACCAAAAGAAGAAACAGATGTACTTACTTTTAGTGGAACCGGGATGGTCTCACAAAATCTTTCCGCTAAGGGTTTTTCTGGCTCGCAATATTCTTTAACGGTTAATCCCGATAATACTGCACTCTTTCAGACGGTACAGAGAAATGAAAAAGGCGATCTTGCTTTGTGGAGCGGAACGATTACCGGTTTAGGCACCGCAAGCTCAAGTATTTACGGAACCTTAACGATCATGTACAAAGATGGAAGCAGGATTAGTTATTCTTTTAAAAGCGGTTCTGGTTGGGCAGTAAGTGAAAAGTTAACTCCACAAGAAGAAACTGCGAAGAAGAAAAGATAAATTTTTAAAAAATTTTAAAAATAAGAGATGATTAATTATAGAATTGAAAAGTGAAGTGAGATGATTTAGTAATCTCAAAAAAGAAGCAATGTTTGTTTAGTGGCAAAAGAGGTTTAAAATGGTATCTGTGCCTAATTTGAAAGTATTAAAAGAATATATTGAAAAAATAAAAAAGAGATTTCATCCTCAACAGGTCTTTCTTTTTGGTTCTTATGCCTATGGAAAGCCAAAGAGAGAGAGTGATATTGATATTTTAATAATTATGGAAACCCGCTTAAGGCCATTAGAGCAGGCAGTAATCATTAGAAAGGAATTGCCATTTTTTTTACCTTTGGATTTAATCGTAAGAACTCCTAAAGAGGTAAAAAAAAGGATTAGACAGGGAGATTTCTTTTTAAAGACGGTTTTAGAAAAGGGCAAAAGATTATTATGAAGGAGATTACTAAGGAATGGATAAAAAAGGCAGAACAGGACTATAGAGTAGCGATTAGAGAGTTTGAAGCAAAACCTCCGGTATATGAGGCGGTTTGTTTTCATAGTCAGCAGTGTATAGAAAAATATATGAAAGCAATCTTGCAGGAAAATAAGATTCCTTTTGGTAAGATTCATGATTTAGATATTCTGCTTAAAGATTGTAAAAAGTTTCTTCCTGAATTAGAAAACTATCGGGAGGAATTGCTTTGGCTTACTGCTTTTAGTGTAGAGGTGCGCTATCCGGGTTTGGAAATAAAAAGAGAGGATGCTTTAAAAGCAGTAGATTTTTTAAAAAAGATAAGAAAGATCCTTAAAAGTTATTTTTTAAAAGATAAAAAACTGTAATCTCAAAAAAGAAGCAATGTTTGTTTAGTGGCAAAAGAGGATTAAAGAGGTAATAGAATGTATAAAGCAGGACTGGCGATTAAAGAAATAATAAAGGAAGGAGCAAGAAGATAAAAATGGTGGCGGGAACTAATGATAAAAAATGGTGTCTGTCCCTAATTTATTTAAAAAAATTGGCTTTGGGGATTTTAATTTTTCTACTTTTGGCTAAGTTAGAGATTTTTGCGCAGGAAGAGAAACCAAAAGAGAAGCTTAGGCGCACCAGTATAATGAAAGAGATTCAGGGAGAAGTAGTTTTTATTGCTAAAGACCGGATTGCTTTATTATATCGGGTAGATGAAACTGGCCAGAATGAAGAAGAGATTCTTTTTTATTTACCTAAAGATATAAAATTAGTGTATAAACAGAAATTATCCGAGATTGCAATGGGCGATATTGTCAGTGTCCAATATGAGGAGGTAACGGAAACTTCTGATACTGGCACAAACATTACCTTAAAAGCCAAAAGCATTATTTTTGTAAAAAAAGGCGCAAAAAAGCCCCGGCAAGTCGGCGCAGCGGTTCCAGAGACATTGCTTGATACCGGAAAAGAATAAAAAAACGGATGGGCCAAAGAATTAGGCAGAAGAAAATCTCTTTAGTAATTCTTTTACTTACTTGTTTAACGAGCGGCCTATTTTTCTTTACCCAAGAAGCCCAGCCCTATCAGATTAAGCGGGTATTAAGGGGAAATTATACTTTAGCTTCCGGAACTGAAACCTACAGTCTTGACTTAACCAATACTACCATTGGTCCGACTCCTCCTTTAACTTCTGATGACCCCTTAGAGATGACCAAAACCTTGGTTCTGCAAAGCGAATGGACTACCTCAAATAACCCTAATACTGCGGATGTAATTGCTTTATTAGATGACCCGACTACTCTTTTATTAACCAGTATTGCCTCAGCCGCGGCGCGCGATATTGCTTATCAGATTGTCGAATTTCAGTCGGGAGTCAATGTTACTGCCGGCTTAACTCCGATTGGTGATTTGGCCTTAAGTAAGACAATTACCCTGCCGCAAACTTTTTATATTAATAAAACGCTTCCTTTTTTAACCTGGCGCTCAAATGCCGGAACTAACCCCCAAAACCAGGATGAACGCGATCTTTATGATATTATCTGGGTGAATGCTACCGGAGCAAGAATTACCTCAGGAAGCACCAACAAAATCAAGATTACCCGTACCGAAGCAGCTAACAACTGGTGGAATGACCTTTATTATCAATTGGTGGCTTTTGATGTTGATGACCCGGATATAGAAGTGCGCACGGGTTATACCCAGATACCTTCTACTAATTCGAGTGTGGTGGTTAATGTCTCAAGTTATAACATAAACAAAACCCGCGCCTTAATGTATTTTTATATTAATCCTGACACTAGCGTTAGCGGTTATGAAAATAGGTATCGGGTAGATGGAACCTTAGAAGATGATGGCACAAATCTGACTAATCTTAGATTTAGCCGCTATACAACTGGCTATGACATTAATGTTACCTGGTATTTAGCCGAGTTTAAAAACAATATTGTCTTAAATAAGTATGGCCGGGTATTTATGAACTCTTCTGAGACGACAAAAAATGTAGATGTCTCAGTAAGCCCGAATTTTTATCCTAACCGCACTTTGACTTTTGTTTCTGCTTCTGGACCGAATACTTCTACGCAATCCGGTTTAACCTATGTAGTAACTGAAGCCAATCTTACTACTCGTACTAACTTACAGTTAAGTCGTAATGCTTCAGGTTATGGAATAAATGTGAGTTATTTGGCCATAGAACTTCCGCCTTTAAATCTAAAAGTTCCCAGTGATGGCAGCCAAACCTGGTATGTGGGAGAAAATCAGACGATTTCTTGGGATTATGCCAAAGAAATCAAAGACCATAATTTACAGATTCGGCTCTGCACAAACAATTGCGCAGTATTTAGTAAAGAAAATTATAATATTTTGGTTGATACGGTTTTAGCTTCGAACGGAAGTTATTTATGGAATATCACTAAAAGTGTAGATGGTAAAAATCCTTTAAGTGAAAATGCAAGAATTGCTTTAGTGGATATAAATATGACTGACTGGACAAATACTACTAATACTACGCGCAACTGGGATATCTCAAATAATAACTTTAAGATTCGGCCGACTTTAACTTTGACTGCCCCCAATGGTCCAGAAGATTGGCGGGTAGGAGATTCTCAGCAGATAACCTGGACAAAGACTGGAAATGTAAGTTATACGAGTTTTAATATTACTCTTTGGACAAATAATGGCACAACTTATAACCAGACGCTTAATTCGACACTTAGTCAAAGTGATGCTTGTGGAAGTGAAGATACCTGTAGTTATTCTTGGGCACCTATTCCGGATATGATTCGCGATGATTTAAGGATAAAGATTGCTTTAAATGACCCGCCTTATACTAATGACAGTTCTGACGCAAGTTTTGCGATTAAAGCAAACTTAACTCTTACTCGCCCAGTAGGAGGCGAGACCTGGAATGCTTCATCCAATGAGTCAATTAACTGGAAAAAGAGAGGAAACTGGACACATCCAGTTTATGGAGACAATAAAGTTAATCTTTCTTATTCCTTTGCCTCAGAAGGGATAGATTATGAGATTGCCTCTAATCTTTCCTGTGATGAATATTGTAGTGGAGAAAATTGCTCTTATCTTTGGGTAGAGATTCCTGGGCAGGCTTGTGGTAATGATGTAAGGGTTAAGGTCTCAAGTGTTCAGGAGAAATTAGCAGTTTCTAATCAATCCGGGAATTTTAATATTACCTCGCAGCTAAAAGTTATTTATCCGAGTGCAGCAAATATTACTAAACGTATCTTTGAAAATTTAACTATTGAGTGGAATATTTCTGGTCCGATAAACTCAGTGCGCTGTTGGTATTCTAAGACTAATGGCACGGCGGGTTCTTGGAGTGATATTTCAGGTTCTTTAAATGTAAGTAATAAAACTTATGCTAATTATACCTGGCAAATTCCGGATGGAACTGCTACTTCCCAGGCAAAGATTCGGGTGGCTAATGATACTGGTCCAGATAGTCCGGGTTATCCTTTTGATGATTCAGATAATCCATTTAAAGTAGTCGGTAATTTTAAGGTATTTTATCCCAATGGCGGTGAATTATTCTTTGCAAATCAGTCGGATTCAATTAAGTGGAATAGCACTTCGGATTTAGTGGGACAAAAAGTAAATATCCGCTTAGATACTGACTTAACAGGAGGTGAGGATTATCCGATATTAGTGGCGGAGAATGTGACGATTGGAAGTCAAAATTATACTTATCCTTGGGATAAAGTAAATGATAATTTAACTGAGGCAGCCAAGATAAAGATAGAGTTAGCTACTGACCCGGGCAATGTCTCGGATACTTCAGATAGTCCCTTTAAAATTAAGGGGGTCTTAAACGTTACTCAGCCTAATTCTACGAGTGTCTTTTATGTGAATACTACTTGTCCGATTGCCTGGAGAGTGGATGGCGTGGGGATGGGTAATTTAAAAATAATTTATAGTCTTAATGATTTTCAGACCAATTATACCATTGCTCCCTCAGTTCCGGCTTATTCCTCTCCTTATAACTGGACGCCTAATCCTGAGACTACTTATTTAGGCACGGCCAAAATCCGCATATATGATCCTTTAGATACCGACGGTGTAGTTTATGATGATTCCCCTAATTTTAAAATCCGCGGAATTATTAATCTGACTGCGCCGGATGGAGGCGAGACCCTTTATGTAAATGAAACCTTTAATATTACCTGGACCGGGGAAGGTAAAATCGGAAATATTAGTCTTAGTTATTCTACAGATAATGGGACAACTTATCCTTATTTGATTGAGAGTAGTGTTCCTTTTGAAAATTATACTTATCCTTGGCGGGTAAATGATTCGATTGGTAAACAAATAAAAGTAAAGATTGCTCGCGTAGAAGATTCAGGAAATAATGATACCTCTTTAAGTAATTTTAGTATCAAAGGAAGAATCTTTATTCAACATCCTGACCAATACGATATCTGGCGGGTGGATGATAAGCCAGAGATTAATTGGACAACCAATGGCACTATCCCAAAAGTCAATCTTACCTATACCAATGGCTCTGGCACCTATGTGATTGCCACAAATGTTACTAACCAAGGAAAGTATCTTAACTGGTCAGTTCCGGATGATATTGGAAACACCTCAAGTATTCAGGTCTATGATTATAATGATTCCTCAGTCATTGGCTATTCAGATAATTTTACCATTAAGGGTAATATTACTGTAACTTATCCTAATACTAATGTTACCTGGTATGTGAATGAGACGAAAAACATTCAGTGGTACGCTAACGGCACGGTGGGCAATGTCTCGATTCGCTTATGGAATGGTACAGGTTGGTATAATATCACTAACTCTACCTGTTCAGGCGAGGGCTGTTCAGGTAAAGGCTCAAGCATTTATACCTGGGATAAGGTAGTGGATATAAAATCTGATAATTGTAAAATAAATATTACTTCGGTTAATGATTCTTATGTCAGCGATGAGTCAGATGTCTCTTTTGCGATTTATCCCAAAATTAATGTCACTTCTCCTAATTCTACCCATAAACTTAATGTGGGAAATGATTATCCCGGGATTATTAAATGGAATATTACCGGAACCACGATAAGTAAAGTAGATATTATTTACTATAACGGAAGCCATAATGAGACGATTGCGAGTTTTGTCAATGCCAGTTTAGGTCAATATGACTGGAATAATATTCCTTATAATATTAATAACTCTGTACGGATAAGAATAATTGATAATAGTACGGGTGTTCCTTTAACGAGTGTCTATGGCGATTCTAGCCCCTTTGCAATTATTGGAAGGATTATTGTCTTAGAGCCAGCCTATAATCAGAGTTGTGAAATCCTTTATAATCAGACCTTAATTAAATGGAATGCCACGGGTGTAAATTCGATTTGTTATATTAATTATTCTGTAGATGGAGGCATAACTTGGCTTCCAATTAAGACCGTAAATATTAACACTGATGGGATTGGTTCTACTTATTGGGATGAGAATATGCCAGAGACTTGTGTAAATAATGCTACGATTAAAATTACTTCTGTTAGCGAAGAAGCAGTAAATGATACCTCAGAAGAGTTTAGATTAGTGGAGAAATTTAATATCCTTGAGCCAGAGAACGGGACAGTTTATGTTGCCAATGATACCCGCTGTATTAACTGGTCAAGAAAGAGTTCCTCTGCTTTAGCCACGGTAAAACTTTATTATTTTAATGGTACAGGTCCGGACTGGAATTTTATTGCCACTGTCCCAAATAGTGGAAATTATTGTAGTTGGAAGGTACCTACCGAGAAGAGTTCCATTGATTATCGGGTTAAAGTAGTCAGTCCGATCAATGAATACAATTATAATGAGTCATATCCGAATTTTACGGTAAGAGCCAATCTTACAATTAAAGCACCCATTGGGGGTGAATTCTGGGATGCAGGTTCAACTTATCCGATTAACTGGACTTATGACGGAGATATTCAATATGTGGCAATAAAATATTCTAGTGAAGGAGGTCAGGAAGGGACTTGGAATAAGACAGTGGCGGAGAATGTCTCGGTTGGCCAAAATGGTTCTGGTCAATTTAATTGGACGATTCCCGCAGACATTGAACTTTCTACTAAAGCAAAAATAAAAATATACGATTTAGACCCTGTCTTTAGTGGAATTACTTATAGTATCTCACCGAATAATTTTACCATTAAAGGTGCGGTTAATTTAACCGCTCCTAATCAACCGGATGTGGTAATGCGGGTAGGAGATATCTATCAAATTAACTGGACAACCTATGGAGTAGTAAAAAATATCAGTATCTATTACTCTAATAATAGTAGTTCTGGTCCTTGGCAGGTAATTAATGCAAGTGTCAATGCTTCTAAATATCATTATAACTGGACAGTCTGGGATGATATCAATAATAATGTAAGAATTAAAATCACCGATACCGAAAATCCTGATGTCACTGATATGAGTGATTATGATGCTAAATTAGTGGGAAAACTTACAGTAAATGATCCAAAAGATAATGATATCTGGATTGTGGATACTCTGCGTCAGATTAACTGGACGCCTACAGGTAATTTCTCTTATGTAAAAATCATTGGCTC
>Ga0123519_10011760_pt1 | contig 12859 bp, 6 predicted proteins | sample YelNatPaOPRAMG02_FD_87396 | JGI IMG/M metagenome (GOLD analysis project Ga0123519, IMG submission 87396) | Hot spring microbial communities from Yellowstone National Park - Yellowstone National Park OP-RAMG-02 (version 2) | ecosystem: Environmental > Aquatic > Thermal springs > Hot (42-90C) ...
TCATGATGCCGTAAAGGGCTGCGGAGTCGATTGTCACAAAATGTGCATTGATCTCGCATAACGGAACGACATGGAAGCGCTTACCCGGAAACGCAGTCATTCGTTTCTCCGAATCTTCATTTGCTTGCACACCTGGTTCCATCTCCGCCTTGCGTTCGAGTTCTCGGTCCAAAAACACGAAAGGGCGCAAGAGTAGGCGATAGCATCTTTCTTCATCTTTTTTCAACGCTGGCATCTTTTTGTGCTCAGTTGACAAACCCCAGGACCGTGCGGCGCTCTTGGATGGCCACATGGAGTAGAGAAGCTTCATTCCTTCTCCTGCGTGACGTCTTCCTGTCGACGAATTCGATCTTCTGTTCATGCTGGCGATCGTCCGAAATGCCATTGATGATGGTCCGTATCCTTTTGCGAGAGAGGCGCGGGTAGAGTCCAAACATGGAACGTATCATGAAACGTTCGAGGTTCATGTTCAAATGGTTTTTCAGATTCGTGAGACACTTTTTAGACCCGTATTCATACATATCATCGTCACCCCTGTATCGAGTACTGTTGGAGCGGAATTTGGCGTAATTTTCGTGGAGGCCCTGCACTCGCTCATTTCTCCTCGACATTTCATATGTGCCCAGTATCAAGTGGCGAATGAAGGTCTTGTTGAAAAATTCCTTCAGAATCTCGGTTGTTTCCATATGCGTCACGTCGCGATTCGTCTCCCGCACCAAATGCACGAGTCCTGAAGAACCGTTTCGAATGCTACTGGAGTAGGACGCCACACGCTTTCTGATAGTCTCGTCCATCCTTGTCTCGTACGGATCCTTGCAATGTCCAAGAAGACAGGGTTTCACTACCATCTCGATGCACTGTCGTCTTTCTTGCAGCCATTGACGTCTGGCCTCCTGCCTTAGCTTCTTCGTGTTGTCTCGTTCATCCGGGATCGGCTCTGTTTTCGTTTCTTTCCGTCAGCCGGCGTCAGTGGTCCTCCAGGATCCTCCACTTCCATGTCCATAGCTTGCCTTTTTACTTTTGAAAAAGAACGCACTTTAGACACTTCTGCTATAGACCCCGGAAAATCACTTGAATAGACTATACTGGAGATTGAAGTACAATGGAGATGAAAAACTATGCTTCGATATGACTTTAACGCGTATGCACCTTGTACGTTAGATAAACACGCTAAGTGTAAGGATCGCATTTCCCTTCAATCACAAGATGCGCTTCCTATCTCACGCCTGCCAGATATGATGCTGCGAGTATCGACTGCACTATATAGAAAATAGAACAGAAATTATCCAATAACTAGCAACGAGATTGGGATTCCTTTCCGTCTCTACGATAAACGTTAAAAGGAGGAAAACGTTTCCACACGTTCAAAAGTCTACCGTATAGGCGGAAGGTCCAGCGACCCGGAAGAGTGCGCCGGGCTCGTGCTCCATACCCCCAATAGCAGGTGCTTTAGAGCGATCTGAGCAGCTCGTATCGAGCGCAATTCATTCTGGGATTCGGAGCGGGTAGTATGCGTCTGGGCGTCGCCCTGGTCTCCTTAGATATCGATTCGCGCTGTCGCAGGCAGTAGGTCCGTCTGCGCAGCTTGCAGGCTCCCAGCATGATCATTAGCCCTGATCCCGTGTCAGGTGTTGCGTTATTCAAGTCGACACCCTCAGTGGTATGGCGAAGCCGTTTTGTCTCCGTGCAGCACCCGCTCCAGCGATATAGGCGCTATGGTAGGTTCCCAGGACAGGCACTTGGCTTACGATAGAACGCAAGAAACGACCGGTGCATCCGAAAGAATGCATAAGTAATGGAGCTTGAAGGTAGGTGCTTCATGATGGACGCTTTCCTGATCATCAATACCCGTCCCACAACAAGGGATCCATGGTCACGATAAACGTTTCGTCATCTGAAAAAATGACAGCGGCTGCACGAAAGATTGCGCTAAGCGTTGGCTGATCGCCGCATATTGTTTGTTGGATGCGAGCATGTTGTCGATGCGTCTACATGGGTGCGGCAATGGCAGCGCCTATTTGTTTGAACGCACTATGATCCCTGAAAGCAAGTCTGAGCGGCTAGTCGCACGACCTGTGGACTTGTGCAGCATGACGAATGCTGGTCTTGATACTGATCGTCATCGCACCGTTGGGGTTCCCAGGCTCGGTTCAACGATCCCACTCGATTCGAAAAATCGATTCTGGAGCGTCCAAGCAGCACGTGCCTACTCAAGAAACCCTCATGGAAGGCACCAGCGCGCTTCTTCGCTCCACAGAGCCGACGAAGGTCAGTGGCAGCAAGGCGGTATCGATGCTGATATCACGGGCGGAAGATCTCAGGAACGTAAACAGCCCCCGTTTAGCCATTTTTGACACGGAGGAAGCCCTGTCACAACGCCACGGTTCCGCCCAGTGTGCCAGTGAAACACGGAAACCGCGATGCATGTTTCCGAGCTTCGCACATCTCGTCAAGGCTTTCACGTTTGTTCTGCGTAGTCCTCTGAAAAATTTCCGGTGTGCCTTGGAGCCGGCCCCGGTTTCCATTTACAAAATAGAGGATTCTGCAAGCCAAAGGTCTTCCTATGCGCACAACAGCGCTGCTGGTCGGATGTGTTTCAGCAGTATCGAACACCTTGCGCAGCGTTGCGAGGCGAGAGCCCCGTTCACGGCACCCGATGCGGTCGATAGCCCTGTATCATCATCCACGTGAGCATCCCGCACAACATTAACCGGCTTCGCAAGGCAGCACTAACCGTGGAATACGCACCGGCATCCGGTTCACGGACTCTGCAAGATACATTCACTGCGCGTCAGTGCAGGCCGTTACACGGTTCCCGTCGGAACTGCGGCACTGTCATAAGCGCCGGGTTCGACGCTACCCAGTATACGGCCACGGCCTCGCGAGCGACGCGTTGTCGCTGCTCGATCTGGTCGATCGTCTGGACATCGCAATCGGGCAAGGAATACGTGGCGTTCTAGGGCATCATCTTCGTCATCACCGCTTTGCCTGTATATTCGCGTCGAGTCCCGAGTCTCCGAGTCCGTGTCGGGCTCCAGCAATGGATCAGTGTAGCTGACTCGGGGCAACGTAGCAACCGCCCGGGGTTCGCATCGTCTTGTCGGTGGCTCTGGTTGCTCCAAAGACGATTTTTCATCGGCCTTGCGTTGGGCTTGCCTCCTACCAGACACCCTGGGCAGATGATCATCAATCGATCGCGACCGCAGCGTCTGCCTTTCGCGTGCTTGAACCGTATCTTGAAGCTTTTCGTGGTTCCCGGACATCTCCATACGAGACGCACGCTGCAAATCATTCGTTCTCTGATGCATCCGACTGCGTATGTCACTTCGAAGCGACGACACAGCGTCTGGTGGAAGGACAGCACCAACCGCATGGGAGCGTTTGCGCATGCCGCTGCTTGCAACGTTATGCGGGGCGGAAAAAGCATGCCTGGGTCCCTCCAGTGCCTCTGTGAGTTTCTCTGGGCTCTTGTCTGGAATATCAGCGGCACCACTGGACACTCGTTCCCCAAGCTGTCGCGCTATGCGGGCACGAAAACGCCTGATCAGTTTCAGAGCGCGCGGTGAGTGACCACCTTTCGGAAAGAGAGCCACGTATTTCACCCCCGCCGGAAAGTGCCGCACGTATTCTAGGTCTCGCTCCAGCTGCGCCTTTTTCGAGTCATAGTCCGGAACGTCCTCCGGTCGTTCTTCCAGCAGGCGCTGAAGCTCGTTGCAGAGCTTGCGCTCCTCTCGCTTACGAATAGGAAGGTACTTGCGCGTAATAGCATCCTTTTCGGACTGGCGTTTTCTTCTATGAAGTAGACGCTGCAGACTTTCAAGTTCTTGGATTTTGGCTGCCCGCGCACCGGTAGCAAGGTTCTCCCAGCGTAGGAGACGCTCAAGTGCCCGAATGCGATTTCGAAGCGAGCGCGACCTCCGCTGAACCCCTTCCTCCAGTGCAAGAGCACCATCTTCGAAGAGTCCAACCATATTTACCTTCAACTGACGGACATAGTATGCATCCCAGCAGAGTCTTGTAGTTAGCTAAAAAGCGTCGACGCAAGGGCCCACGATCCCCCCAGTCCGCTTACGTGCTGCTTCGAGCGCGCTCGCAGATGGATACCCGCGAAGGGGTTCGATGTCCACGACCTGCCAAAACTTACCCTAATCTAGACTTCATTTGATGCGCACCGCGGCATTTTCTTCCTGTTTGCGATCAGGCCGCTTCCAGTTTTTAGCCTATACTCCTAAGCTCATTCATCGAGCCATCTGGACTTTTGCGAGCAGCCCGGTAGCGCGTGCCGTGCACGCGTGGATTTGCCAAGTGCCGCGTCGTCTCTGCAAGGAGAGTCGGTTGCGCTCCGGTTTATAGAGGCGAGGAATGTCCTATGGCTCCTGGAAAGAGACTCGTTGGCTGCGTCGAGCCGTTCCGATATCACAGGCGTTCACCTTGGCAGCGAATCGCAGACTGCAGAGCGACTCGGGGAAACTCTCCGCTGTTGGGCTTATATTCACAAACATGAGTGTCTTTGAGTCACCGCCAAGCGAGTCTTGGAGCAAAAAAGTCAGCTTGCTGTTGCGAAATGGTACGTGTTTGTCCTTGTTCGCCAAGGCGGCGATCACATCTCCCAAGGCGCTCAGTGACTTGTTGATGTGCTGGGTCTCGCGAAGACGTTCGCCCTCGCTGCCGCTGCGCGCAAGCCGTTCGCTTCCGGCTAGATCGATCAAGTTCAGTAGACCGTGGATTTTCTGCTGCATTTCGCGATTCTCTCCCCGAATGTACAGGCGAAAGACGGAATGCGAACGCGATGAGCGCTCGTTCATATTTGTTGAGGCGGTCATACGGTTGCGGGCGCTGATCGTCAAGAGGCGTTCTACGTCGTCAGCATTGCGGACTCGCACCATTTGCAAATCACTAACATAGGTACTGCCAGTGGCTCGATCCACCTTAATGGTGTATTTGTTCGTTTCGGAAGTCTCCGTCGACGCGGAGCCGTTGTCTTTCGCAAGCAAATCCCGAATATGCTCGTTATAGATCTCCAAAAAGCAAGCCTCGAAGGAGAACGTGAAGCCTTGCTCGGAGAGCCTAGCAGCATGGGCGAAAACCTGGCGCACCGAGAGCGGAATCATGCCCGGATTTTGCCGATCACCGATCATCGTGAACGTCTTCCCGCTCCCCGTTTGCCCGTACGCGAAAATGCAGACTTTGTAACCGTCCAGAGCACTCTGAACAAGTTGAGATATCTCTTCAAATACCTGGACTTGAGTGGAAGAAGCATCGAAAACTCGATCAAACTGGAATACCCATCTTGGTCGATCGTGCGTTGCAGCAGTGGATGCTACCTCTCCGCCGGACGACGGGCGATCAGTCCGGAAGCAGCTGCCACGCTTCTGATCACAAGGCGCATACACTTCGAGGCCTCTACCGGAAGAGCGCGCAACCGGTTGGAAGAGTACATCGGGGTTGCATTGGCGTTCTTCAGACAACAATGGACGTATTCGACAGAAAACTCGTATATTTCCCTTCAGTTCTTGAACCATGTTGTGGAGTTCTCGTCGAACCTTTTCATCTTCCCGAGCTTGCTCCTCAAGCTCCCGGACCATTTGTTCCCGATCCGCAAGCTTTGCGCGAAGTTCCATGATCTCGTTGTCATTCTGTTCGAAACGTTGTTCATGCGAACCCAGCATGGCTTCCATAGAGAGCTTCTCTGCTCGTATAGTTTGCAACGCAGTCTCGAGACTTTGACAAGCCGCTTTCAACGCAGCATTATCTTGGCGGCACCGTTCGAGCGCTTGCTCGATCGCTTGTTTGGCCTCCTCTGCGCTGCGAAGTTCGTTGCGCAAACACAGCAGATCACTGTCAAGCTGCCTGCATTTTTGCTCGTGCTCGCTTTGACGCTCCAGATTCTCCCGCATTTGAGTCTCTAAGAGACGAACGCGATCACGGAACGCGTTGGCTTCCGATTCTTTCTCAGCCAAGTGCAACCGTAGACGTTCGCATTCTTGACGCACTTCATCCGCATGGACTCGCTCCTTATGGATGGATTGGCGGATTTTTTCGGCAGACTCCTCCTCTAATTGCAGACGCACTCGAGCAATTTCAGCGTCTTTTTCCTCAACGATTCGCAACCGCTGCCGTTTTTCTGCCGCAAGAGCCTCCTCCAGCTCGGCACAGTCGCGCTCTAGCGCACGCAGTTTCCCCAGCTCTTTCTCGCTGAGGTGCTGCTGTTGCGAGCGGGCTTCCTCGAGTTCCTTTGCTAGTTGCCGCATGCGCCTTTCAGTCTCCTGCAGAGCATTTTTAAGCTCCATGACTTCCCGCTCTATCATTTGTTTTGCCAGACGCTCTGTTTGCAAAGCGTTCACAACCTGAGCCTTTTCGAGCTGTAACGAGTCGATGAGGTGCTTCTGCGACGAGATCATGGTATGCAACGCCTCCATCTCCGCCGCTGCAGCGCCTTGGCCGCGGTTATATCCCGCTGGCGCAGCACTGCTCGAAAGCTGCTTCTGGTGTAGACGGATCATGGCTTGCAGACGTCGTTCCTGCTCTTCCATTCGCCGCCGTGTCTCCTCTATAAACGTCGACAGCTGCGATGGCCCCGATTCACTCGGGAGCGACGTGTGAGGGAGACTGGCGGGAAACTGAGACGTTAGTTGCAAACCGGAGGCCGCAGGGCCGGCACCCTTACCCGTGTCTTCCGTCACAGGCGTTTCTGATCGAGACTCAACCGTTTGCCCGACTGGCTCCTTAGACGCGGCCGGTGCCGACCCGGCTGCCTTGCAGCCACCTTCGCCGTCACTGTTTCCGGGGGCCTTATTCTCACGCTCTACCACAGTGCTCGCAGCACCAGTGCGAGTCAAAAGCAGGCTGCCTACGCCCTCCAGCGAAGTGTTGATCGGGGTTGGTGGGCGCAGTCGCGAGGCTGGAACCCTGTCTCGAATCATTGCGCAGGCGCACTTGTGACGAGACCTTTGCCTTGCGGCTTTAACAAGAAACTTTTGCACAAGTAGCCAGATTTTTGTCTGTAAATGTCACCAAGAAGTAACTATATGACGCGAAAAAGCGCGGACTGTGTCTGCGTCGTTTTGTAGGCCTGCTTTGTGGTGCGCTGTATGCAGAACAACGTATCGCTGAACCCCAGCGACTTCCAATGAGGCATTCAAATTGCGCAACGGTTTCATGGCCGGACACACCGGCGTCGCTGCTGCAGCGCTGCCGGATAGATTTCTCACGAGAGGGACATAGATAGATAAATATGTATAAAAGGGTTTTTATGACGTAGGACGGCGCCCGCAGCGCTGCCGGATTGATTTCTCACGAGAGGGCCATAGATAGACAATTAGTCAAAAAGGCGTACTTATGCAGCGGGGCGGTACCTGGATCGCTGCAGGATCGATCCGCTGCGAGCTGTATATCATTAGATAACGTGGACCTATGTGTGTTCGCACGACGCAGCGTCGAGGATTCGAAGATGCCGTCCGCGCGGCTTTTTACGTCGAAACCTAAGGAAATACGAAAGACGATTCCCCGCGATAGCATACACGCCATCTCGACTCACGTCTTGTCATCCAAATATCTCTCAGGCACTTGTGCAAAGGCTACTTTACAACCAGCCTTGAAAGATATACCCTCAAACTTACAAAGCGTAGAGCGGTGAGTGCAATCTACCCGAAAAGGGAGAACTGCAGCTCTACAAATGGATTCCAATTGGTGCTTCTTCATTATTTGTAGTATCCTCCGGTTGTTGAGCTATAGGCGGCGAGTACTTCCTCAAATAAGATTCATCAAGATTAGAGATGCTTTTAACGCTCAGAGGCAAGAGAGTCCAAAGGCCGACTTGGCGTCCGCATCGAAGTCGGACACCTAAGTGAGAATGAAATGAAAGAGGTCCCCTCACTGAACGCGACCGTGCACGCTGAGGTTCATGTCTCTTTCCAATGTAATCAACACCAGCAGCTGCAGGCTTTTTGTTTGACAGCTTCCTTTTCCTCCCATTTGTATCCAGCTTTGAATATGCCAGTCTCTCCTTCCAGATCACTTGTTTGCTGTGGAAGGACCTTGACGGCAGCATTAAGGTCCCAATGATGCTGTTTCCCGAGGCTTCCAACGCATTTTATGCAAACCCTGCGGTGTTGACGCACGCTTCGGTGGCCGTGCCCATCTTCTTTGTGTCGTGCATCGATGCGCCTTTCGCACGGTAGCACTCGGCCGTGGTTAGGTGCCCCAACGTGACCATCACAGCTCGTCTTCCGAGGGCCACTCTGTGGCGCGTGATCGCTTGCGATAGCGCTAGGTTTATGCCCTTGTCGAGGACAGATGGCAACCCTTGATGCTTTTCTCCATTTCCGCATCAGGTTCGGCACCCTAAGATCACGGGCTCCAGCTTTGAGATCTTCTCAATGCGTACGCTGACGGCTGCACGGAGAAGCGCGCGATTTCCATTCGAAAGAGAATTTGTGGAACGCAGTCTTGTCCGAGATGAAAAAAATATCGGCAGGAAAATCCAGGCCAGAGAACAAATCTAGAAACTGTCATTCGTGCACATTCCTTTTCTAAGACGGAGCGACACGCGCTTCACATGACGCGATCTCTACGATGACCAGAGTTTGGCTCCAAGAATCTTTTCCATGCAAAAAGAACAGAAGAGATGGGAGCATCTGTAAGCATATCCCGTCGCAAATGCTATGCTGCTGTCGAATGGCGTTTCTTTGATGGATACAAAGGGCGGTGGATTTGTATTTCGATCAGCATTGATACTTTGACGTGACAACTACAATGGATTTTCAGTGTACGCTTATGAAAAGCCTTAAGTTCAGTGGCTCGAGTAGGCGCGCTCACAACTCGTCTCGAAACGGGAAGATCGAGAATTTTAAGAATGCGTGATCTAGGCATACACCGCCTAAGGGCAGGAGAGGGAAGGAGGCATGTACACATGGACTAGATAACACTATCAGTTTTTCCTCAAACGCATGTTCGATGGCATCCCGGATCATCTTGATTCCTGTACCCAAATGAGCTTCGGCGGCAACGATATGAAGGACCAACTCCGAAAAGACGACCGAGAACCATGAAACTAAGTCTAAATAAGTTGACCCTCCTTGTTACTCTTCTATTTTCAAGGCGACATACCGAAGGAAAACTTCAGGGAAAAATCGAAATACAGGAACGGAACGAGAAGTTCGGTGTTCTCATTCAATGCGACACGGGTGTGGCTCGTCACCTCAAAGAGCATTGAAAACGTTTCTATCCTAAACGAAAACGTTACCTGCAGGGATACCATCGACGATTCGTCAACTACGACTGGCACCCGCGAAGAACTACACCATTCATGCTCCTGCCGGTGAATTGCGCTATCGCTGTCAGGAATTCAGGGAAATGAGCTCCAACTGAACTCGCCCCAGCAGCCTGTGACGCGAGTTTCGCTGCTTGCATAAAGTTCGCTGACATATGCGTTCCTATATCCAGATGGGCTGTACATATCCCCCGAAGGCGTACCATCAGAAAAACAAAATAGGAAACTTGTCGAGCTACGGCACTGGGCGATCGCAAAGGTCTAGCGAGGCCGCCTAACCTAAAGAAGGCACTCACAGGCGTAGGTACGGGACAGAACCTCTATTCTAGGGGATCGCTAGCGAGCAGACGCCCTCCAGAGCGACCCCGCGTCATCGCAAGGTCTCGGCACCCGGTAGCGTTAGAACAGAGCACAATCTCAAGTAGCCGACGGGGGGCAGGGTATCTGTAGCAGTAACGAACGCTCGTGAGTCCTAAACTTGAGTGGTTCAAGCTCCATCGTACTTGAACAACAGCCTCAACACGTCCGCACGCTGAACCACGACAGGAACCTAGTGCACCGCTCGGCCCGCGCTGCGTTCACTCGACCTCTCCAGCCGACTGCAAGCTCCAACGTTAGAAAGCAGCCACGACGCCAAAACGGTTCCGTCTCGGTGTTCGTGTTGATCCCGACGCGCACCACAGCCTTGGAGCAGTGCACGGTTAGCAAACTGCGCAATGTCGCTTGCGGCTGCCAGTGTTTCTGATCTCACCGCTTTGCCTCACTGGAGAGGCCAGGCTACTAGTCGCCCTCCACGGTGTCGATACGTCCATCGCATTGTTGGTTCGTTCAGGTTCACGAGAAACGAGATACAGCGTCAGCAAAGGCTCACGTTCGATAATCATAACTGGCTTTGACGATAACAGAGTTCACCGTACGGCCTCGCTCTAGAAGTCGCCTGCTGCTCGAACGCCACCGTTTGCCGAAACATCTATATGATATTCCATGTAGATACTCCAAAGTTTCCTGTCATACTAGAGAGTCCAAGGAATATAACGTACGTTTCCACGTCTTCGTCGATTTGCTGCTGTACGCTCGAAGGCACAGCGACAATATAGAGTGGTTTCTGAAGCGCGGTGTACGCACGCGCGATGCGCTGCGCTGCGCGCCCAGATGGCACCCGGGTTCGGATTCGTTCGCGTTATCTCCCCGAACGTTGCCGGTACGCGGCAAACGTGTACCATAAACCACACTTGGGAGGCTGTCACTACGATTCGTGACTGTGAGTGCCACTGATAGAACCAGAGCGAGTTTGTAGCGAAGACCAAGGTTAGTGCGGTGTCGTTCGCGGTGGCAATGGCGTTCGTTACTTTCGGGGTCGTGTCTGGAGGCACCGGGCGGCAACCGCTAGCTGACAGGTCACCGGCGTTCTTGAATCAGCACCCAAGAAAGACAAGCCGATCGGTGCGGTGTCGACGGCGAAGATTCTCGCGTAAAGTGTCTCGAAGATGTCTGCTGAAGCTCTGCAGCGTTGCTGAACGACAGTCATCCGACTCGGTGCGACGAGAGCAGGGACAGAAGCGGGGCAGCAGTAGCAGCGCCAGCAGCCGTGAAGAGCGCTATGCGCGGAACGCAGCGGAACAGCGCCAGGCAAGCGACTCTGTATCGACGGAGACGCGAGCCCGAGTGTCTCGAGCGCTCCTACAGGGCGCGCAGGGGGTGGGCCTCGGCCTCTACTGGATTGCTCGGCAAGCGGTGCGTGTATGTGTGCCGATGGCTCGCTCGGCGTTTAGCCAGCTGTCAACGCTTGTGCAAGACCATTCCAGTCGCGCGTTCACCTCAGTGGGGGTCCAGTCGCAGCCAGAACCGCATCATAAGCCGTACGTTGCATCTGAAGCGGACGAGGCAGCGCGGGCGCGGCCTAACGACACAGCCGTTGGTGCGGATCGTGCTCAGCGGCGATCTAATCATAAGAAACGGGGGCCACGTTCAGGTCCACCATCGGGAGCGAATGCTCCAGAGCAAGCAGACGAGATGTCAGCTCGACTGCGGAGAAAGTACCTTCGATCGTTTGGGAGCATTCCGGAAGTTGTACTCTTTGACCTTGTCGCCGAATGTGAAATGCGAAAGCAATTTGCGCTACCAGAGGAGACTCCATCAAATATGTCGCTTTTAGGGCAGCGAGCCTGCTATATCCCGTATGAGCTGCAGCGCATTATTTTCGACGAAATTTTGACGCCAGATTTTGCCGCCTCTGACGCTGACCGCGATCTGTTTCAGAGCAGCAATACATCCATTCCGCTCGGCGCCAAACACACGTTGCGAGCTACAGACGGCTCAGCGGCGTCCACCCCGAGAGCACCCGAGGTCGCTGTGCCGGTTCCCGTTCATATCATGGATTCGCTGGTGGCGGCTGTGGCACCCTGGAGCGCCGGCACTGGGAGTCCGGGGAGCGCACCAAAGGCGGCAAATTCGCCGAATGATTGGAGTCAAACTGCGACAGCGCCTCGAGTCGGGGTCCAGGGCGAGTCGCCGGCATCTACTTCCAACCTGGACGATATGGTACCTGCAGCAGCAGCAGCAGCGGCAGCAGCAGCAGGGCAAGTATCCGTGGATTCTTCCGCCCGCAGGGGCAGCATGCTGTACATCCCGATATCGGCGCTCGGGAGCTTGTGGCAAGCCATCTCGGCAATGAGTGCGGGCGGACGCAAACGGCGCGAGGAGGCGCAACGTATTCGTACGTACTCGAATGCCGCCGACGCTATGGCTCGCGAGGATGCCGTTATGGCGGGTCTCGCTGGCGCAGACGGTGGAAGCACCATGGCCTCGGCATTTGCAACAGCGAGCGCCATTATGGCGAGCACACCGACGCGATCGCCGTCGAAACCCGTGCAGGGCGCCGAGGCTGGAACTACCGCTAGTACGCGCGAAACGGAACAGAAGGCCTCGCGTCCAACAGATGGATCCGTGGAATCAATCGAGGTATTGAGCAGACCGCAGGCATCGGCTGCCAACTTGGGCAATCAGCAGAAGCGAGATCGCACGGAGTCGAAAGAGGGGACGGGTGCGAAGCAGAGCGCACCAGTGAACCCGTCATCAGCGTCTGCTGCATCCGCTGCAGCTACCAGTACAGAAGTAGCTGCAGCGGATGCAGCAGAAAGTCCTCTGTCGAAAGACAAGACGAGAAACTGGTGGTCGACGCTTTTCTCGTTTACTTGGCCACGCCCGCGGAACGCTGTCGACTCGGGATCTGCGACTGCGACTAACTCGGAGGATCATGCGATTGAATCCATCCAGCGCCTGTTGCTTTCACGACATTACGGGGCAGGCGCTGGCCATGGCCCTGTGGATGCTGCCGTCTTCGATGAGCTCGTCGATCGAGTGGAGCAGCTGACGCTTCGCGCTGCAGCAGAAGCGGCCATGGCGATTCGCACGCGAAAACAAGCCATTGCATTTCTGGAAGAGGTAGGTGTGGCACCGTTGTTGAATGCACTGAGCATGACGGACTCGCTGCAGCTCTCGAGGCCGGATGCTGGACGCCGCAGGAACAGCAACAGCAACACCAACCTAGACGATGAAACCGCATCACAGAGAAAGCGCCCACAACAA
>Ga0123519_10011764_pt1 | contig 12856 bp, 10 predicted proteins | sample YelNatPaOPRAMG02_FD_87396 | JGI IMG/M metagenome (GOLD analysis project Ga0123519, IMG submission 87396) | Hot spring microbial communities from Yellowstone National Park - Yellowstone National Park OP-RAMG-02 (version 2) | ecosystem: Environmental > Aquatic > Thermal springs > Hot (42-90C) ...
AAAAAGGAGAATGAATTATTGGTTTCATTCTCCTTTCTTATTTTCCTGTGGCCCCGGATTAGGTCTATTTAGCAGTCGCTACATCACTGGTCGCAGCCTTTATAAATATGCTCGGTGACCATATCACATCTATACTTCTTTCTCCAAACTCGGTTGCTGTCCAGATACCTTCATGGTTAAGTTCACTCAGTTTCGATGCCCAGTTATCTGGTCTCAAACTTAACAGTAAATTGATATAACTCCTGACTGTGAGTACTTCTCCATCATCTTTCAGCCAGAGTTGTCTGTGACTTAACTGTGTATTGTCTGCAAATGTTATTGTTGTCTCCCAATCTATCTTCTTGTTCAATATCTCATCTACACTGTTCCACATCGTATCTTCGTTTATTAATGTCCCATCCCATCTCGTCTCAACCTTAGTATTTTCTACTGTTGTCGGGTCGTTTATTGAAACAAGTCGTGACGGATCTCCTTCCTTTTTACCAGGATTTATTGTAAACGAATTTGATAATTCATTTGTCGTTGAACCATACTTCGGTAAATAGATATCTATTGTCCCTACTGTTTCCGTTTTAGGTATCCCTCCATTATGCAACGCCTGTACCTTTGTTATATCATTCACTTTAACATACGCTTCTTTATAAATTACATCATATCTGTATTCTGTCCCTAATGTCGCTGGTATATCTGCTTCAACCATATAAAGGTCTCCATGTAACGCTTCATATTTAACCGAATCACCTTTATCATTTGATGCACTCGTCCTAATATCTATACAGTAATATTCAGGTTCCCACTTCTCTAACTCTGTCTTTACTCCAACAGGCCATTTCTGTGGGTCTAATTCTCCTATTGTCCGTATATCTTCAGGTAACTCTTTATTCAGTGTATACAACCCTCTCAATGTATCAACTCCACTATCTCGTGAACTGTATGTCACAAACTCTAACTGTTTTAAATCCCTGTGGGCTATTATATACTGCTCTAATCTCACTCGCCTACCATGCACATCTGTCAGTGTCTTCCCATCCTGATATTCCGCTATCTTCGACTCATTTACTCCTACTATCTGCATATACTCGTTATCTTTACTTTCATTTAATTCATCTCTTAACTCTTCTTTATCTACTGCTACTATTATTCCTGTTACTAATGTCAATACTGCTAATACTGTTAATATCCTTTTCATCTCTTTTCTTTCCTCCTTTCTTATCTCTTTTATTTTTACTCCTTTTACTTCTACTCCTAACTCCATCTTCTACTCTCACCTCCTTCTACCCTTTTTTATTTCCCTATCCCTCTCATACTTATTAGATGCCACTTACACCTAAAATCTTACATAATTTCTTTTATCCACGGATACCCATTATCGCTACTATCTCTTTCGCCTGTTTATCTGCTATTGATTTCAACTCTGTTTTTTCACTCTGTTCCGTGACCATATTATATAATGTATTTAAATTCGTCTCCTTTTGATATCTATCTACTTCTACCTGCTTGAGGTCCCTTATATACTCATTATACCAGTTCATACTTATCACTCCAACTAAAACAATAAATACTGTTACTGATACTAATCTCAGTTCCGCTACCCTATTTACTCTAAATATATTTTCTATTATATTCCCAAATATACTACTTCTAACTCTGCTCCCCCCTAACCTCTGGTAAAACTTACGATTAAAATCTGCTGATAACTGTGGAACTTCTATCCTTGCTATGTTCTCCTGTAATAAATTATGCAGTTTAATCATCTCTTCTTTTTCCAGCGCACATCTATTGCATTCACTGATATGTCTCTCCAATATATCTCTCTCCCCAACTGTTATCCTGCTATCTATCTCTTTCTGTATCAGTTTTATTATCTCTTTACATTCTTTCCGTTTCTTCATTTCTTATTTCACCTCAACCTTACACTATATTAGATGCCAGTTATATTACAAATCTTACAAAAATTTTTTAAGAATTGAAAAAAGATATAAAATTTAGTAATATTTAAGATATGAATGAAGGTATGGAATTGAAAATTAAGCCACAAACAGGGCTAAAATATAAGTTAAAAACAAGAATAAATCTTTCAAATATTATACAATTATGTGAAAGTGATTTAAACAAACTTATTAATCAGATAGAAGATAATCCTTTATTTAAGAAATTGGTATATCCGCAAAACAAGGAGAATAGGGTTATAACATTAAAGAGGTTCCCTGGAACAGACATAACATCAAACTATTACGAATTAAACGAACAATATTTTTCAGAACAAAGTTTTTTAGATATAGAGCAATTTGTGAATGCACAAAAAGATGTTATAGATATTATCAAAAAAATAGGACAGGATAAGTTCAAAGAATATTTTTTATTTAATATTAATTGTTTATCTAAAGAAGAGGTCGCATCAAATTGTGGGTTGAGTTTAGATGAAGTAACAAAAATAATTAATTTTGTTAATAATCTTGCAATAAGAAACGAGTTTTATGAGTCGAGTTTGAAATTTAATAAGCATAGTACTAATGTTATAAGTTATAATAGAATTGCATCAATTGAAATAGAAAATAATAGTTTTGTAATAAATTTTTATTCACCTAATATTGCAAAAGGAAAATATATTATTGATTATGATAAACTTGAGAAATTAAAACAAATAGGTATTTACAGCAGTTCTGAGATAAATGAGATAAATAGATTAATAAATTATTTAGAACTAATAAATATCCGTAAATCATTAATATACCAGATTTTATCAAAAATAACAGAAATACAATCAAATTATTTATTATCTAATGATATAAATGATTTAGTTCCTTTTACACAATCAGATTTAGCCAGAACATTGAAAGTAAATCCAAGTTTAATTAGCAGAACAATATATGCTCGGAGTATACTTATACCAAATAAAACCGAGAAACCGATAGAGTATTTTTTACCTAATAACAAGAAAATAGTGAAGAATTTAGTTAATGAAATATTATTTTCAGAAACAGATAATCTAACAGATGAGCAACTTAGAATTATAATTAAAGAGAAATATAATAAAGAAGTATCACGTAGAACAATAACACAATATAGAAATGAACTGAAAATACCTTCAAGTTTTAAGCGGGAAAGGAGTAAATAAAAAATGACAGAAGTAAAACCAACAATATTAGTTGTTGATGACGAAGAGAGTGTAATTGAATCATTTAAACTTATTTTAGAAGACAAATACAATTTAATTACAGCCACCAGTGGTAAAGAAGCACTAGAAAAATTTGAGAAAGAAAATGTTAATTTAGTTATCTTAGATATACTTATTCCCGATATGAACGGAATAGAAATACTTCGTAAATTAAAAGAAATGAATCCCAATATAGATATTGTTATAGTAACAGCAGTAAAAACAGTAAAAACAGCAGTTGAATCAATAAAATTGGGTGCATATGACTATATTACAAAACCGTTTGATATGGAAGAAATATTATCTATTATTGATAAAATAATGGAAAAGCAGAAACTTGTTAAAGAAATAACTTATTTACGGTCAGAACTAAAAGAATCAATTATGTTTGATACTATTGTTGGTCAGAGCGCGGCTATGAAACAGATATATGAATTAGTGATAGAAATGGGTAAAAACGATACAAATGTAATAATTTATGGAGAAAGTGGGACAGGTAAAGAACTTATAGCAAGAGCAATACATTTCAACGGAATAAGGAAAGATAAACCTTTTGTTGCAGTTGATTGTGCTTCTATACCTGATAATCTATTAGAAAGTGAGTTATTTGGTCACGAGAAAGGTGCGTTCACTGATGCGACAAGCCAGAAAATAGGCAAATTTGAGTTAGCATCAGGTGGAACATTATTTTTAGATGAGATATCTAATTTAAAATTAGATATGCAGAGTAAAATTTTAAGAGCAATTCAGGAGAAAGAAATTCAACGAATTGGCAGTAACAAAAATATCAAAGTTGATGTAAGAATAATCTGTGCAACGAATATTGACTTAAAGGAAGCTGTTGCAAAAAACAAGTTCAGAGAAGATTTGTATTACAGAATAAATGTTGTCCCGATATATTTGCCACCATTACGTGAACGTAAAGAAGATATTCCATTATTAGTTAAACATTTTATCCAGAAATATAATAAAAAACTTAATAAAGATATTCAAGGAATAACAGACCAAGCACTGGATTTACTTATGAATTATAGTTGGCCTGGTAATGTCAGAGAACTACAAAATCTAATAGAGCGATTAGTTGTATTAACAAAAGAAAAATTAATAACCCATAAACATTTTCCATTAGAGATATTATTATCTACTGCTAATTTACAGGAAGAAGACAAGCAACAACTTTCACTGAGACATGTTAGAAACGAATTTGAAAAACAATATATTCTTGGTATATTAGCGAAAGTTAATTGGAATCAGATAGAAGCATCAAAAATACTTAATATCCATAGAAATACACTAATATTTAAAATACGTAAATTAAAACTAGAATTTCCTAGAAAACGTGGTCGCAGATTTAAAGGTTGGTTTTAATTTCCTTCCTTAAATAACTTAAAATAGCATATATTTCTCAACATATTGCACATTCCTAATTAAATCACATTAGAAAATTAGCCGAAAATAAGATTAAATTTTGGCATAATTTTTGCCATATATTTTTATACATTAAAACAATAAATTTATCTAATTAAAATGGATATCAAAGTTGTTATTACTGGATTAGGTGTAATCTCACCTAATGGTATTGGTAAAAATAATTTTGTATCAGCAATAAAATCTGGTAAATCGGGTATAAAAAAAATAACAAGATTCGATGCATCCGAATATCCAGTGAAAATTGCTGGTGAAGTGAACGATTTTGAGCCAACAACTTTTATAGATAGAAAAGATACTAAATTGATTAGTAGAACAGCACAATTCTGTTATGCTGGAACAAAACTTGCAATAGAAGATGCGGACTTAAAAATTATGAATGAGGATCCGTATAGAGTTGGAATTATATTTGGTACATCAACTGGCGGTCAAGAAATACATGAACAACAACTTGAAAATTTTTATAAAAAAGGTATTAGCAGTATCAGTCCATTCTCACCAATATCAATAAATTATAATTCTGCTGTAGGATACACAGCAGCACAACTTAAAATAAAAGGTCCGAATCTGACAGTATCAACTGGTTGCACATCAGGACTAAATTCAATATGTTTAGGATTTGATTTTATAAGAAATAATAAAGCAGATATTATCATAGCAGGTGGTGCTGATTGTCCAATATTACCATTCACATTTAATGCTTTCTGTAGTGCGAGAGTTCTATCAAAAAGAAATGGTAATCCAGAAACAACAAGTCGTCCGTTTGATAAAGAGCGAAGCGGATATGTATTATCAGAAGGTGCAGGTATAGTTGTATTAGAAAATTATGAACATGCAATTAGACGTAATGCAAATATATATGGTGAAATTTTAGGTTATGGAATAACTAATGATGGATACAGTTTATTAGGGATGGAACCCGAAGGTAAAGAAGTAGTAGAGTCAATAAAATTAACACTAGAAAATGCTGGTATTAAAGAAGTAGATTATATATGTGCACATGGTAGTTCTTCTGTGGTAGCAGACAAAAGGGAAACGAAATCAATTAAAGAAGTGTTCGGTGAAAAAGCATACAGTATACCGATTAGTTCTATCAAATCAATGATAGGTCAACCACTATCTTCTGCTGGTTGTTTGCAATTGATAACAGCTCTGATTGCTATAAACGAGAATTTTATACCGCCAACAATTAATTATGAATATCCTGACCCTGAATGTGACCTTGATTATGTCCCTAATAAATATCGTGAAGTAAAAGTTAATACCGCATTGATAAATTCATTTGGTATGGGTGGTAATAATGTATCAATAATAGTTGGAAAAAGTAATGGAAGAAAATACATAAATCACTCTAATTAATAACATGAAATCTACATTTATTTTTCCATGTCTGTTTTTATTAATAATTGGTTTACTCAGATTTTTTGAAACTGACTGGTTATATAAGAACAGATTAAAAGGTAAGAAATATGCTAAATGGACACTTTTTGGATTTAATGCTTCATACGGGCTAACAATCTTCATTACTATTATAGAATATATCTTAGTTAAAAGAAAAATAAATATTGGAGTTACTATTATAAGTGTGATTATGATGATAATCCGATTATTACTCAAATTATGGGCTTCTAAAACATTAGGTGACTACTGGAGTCCTCACATTGAAATAAAAGAAAACCATAAACTAATAAAAGATGGTCCTTATAAATATATCAGACATCCAGCATATTTAGGAACAATAATTGATATTATAGCAGTTGCACTTTTCTTGAATTCGTATTATACACTTTTATTAATATTACTGATTCGTTTCTCTATGGTATTGATACGAATAAAAATTGAAGAAAAAATATTGACAGATTATTTTGGTGAAGAATATATAAATTATAAGAAAACAACTTGGGCTTTAGTCCCAAAAATATTTTAGTTCATAATTTAATTACTTAAAATTAGGAGGAGGAAAATACATGAGCATAAAACTGAACTTAATTGCACCAAAGAAAAAAATTGAAGACAGAGAACTATTTGACGGTAAGTTTGTATCACTTATGTATGGTGTAAAGAAATACAGTTGTTATCCAGCTGCATTACCATTGATAGCAGCATTGACACCGGATGATATTGAAATCAGAATTATTGATGAAAATATTGAAGAAATAAATTTTGATGAAAAAGTTGATATTGTTGGAATAACTTCAAATACTTTTCAGTCAATACGTGCTTACGAAATAGCCGATGAATTCCGTAAACGAAATGTAACTGTTGTTATTGGTGGTGTCCATGCAACAATGCTTCCTGAGGAAGCAATCCGACATGCTGATTCTGTTGTAGTGGGCGAAGCAGAAAATGTTTGGAAAGAATTTATCAACGATTATCGTTCTGGTAAAATAAAAAAATTTTATAGGTCTAATGAATCACCTAATCTTGATATCTTGCCTGTTCCAAGATGGGAACTTGTAAAAAATAAAAATTATTATTTTCACAGTATCCAAACAACGAGAGGTTGTCCGTGGAATTGTGAATTCTGCAGTGTAAAATCAATGTATGGGAGCAGATATCGTTATAAACCCATACCGAAAGTTATTAACGAGATAAAAAGGGCACTTGAAATAGAGAAAAAACTTATACTTTTTGCTGACGAAAATTTTATTGGGAACAAAAATTATACGAAACAATTACTCAAAGAAATAATACCACTAAAATTAACTTATTTTATTCAAACATCAATAGATGTTGCTGACGATAACGAACTTCTTGATTTACTTGCTGAAAGTGGATGCAGAAAATTATGTATTGGATTTGAATCAATATCAGAATCAAATCTGAGGCAAATGAATAAAGGTAGATGCAACAAAATAGAATTTTATGCAGAAAATATTGAAAAACTACAATCGTATGGTTTTGAAATAGAAGGGTTTATGATTTTTGGATATGATTTTGATGATGAAACTATATTTGAGAAAACAGTTAATTTTATTAACGAGACAAATATAATTTTTCCTATACTGAACATATTAACACCTTTTCCGGGAACAAAATTACGAGATAGATTATTGAATGAAAATAGAGTTCTACATAATGATTGGTCTAAATATGATTTATCACATGTTTGTTTTAAACCAAAATTAATGTCACCTGAAACATTGCAAAATGGTTATCACTGGGCAAGACAGGAAGTATTTTCTTATGAAAATATTTTTAAAAAATTGAAAAGATTATGGAAACTATGGAATAAGAATAATGTAAGATATTGGGATAGAATTTCTCCACTAATAACAAATTTGAGTATGAACGATGTGGTTTATAGTTTTCCTAAAGCAATTAATCCTAAAGAATTCAAAAATAAAGTTGAATTTGAGATAAATTCATTAGTATAATTATATAAAGCGTTGATACTGTCAATGCATTCTAATGTTATGGCTACTAAAAGTATATTAATAAAATGCTGTGGTTATCCAACATCATTAAGAACTTTTTTTCCTGATAATGGATTATCTAATTTAGCTTCCTGTTTGATAGAAAAAGGACATAAGACCATTATATTTGATTTCGCAACAGTGGATATGATAGAAAAAATGTTTCCGTATCCTTATAGAAAAGAAATTGAGAATATAAATAATAGGTTCACAGAATACAAAAATAAGAATTTAAATATTGATAAATCTATTTTAGATGATGCCCATAAATTGAATTCTGAAATAGAACATTATCAGGAAAACAAAATAAGGAGTATAACACAAGATATTATTAAATACATAAAATTAAATAATATTGACTTTGTTGGTATAAAACTTATTACAGGTAGCGGATTTAAATCATCTCTTATTATTGCTGAAGAACTAAAAAAGAATATTCCAAGTTTACCTATCTTTGCAGGTGGTCCGCATGTTGACTGGTTTATGGAAAAAATTTACGATGTCACAGATGTATTTGATGTTCTTGCTTACGGTGAAGGAGAAGAAATAATAACAATGCTTGCTGATTATGTTGAAGGAAAAAAGAAACTGGAAGAGGTACCAAATATAATTTACAGGGAAAATGGGAGAATAATAGTTAATCCTATAAAAAGAATTGTTGACCTAAATAGTATACCGTATCCTGTTTATGACGAAAATGTTTATCCTGCAATGAAAGATAACCAAAAATTGAAAATGGTCATGATAGATGAAAGCAGAGGATGTCCTAATTCCTGTAATTTCTGTATTCATCCACAAAAAAGTGGTAGAAAATGGAGAACAACGAGTCCTGAACGAATAGTAAATATTATAGAACATATAATAGAGCAAACGGGTAGCAGAATATTCAGGTTTGCTGGCTCAAACCCGCCTCCATATATAAGAAGAGAGATAGCAGAAGAGATATTAAAAAGAAAACTTAAAATTGAATATGTTGCTTTTGCTCATATTCGTGGAATTGTTAAGGAAGAAATGGAACTTGTTAAAAAATCGGGTTGCTATGTTCTTGCTTTTGGAGTAGAATCTGGAAGCCAACGAATACTTGATGAAAGTATAAATAAGAGAATTAGTATTGAACAAATTAAAAATAGTATTAGAATTTGTAAAAAATCTGGTATCCATATTACTGTAACAATGATAATTCCTGCACCAGGTGAAACAGAACAAACTAAGCAAGAAAGTTTAACTTTGTTGTTAGAATTAAACCCAGACTCAACAGCAATTTTTTCACCAGGACTTATTCTTAATACAGAATGGGACAGAAACAGAACCAAATACGGATTTCAAATAGAAGACGATAAACGATTTTTTAAAAAAGCAATGTTTTATGATTCTAATCCATTCCTCCATCACTCTTTTTGGGAACCTCTTGACGAATATAAACTTGATAATAAAATTTTAATAGAACTTATAAGAGAAACTAATGAATTTTCTAAAAAATTGGAATCATTTGGGTATCTTACACAACTACTTGATGAAGAAATTTTAGTTTCTAAATATTCTGGCATATCACCAAGAGAACTCAGAGATAAAACACGATTATATATCAGTAAAGGGGATTTAGAAAATTTAGTTTTATTAATAAAAACTATAAATAAAAATATAACAGAAATCCATAAATAACCAGGTATAATATTATGTATAAAAAGATTATTAAATTTATATTTGTTTCAGTAATATCTATTGTGGGATTATATTTTATAATTATAAAAAATATACATTCATTACAATGGTATATATCTGGAATATTAAATCTATTAATAACAATCTTTGTCTATAATAAAAATAGAAAGAATAAATTAAATAAATTATTTTCTCTATTAGGATTATGTCTGAGTGGATATTGTTTATTAGAGATAGGAGTATATTTAGCAACAAATCCAAAATTCGCTGAATACTGGAGCAAGATTTTTGGTATAAGTATGATATACAGTCCTGCAGTATTATTTAATTTTACATTAGCATTAATAGAAAAAGAGAAAAGTATGAAAACACTGATTAATTTAAATTACATAATATCTTCTATTTTTGCTTTATTAAATATAATGGGTTTATTTGTAAAAAAATTCGTATATACAGGAATAAAATACACACCTGAACCAACCATTTTTTACGAAATATTTATGTTAAATCTGGTATTATGGACATTATACAGTATTTTCCTTTTATATAGAAACTATATCAATACGAAATCATACAGGATAAAAAATCAATTAAAATATGTTATTGCAGGTATAATATTAGCATTTCTGTTCTGCGTTATGAATTTCTTAATTTCATTCAAGATAAAAATATATCCTTTAGGCGGATTATCACTTGTTATATATACAGCTTTTATTGCGTATGCGATACTGAAATATCAGTTAATGGATATTGAAATTGTTATTCGTAAAGGTATTGTATATACAATACTGACAGCGACAATTACTGGTGGATATATTCTATTAGTAGGATTATTTTATAGTATATTTGGTATAACAGTTGCACGAGGTAGTTCATTGATAATAAATGCGTTATTTGCAATGATAGTTGCTTCTGTTTTCATGCCATTAAAAAACTTTATTCAGAAGATAGTAGATAAATTATTCTTCAAAGAAAGATACGACTATAAAGAAATAATCACTGGACTGAGCCAAAAAATCAATTCTACGATTGAACTTGATAAATTATTAAGTTTAGTTGTTGACACAATAGATAATATTTTTCATCTGGATAAGATATTCTTAATGCTATATGATGAACATAAACAGGTCTATAAAATAAGATATTCAAGAAATATTGAGAAAGAACTTATCAATACATTAGAAGTAGATAATAATGACCTAACAGTCAGATGGTTGACCAAAAATAAAAGAATATTTAATTTTGATTATATTGGTGCAGGATATAATATTGAAGGAAATAGTAAGTTGAAAACAGCAGGAACTGTTTTATCTGTTCCATTGATAGTCAGTGATACAATGATAGGGATACTTAATTTGGGTAAAAAATTATCAGAAGAATTATTCAATAATGAAGATCTGGAATTATTTCAGACAATAGGTAACCAAAGTGCTGTCGCTATTGAAAATGCAATCTTATATAGTGAAAAGAGAGAATTAGAAAAAAATATATATCGTATAGATAAATTAGTATCACTCGGTATACTTGCATCAAGTATCGCACATGAAATAAAGAATCCTATTCAGTATCTTAAAACATCAACTCAAACATTAAAAATGAAGTTTGATGACCCAGCATTCCGAGAAAAATTCAGTAGTTTGGTTCCAAAAGAATTAGACCGTATAACATCTAAAATTGATGAATTATTAAATTTCACAAAATTATCCAGGACAAAATTTAATATGGTAAATATAAAGGATATACTTGAAAATATTACTGAACTTATGTCAAGAGAAATGTATAAACATAACATTACAATTAGAAAAAACTATGTTGATAAATTACCGATAATTATTGGTGATGAAGACCAGTTAAAACAGGTGTTTATTAATATTATAATGAATGCTATTGATGCGATGCCTGATGGTGGAGAAATATTTCTTGATACAAAATTAGAAAATAATTTTGTGATAATTTCTATTAAAGATACAGGATGCGGTATCCCTAAAGAAAATATGGATAAAATATTTAATATATTTTTTACTACTAAACAGAATGGGACAGGACTCGGGTTACCAATTACGAAAAAGATTATAACTGACCATTCAGGAAATATTGAAATTGAGAGCCCGCCAAAAGATGCAGAAAAAGGAACAAATTTTATTGTTAAACTACCAGTAGAAAGAAAATATTAAAATAGATATTATTTATCCACAAAACAAAACTCATCATCCAAAATATATTCATAACAATTACTTGAATAATACAATACCATACCAATTTTAACTAACCAGCATAAAAGTGCACAATACAAAATAATAAAACACAATAATATGTGCATATTAAATGAGATAATAATTAGTAAAATACGGGATTAAAAAAGCAATAAGAAACAAATTTATTGACAATAAATTAACAATAACAGGAAAAATATAATAAAGAGGAAAGAATTTGGCATATTTTTTGCATAGAAAATATTAGATTATCAGGGTTGTATATCTTGTATTTACATAACGGATTATTATCTACTTTTTTTATATTAAAAATTTATTTATTTAGTAGTATCAATTTATTATGAAAATTATTGGTAAAATTGGCAGAAAACATGGTAAAAATGGAGTAGTAAAACTTATTCCTTATCCAGGAATGAACGAAATATTTAATAAAATTAGTTCTGCATTCATTATTATAAATAATGGTGAAAAATATGAAATATCTGATATTAGACAATATACCCGAGGTAGATTTATTGGTAAAGTAAATGGGTTAGGAAATAAAATTGAAATAGAAGAAATACGTGGTAAAAGTTTAGTTATATTTTAAAAACCAAATATTATTTCTTGGAGGTATTTATGGATAAAGCAACGATATTAGCAGTTGATGATGAATTAGGTGTACGGTTGTCAATAGAAGAATCGTTAAAAGACGAATATAATGTTATTACAGTTGAAAATGGTGAAAAAGCATTAAAAAGTGTCGTTGATGATAAACCTGATTTGATTATTCTTGATTTAAAGTTACCTGGTATGGATGGTATTGAAATTTTAAAAAAAATAAAAGAGATAGACAACGAAATACCTGTTGTGGTCCTAACTGTTATTGATAATATTGAAACTGCTAAAAAAATCATTAAATTAGGGGCTGTTGATTATTTTAATAAACCTTTTGATGTTTCCGAGATAAAAATATTAGTTAAAAATATTCTAAATAAATA
>Ga0123519_10011765_pt1 | contig 12854 bp, 9 predicted proteins | sample YelNatPaOPRAMG02_FD_87396 | JGI IMG/M metagenome (GOLD analysis project Ga0123519, IMG submission 87396) | Hot spring microbial communities from Yellowstone National Park - Yellowstone National Park OP-RAMG-02 (version 2) | ecosystem: Environmental > Aquatic > Thermal springs > Hot (42-90C) ...
AAGAAAACCTAAAAGAAAACAAAAAATTAATATGCTTAATTAGGCATGGAAATACAGAATTTAATAAAAAAAATATTTTTAGAGGACATTTCGATATTCCTTTAGATAATTTTGGTATAGAACAAGCTGAAAAAACAGGCACGTTTTTAAAGGATATTGGTTTTGACATAATTTACTCAAGCCCTTTAAGCAGAGCTTATAAAACAGCAGAAATTATAAAAAATCATCAAAAAAATAATGTCGAAATCATTAAAGAGGAAGGATTTAAAGATTTAAATTTTGGTGAATGGGAAGGCAAAGGCTATGATGAGGTTCAAAAACTTTACTCTGAAATTTATATGAAATGGCTTAGAGAACCTTTTAACGCATTTATACCAGAAGGTGAAAATTTACGTGATGCACAAAATAGATCTTGGGAAGCCTTAAAAAAAATTATTTCAGATAATAAAAATTTCATTATTGCGATTGTAACTCATAGAATTATAACTAAATTATTAATTTTAAAAATGCTTGATATAAATGATTCAGGGATTTGGAAAATAAACCAAGATCCATGCTGTATTAATATTTTTGAATACAAATATCAAACATTTTTTATGTCAAAATTAAATTATAATTTTCATATTGTGGATTTAAAAAATAGTTTTGGCAGTATTGATTAATTATAATCTGAATTTGTTCTTAAGTTATTAGGTGCTCTTATTGGAGTCTCTAATTAAGGTCCCTAATAAGATTAGGGATTAGCAATATAAAAATATAAAAAACAATTTAATATCGTCCGTATTTATCAACAAGTTCATAAATAAATTCTAAATTATCAATTGGGGTATTTGCAGGTACTGAATCTCCACTCCCAAGAATGAAGTTGCCATATGGCTTCATTTGTTCTAATAAAGTGCAAACCTTTTTTTCAATTAAATCTTTATGAGGCGATGTTAAAATATTTGCATCAATCCCACCTGTAAGTACTATTTTATTACCAATTAATTGTCTTGCTTCAAAAAAATCAATATTGCCTATTGGTTTTGGTGTCATATCCATAATCCCATCAATTCCTGTTGCAACAAGATCTGCTATAATATCTTTTAATAATCCACATGAATGCACATAAATTTTTTTATTATATTTGTGAGACACAGTTGTAAATGAAGATATTGCCGGAGTAATATATTCATTAAATATGCTAGGAGAATAAAGCCCTGTCCCAGTATCTTCCCAAACCACAATAAGCGGGACACTTGATTTTGCAATTATTTCATAAGCTTCCAAATCTTTTTTAAGAATTGTATTTATTAAGGATTTCATCTCATTAGGATAATCAAATAAAAACATCAAAAAATTTTCTAAACCCATGTATTCTTCAATTAATTCTATTACAGGAGAGCCTGGAGCTCCTGCCGCTACAATACCATCATCACTTATTTCTTTTTCTTTATTTTTTATCTCATGATAATTTTCAACATATTCCAGATTTTCATACATATATTTTAAGATTCTTATGTCATCTTTAGTTTTTATAAAATATTCGTTTTGAAATACAGTCTTTGATGAAGGCACATTAATATAGCTAGATTTTAATGTACCTATTGGGGTTTCAAAATATTTTTCTATTTTCTTTACTTTCGGGTCACGATATTTAAATAGCAAAAACATAGTTAAAGGAACTTCTGCTTGCCATGTTTTTTCTTCCTCAGGTATCTTTACTAATGTTTCATTTACAAAAGTTTTTACCTTAACATTTGTTGATTTTGTTTGATATGCACTAACAGTTTCCCTATCAATTATATCTATTTTTAATTTTTTCCATAAATTTATTATGCCAAGATTTCTTATATTTTCATTTTGGGCATTAATAAAATTGTAACCCATTAATGGGGACCATGCTACTCTATCAGGTTTCTCATTATTAATTATTTTTAGAATTCTTTGTTTTGGAGTCATATAATATTAAATATTAAATATTAAGTATTAAGAATTAAGAATTAAGAATTAAGTTTTAAATGTTAAGTGTTTTTTTAATTTTTTTCTTTTTTTAATTCTTAATTATAATTTTTATAATTTTTACTTCTAATTTTTATTTTTAATTCTAATCTTTATAATCTTTAAATTTATAACTAATTTTTTAATATTTATTTTTTTATTTTTGGCTTTTTGTTAATAAATTATAATTAGAATCAGAATAAAGCTTATCAATAAAAATTTGCGCTGCACCTAAGGCAGCAATACTATCTCCAATTGCAGTTTTTTCTATTCTAACCCGTTTTGAAATAAATTCTAATGCCCTCATTTTTACAGTTCTTTTTATTGCATCAAGTATTATATCACCGCATTCAAGTATACCACCCCATAAAACAACTAAATCACATCCAAAAAGATTTAGTGCTGCTGCTATTGCAATACCAATATATTCTCCAGTTCTATTAATTAAATAATAAGCAAATTTATCACCTTCATTCGCTGCTTTTGCAATTATTTCCACTGATAAATTTTCAAAATTATTATTAATTTCTTTTGAAATTGAAGTAACTATTCCATTTTCAATTCCTTCTCTTGCCCTCCTTAAAATTCCAGGTCCAGATGCAATTGCTTCAAGACAGCCTTTATTGCCACAATTACATAATGGCCCATCTTCAGAAACAGTTATATGCCCAAGTTCTCCAGCAAGCCCCATACTTCCACGATATATTTTCCCATCAATGAAAGCACCTAAACCTATACCTTTACCAATACTTATAAATATAAAATTGTCATGGTCTTTTGCTATCCCAAATCTTTTTTCTGCAACTGCTGCACACCTAACACTATCATCAATACAAACAGGAATATTAAACTCATCTTCCATTATTTTTTTTATTGGAAAATTTTCCCAACCTGGAAGATTTGGACAAAAGATACTAACACCTTCATAAGAATTAATTATTCCTGATATTGACATTCCTATACCAAATAAATCTTCTTTAGATATTTTATTTGAAGTCATCAAATCATGAACTAATGTAAAAATTCTTGATAATACAGCTTCTTTACCTTCAGCAGCTTTTGTCTTTATTTTAATATACTTTATGGCACTTCCAGATAAATCTGTTAGCAATGCTCTTGTATTTGTTCCACCTACATCTAACCCAATAACATATCCAAGCTTATTATTTATTGAGTATAGTTTAGGCTTTCTACCGCCTGAAGACTTACCATCACCAATTTCTTTTATAACATTGTACTTCGTAGCAAATTGGTTAATTAATTCACTTACAGTAGTTATATTAATACCAAGTTGAGCAGCTATTTCTTGTTTTGTTATAGCTTGACTATCTCTTATTAGATTTAGTATTTTTAATTTTAAAGCTTTTTTATTGTAAAATCTTCCTTCAAAATTATCTAAATCAATATTGTTGTTTGTCATAGTCATTTGTATTAATTAATTAATTAATTTATTAATAAATTTATCAAACCTAATTTATTAAAATTATAATCATAATCTAATATCTACTAATTTTTAATTTATTTTATCTTTACTGTTTATCTCCAAAATTATTTCTAAATTCCTAGATATTTTTAGAATATTTTAAATAATAAAAACTTTAAATCAATAAAAAATTAGATCTTTTTTTTAGATTTATTATATTTATTATTTTCTATTTATTATTTATTTATTTTCTAATTTTTTTAATTTTTCTTGAGCTTTTTTATGATAAGCTTTTGCCATTTTTAATATTTCTTCTGTTTGCTCCTTAGAAATAACTGGTTCTGAATATTTACTTAAAATTCTTTTTGCTTCCTCTCTTGCAAGCTCACTCATACTTTTAGCTCCCATCATCTGCCATGTATTCCATGGATCTCTATTAGTTAACTTAGGAATCCAATTATTTTTTCTAACATATTCTGAAGTTTCTTTGTAATTTAAAAAATGTCCTCCATGACCTGTTTTTCTAAGTAAATCCACAGATAACGAAAAATCATCAACTTCAACACCTTTTAACATTCTATAAGTAGCACCCATTATTTCATTATCAATTACTACTTGCTCATAGCTTGCAAGCATCATCATTTCCATCATGCCAAATGATAAATGAACAAAATTTGTACCAGCGAGTGCGTTACTTAAAACCTGCATTGCTCTTTCATAACCTGCTTGAGCATCAGATATTTTAGCATCTATTCCGGTCCCACCTTGAAATGGTAAATTATAATAATGAGCAACTTGTGCAGTACAACAATGAAGCAAATTAGTTTCAGGAGCTGCCCCAGAATATCCGCCACTAGTCATATCCATAAGTCCAGAAGCAATAGAATATATGCAAGGTGTGCCTGGCTTTACTAATTGAGCAAGCACTATACCTGCTAAAACATTTGCATTTTGTTCAACAAGGCAACCAGCTATTGGTGCAGGAGTAGTCCCACCTGGCATAGCATCAACCTCTACATAAATTGGAATATTATTTTTTGCACACTCAATTATCACTTCGCTATTTACTTTTTCATGTTTAAGTGGACTAACCATACAAACTACCTCAGTGAACATTGGCCTTTGTCTAACAGCATCCTCGCTCCCTTGAAAAACAGCTGCCATTTTTAATTGTTCTATTACTCCATCAGCACCAGTTTGAGACTGAGAATAATAATTTCTTGTTGTATAAGGAAATGTGCCAGCAAATAATAATCTATCAACTCCATATTCTTCAATATCTGATGGTATAACAATTGCATGCATAATATGAAGATTTTCCATTTGATTTAAGAGTATCGTAAATTTAATTAAATCATCAAAAACTGCTGGTCTATATTTTCCTTCAAGATCAAAAACATTAAGCGCTGAGGAACCTCCAATAGTATAAACTCTTTGTGGGTCAACTTTAATATCAGTATCTTCAGTTTTTCCATAAAGAGTAAAAGTTGAAGGGGCACTTGAAAGACCTTTCCTAAGTAAATCCTCACCAATTTTTACAACCTTATTCTTAAAATCAACTTTAGCTCCAAAATCCTTAAAAATTTCAAGTGCTGGTTCATATTCCATTTTTACACCAATTTCACTTAGAATCTCGACTGTTGCAATATGAATTGCCTTTAAATCGTCATCTGATAAAAATTTCAACATCCCACCTTTAAGACCTCTTATAGGCATTTTTTCTCCTCCTAATTATTTAAAAAACTTATTAAAATATATAAAAATTTATTTTGTCATTAATTTCTCAGCTAGCTTTACTGCATCTACGGCATTATCAGCATAACCATCAGCACCTATTTTATCAGCATGTTCCTGTGTCACAGGAGCACCACCAACCATTACTTTTACTTTATTTCTTAAACCTTTCTTTTTTAATTCCTCAATTACCACACCTTGGTAAGGCATTGTAATTGGAAGAAGAGCAGACATTGCAAGAATATCAGCATCTTTTTCAATTAATTTATTTATAAAAGATTCTGCATCTACATCAATTCCAAGATCAGTAACATCAAAACCTCTTGCAGAAAGAAGAGCAGCAACTATAGATTTGCCAATCTCATGAATGTCCCCTTTAACAGTTCCAATAATAATTTTGCCTAATGATTTTCTTTCAATTCCACTTTTATGAATTTCTTCTTCAAATAAACTTAAGGCACTTTTCATTGCATTAGCGCTTCTCATTAAATCAGGAAGAAAATATTCTCTTTTGCCAAATTTCTCACCAACTAATTCTATTGCTGGAATTAAACAAGTATTTATTGCTTCTAGAGGGTTAATTCCCTCTTTAATAGCTTTTTGTGCTAATTCTTTAGTGATTTCAAAATCACCAGAAAGAACATTATCATACAATTCTTTTTTAATTTCATCGATGCTCATAAATCTCTCTCTTTCTAACTATCTTTTTTCTTTTAACTTTGAATTTAAATAAATTTAAATATTAATGGGATATTTCCCATATTTCTTAATTGAATTGTAAAATGCTTCAATATTTTCAAATGGTGTATCTAATTGAATATTATGCGTAGGTGCAATTAAAAACCCTCCTCCAGGAGCACAAGTCCTAATCCTTTCTTTTACTTCTTCTTCAACATCTTTAGGTGTTCCAAATGGTAAGGTTTTTTGTGTTGAAACTGTAGCCCATAAAGAAATTTTTTTACCATATCTTTTTTTAATAAAAGCTGGATCCATGGATTCTGGCTGAACAGGGTTTAATAAATCAACTCCAACTTCAATTAAATCATCAATTATTGGCTCTATATATCCATCACTATGAAAAGCAATTTTTATATTTTTATTTTTATTTTTTAATTTCCTAATCATATAGTCCATTTTAGGCTTAATCATCTCTCTAAAAGTTTCTGGAGACATTAACAATTGATGCTCACCACCCAAATCATCAGCAAGCCATAACATATCAACTCCTCTTTCAATTAGCTTATAACCTAGCTTTAAATGATATTCAACAGACATATCCATTATTTTGTGAGCTAAATCTTTATTTACTAAAATATCAATTAAACTTTGAGTAATACCTCTTAAATATTTAAGAGCTTCAAATATTGAGCAATCAATAATTCCACAAATATATTTTTCTTTACCATAATATTTAATAATTTCTTCAGCATAACTCATATCCTCACAATCTGGATTTGGTGGAATATATTTACTCACCAAATCATCATCTGCTAGCGGAAACTCAACTATTTCAGTATAATAGCCAATACCATTAATTGTTTTATAAGGAATTTTCTTCCATTTTATTCCCCATTCATCAACATATGTTTCTTCAGGAGTATCCCTATAATAACCAGTAGAAATTCCGTAAGTTAAAAGTAGCATGTCGTGATTAAATAAAATATCAAGCTCTGTCATGCCTTGATATTTTTCAACAGTTTTACCCTTTATCCCTTCTATTTCTTTTGCATATCTTTGTCTTAGTAATTTATCCATTTCAGGAACAAATGTTGCCTGGTAAGGAACCCTGTCAGGTTCTTTATGATCCATAGCTATTTGCATTCTTTCTTTTGAGGTTATTGCCATTTTAATTCCTTTGCAGTTTGAATAAAAATTTTAATATTTTCTTGAGGTGTACTTGGGGTAATAGGGCTTCCATTTGAAATTATAAAATTATACTTAGCACCTTCTACTTGTCTTAATATTTCATTTCTTATCTCTTCTGGCTTTCCTTTTCTTAATAAATATATCGAATCAAGATTTCCAAAAACACAAACTTCTTTCCCAATTCTATCTCTTATATGATTTATGTCTAAATTAAAGCCTTTTTTGCTTTCCTCAAACATAATTGCTTTTACATTAGTTTGAGCATAATCATCAAGAATAGGATTTACATCACCCCAAAACATACAAATGGGAATTATTCCATAACTATTAATTTCTTTAAAATAATCAGAATGGACATTTTTCATAAATTTTCTATAAATTTGGGGATTTGCTAAATCAGGTGAAATAAAACTTTCAGATATTATAAATGCATGAGCACCAACTTTTGCATAAGCTTTTGCCCATTCAAGCTGTTCTTCATAACATCTTGATAAAAAATACTGCATGCCTTCTGGATAATCATGAAATGACATAAGACCTCTTTCAAAACCAAGATATCCAGTAGTAGGATCAAAAATTTCACAAATAGCAGATGGAATATGAACAGCTAAAAAAACATCATTGCCATATTTATCAACAATTTGAGGAATATGATCAGTATAACCCATTTCAATTATTTCTTGGTAACTCATGTGTATATATTTTTTTATAAAATCATCAATCTTACTTTTATTTGATAAATCAACTTTTGGTTTATTTCTTCTAGAACTTAAAAGATAGTCTGGGAAATCGACTATTTCTTCATCATCTGGTGAATTTGAAGAAAAATATTTATCTTCTTTTTTTAAATTTCTATATTTTTCATCAATTTTTAAAAAATACTTTCCATTTTTTAATATAATTTCAGAATCTTTAAAATATTTTGGGGTGCCAATATGTAAATGAAACCAATCTGGTTTGAATTTTTCATAAAACTTTATATAAACTTCAGATAATTGCTGCCCATCTTTCCAAGCATCTCTTTTATAATCTAATCCTAATGCTTCATATTTATAAATCCCCCACCAATGTGGTGCAACAGGAATTCTTTGTGTTTTTTTTAAATTTATAGTTTTAATCATTAATTCTTTTGAGTTTTCCAAATTCTCACCTTTTATTTTTTAACTTTTAATTTAATAACTAGTTTTTAATTTAAAAAAACTAGAATTAAAAAAGAAATAAATTACTCCTTTAAGGAGCCAGAAACTAAACCTTGAACAAAATATTTTTGACCAAATAAATAAAGAGCAATCATTGGGATAGTTACAACTACAAGACCCATCATTGTTAAGGGAATATTTATATTATATCTTGACTTAAATACAGTAATTCCAACCATAAGAGTTTTAAGTTCATCTTTTTGAAGAAAAATAAGCGCAATCATTAGTTCATTCCAAACCCATAAAGCATTAACAACAATAAGAGTAATAATAGGTGGTTTTGATAGAGGCATGATTATACTTGTTAAAGTTCTAAATGATGAGCAACCATCGATATAAGAACTGTCAAGAATAGCTTGTGGAATAGATCTAAAAAAAGTTGTTAATAAATATATAGAAAATGGCAAAGTTAAACCTGTGTAAATAAGAATAACGCCAGGGAGCGAGTTAATTAACTTTACTTTTGACATAAAAACAAATAAGGGAACAACCATAATAACTGGTGGTATAACCATAAGTGAAATAATAAAATTAAGTATTGTATCTCTAATTTTAAATTGATATCTAGATAAAGCATAAGAAGCCAAAATTGCTAAAGCAAGAGAAACCAAAACTGAACCTACAGTTAAAATTATGGAATTTATAAACCATTGACCAAAATTTTTACCAATAAAAACTTCAATAAAATTATTCCAAGCTATTGATTTTGGGAAACCAAATTTATTAAATACATATTCTTCCTTTGATTTTATTGCAGTAATAAACATAAAAAATAGTGGATATAAAGAAATAATTGTAAGAACTATAAGTAAAAACTGCCTAGCAAAAAAAGCTAAGTAATTTTTTCTAACCTTATATTCGTTATTAATATTTGTTTTCATTTATTCTACTTCTTCTCTTCCTCTAATTCTTGTTTGGATGATTACAAAGATAAAAGTAATTAAAAATAATACAACTGATGCTGCAGAAGCTTGCCCCATGTTATGGTACCTAAACGCAGTTTGATATATATAATATTCTGAAACCATGGTTGAAGAACCAGGACCACCAAGGGTCATAACATAAATATAATTAAATACCCATGATAACATGGTAATTATTGTTATAACTGTTAAAAAAGAAACAACATTTTTTGTTTGAGGAATTGTAACATGAATATGCTTCTGTACCCAATTTGCTCCATCAATTTCTGCAGCTTCATAAAGATCTTTAGGAACACTCATTAACCTAGCAAAAATTAAAACAATTCCAAATCCAAGTTCTTTCCAAATAATTACAAACATTACAGTCCATAATGCCCATTTTGATGAACCAAGCCAATCAGCCATCAAAAATTTCATTCCTAATTTTTCTAGAAAGAAATTTAACAAGCCATTTAATTGAAATATATAACTAAAAACTACACCTACAACTGGGATTGCAAGTATGTAAGGTAAAAATAATATAAACCTATAAAATTTCCAACCACCCATCTTTTCATATAAAAGTACAGCAAAAAATATAGATAAAAATACAATTATAGGCACCGCAATAAGAAGAATAATGTTATTTTTTAATCCAGTTAAAAAAACATCATCTGTAAAAAGAATTTGATAATTTGTAAGTCCAATAAAAGTTAAATTTCTTGGATTTACCCTATTAAAACTATATTGTATTACCCTAATTATTGGGAAAAAGAAAACAAAACCTATAACTATTAAAGCTGGAAATAAATATAAAATTATTTCAATTATATTTCTTTTTTTTAGTTTCATAAATTTATACTTCTTTTAGATTTAAAAAGTTTTAAAAAATTTATAAAAAATTTACATTAATTAAACTTATATTTAATTTAAATATTTGATTAATTAGCTTTATTTTTTTTATTTTTTTATTTTAATATTAATAATTTTGTTATTTTATTTTTTTAATTTTATATTTTAGTTTTTTTATTTTATGACCTGGTTAGTGACCAATTAATAAATTTTTAAAGAAAGAAATAAATTAAATAAGTTTATTAGTTTATTTAAATAATAATATTTTTTAAAAACATTATTTTTTTAATTCATTAATTTATTTCACTAACCAGGTCATTTTTTAATTTTTTAATTCTTTTAACTATTTTATTATTTTAAGGTTATATAATTTTATTTAACCTTATTTTTTCACAATTAAACACAGTTTTTTATTTATTTTGTTAAAGAGTCATACCATTTTTGGAAATTCTTAACTGAATCAGGTTGCTCTTTTTGCCATTTTTCTATAATATCCTGGCATTTCTTTGCCATATCGGCTGGACTTGCACCATTAAAGAATTCCTGAACTCCAGAATAATAAGCTTGTTCATCAAATTGTGAAGGGATATAATTTTCTCCCCAAGGTGAAACTTGTTGAGATGCAAGTTTTACTATTGTTGTTTCAACATCTGTTGAAAGAAGACTTTGATCAAATCTATCATCTGCTGGGAATGCACCGCTCATTTTATACATTGCATTTACTCTATCAGGTGAATGCATAAACATTATAAAATCAGCACATTCTTTTGGATATTTTGTCCATGAAGTAATTCCAACAGTTTGAGAACTTAGCTGAAGAGGACCAGCATATTTACCAGAACCCCAAGCTGGGAATGTAGAAACTCCTACTTTATCAACACCCATAGTTTTAACAAAATCAACAGCACCAGAACCAACAGTTAAAGTCATGCCTGCTTGGCCTTTTTTAAAGTTATCTTGAGCTTGATAGAACTCTAATGAATTATAATCTTTATTTATATATTGATTATCTCTAAGTTCAGCAAGTTTTGTCCACCATGCAGCATATTTTTCATCTGTATATTTAGCCTTACCAACAGCAGGAGCCATTAATTCAGCAGGACTACTATAATTTTGAATTCCTATATATGATGCAAGCCAAGCTCCACCAAATCCATCTTTTCCTCCAACACTTAATGGCACAATACCTTTATCTTTTATAGCTTTACAAGCTTTTATAAATTCATCCCAAGTTTTTGGAAAATTCTCAGGATCAAGACCAGCATCTTTAAAGATCTGTTTGTTATAAACTATTGGATTTGGAACTGTATACCAAACAGCACCCCAAATCTTTCCATCATATTCTTGTTCGTAGCTTGTATAATAATGTTTTAACTCATCTTCAGGAATATAATCAGAAACTGGAACAATATTTCCTGCCCATGCATCTTCTATTGTAAAAATACCGCCCCAAAAATATTGTAGATCTGGTCCTTGTTGCGCAGCAGCAGCAGACTTAAATGCTGAAATTAAAGTATCTGTTGATTGAAGAACAGTTTCAATTGTTATATTTGGATGCGCTTTTTGATATAAATCTACTGTTTCTTTCAACCACTTTTCAAGTCCAGGAGCTTCTTGTTCTCCCCACCACCAGAATACTAATTTTATTGGCTCACCAGAAGTAGTTTCAGCTGCAGCAGTAGTTTGTGTAGTAGCTTGTGTTGTTTCAGAAGAAGCAGCAGTGCTTTCTGATGAAGCAGCAGTAGTTTGTGTAGTTGATGACTTGCATCCAAAAGCTGGTAGCGTCAATAAAACCAAAACGGCTACAACTGCTAAAATTTTTATTAATCTTAATTTCATTCTATTTCCTCCTTTTTTTTTAAAAAATAAAAATTAAAAAATTTTACTTCTAAATGTTTTTATTCTTTATATCCCCTCCTTTTTTTAATAAATATTTCCATATTTTTTACAAGCATCAACCATTGCTTTTATATTTTCAAATGGTGTATTTTTTAAAACCCCATCTCCTGATGCTAAGGTAAAGCCACCATCTTTACCAATACTTGTTATTAATTTTTTTACTTCATCTTCAATTTCTTGTGCTGATGCTTTCTCTAAAAAAAATGGATCTATATTCCCTTTTACAGCAAGATTATCTTTATATTTTTGTTTTATTTCTATAATATCAAAATCACCTCTTGGAGGTTTTTCAAACGGGCAGATCATATTTACTCCAGAATTTACTAAATCATCTATAAATGCTCTGCCTTTACCATGAAGATGATAATGGAAAATTTTATTATATTTTTTTGCAATTTTACCTATTTTTTCTATTAATGGTAAATCCCATTTTTTAAACATTTCTGGGCTAATAACAGTTAAAACAGAGCTCCCACAGTTTAAAAAAATACCATCAACTTTAGTGTTTTTTATTATTGATTCTGCTATTTCACTTAAATAATCAACATATCTTTCCATAATAGGTTTAAAAAATTGTGGATTATCATTCAAATCAAAAATAACCTGAACAGCCCCGCCTTCTCTTGCAAGAGTTAAAAATTCAAAAAAAGTATTTCCAACAATTCCTTCACAAATACCATAATTGCCTGTTTCTTTATAAGCTTCATTTATTGTTTCATAGTCTAGATTTGAAGGGTCATCAAAAAAATATTCTTCATACTTAGGCATATCAGCAAAAAGATCCTCAATAGGTCTCTTTAATGACCACATATCATAATCAAATACTGAGTGCTTTATTTCTTTAAGATTTCCTTTACTTGTTTTATAAATAATATCTGTTTGAATTAAATCAGGATTTATAAAATATGAATTGGCACTTACCATTGATTTTTGTCTTTCAGAAGGTCCTGGTTCCACTGGTATCCATGCTTCACATTCAAAAAACTTATATGCTTCAAG
>Ga0123519_10011766_pt1 | contig 12854 bp, 9 predicted proteins | sample YelNatPaOPRAMG02_FD_87396 | JGI IMG/M metagenome (GOLD analysis project Ga0123519, IMG submission 87396) | Hot spring microbial communities from Yellowstone National Park - Yellowstone National Park OP-RAMG-02 (version 2) | ecosystem: Environmental > Aquatic > Thermal springs > Hot (42-90C) ...
CGCCGCTACAAGGTAGGGCGCGCAGTCCACTGCGCGCCGGGGTCGGTTATGCAAACCCGGCTTTCTCGCCGGGATCCTGCCGTCCGCGCCCTTACGGGCGCGCCTACGAGCATCTGCAGTGCTGTAGCGGCGGTCCGTGACCGCCAGGTATTGTTGACCCGCATCTGCAGGACTTTCTTGCTGCACCCGTGCTGGGGAAAACAGACAGAAGTTGTGGGACCGGCGCGCGGGCGTCCACGCCCGCAGAAACAACACTGCAGCTTAACACCAATACATCTCTGTTCCCACTGGTCTGGCACTTCCACACCCCCAAAAAACCTCAAACCAATCCCAGTCAACGGCAATCACTGCGGCGAAGAGCGCCGCGCGCCACAGCGCAATAACAGTTGCACGCCCACACCGAGCACGCACCTGGACGATGTGTCGCTACCTAAAGAAATTTTGTTGCGTTGGTAAGAACCCATGGCCCTATGCGTCCGCATTTTTAACGCAAAGACGCGCAGGCGCAGAGTTAAGGTATGGCGCGCAGTCCACTCCGCACCGCCATGCGTACACGCGAAAAACGTCCGATGTGCACAGGACTGCCCGCACTTACCCAAGATCGGACTTTGAGGAAGCAAAACCCTTTAGCCCGGATATCTCACACGTTTTTCGTAGCGCCGACTTCCAAGTCCGCTGCTTACCTGCCGCCTGTCTGCACGCAATCCACAAGCGGCCGCACGGCTTGGCGCAGGCAGGTGTTCCGTCCCACTGGGCGGGACAAACCCGCGAGGCACCCTCTGCCGAGGTGTTGTGCGCCAAACATCCTGAAGCCGCGCCGATTTGGAACTCGGCCTGCCTGCCGCGACAGCCGCGGCGCAGGCAGGCGACGCAGCAGGTTTGTGCCGCGATGCGGGATGTGCCACAATGAGTTCGTCGCATCAGCACCGCAAGTTTGTGGAATCTCCGGCTCGGGCTTGTTTTTCTGCAGCGCAACGCTACAATGGCGGCGAAACAGTTGGGTAGGCATAACTTTCAACAAGCCAAACCAGATGCTTCTGATGCTTATGCAGAACGTAAGCCAATTACAACGCTGGCACTGGGTTAGGCTGGTCGTGGCAGGTGTGCTTGTCTTGTTTCCGAGTGCATCAATACCCGGCCATGCGCAAACGAATGAGGTTATCCTGCCACAGATTGTGACCATTCGTGCAACCGACCCGATTGCGCGTGAGACGGGTATGCTGACGGTAATAGACCCGGGTGTGTTTACGGTGCATCGGACCGGACCGACAAATGTCGAGCTGACTGTTTACTATTCTATAACCGGCACAGCATCAAATGGAGTTGATTACATTAGGTTGTCTGGGGCGGTGGTTATACCGGCTGGCGTTTGCGAAGCTGAAATAACAGTGTACCCGCTTTCAGACGGGTTGCTCGAAGGGGTTGAAACAGTTGTGGTGAAGCTCCGGCCTGTGATGTGCATAGACATCTACCCGCCGCCACCTGACTGTTATGTTGTCGGTGAACCCAGTGAGGCCACGGTTTATATCCTCGATTTTGAGCATGGGAACCAGCCGCCCCTGATCCGAATTACCAGCCCGGCCAGCGGCGAAGCGTTTTCTGCACAAGCCGACATCAACATTCAAGCGGAGGCAACCGACTTCGACGGATGCGTGACAAATGTAATATTTTTGGCAAATGGCCGTGCGATCGGCACGATTGCACACGCATGTAACAGGCCGGATCCGACACAGCCTGTTACATTCGAAATCCGTTGGACAAACGCACCGGCCGGCCACCACAAACTGACTGCACTCGCGGCTGACAACCTTGGCGCATGCAGTACATCTGCGCCTGTATGCATCCTGGTATATCCGCCAGATCAACTGCCAACAAATCTGCCGCCGATAGTCTCGATTGTTGCAATTGATCCTGTTGCAGCCGAAGGAACAAATTGTTTTGCTTGGCCGCGGTTCATGCCGTGTTTGAGCCTGGACAGGTGCGGGCTGCGCTGGGTCACAAATTCGGTTCGGCCTAACACAGCCACGTTCATTGTGCGCAGAACCGGTCCAACAAACGATGCACTGACAGTTTTTTACCGTGTAGGCGGGACAGCTTCGAACGGTGTTGATTACATTGCCCTGCCGGGGTCGGTCACAATCCAGCCTGGCCGACGTTGCGCACAGGTTGAGATTGTGCCGATTGATGATGCATTAGCTGAGCCGATTGAAACGGTCATTGTGCAGTTAATACCGTCGTTGCTTGACGTGTACCCGCCCCCGTACTACACAGGCAGGCGAAACCGAGCAGCGGCCATCATAGCCGACAACGATAGACCGCGGCCAACCACATGCACATTGCCAGACCGGTGTTTCCACGTCTGTTGGCCCGCAACGAATGGGCAGTGGTTCAGGATCGAGTGCTCGAGCGACCTTGTTAACTGGGCGCCGGTTGCAACCAACATTGTTACGGAAGGCGCGGTGCATTTTGTTGACCCGGACAGTGACGCGGGCACAGCCAAATTCTACAGGGCTATACCGGAAACAAATCCACCTGAACCGGTGTGGTTGATCGAATAGACGCGGATTTTGCTTTTGACTCGAAGCGGCGTTCACAACGCACTGCGCTCGCCGCGGTTGCTGTGGGGGAATCTATCGCAAAAATGTGGACCTCAAGCCGCAATGCAGATTGATATCGTGTGCACAAGAGCTTGGGACTTCCTACCGTCGGGCCGGTACGACTGGTATCGGCGAAATCGAATGCCGATGTCCAAATTGCAAAATTTGTGACTGGAACGGCTCTGAAAAAGCCGGCTTGCAACCCCGCAGCGGCGACGCGGCATTGTTAACCTTCGGTTGCTGGGGATAGTGATGGCCGTTTTACTGCTCATCGAAGCCGGTCGGCCGCATCAATACGCCAACCGGCGCGTTTTCGGTGTCACGGACCACATGCTCGACTGCACAAAGAAAGCGTTTTTCATGCTCGCCCAAGCCAAGCCCGTCGAGCAACTCAACCTCGGCATCTGCGATCGGAAACGAGAGCGATTTGAGACAGTCACGCACAAGCTGGCTAAGGTGCGCCCCTGTCGGAACGCCAAATTCAACCTCCATCACCTCGTCTGCGAAGGTCACAACGCCATGTTCATCCCAAATCACAACTCCGTAACCAAGCTCAGCAAGCGCATGTTGAAAACAGTTAACCGCATGACGCAATTGGCGGTTGGTTTGATCGAGCTCCGTGGTGCGCGTGCGTAATTCCCGGTCGAAATGTTCGCCCAACGCGGCTGCAATTTCATCAGCGCGCCCCGGCTCGATGCCGTACCCGATCAATTTCTCGCGAACCGTCTCGTGAACGGGTTGGTGCCTGGCTCTTGAACAGCCTGCTGGCTTGTGCGCGGATTGCGCACGGGCAAGCTGTGCCCACTGTTCAATCTGCTCGGGCTTGATACCCTTCTGAACGAGCAACTCGCGTATTCGTTCGACCCAGCTTGCTACAGACGTATCTTGCGGGGCCAATTTCCTGACCAAACGCGCCACTTGACGCAGATTTTGTTCGCCTTTGAGCAGTTCAGCAGAAATTTTGTCGGCCCTGACCTGGTCGGCATACCTTGTTATGACAGCAAGCAGTTCGTTAACAAATCCAACTGCTGCATCTGATGACATGAGCTTTTTTGACCGCGCGCGAACCTCGGTCTCAAGCGCCAAAACAGCTCGGTGTAACTGCTCGGCGTCGCCGTTGGTGTCCTGGTTCGCTTCGGCCATGCTCTGGCAGACGAGCTTGATGTTTTCCAGTAAGCTCTCGATTGTTTTGTCCGTTGACAGACCAGCTTCAGCCCGCGAGATGGCAAGTTCAATACCTTCGGTGATCAGCTCAGCCATTTTGGCCGGACTGTTTTTGATGCGATTGATCAACCAACGGCGCTGCTCAGCCTTTTGCAGCACCTGCTCGATCATGTACTGGACGATCCGCCTATCCGCAAGTTCAGGCGATACCTGCCCACCTTCAACTACCTCAGCATCGCGTTTGACAACCTTTTCGTCCTCGTGCACCAGCACATAACTGACACGCTGGATTTGAACATTTGTAATGCCTTTTTGCCGAAGTAACGCAGCTAACCCACCACTTGCATTGACAACCTTCGCACCTTGCAACACAACGCGGAAAAACTCCTCAAACTCGGCCAGAGTCAGCCCCCTGTTGAACACAATGTTGTCAACATACAGTTGCTGGAATGAATTGATAAACCGCCCGAGAAGTGGATTGCGTTCTTCAACCGGCAGACCGGCTACCAAAATCTTGCCTTCAACCATTGAAATCGGCACTGACCCGGTCAGCTCGAGCAAGGACGCAAGTGCAGTAAACGCGTTCTCGATCGCCGCCTTGCCTTTCGGGTGTGTCACCGAGTAGATCCGCCCGAGCGACTCGGCAAGGCACAGTCGTCTGATAAACTCAGCCGTTGCCTCGAGCTTCGAGGCGAACGGATTCGCTGCTGTTGTATCTGGTTGCGCCTCTGCCATCGGCTGCCTCGCTGCGCGCACAATGCGCGCTTATACTGGTCACTTGCTGGCCAGCCAGGTTTTTTGAACTGCCCGGCGCATACGCCGATGCAACCTCCTCAACTACACGGCTTTGCAAGCCGGTCATACCGGCCGCAGCCTACCGTTCAATATACCCGAGCCTGACCAGCTCACTTTCAAGTGATAGCTGGAATTGTTCCATGTCGGCAGCCGATGGTCTGTAACCCTGTTTTTCAGGTACAACACCTAACCGACCAAGTTGGTCCAGATACCAACTCGCACGCTGGCCGTCGCTGAAGGTGACCTTGCCGCTGATAAGCGCACCCGGTTGGGCAAGCTGATCAACCGTGACAGTTACGCCACCTGTCTGCGCTGGTTGTGTGGGTTCGGGCTTGTCTTGTTTAGCCTGTTTTTCACGAGGCGGCGGCTCGGTTTCCTTGGGCACAAGGTTGAGGTCCGCAAGCAAAAGGCGCACTTCCATGTAAGTAAGACGCAGCCCGAACTCGGTTGCCAGCCGCTCTTGTATTTCGGACAACTTCAGCCCGCTGGCAACCCAGTCGGCCACCTGTCTCTTTTGTGGTTCGTTCAGAGTCATACATTAAGCGTTGTACACGGCAACAAAACAGTCCCGAATTGCCTGCGATAAACTAACCGGCAATTCATCACATGCCAAGCGCAGCTTCAACCCAGACCTGCACCTTCCACCATTGCGTCAATGGTCTCGAGTGCGTTTCCTTCAAACCTGTTGTTTACATAAATGAACGCTTTCGTCCGCCCCTGCTCGGCAACAGTCTGTTTGATCAGTTGCGCGCCGGTTGCACGGCCGTCGGGGTTGATCTCTCGCACACGGTCATATGGACTGAACATCTTGACTGCGTCTTCGTATCGTCGGCCTGGCACAAGCAGAAACCGGGCGACAAAAAAATCACGGCTGGTACGGTTCCCGGGCAAAGTTAGCTGCGTGCTCACAGGCGGCATATCCGTCCAACTGTTGTAAACGTGCGCAACGCCATGCCGGGCCAGCACGGCGAAATACTCCGGATGCAAAAACGTCCGGTTCCGAATCTCGACGGCGTAGCGCCAGCCGGCCGGCAGGGCCGCAAGAAACTTGTCAAGCGCATCCACAAAATCCCGGCCACGCGCAAAGTCACTCAGGTGAAATTGTGAAAACTCGAAGATGAACACACCAATGTGCGCCTTGAACGGTTCGCATGCCGAAAGAAAAGCAGAACCGAACAGGTCGGCGTTGAGGAAGTTCTCGTTGGGTTTACCCCCTCGAAGACCGAATCTCGGAAGGCCCGGATAAGTCTTTATTGTGATCTCGTCGGTGACCTTCAGTGCAAACAAAAAGTCCTGGGGCACCTGGACAACCAATGACTCTATCTCAGACCGTGTTGGGAACTTGTAGTACACCGAGTCAACGCATACTGTCTTGAAAACCTCGGCATACTCAGTCAGGCAAAGCCGGTTGAACTGCGCCTGTGAAAAACGCCCACGCGCCTGGTACCGGTCGTCGCTGTAGAGCATGCCGCGCCAGCCGGTGTACCGCCACGACGATGTGCCGATGTAAACACCGTGCTGCACAAGCGCAGCGGCTGCAAGTTTCATCTTGGACTTATCAAATGGCACTGCACTACTTGACGCATCAGCCATTACATTTTGGCCCTTTGCGCCGCACGCTCTTTTTACATCGAATTACATGGGTTCGACCAGCTCGAACTTTCGGCGCGGAACAAAGGGATGATTTTTCTTGCCTTTGCCCGCTGCACAAATCTCTACTTTGGGACGCAAAAGTCCTATGAAAGGCATACCAGTTTTGCATGTTGAAGCCGACTGCATCGCGCGGGCGTGGGAACTTTCGTTAATCGAGTTGTACAACCGCGGTTGTGACATCAAAACCGAATACGACAAGCCCAATGACCCGCCTAGCAAAGACGCAACTATGACCATCACAATTTCAGATCCGTTGAGCGAACCCATGATACACAAGGATTTTCCAGGTGGCCCGGTCGAGTTGCAGGAGTACGTGATGGAAGTTTGCGATGGCATAAAAGACCATCTGGTTCGTGATCCAACAAATCCGCACGATACACGCTGGGAATACACGTATCACGAGCGGCTGTTCAACTACCGCGTCCCTACGCTTAAACCGTTCGACCAAATCGAGGTTGTCTGTCGTAAGCTCGCCGAGACACCCCACACACGCCGCGCACAGGCTGTTACTTGGAAGGTGTGGGAAGACAACTATTGCGCAGACCCACCATGCATGCAAAGCATCTGGTGCAGGCTAACCGAGGAACAAGGTCAGCCGGTCCTGAGCATGAATGTGCGGTTCAGGTCAAACGATGCTTACAAAGCCGCGTTCATGAACATCTTTGCCCTTGTCCAGCTACAACAGCGCATCGCCACAAAGATAAGCCAGTTGCTCGGCAAACCTGTCGTTGTGGGGCGGTATTGTCATATGGCTGACAGTTACCACATCTACGGCTCTTACTTCAAAGAATTCGAAGGACGCTTCCTCGGCATGCTGCAAAAGCGTACTTTCGAACAGCGTACCATGCGATACGAAGATGTCCGTGAAATGATGGAAGCTGCCCGCGCCGAGATCATTCAAAAGGCGAAAACCATGGGCCAGTAATTCCAGCGACTGTGGTAGCGGGTGTGCAAATCAATTCTTCCAGGTGTCTCAAAAAACCAAGAAGGCCGGGCTTTTTTGCCCGGCCTACTTTTCAATGAGAACTAGCGCTTCAAATTTTATCCGCGCTCACCTGCGGCTGCGCTCTTCGTTCGTCCCACACTTTTCTTCGGCGTTGCACTCGCACGCCTTTTTACACACGGAAAACTGCGCTTTTTCAGCTCGCAATTACGCAGCTATCATAACCAAAAACCCCGGCTAAACTAGTCACCAAAACTGGTGATGTTGTACGCCTGCGACAAAATGTCTCGGCTAATAACGTAACCCTCAGTGTTTCAGGAACTTAGCGACTGCTTCGGTCCGTGTTCGGACCTGTAGTTTTTCGTAAATCCGGCGGATATGGGTGTGGACGGTCTCGTAGCTTATGCCAAGTTTGTCGGCGATTTCCTTATAAAGCAACCCTTGTGCAAGGCAATCGAGCACTTCACGTTCGCGCGGTGTCAGCTCCTCAGCAGTCTGTGCCGTCCCTACGGGTTGTTGAAATGACTGTACAACTTTGCGAGCGATCTGAGAGGTCATGGGTGACCCACCCCGATGTACATCGCGAATGGCCTGTAACAACTCAGCCCGTGAAGTGCGTTTGAGCAGGTACCCGGTTGCACCGGCAGCAAGTGCATTGAATATGTTGTCCGTGTCTTCGTGCACGGTCAGCATCACAACTTGTGTCTCTGGAATGAGCTGCTTCAACCGGCGCACGCATTCGACCCCGTTCATCCCGGGCAGGTTGATGTCCATCAACACCACCTCCGGTTTCACTTTCGGCAGCTCGCGTAACGCGTCCTCAGCAGTCGGGTATTGGCCAACACACTCGAACCCGTCGGCTCCCGACAAAACACGAACAAGCGTGTTACTAAACTGTTCGTTGTCTTCGACTATTGAAACCCGGATCGGCACGACTTCAGCCACGTTGATAAATCGGTACTTCAAACCTTGCCAACGTGCCGCCATCGGGCACGCTGGCTATCGTAAATTCGCCGCCGACGTCCTCCAGCCGCTTCCGCATGTTGCGCAAACCGTTTCTGCCACGTGATTCTGCATCCGGCGGCAGACCGCGGCCATTGTCCTGCACGGCAAGTATGAACCTGTCTGCGAATAACTGCAATCGCAGGCACAACTCTGTCGCATGCGCATGTTTAACCGCGTTTGTGATTGCCTCTTTGACAGCCAGGAAAATGTTGTGTCGTACCTCGGGCGGAATCTGAATAGGCGGCAAAGAAGTCGGTACTTCGATTCGAAGATGCAACCCCGTATGGGCAAGGTATTCCTGCGCGTACCTGCAAGTGTAACCGACCAGCCCCTCCAAGGTGTCGTAGGCCGGGTTCGTGGCCCAAACAATCTCATCCAGCGCACGTGCGGTTTCACGTGCAGTTTGCGAAATCTGGCGCGCATGCGCCTCAACCGTTGCCGGTGCGTCCTTTGCCTCTTCGGCTAGCTCGCCCAGTAGCGCCATCTGCGCCAGGCTCGCCCCGAGCTGGTCGTGTAAATCGCGCGCAATTCTGGCGCGTTCTTTTTCGACTGCTTCGCGTTGTCTGAGCAGCGCAAGTTGTCGTTGAAGTTTCTGCGTCGAGAAAAAGTGCACCGTCCCAATTACAAGCCCGAGCAACATTAGCCCGCTCAACCCCATGAACCACCACGTACGCCAGAACGGCGGTTGCACAACAACGGTTAATACCGCCCCTGTTTCATTCCACACGCCGTCCTCATTACATGCCGTTACACAAAATCTGTATTCGCCGGGCGGCACTCTGCTGTACCGCGCGGATGGACGCTGCCCAGCCTCGCCTCGCCGCAACTCGACCCAGTCGTGCTCATGCCCATCGAGCCTGTATCTGAACCGCACGCGTTCGGGCGCTGTTAGCCCCAACGCCGTGAAAAAAATCTCGAGTCGTTCCTTGCGCGGCGGCACAACCACTTCGCTCAGTCTGCCGATCCAAAGCTCGTTCGTGTTCTGTTCGCGCCCGTCAATGAGAACCGACTCGATCAATACCGGCGGCGGATTTGTGTTCGGCACAAGTGTGGCCGGATCAACCCAAGCCAACCCTCTGATCGTAGGGAACCAGAGCCGGCCATCCGATGTCCGGCACGCCGCCGGTTGCGATCCTGCAGTGCATTCGGTTGTAGGCAGACCGTCCGCACGGCTGTAAATACGCACCGGGATAAAGTTCGTCAGCCCAAGCGCAAAATCGTTTAGCGCTTTTTTCCCGACACGAACAAGGCCTGCATTCGACCCGATCCATAAACAACCGCGGTCATCCTCGATCAAATAACTGACGTTGTTTGCAGCAAGGCCGTGCTGCGTGGTAAAGGTCGTCACGTTCGTTCCCTCCAGCCGTGCAAGGCCGTTGCCCGTGCCTATCCATAGCACACCGTCCGCATCAGCTACCAGTGCTGTAACATTGTCACTGGGCAAGCCGTGTTCCCGCCGCAACCATGTGAACCGGCCGTCGCGCAGCCGGTTTAGGCCGCCACCGGCTGTGCCAATCCAAACTGTGCCTTCGGTATCGTCGGCTATTGCGCGGATCGTGTTGGCCGACAAACCATCGTTTGTTGTAAAGACCCGCCACGTTTGGCCGTCGAAGCAGCCTAAACCACCCTCAGTCCCAACCCATAACCTGCCGACTTTATCCTGATGGATTGCGAGCACATGCCTCTCGAGCACATCAGCGCCAGGGGCGGGCTCGAATCTGTCGTCTCGAAACTGAAACAGCCCGTCACCGCGTGTGCCGACCCAGACACGTTGTTCACGGTCAACAAATACCGTCCAAAAGTTCGGTTTCGCATCCGGTAATGGGCTTAGCGTTAGCCCGTCGGCTGCACCGAAATCGCGTACTGTGTCGCCGTGCCAGTATGTTACACCACCTGCATTAAACCCCAGCCACAACGCACCTTGGGCATCCGGCCAAGCTGATTGAACAACCCAACCGCGTGATGCTGCAGCAGTAAAAAACAATTTACGCCGGACACGGTTCAAACCGCCTCCATCGGTGCCAACCCAGAGGTTTCCCTCACGATCAAAGCGCAGCGATAGAATCCCGTCGTGCGAGAGCCCAGTTGCACTTGAAATGTGCTCGACACTACCGTCCGACCTGAACCAGTAAACACCGTCGTTTTCGTTCAGTGTACCGACAACGATGTTGCCTGCGAGATCCTCGCAAGCGACCGAAACACGCGCGGTCGGCTTCCAAGGGTACAACCCAAGATCGCGTTCGAGCATGTTTGTTGACCACTTTTGCACCCGGCCATCCGCCAGTAACCAATAACCGCCGGAACGACTCGCCAAAATGTAGTCAACTTTGCCGGCAGGTATCACATACTCCAACGGCGGTAACTGGCGCGGCTCGAGATTCGTAGTTTGTCGGAAGCCGTATATTCCCCAATCAACACCAACCCATAACGGGCCGGATTTCTCGGCTGCCACGCATCTGCATGCGCTGAAAAATTGTGAACCAAATTGCCAAACGTCAACGTTGCCCGATTTGTGCCTGCATAATTGGCCGTCGGCGGTATAAAGCCACACCGCGCCTGTCACATCTTCACACGCAGATGCCAATCTACTTTCCCTGCTACCCCGCCCGATGTCGAGCGGCTTTGGCACACCGTCTTTTACCAGCACAACACCCGCACTCTCGGTCCCAACCCACAAATTACCTGCGCTGTCTTGGAACAGGTACACTATCCGACTGCTGCCCAGCGCAGGTGTATTGCCTTCGTCGAACACGCTGAACCGTATCCCGTCGAACCGGACAAGACCGTTAAGCGTCCCGAGCCACAAATAACCGTCTTGCGTCTGCTCGATTGCAATTACCGAGCTTTGCGGCAGGCCATGTTCGTTCCCCCAAACGTCAATTATGAACTCGGCCTGATCAGCCACAGCACGGTACACCAACACCTGCCATAAAAACCATGTGACAGGCAAAACACGCCGAACTGTTGAGGTCCAGCCGAAATGTGCCACGCCCAATTTTTCAACCCGTGCAGCTCGGCTGTAAAGCCATTTAATCCAACGGTCGCCCCAGCACAAAAACCGCCCAATTCACCACAGCCGGATTTGTGAAAACCCCGGTAACACAGTACAACATTCGCGGTCTCAGACAAGCGTCGGAATTTCAGTGTAGAAGCCGCGCAAACCGCTGTGGTGCCAATGTATTCGTTGAACGCAAAGGCGCGAAGATGATAGAGCGGCTAGTCCACTGCGCGCCGTAACCAGGTTGGATGGCATCCATCCTCTCTTGCCTCTTGACAGCGATGGACATGCACTGCCTTTTGTTCAATTGATCTTTGGGCGAGGTTGCAAGATCGAGCTTTACCCTGACCGGTTCCGGCGCGCAGAAGGCTCCGCGCCCCGCATTTTGGGCGGTACCCAACGTCCGTCAGGATGCCGGACGCACGCTCAAAAGTCCTAACGTGTTGCCAGTGTCTGACTGGCAGCGAGCCTATATGAATTTCCGCACGCTTACGTCCGCAGTTGCCGGACCCCTGTCGAAATTCCGCAGAAGATCTTTCGTCCTATTTCTTCACCGCTGACGGGCTGAGGAACATGGTGCACGACGCGGAAGGTCGTGCCTCCAACTACTTCTGGTTTACCGCAGAAGTGCAAAGTTGGTAGGGCGCGCAGTCCACTGCGCGCCGGTTCGGTCAGGCACATTTGGCATCTTGGCTTGAGTCTGACTTTCCGCGCCCTTACGGGCGCGGCTACGAGCTGCCGGGTCCGTTGGTGCGGGAAGCACGCTATCAATTCCGGATGCGGCGGACAGAGGACTACCCGCCCTACCAGGACGTTTGCGAGGGCGCGCCACTCTGGGGCGCAGTAAATTCTGCATTGGAAGGTGACGCTGGGTCCGAGCCGGCTGCTATGCGTGGTTCGGCGTGTACCCGACTCTGGGCGAGGTGAAAGTCGTCCCTTCAACCGAACCGAAAGCGGTGCTGGAGCACCGCGCTCCAAAAGCTTCTACTCCAATCCTTCACACCAGAGGCGTAGAGAGTAAGGTAGGGCGCGTAGTCCACTGCGCGCCGGGGTGGTTCGTGCAGACCCCAGCTTCAGGTTTGAATCTTGTTTTCCGCGCCCTTACGGGCGCGGCTACGGCACGCGCCGCTCATTGTCGAAAAAAGCCCCTGACACGCTCGACTCAACTTGAGGGCACTGCGGCCAAGAGCACCGCGCGCCAAATCTACCCAAAGGCGCGCGGGCGTCCACGCCCGCAGAAACAACACCGCGCCTAACACTGCTACATCACCTAATTTCACAGCTCCGGAACTGTCCCGGTCGGAAAAAGCCCCTGACACGCTCGACTCAACTTGAAGGCACTGCGGCCAAGATGGCCGCGCTCCAATCTACCCCGGCGCGCGACCGTCTCGGTCGCAGAAAGACCTGCGGCCAAGAGCACCGCGCGCAAAAGCTGCCTAAAGGCGCGGAGAGTCGGTAGGGCACGCAGTCCACTGCGCGCCGCGCTTTGTTGTGCAGACCCAGCCTCCTGGGCTGGAATCCTACCGTCCGCGCCCTTACGAGCGCGGCTACGAGCTGCCGGGTCCGTTGGTGCGGGAAGCACGCTATCAATTCCGGATGCGGCGGGCAGAGGACTACCCGCCCTACCAGGACGTTTGCGAGGGCGCGCCACTCTGGGGCGCAGTAAATTCTGCATTGGAAGGTGACGCTGGGTCCGAGC
>Ga0123519_10011767_pt1 | contig 12854 bp, 15 predicted proteins | sample YelNatPaOPRAMG02_FD_87396 | JGI IMG/M metagenome (GOLD analysis project Ga0123519, IMG submission 87396) | Hot spring microbial communities from Yellowstone National Park - Yellowstone National Park OP-RAMG-02 (version 2) | ecosystem: Environmental > Aquatic > Thermal springs > Hot (42-90C) ...
ATCCTATATTATTAGTAGGAATTTCCTCAGGGGTGGTTGATTTCTCGGCTCTGGATGGCATGCCAGTTAAGGTCTTTTTCCTGTTGATTACTTCCCCGGAAGACCCCAGCCTGCACCTGCAAATCCTGGCCCTGATTGCCCAGCTGGTCAGAAAATCACCCAACCTTAAAGACAAAATATTGAAAGCCACAAGTGCCCAGGATGTGCTGGAGGTTATCAAGGAGCTGGAAGAAAAGGCTTGATGACAGCTAACGCCAAAAAAGAAAGAGTTCCCGGAAAACAAGCAAAGCCCGGCACGCCGAAAACCTCCGCCATCAACCGCGCCGAACCGGTTTCTCAGGTAGTAATTTCGGCCGGGCTGCTGAAAATATTTGGGGTAGGCACACTGATCATTGGCGACAGCGGCATAGGTAAGAGCGAAAGTGCTTTGGAATTAATTGCCCGGGGCCATAAGTTTATTTCTGATGACGTAGTAGAAATTTTTAAGGATGAAGAAGGGCGCCTGCGCGGTCGCTCTCCCAGGCTGACCAGGAATTTCATGGAAATCAGGGGGCTTGGTATTATCAACATAAAAGAGATTTTCGGGGCCACCTCCATACTTGACGAGACAGGCATTGACCTGGTCATCAGGCTGAAGAAATGGAGTAAAAATATGGAGATAGACCGGCTGGGGCTGCAGTTTCCTGAGGATTATACGCTGGCCGGGGTCAGAATTCCCCAGCTTCACATACCGGTGGCTCCGGGGCGGAACATCGCCACTCTCATTGAAGTGGCCTGCCGGGTCTATATCCTGCGTCAAAAGGGCTACCAGGCCGCCCAGGATGTTATGAAACGTTTGGAAAAAAAATTAACTGACTCAAGATGAAAAAGAAGAGCAGGGCTGATTTTATTATTGTCACGGGTCTGTCTGGGTCCGGGAAAACCGTGGTCAGCCGCTACCTGGAAGACATGGGCTATTATTGTGTGGACAACCTGCCGGCCAAACTAATTCCGGAAATGGTCAGCCTCTGGCAGAGAAGAAAGGTTGAGATAGATAAAATCGCCCTGGTGATTGATATCCGAGAACCAAATTTTCTGAATGAATTCCCGTCTGTCCTCGAACACCTTAAGATTAAACCTCTTATACTTTTTCTGGAAGCCTCAGATGAAACGCTGGTGAAGAGGTTCAGCGAGAGCCGTCGCCCACATCCGCTGGCCCTGAAAAAATCAATCCTGGAGGGAGTCAAACTCGAAAGGAAAAAGCTGGCCCGGATCAAAGCCATGGCGGATGAGGTCATTGATACCACCGGGCTGAATCTCTCCCAGCTCAAGGAACAAGTAAACAAGCAGGTACTGAAGCAGTCAAGGCAGTTGCAGATTAACGTCATCAGTTTTGGTTATAAGTACGGCTTGCCGCTTGACTCAGACCTGGTCTTTGATACCAGGTTCCTGCCCAACCCTTACTACGTGGATGAATTGCGCGAACAGAACGGACGCTCGAAAAAAGTTCGTGATTTTGTCCTGAATTCAGAAATGACCAGGAAATTCCTGGCTCAGCTTATCCAGTTTGTTGAGTTTCTTATTCCCGGCGTCATGCAGGAAGGGAAAAGCACGCTGACCATTTCTATAGGCTGTACTGGCGGGAAGCACCGTTCGGTGGTCCTGGCTGAGAGTCTGGGATAGCACCTGATGAAGAAAAAATTAAAAGTTAAAATAATGCACCGCGATATTTATAAATGAGCGAGAATCAGCTAAAATATAAAAAAATTAGTTACTGGCAGGTCATATGATCGGTGGAGTGATTGTTTCTCATGGCAAGCTGGCGGAAGAACTCCTGAACGCTTTAACCATTATTCTGGGCGAAGCGCCGAACATAGAAGCCATCTCTATTGGCTGGTATGATGACGTGGAAGAATCCAAGAAGAAAATAAACCAGAGCATCAAACGGGTGGACCAGAAGAATGGGGTAATTATCTTCACCGATATGTTTGGCGGCACGCCTTCCAACCTTAGCTTTAGTTTTTTTGCCGAGAATAAAATAGAAATTATTACCGGGGTTAACCTCCCCATGCTGATAAAGTTTATTTCTCTACAAAGAAACAACAACCTTAAAGATGTGGCCAAAAAAGTGGTGGAACAGGGCAAGAAAAACATCCACCTGGTGAGTGCCCTGTTAAATTCTCGAAGCAAATAATGGACCCATGCTGGAAAAGAAAATTATCATCAAGAACAAACTTGGCTTGCATGCCCGGGCGGCGGTGAAGTTTGTCAATTTAGCTAACCGCTACCTCTCGTCAGTGAAAATAGTAAAAGATAGCATGGAAGTTGACGGCAAGAGCATCCTGGGCATCCTGACTCTGGCTGCTTCCCAGGGGACGCCCATTAAGCTGGTCATCAACGGCCGGGATGAGTCTCAGGCCATGCAGGCTCTTTGCGAGCTCATCAATAACCGGTTTGGCGAGGAAGAGTAAGATGGAAGTAATCAGGCTGAGGGGCATCGGCGTCTCGCCAGGCATTGCCATGGGCGAGGCCGTGCTGTCCGAAAGAGTGGTGTTTACTTCCAGAAGAGAAATCATTGCTGAAGATCAGGTAGAAGAGGAATTGCGCCGGCTCCGCCGGGCTGTAGAGAGAACCAAGGTTGATCTAAAGGAAATTAAAGATAATATCCAGAGTCAGGTTGGTGAACAGCAGGCCTTCATCTTTGATGCCCATCTTCTGATTCTGGAAGACCAGATGCTGATTTCCAACCTGGAAAAGGTGATCACTGAGGAGAAGGTAAAAGCGGAGTGGGCCATTTCTCAGGTCAACAATTATTTTTCCGGGCTTTTTGATTCTCTGAAAGACGAATATTTTAAGCAGAGGAAAACGGATATTTCTGATGTGCTGGCCCGGGTCTACCGAAACCTGGAAAGGAAAAAAGAAAAAAAAGAAGAACCGGATAAGCCAGTTATCCTGGTGGCTCACGAACTGCTTCCTTCTGAAGCAGCTCATAACCTTAGCCAGAGGAAGGTTATGGGTGTGGCTCTGGATATGGGAGGTAAGACTTCCCACACCGCAATCCTGGCCCGTTCACTGGGAATACCGGCAGCCGTGGGGTTGCATGATGTCAGTCTCCGGGTGAAAAACGGGGATTTCTTGATTATTGATGGGACAGACGGAGAGGTTATCATTAACCCGACTTCAGCGGTGCGGAGGGAGTTTCAGAGCAAGAAAGAGAAGTATGAAGCCTATCAGCGCGAACTGAAAAAAATAGCCAAACTGAAACCAGAAACGCTGGATGGAGTCGTTTTTACTCCGCTGGGGAACATTGAACTTCCTGATGAAGTTCAGGTGGCTTTTTCCTACGGGGCTGAGGGTATTGGCCTGTTTCGTTCAGAATTCATCTACCTTCAGCGCCCAAACATGCCTTCCGAAGAGGACCACCTGGTCATTTACCAGCAGATGGCCCGCTCAACTTATCCGAAACCGGTTTACATCAGGACAATTGATATCGGTGGAGAGAAAAGCCTTCCCCATCTGAACATCGAAAAAGAACCAAACCCGGCCCTGGGACTTCGGGCCATCAGGTTTTCCCTGAAAAACAGGGAAATGTTCAGGGTTCAACTCCGGGCCATTCTGAAAGCCAGCGTCAAAAAGAATGTTCGCCTGCTGGTACCCATGATTACTGAGCTTGAAGAAGTAATGGAACTCAAAGATGTGCTGAACGAAGTAAAGTCTGAACTCCGCTCGGCTGGTGTTCCGTTTGATGAAGATATTCCGGTAGGAGCCATGATTGAAGTGCCGGGGGCCGCGGTAATAATCGAAGAGCTGATTCAGGAGCTGGATTTTGTCAGCATTGGCACCAACGACCTGATTCAGTATCATCTGGCGGTGGACCGGGGAAACGAGTCAGTATCTTATCTGTTCAAGCCCCATCACCCAGCAGTGCTGCGATTATTAGCCAAAGTCATAAAGACCGTAAATCAGGCCGGCAAAGAAGTGGCCGTCTGTGGGGAAATGGCGGCTGACCCGCTGTCAGCTATTATTTTGCTTGGCCTGGGGCTACGGAATTTCAGCATGAACCCCATTTTTATCCCGAAAGTAAAGAAAGCTCTGCGAGCTGTGGAGGCCAAAACTGCCGAGGAGGCTGTGGTTGAAGCCATCAAGCTAAAGACATCGGCCGAAGTGGAAGAGTTCATGATTGAAGCTATACTGCGGAAACATCCGGAAGCTTTTTTGATGAGTCAGATAACGGCCTGACGCCTCTGTTGGCTTACTTAACCCCGCCCGTAAACATCTTCTAACCTGACGATATCATCTTCGCTGGAAGGACCAAGCCAGAGCTCCAGGACCCGGGCCGGCGAGCAACCAACGTTTTTCAGCCGGTGAGGGGTGAGGGCAGGTATGAATATTTCTTCTCCTGGAGCTGGCTGCCAGACCTTTTCCCCGAGAGTCATCTCCAGTCCAGAATCCAGCACGATCCAGTACTCGCTTCTTTTCTTATGAAACTGCAGCGAAAGCATCTGGCCTGGGTTGACGGTAATGATTTTCAAGCTGGAAGCTAAATGATGGGGATAAGCGCGAAACTTACCCCACGGCCGGTGTTCTTCATAGATAAGCTTAAGGATGGCTTCCTGATTAATTTTTTCATCCATGTTACGAAATCTTTGCCTGGGTTTATTTAAATTTTTTTTGAGCTAATAATTCTGCCCTGAACCCGACTGACAGATTTTTCTCTTAGGTGGGGCACTCAGAAAGGCACATCATCCTCATTGTGGCTTCCGGGTTCATTTCCCGGGAAGTCTTCAGCCGGTTCCGAGAGGTCAGGAAATTCTTCTGTTGATGCGGCGTCACTATAACCAGTGTCAGCCTGCTGTTCTGGTTGGCCAGCAGTCCTTTTACCCAGCAGCACCACGTTGATGGCTTCTACTTCTGTGGAATTCCTGCGGTTGCCATCCCGGTCTTCCCAGGAGCGCCACCTTAGTTTTCCTTCCACCAGTATCTGCCTGCCCTGGTCCAGGGATTTTTCGCAAAACTCGGCCAGTTTGCCCCAGGCCACGATACGATGGTATTCAGTCCGCTCAACTGATTTCTTGGTGTCCGGATAGTAGAGTTGTTCGTTAGTGGCGACCTGAAAGCGAGCTACAGGCCGGCCTGATTCAGCCAGGTACCTGATCTCGGGTTTTTTTACCAGGTGCCCGATAAGAATTACCCGGTTCAGACTGTTTCTTTCTCTCATTTTTCCACCAATTCTTTAATTTTTTGCTGGGCCAGCCGGCTTTCTTCCTGTGACGGATACTTACTGACCAGTAGTTTAAAGGTGGCCAGGGCCTCCTCTTTTTGTCCGAGGTTGAGCTGGCTCATGCCTTTTTTCAGGTAGGCTGCCGGCACTTTATCCCCTGAAGGATAGCTCAGCAGAAGTTCATTGAAGGCTTCTATGGCTTCATTGTATTTTCCCTGACTGTAAAAACATTCGCCAACCCAGTAGAGGGCATTATCAGAAAGTGGAGTGTTCGGGTATTGCTGCAGGAAGAGCTTGAAGCTTTCAATGGCCAGGTCAAAATTTCCTTTGAGATAATCGCCGTAGGCGTTGTTGTACATTTCCTGAGCAGGAATAGTAACGGTCTGGGACTTGGCGGTTTCTGGCTTGGGCTCTTCAGTTTTGGCGGGTGTCTTCTTAGTTGAGGATTTTGACTTTTCTTCAGGCCGCGGCTGAGAAGCCTGGTTTTCCAGCCGCTGCAGGGCCTCCTGAAGACCAGTTAACTGGAACTGGATTTCTTCCAGTTTGCCCTGCAGCTGCTGGTATTGAACTGGCAGGCTGTTGCGGAGCTCATCCTTGAAACTGCTCTGTTCAGCCTGGTTTTTCCTGACCAGTTCGCCCAAAAGCCTGACCTGTTCTTTGATATCCTGCAGGTCTCCGGTAACCTTTTTCATGGAATTGGTTAGCTCTTGCACCTGGAGCTTCAGCGCTTGGATGTCCTCGTACATCAATTCGTAGGCTTTTTTATTTTGTTGGGCGTCAGCTGGCAGAAAGAGCAGGCTGAAGGAAAGAAAGAGTAATAAGGCTACCGGAAATTTTTTCACTGCGCTCAATTTATTTCTCTATTATTAAAAATTGAGCCCTTCTGTTCTTGGCCCAGGCTGTTTCATCATGACCTGGGTCCAGAGGCTGGCTCTTTCCGTAAGAGATGATTTTCATTCTTTCGGTCGGGATGCCCAGGGAGATAAGGTACTCCATGGTGCTCTTGGCTCTTTTTTCGCCCAGGGCCAGGTTGTATTCTTCTGTGCCTCTCTCGTCACAGTGACCTTCAATCAGAATCTTAGCGGAAGAGAACTTCTTCAACCACTGGGCATTTTTTTCCAGCACGGGTACCGCATCCGGTCTGATGTTGTACTTGTCATAATCAAAGAAAATAAGGGCCAGGGGTTTTTCCTGGTTAATTTCCTCCAGGGATTTTTTCATGAAGATTTCTTCTTCACTTAGCACTGGTTCTTTGACCGGTGGCTGTTCAACTTTTTCGACCTTGGGCTGTTCCTGAGCTTGTGGTGGTGGCGGGGGAACTTCCTTGGCTTTTTTCTTGCAGGAAGCAGTGAAAGAAACCGCCAGCAGCAAGGCGAGCGTTATGATGATAACTTTTTTCATAAATATACCTCCTCACTATGATTAGAAATTTTGGCTTCTGGCCACTCAATTTATATCAATTTAGCTTAGGCTCTGTCAACAACAAGAAATGAGAATAAACCATCAATTTGTCCAGTTAGGCAGTTTGTTTTCTCCAGACGAAGTAAGACACTTTAGGTTGCTTCCATCATAATCTACGGAATAAATCTGGATGGTCCCGGACATGTTGGAAGAAAAAACGATATGCCGACCGTCTGGCGACCAGGAAGGAGATTCATTACGGGCGTTGGATTCGGTTAACTTGGTGATCTTATTGGTCTTAAGGTTTAAGATGTACAGGTCAAAAAAATTGTTAACCCGGGAAACAAAAACAATTCTCTCACCATCAGGTGACCAGACTGGAGAATCCAGATAATCTCCCCCGAAACTCACCTTGCGGACGTTTCCGCCTTCAGCATCCATGATGTAAACCTGCGGCATGCCGGTTCGGTCAGAAGTAAAAGCTATTTCCCGGCCGGTCGGTGACCAGGATGGGGCCGTGTCAATAGCCGAGTTAAAGGTAACCCTCCTGACGTTGCTTCCGTCGGCGTTGGCCACGTAGATTTCTGCGTTGCCATCACGGGTTGAGCAAAAAGCTAATTTCTTGCCATCCGGCGAGAAGGCTCCGGAAAAATTGGTGCCTTTAGTGGATACCGGAACCAGCTTGCCTTCGTAGGGGTAAAGAAGGTAAAGGTCCGGATTACCCGCCCGGTAAGAAGTAAAAACAATAGCCCTCTGGTCCGGGGACCAGGCCGGCATGTAATCGCGCCACTTGTTGAACGTTAACCGTGTCTGGTTAGCCCCATCGTAGTCCATCATGTAAAGCTCATCATTTCCATCACGGTTAGAGACAAAAACAATTTTGCTGGTGAAAAAAGGTTTTTCGCCATAAATTTTCATCAGTTCATCGGCCAGGCGGTGAGCCACCAGGCGGTAGACCGCGGGATCAGCCTGGTATCTTTTCCCCAGGATTAACTTTTCACTCTTTACATCATAAACCCCGGCTTCAAGAACTATTTTGCCAGCCGATTCGGTTATTTCTCCGACCACCAGCATCCGAGCCTGGATTGATTCCCAGTCTTTGAAAAAAATTTGCTTGGGGTCCAGGGGACGAATGTAGCTGAGATGTTCCCTGGGAATAAGGGTAAAGACCCGGCTGTACTTCAGGTCATCAGATAGCACCTGGTGGATGATTTCCGCGGCTTGCCGGGCTGTGGCTGAAGAAGCCTCAGCCACGAAAGGTGGCAAAGCAACTGAGATAGCCGGAACTCCTTCCCTGATAGTCAGGACGATTTCCTGCTGGGAGGGCAGGAAATTGGTCAACGAAATCAGAAAGGCGACAGTTAAACAGAAAATTAAAAGCTTGTTTTTCATTTGCTCCGCTCGAAAATTAAATGTATGGCCAGGTAATCATTTTCATAATCTCTCGGTAAAGGGGGAAATGGCGCGGCCAGCTCAACTGCTCGCCTGGCGGTTAAGTCCAGGGCTGGCAGGTTAGAAGGCTGTTCTATCTTCAAGTCGGCAACCTGGCCGTTCCGCAAAATCTTGAAGTAAATAACTGACTGGTATTCTCCGGTAAAATCAATGTTGTTGATGGCGGTAAACCAATTTGATGACACCCGGTCGATTATTATCTGGAGATAATAAGTGTAAGGAAATGAACTTGTGCCGAGCGGGTCACCGTAGCCGTAGCCAAACCCGCCGCCGCCACCGCCACCTTCGCCCACGCCGATTCTGAGCCCGGAGCCTCCGCCGCCAGTTCCGCCGCTTCCTGAGGTCTGGCCGGTCCCCTGAGTTCCGGAAGGTGTTGCACCGGGGAGAGGTGCGGAGATTTCAGCTTTTTTCGGTGTTTCCTTGGGTTTTGAGCTTTTCTGCTTTTCCACTGGATGTCTTAAAGAATTGCTGGCTGGCTGACTGACTTTCTGAGGCACAGTCAGTTCTTTCATGGTTTCTTTTTTAGGAGTGGCCGCCGGCTGACCTCCTGGTTCACCCGGGCTTCCACCCGGGCTTCCGCCACCACCTCCAACACCGCTGCCACCGCTGCCTCCGCCGGGCAGGCCAACAAAGTTCAGGTTAACGTAATGAACCATTCCCTTTTTGCTCGGGGCCGTTAAATAATTGGAAAACCCGACCAGGGCAAAAATGATGACGTGCAGGAAGAAAGATAGGATTATAGCTCTTTTGAACGGTCCGCTTTCGAGCAGAAAAGATTTCATCAGCCTGTCCGTTTCTTGGCTGCCTGTTTTTCCAGTTGTTCGGTCACCAGGCCGACAACTTCGATGCCGGATTTCTTAATGATGTCCAGGACCTGGACGAGCTGGCCATAATTCAAGTTGCGGTCAGCCCGGAGGTAAACGATTTTCTTGTTTTTATTGAAAAAATATTCCTGGAGTCTTCTCTCCAGCAGGTTGATGTTGATGACTGATTCACCGATATGTATGTAGCCGTCAGCCGTTATGGTCAGGGTCAATCCTTCTTCAGCCGGAGCCGATTCGGTTTCTGCTTGGGGAAGGTTGAGGCCAATTCCAGATTGCATCATGGGGGCGGTGACCATGAAAATAATCAGGAGGACCAGCATGACGTCCACCAGCGGAGTAACGTTTATCTCGGACATAGAAGTCCCCAGTCTTCTCCGCCCGTTGGCTGAAGGTGCAGGACTAAGATTAACTCCCATAGGCTTTTTCGATAAGGTTTAAAAATTCAAGGCTGAAATCATCCATCATGGTGATCAGCTCTTTGATTCGACCGAGGTAAAAATTGTAGGCAATAACCGCGGGAATGGCAGCGAAAAGGCCAATGGCGGTGGCGATAAGAGCTTCAGCTATCCCGGGAGCCACGGTTACCAGACTGGCCGAACGGACCACCCCAATTCTATGGAAGGAATCCATGATACCCCAGACCGTGCCAAAGAGACCGATAAAAGGAGTAACGCTTCCACAGGTGGCCAGAAAGCTCATTAATTTTTCTAACCTGGTGATTTCAGCGTTAGAAGCTCTGAGCAGAGCGCGGTTGATCATTTCCAGCTTGTCCCGGTCTAAAGCACCCTGAGGTTGCGGGTTAGAACGAGTCAGATGAGCCAATTCCTTGAATCCGGCCTGGAAGAGGTTGGACAACGGGCTCTGCCGGTATTTCCTGGCGGCTTCGTTTACTTCATTAAGGGATTTGCTGCGGCGGAAAGCTTCCAGGAATTTTCCGGAGGAGGCTTCAGCGGCTTTAATCGTTCTGTGTTTATAAATGATTATTGCCCAGGAAAATACGGAAAAAAGGATTAAAACCAGAAGAATAAACTTAACGACGATGGTAGCCTGAGAAATTAATGCGAATACGTTCATAGCTTTTTCAAATTAACACACGGCCACGATGATGTCAATCAAAGCCTGGCTTGACTGTTCAGGGGAAAAGGGTTTTAATTATAAGCTGAATAAGAGGCTGACTTGAATAACTTTAAGAAAAAAATTATTCATCCTCCCCGTCTGCTGGCTTTGAGTTTCCTGGCGGCCATCATCGCTGGCAGTCTGCTTCTACTGCTGCCAGCCGCCACTTCAAGCGGGAAGATAAAAATAATTGACGCCCTTTTTACCTCCACCTCGGCTATTTGTGTCACCGGACTTATTGTTGTTGATACGGCTAGCTATTTTAGCTCTGTGGGACAGGTTATCATCATTGTTTTGATTCAGCTTGGCGGTCTCGGGATAATGACTTTTTCCAGCTTCATCCTGGTGACGGCCGGAAGGAGGGTGAGCCTGACCGATAAATTAGTGGTGGAAGGTTCGTTCAGGCCTTCAGCTATCTCCAATTTTCAGGAGTTGATCAGAGATGTGTTTGTTTTCACAGTGGCCATTGAAGGTCTGGGAGCTCTCCTGTTACTGATCAGGTTCGGCCAAAAGTGGCCCTTTCCGCGGGCCCTGGCCCTTTCTGTGTTTCATTCCATTTCGGCCTTCTGCAATGCCGGTTTTTCTCTTTTTTCTGAGAACCTGATGGGATTCAGGGGAGATGTGCTGGTTAACCTGGTGATGATGTTTCTTATTGTGCTTGGCGGGCTGGGTTTTTTTGTGCTGCAGGAAATTAAATGTGCCCTTAAACATAATTTCAAAGGAGAAAGGTCTAAATTTTCCCTGCACACCAAGCTGGTGGCTTCGGTTACGGGTGGCGTGATTATAGCCGGAGCGGCTCTGGTTTTTCTGTCCGATTATAAATTAGGCCTGGCCGGGTTGTCTTTGAAGGAAAAGATTCTGGTCCCCATTTTTCACACCGTTTCAGCCAGGACAGCCGGGTTTAATACCATTGACCTTAACCAACTATCGGTGGCTTCTATCCTGATTCTCGTTCTGGTTATGTTTATCGGTGCTTCGCCCGGGTCCACTGGAGGCGGGGTAAAAACCACTACCTTTGGCGTTCTCTTTGCCTTTATCAGGTCGAAAATTAAAGGATATGAAGTTCCCAGGATGTTTTCACGGAGCATCAAAAACGAGGATATCATCAAGGCCTATACCCTGATTTCTCTGGCCATGGGCCTGATTTTTGCCGCCACCTTCGCTTTGCTCTTTATCCAGCCCGAATTATCAATCAAGGCGGCTTTGTTTGAGGTTGTTTCAGCTTTTGGCACGGTCGGGCTATCGCTGGGCATAACCTCTCAGCTTCATCCTCTGAGCAAACTGGTCCTGATAATTGTTATGTACATCGGGCGGATAGGACCTCTAACCATGCTCTATGCTTTTAGCCGGGTTAAACCGGCCGGAACCTACCAGTTTGTTGAAGAAAACATCATGGTGGGCTAAAATTATCCATGAACCCTGAGTTTTGGTGGTTCAAGGGAGAAAAGAGATGAAGTTTGCCATTATCGGGCTTGGCAGTTTTGGCAGTTATTTAGCCAGGACTCTTTACGAAAAAGGTCATGATGTTCTGGTCATAGATAAGGACAAGGACAAAATAGAAGAAGCCAAGGATTTTTCCACCCAGGCGGTGTGGATGGACTCGGCGGATAAAGACAGCCTGCAGGCCCTGGGTGTCCAGGACATGGACGTGGTGGTAGTCAGCCTGGGTCCAGAGATGGAACCTTCCATCCTGACCGTGCTTTACCTACACGAGCTCGGAGTAAATAAAATTCTGGCCAAGGCATTAAGTGTTGACCACGGGAAGATTCTGGAAGCCATAGGCGCTACCGAAGTTATTTATCCTGAGCGTGATATGGCCATCAGGTTGGCTCAGAGGTTGAGCTCCAGGAATGTGCTTGAGTACCTGCCGTTGGCCGAAAACATAAGCATCCAGGAAATTGTCCCGCCGGAAGCCTTTATCGGCAAGAAATTAAAGGACCTGGACCTGACCAATAAATACCGCATTCAGGTAATCGCAGTGAGGCAACTGGTACCTGAAAAGTTGATCTTTATCCCGGGCGCTGATTTTGTTATCAAGGACAGCGATGTTCTGGTGGTCATGGGAGAAGAAAGTAACGTCGCCGAATTATGTGCCAGCAAGAAGTAATTTCTGAATAATCTCTTTGGCTACCTGCCTGGCTTTTTCTCCAGTTTCTCGTACCGGGCCAACGCACGAAGGGCAGCCTTCCTCGCAGGGGCAGGCGTTTATCGTGTCAAGACAGGCCTGAAGCAGAGTCCGGTGAAGCTCAAACAGAGCCGGGCTCAGTCCGATGCCTCCCGGAAAATTATCGTACAGGAAAATGTTCGGGGAAAAATCCGGGGTTAAGACCTGCTGAAACCTCTCGGTAAAAGGCGCCTTTCGGCTCGGCAATTCCCTGGGGGGAATGGATTGCCCGGTCAGGTTGTCGCCGATGGCCACACCCAGGTCATGAAGGTCGCACATGAGAAACAGCGGAGCCACGTGGTGCAACAGGTAGGAAAGACCAAAAAGACCGTTAATTCGCTGCTCGGCCGTAAACGAAAGGGTCTGGTAGATTTCTGCCGGAATAGTCAGCCAGAAACTGGTGGTGCTCATCTCGTTTTGGGGAAGCTGCAGGTCGCCGGCCCCGACATTTTCCATGGTATGGAATTTAATCTTCTTGAAGCCAACGACCTGGGTGGCCACGTGCACTTCACCGTGTGAGGTCCAGCCCTGGGGCAAATCCCGGCGGTCAAAAACGTCCAGGATTTTAACGTTAGTGTAATCTATGGCATCGGTAAAATAATCAACGTCAGTCTTGCGGACGTAAGCTTTGCGCTCTTCGTAATCAAACTTTTCCACGAAATACTGTTCACCTTCGCAGATGTAAATGGCTTTCGGG
>Ga0123519_10011772_pt1 | contig 12851 bp, 15 predicted proteins | sample YelNatPaOPRAMG02_FD_87396 | JGI IMG/M metagenome (GOLD analysis project Ga0123519, IMG submission 87396) | Hot spring microbial communities from Yellowstone National Park - Yellowstone National Park OP-RAMG-02 (version 2) | ecosystem: Environmental > Aquatic > Thermal springs > Hot (42-90C) ...
GGCGGACCATCGTGAAGAAAATATTTTTTAGATTTCTTATTTCTTTCATTAATCTTAAAATATATATCCTTTTCTTTCCAGAACTCTAAAATCTGAGGCTCTTTTTGACTTAAGTTTGCCTTCATAGAAAATACCGTTTTTGGCAAAAATACGGTATGCGAGTATCCTTCTTTTTGAGTTTTTTCCATAATATCTCCACTAAAAGCACTGTAAAATATAATAAATTATACTAAATTTGGTAATATTTTTAAGGATTGGGCGCTTTAGAATCAAGAGCCATTTTGACCTGTTGTTTCAGTATATCAACAGTGCAGGGCTTTCTTAAGAATGACTTGACATTTTTCTCCACCTTAAAAATCATTTCCGTGGAGGGGTCAAAATGGCTTGCGGTAAAAACGATAACAGGGATATCTCTGGTTCCTTCCTCTGAAAGCAACATTCTTAACATCTCAATTCCGCTGACATTTGGCATCATTACATCCATTATTATCACATCAGGTTTTATCTCTTTCGCCAATTTAATCCCATCCATTCCATCAGACGCTCCTTCTACACTATAGTCCGGTTCAAGAGCCATTTTGACTATTTCTATCATCGTCTGATTATCATCAACGACTAAAACTCTTTTTCTTTCCATATCTACCTCTCGTTAATTATTTTATTTCTTATAACGTCAAGCTCCAATTTAGAATAAAAGCCAAGAACATTCTTCTCATTTTTCACAAGCCCTTCAACCACGCTATTATAGGCGCTTGCCGTGGCAATTATAATAGAAATTTTAGATAGCGAGGGTTCTTTTTTTAACCTGTTAATTATGCTTATACCGGATGTTTTTGTAAGATTTACATCAAGCACTATTATATCGGGTAAAATTTCCTTTATTTTCAAAATTATTTCTTCTTCATCCTTAAATTCCACGCACTTATACACGCGGCAATCAGCATCGGACATATACTCTGTAAACATATTTGCAAAGTCCATATTATCGTCTATTACCATTATTTTTTTCATAATATTACTTTCTTCGCCTTAAAAAAATACTTTCTAACATCCCATCTACACTGTACGGACTTTCGAGACCGACTACTCGCTAACGCTCGCGTCAGGGTGTCCCAGAGCTATGAGCCACGCAAAGTCCACACCCGCCTCCCAACGATACCTGCTCCGACGTCACGTCGGAGCGTCGGGGGACTTAGCACCAGCAATGGGCAAGGAGGGACTCGAACCCTCATGGTAGCACCTACCACAGGTTTTTGAGACCTGCGCGTCTACCAGTTCCGCCACTTGCCCTATTAACCCTTATAATATAATAATATCAAATTTTATCATTAATCAAAATCTTAACCCATAAATTCCTGTTTCTCGGACCATCAAATTCCATAAGATATATCGACTGCCATCTTCCAAGAATAGGTCTATAATCTTCTATAAAAATTGAAACAGAATTTCCGCATAAAATCGTTTTTATGTGCGAGTGAGAATTTCCTTCCGCATGAAGATAATTATCATCCGGCTCTATAAATTTATTTAACTTATTTATCACATCTATCTTTACACTTGGATCGGCTCCCTCATTTATACCAACCCCGCAGGTTGTATGAGGCGAGTATATAAAACAGACCCCATCCTTAACTTTTTTATCTCTTATAATATCTGTTACTTTATCCGTTATATCTATAATTTCCTGTTCTTTCACGGTTTTTATGTTTATTACATCCATTCTATGTATAAGGAATACTGACCTTTGTTGCCTGCGGCTGTGGCTTCCAGCCAAATTCTGTTCTTTGAATCTCCATCGCTATTGTTACAATTTCTCTTATAATACAGACCGTGGGAACTGCGAAAACGACTCCCCAGAAGCCGGATATTTCAGCTCCAGCCATAAGCGAGATAACCACAATTGCAGGACTGAGATTAACACTCTTCTTCATTATATACGGTTGCAAAAACCAATCGTCAATAAATCTTATTAAAACAAAAAATATTATAACCTTCACTACGTAATATATATTGTTATATTGGAGATACGCTATTATAGATGATAAAAAAGCCCCCATAAAAGCGCCTAAATATGGCACTATAGATGATAAACCGACAATTGCTGCTATTATTGAAAAATAGTCAATTCCAATGAAAAATAAACCGAAAAAGGCGAGTATAAAAAGAATAAAGGCCTCCGTTATTATTCCTCTTAAATAACTTCCAAGGCTGGAATCTATTCTTGTGGTTATATGATAAATAATCTCTACATATCTTGAGGGGACATTATCCGAAATAATTTCAAGAAGGCGATCGCCTTTTATCAGTATGAAGAAAGAGATAAAAGGTATTATGAATAAAAGCAATAAGGAAGGAATAAAGGATATAAGATATTGCGGCAGAAAAATCATAAAATTAAGCATCTTTTCATTAATTTTAAATTCAGATAAAAATGGGAAAACCGCTATCATTTTATTAATCATAGAAGTAAAAATATTTTCAAATTTAGAATAATAAACCGGCCAGTTATTTACAAATGAATTTATATCTATGCTGGCAAGGTTTACAACTATTAGGATGAGAAAGGATACCATCAATCCTATGGTAGCGTATATCGTAGCGACGGTATAAGCCCTTTTTATTCCCCTCACCTCAAAAAACCTGACAACAGGATTTAATAAATAGGAAAAAGCAATGCTTAATATAAACGCGAACAATGTCTTTTTAGCATAATAACATAATATAAAAATTAATATGGCTATAAAAAATGGCAATATTAATTCTTTTATCCTGAACTCATTTTTCATTTTTTAAACTATCTCTTAACCTTGCGGATAAAATTTTAGCGAGATTGTAATTTATTATGGCGGATATCCTGGGTTTTGAATTTATCAAACTTTCTATATTCGTCTTATAGAACATAAAGACATGACAATCCTCGTGGCATTTCGCACTAAGAGTTCTCGGCATCTCCTCAAGAAGAGCCATCTCGCCTATAAAATCTCCGCTTTTAATCTCGGAGAAAAGAGTATCCTCATTTCCGCTTTTTTTATAAAGCCCGACGCTCCCCGAATATATTATAAAAAGTGCTCTTCCTATATCTCCCTCTTTAAACAATATCTCGCCCTTTAGATATTTTTTTTCATATAAATTTTCAAATATATATAAAAGATCCTTTCTCTTTATGTTTTTAAAAAGAGGGACCTGGGAGAAAAATTTTATCTTCTCAAGCACAGAATGATCGTACGCTTTATTAAAAAATTTATCTAATATCATTTTTTTAAAATAACGAAGTTATTCCGTTTATAATGGCTGAAACAATATTATTTATCTTATTTGAAACCCCTTGCACCATTTTAAAAGCCGGCTCTACTTCCATAACCCTATCATCTATATCCCTGGATAATTTTTCAAGCGATTCAGCAGCAGATTTTACCTTTTTGAGCGTCTCAATAATCTCTATCGCGACAAGTATTATTATAACCGTAACTATAACCAGACAGGTGGAGATAATTATATTCATATCCCTCCTTATAATTCTTAATTATACAAAATAAATTTACCAACTAAAAATTTTCTCAAGCTTTAAATCCTTCCACATTTTAACTTCTTCCATACACAGATAAATTTTATCCTGTTCTATATTATTATTTTTAAGGCAATTTATAATATAGGAATATATTTCTTTTCTTAACAAGTAAGGATATCTGAGTTTTCCATCGAAATCTATAATCATCTCAGAATCGAGAATCTTATTATACTTGAATCTATCTTCTATGACTTTTTTAGTAGAAGGATTGAATCTAAATGTTCCAAGGCTTATCCAGCGTATTTTAGATGGATCTATTTCTGAAAAAATATCATTAATACAATCATAATATAATTTCTTCCAGTCACCAAACTCTATTAAAGGATCTAAGTGAATTGCTATGGAATATCCATAATCGGAAAGTTTTTTAAGTGAATTCAATCTTTCTTTAAAATCTGCTGTATAATGTTCAGAGATTTCTATTATTTTTTGAGGATTCATAGAATAGGAAACCACGGTATTAGAGTAAGGTTTTGATCTAAAAAAATTAGCTATATTGGTCGTCTTTGTTTTAAACTCAAATATAATGTTTTCATTATTTTTTACCTCGCTTATTATATCGAGCGAATAATCTGTAATATCGTCATAAACAAGAGAATCCGTAAACTCACCTGTTCCTATTCTGATTCTTTTTTTTATATTCTTAAAAAATTCCATCATTTTTGATGTATATTCTTTTATATTATTATTAAGCAGTATCCCATTTAAATTCTGATATCCCTGCAAAAAACAATACTCGCACTCCATAGGACAACCGAAGCCCAAATTCAAAACATAATAACCACAGCTGACGCAATTTTTCGTGCAGGGACATCTCTTAACCAGATTAAATTTCCCGTTTGTCAAATAAACTCTTGACGCCCTTGTGTTGTAGTCAAGAACACTGAAGTTCTTTTTTAAATCTTTTATATTCTTAATGGAATAAATTTTCGCTTCAGGATTTCGTTCTATTATGTTTTTTAATATCTTAGAGTTTTCAAGCTCCTCTTCTAAAAATATCTCGTCAATTTTCAAAAAATCCTTTTTGGGCGAAAAAGAATTAGAATCTTTTAGATCGAGTTTTGCAAGATAAAAACTTTTTAATGGATAGGTTTTAGAGGAGAAAGGATATCTAAGAGAAATGAGTTTCTTTTTTAATTGCTCATAGTTCTTATATTCCTTTAAAAACGAAAACGTTAAATCTTTTTTTTTTTCGCTATTTCAAAAACAAGTCGGGTTACTTCCCTTTTTTTGTTAAATTCCAATAAAGGATATTTTTCTTCTACTATTTTTTTAGCGTTATCAAATAACTTCATCTAAAACTCATCTCGTCAAGCCTTACTATTTTATAACCTGTTTTATTTAACTCCTGTATCAATGTCTCGGTGATTTTCAAGGTTCTCTCTTTTCTCAATTTCTGTCCTGTATCGTGAATCAAGAATATAGCTCCGGGTTTTATATGCGCTAAATATCTATTTATTATTTTTTCATCGTCTGATTTATCCCAGTCACAGCCAAAGGTCCAGTTATAAACCTTATATCCTAACTTTGAGGCAATATCAAGTCCTGTTTCTTTATTATAGCCATATGGATATCTTAAAAAAAACGGCTTTTCTCCGTTTACTTTTTTAATCTCATTTTCAGTGCTAATTATTTCTTTCTCTATCAGTTTAACAAGCTCGTTTTCATTTTTGTATTTATAAAAATTCTTGTGAGAATAGGTATGGCTCCCTATAAGATGACCGTCCTCCTTAATTCTTTTCAAGTACTCCGGATATTTTTTCACATTTTCGCCAAGAACGAAAAATGTCACTTTAACATTGTATTTCTTAAGCATGTCCAAGAGATACGGCGTGGTTTTAGATGGTCCATCATCGTATGTCAGCGAAACTTCTTTTTTAGACGGGTCTCCCTGAGAATAAAAGACCTGAGCCGTGAGCATAGATTGTAACAAAAAAAATACTATAATTTTCATAGAAAATATTATATATTTTTAATATCAGCAATCAAAGTTTTCAAGCGATTTAATGGCTCTTGAAAAAAGAAACAGCGGCGGGATAAAACTTATCAAAACAAATAGCATTATTGAAATGTATAAAAGATTACGTTCAAAACTATAATTAGGATTATAAAGGCAAAAAAAATAATTTCTTACCGGATATGAAAAGATTATGGCGGTTAAAGCGCAATAAAAAGTTGATACAGCCATAAATATAAATCCACCATAAGATGATTCAATCTGATGTATGTTTTCTATATTAAAATCAGGAAATATTGAGCCGAAACTTATAGCAAATAAGCAAATTACGAAACTCATAACGCTTATTAAAAAAACTGAAATCCTGGACATAAAGATATCCGCCTCAAGATAATAATTAGAGACCGAAACAAGAATAATAGAAAAAATATATACCGGAATATAATAAAAGATTAGTTTTGAAAAAAGAAAATTTTTTATATTGACGGGAGCGGATTTTATAACCCACCAGTTTTTTCCTTCAGAACTTATAGACGTAAAAACAAATCTTAAAGAAATAGCTGACATAACGAAGCCCACAACTATAATATTTAAAAAAGAGATAAAATTTCTCGCCTCATAATTATCAAGCGGAAGACTTTTTATACTGAATATATAAACCATACTTAAAGCAATTATAAGTATAAGCTGAGAATAATATCTTACATCTCTTCTAATCGTAATCCCTTCTTTGTAAAAAAATGAAAGAATCTGTTTAAGATTCTTATCTTTATTAAAAAATTTAAATATAAACGGTTTTTTATATTTATAGATTTTTAGCGGCGATGTCTGGGAACCGCTAAATGCTACGAGATATACTTTTCTGCTTACGATTAAAACGCTCAGAAACGTAATTATGGAGACAGAGTATAAAAGCAAAAAATTATGCATAAAAGAAAGATAATTAGAATTCGCAAAAGAGATGAGAGCTTTTGTAAACCACCAGCTTGGCAGATACGGGGCAGTAGGCGCTTGAAGATAGGAAAGATAATTTGCAATTACGCCTAACATATCGGGTCTTAAAAACTTTTCCGGTTTAGAAAACCTTATAGAAATATACACGAAAGCAAAAGAGATGCTCGATATCACCCAAATTACATCTCTTGTTTTGGAACTCGGGAAAAAATACATTATGGTAATGCTGAAAACAATGCCTATTATCGCCGCCAGAAATGCGTAAGGAATTACAAGAACTAAAAAGGATATAAAAAAACTATAACCGAGAGAGTTTACTTTAATCAAAGCAAAGATATAAGGAATTATTATCACTATCAAACTCCAGGAAGAATAGAAAACAGTTGATACGGTTTTATCACCAAAAATTTTATCCTCTCTTAAAGGCATTGAAAAAAGAAATCTAAGATCAGAGGAATAAAACAGCGTCGTCATAGAAATTATAAGAGAAGAAACAATTATCATAGAAAAACTTATGACAAAAACCATAGATGATAATTTCCACACTAAAAGATCTCCTATCAATTCTACGCCCTTTAGATAATTTAAAACCCTTAAAAAAGATAAATAGAGAAAAACGAGCAGAAAAATTGAAAAAAAAGAAAATATAAGTGTTTTGGTTCTTCTCCATCCCTTTAAATTAACAATTCTATTTATGAGTCCCTTTAACCTGTATTTAATAATTAAAAACATATTATGAAGTAATCTCTAAAAAAACATCTTCAAGGCTCCTGTTATTACCTATTATTTCCTCTATTTTACCTGTTGATATAATTTTACCCTTATCTATAACCGCGACCCTATCGCATATCTTTTCAGCCATTTCAAGTATATGGGTACACATAAATATACTCGTCCCTGATTCGGTAAGTTTTTTTATCAATCCCTTAAATTTCTTGACGCTGAGCGGATCAAGTCCGACAGTTGGTTCATCGAACAACATCAACTTAGGATTTCTCAGAACCACGCCCGCTATCAATAGTTTTTGCTTCATACCGTGAGAATAAGACGATAGCAGCAAATCAGCGTATTTAGTTAAAGAAAAAAAATCAAGCAATTCATCAATTTTTTTATCACAATTCTCTATATTATAAACCTCGGAAATAAATCTCAAGAACTCTCTCGCCGTAAGATAAGGATATACAAATGGCTCATCGGGAATATAAGATATTAATTTTTTAGATTCTATGGGATTTTTGACAACATCAACCCCGTTTATAAAAACTTCTCCAGATGTCGGTTTTAATATGCCGGATATTATTTTTACAGTGGTGGTTTTGCCTGCACCATTTGGACCGAGGAAACCAAATATTTCCCCGGGTTTAACAATAATGCTTATATCATCAATAGCAACAAGGTTACCGAATTTTTTAGTTAAATTTTTAATTTCAAGCACTTTAGCTTTGAGCGTTTCTTTCAAATTTCTGTCTGTAATCCTTTATTTCGACTCTGGTGGTTAGAAATCTAAGATAATAATTAGCTATGTCTAAAAATTTTTCCTGCTTTAATTGAGATACGAATTTTTCTTTATCTTTTAAAAGTTCTTTTGATTTTGAACCCATAATATCCCAATAGAATTTAATATCATCCGGGGAAATCTTTATTTCGGTATATAAAAAATGTTTAAATTTCATAGCAGTTCTTTCCTTTTTTCTCCAGTCCTCGTATTCTTTCGGTCCCATTCTATAATTTGTCCATATAGATGAGACATAAAGCCTTGGGTCGAATCTACCATTATTAAAAAACATCGGAGTATTTTCTATCTCAAGAGCAACCTCAAAATTAGAAACCCCCATCTTCATTTTTTTGGCTTCCTGATATAAAAGTTCTTCCACAATCATCTCTTTAAATACTTCCTGTCTCACCATCTTCTCAACCGCATCCTGATTCTCGGATAAATCCTGTTTTTTCATAATATTATCATAAGCCATACGAACCTGCATCTGATACCTTTCATAAGGAATCCTTCCGCTTCCCACTTTAGCCACAGCATTACCCAGGGAAATATTTCCTATTATGGCGCCCATTCCAAAAAAAATTGCTACAACAAAAACTACAACTGTAACTGTAAAAATTATTTTTTTATTTTTATTTAAAAATGTAACCATACAATCTCCTTACTTTTTGGGCTTCATATTTATTTCGCCGTTAAAGAAAGCCCCTTCTTCTATCATAATCCTTGGAGCGGTAATATTCCCTTCAATGCTCGCACTTGACATCACTTCAACCATATCATTTACAAGTATATTCCCCTTAACATTTCCATAAATGACACATTTTTCAGACGATATGTCTCCGGTTATCTTAGAAGTTTTAGAAATAAAAACCTCTTTAGCTTCAGAAATAGAACCATCAACAGTTCCTTCAATTTTAATTGAGCCCTTTGTAACTATATTGCCTGTAAATATACAGTCCTCGGATATTACACTTTCGGTGGAAGTGAGTTCGGATATCTTTTCTCTTATCAAAGCCATATTAAAAAACCTTTGAAATCTTATAATCATTTAAGAATTTGGATGGATCTGTGGTTATTCCGTATTCCCAGACCTCATAATGCAAATGCGGACCCGTTGACGTCCCGGTTGAACCGAGTTTGGCTATAATCTGCCCTCTTTTCACCACATCTCCCTGGTTTACAAGTGATTGACTTAAATGTCCATAGAGAGTTGTATAACCAAAGCCGTGGTCAATTATAACGCAGAGTCCGTATCCCATAGCCCAGCCGGTATATCTTACAATTCCATCGGCTGTGGTTTTTATATCGGTGCCTGGCAAATTTGATATATCTATTCCGCTATGAAAATCATATGATAGAGTAAATGGATGTATTCTATAGCCATATCCCGAAGTAATATTTCCCGCTACAGGCCATCCTGTTGGAACGGATTTAGTATGATTAAACATCGTCGTTATATAATTTATCACCTCATCGTAAGAACTTAATCTTTTTTCTGACTCTGATTTTATATTTTTATAAACATCTATTATTTCCTTTTCATTTAACTTGGAATAATCCAAATTTTCAAACGCTTTTCTAAGATTATATGACTGCCCGCTATTCGGTCCCCCGATATTTACGGATGTGAAATCTCTTTTATATTCATTATTCCCGATTATTTTTGATATTTGGTTTTGAGTTCTTTTAACCGAGTCTAAATACTCTATGCTATCGTCTGCGGTTTCAATGATATTTTTAATTTTTTTCTTCAAAATTTTATTTTCAATTATCAATGAATAGTAATCAATCTCTTTTATATAACTAAAAAACGAGAAACTTATAAATAAAAAAAATGAAATGAATATTATTATAAAACTAAAAAAACTCATATTAAATGTAAAAGATGGAATATAAGAAGTAGGATGAAAACTGATATATATCTTATGTCTCAAAAAACTTTTTATAGCCCTCTTTAAAAAACACATAAGAACCGCCTATAATATAATTAAACCAATATTTACTCCACAAGTCAAGCATCCTACAAAGTGAGACGCAAGGCGCAATTTGTGAGACAATGTATTTAGTATAAAACAATATCCAATTCTTTACTTCTCCTAATGCAATATAATAAAAATAGGATTAATAAAAACCATATCCACCGGTTTTCTTTGTGTGTTTTACTGCAATATTAAAAATTAAATATCCTATTTGCAAAATAATTATAGTATAGATAATTAAATGAATTGTTGGGATTATAATTGATTGCCCTTCAAATAATTTTTGGAGAATTTTTATTTCCCAGGTAATAGGGATTAGATTAGAAACTGGCACCAATAATCTTGGGATTGTACTAACATCTACTATAACTCCAGAAAAAACCAAAAAAATATATTCAATTATTGGAATAATAGCCCCTGTTCTTTTCCATATCAGTTGTAACGATGCAATAATAAAACCCCAGCTATATAAACACATAATTACTAAAATAGTTATTATCCAAATAAATAGAATTTTATCTGGTACGAAAGAAAATCTTACTGGCGGTCTAAAAATTATATACAAAATCCCTGCTAAAATCATTACTTTTATGGATTCAAATAGAAAATTAACTATTAGGCGAGAAATAAGAATAGAAAATAATGATGATTTTGTAACTGATACCCTTTCAAAAGTTCCGTAATATCTTTCTTCACCAATTATTGTTGAAGCGTCTGAAAGTGCTCCTCGAGCAAAAAGCCATAAAACCAGACCACCAAATATTATTTCCTTTGATTTTTCAAATCTTGAAACTGACCAATAAAGTCCACCAATAAAAATAATTTCTGCTATTAGGCCAACGGTATAATTAAATAAGTATCTTCTAATATCCCAATAAAATTTAAAAATTTCAGCTCTTATTGTATGTTTCATTATAAAGTTCCTTAAAGATAAATTCAAAATCAGAATCTTGTTTTTCAATATTCAGCACTTCAAAAGAAGAAAGCAATTCCGATAAAAACTCTTTATGAATAGTTATATTTAAAACAACCCGAATAATTGAAGATCCGATATAGGTAAACGGTAAATTATTTTTTGATAGAAATGTTTTAACATCAGGAGAATCTCTAACTGATATTAAAATCTCTTTATTTTTTAGAGTATTCTTAATTTCTTCAACCTTTTTATCCATCCATATTAATCCGTTCCGCATCCAGATAACTCTTTCTACGACTTTCTCAATAAATCTCATATTATGACTTACTAATATAAATGTCTTATTTTTATCTTTCGCCAATTCCTTTATAAATGAAATTAAATCTTCAACTGCCACCACATCTAAACCTGAAGTAGGTTCATCTAATATGACTAACTCTGGTTCATTAATTAAACAAGTCGCAACCGCAAGTTTTCGATTCATCCCTGATGAATATTCAAAACTATATTTATTTTTTACCTCGTAAAGTCCCATTTGTTTAAGTAATTTTATACTTCGCTCTTTGGCTAAAGCAGGAGTGATATGATTGAGATAAGCAAAATAAAGCAAATTTGTTTCACCAGTTAAATATGGATAAATATTTCTCAAACCTTCCAACAACAAAGAACAACCTCCACGTAAAATATGAGGATATTTTACAACATCACCCCCTTTAAAGAAAATTTTACCACTGTCAGGAATAAGAAGATTTGTAATTTGCTTAATTAATGTTGTCTTGCCTGCACCATTAGGTCCCAATATTCCAAGAATCTCACCTTCACTAACAGTAAAAGAGATATCTCTATTAGCTTGAATTTCTTTATTCTTTTGCTTAAAAGCTTTGTTAATTTTTTGAATGCTTAACAACATCTTAAGTAACCTTTATATTATCCTTATACCAATACCACTTTTCTTAAATCTATTTAGTCCCTTATTCATGGAATTATTGCTTTTTATGGCATAAAATTATTTTTTTCTCAATAGAAATCGCAAGTTTCAACTTTACAAACTTTTTAGTTCCGACTCGTTCGGGTTAGGATTTAGAAAAACACGCCCTCAACGGGATTCGAACCCGTGATTTCTGCCTTGAAAGGGCAGCGTCCTGGGCCACTAGACGATGAGGGCTTTGAACCAGAAAAGCAAATCAAGAAGAAAGCAAAAACGACTCACAATATTATATGCTATAATTTATTTCTTTTTATGTCAAACGCCCGAGAGGGGAAGAAGGTAATAAACGATGAGGATTGTGGATTATGAATTATGGAGTCCCGAGCTTGCTCGGGAAGAGACAGTTGTAGTTTCGGCGGGTGAAAATGTAAGGGCGGGGCATTTACGGTGTCCCGAGCTTGCTCGGGAAGAGACAGTTGTAGTTTCACCTGCCTGCCGTCAGGCAGGGAGTTTACTCTGAAAGGGAATAATGTTCATTAGGTAAAGCAAGCTTCCTGCCCCGACTGAAACGTCGGGGTGCGACTACAAGTTGAGGAGTCCAAATACAAGCATTAAAAGTAAGTTCCTTATTATCACAACGGAGCGAGCCCCGCTCTTTTGATATATAACTGAAATACTTTGTTCTTTTATCAGATGTAACCTTAAAATTTGATTTAATGTTTTTATTATAGATTTTGTGTCAAAAGGGCGGGGCGAGCGACCTTCGGCCTGTACGGGATTCGAACCCGTGATCTCCGCCTTGAGAGGGCGGCGTCCTTGGCCACTAGACGAACAGGCCCTATTTATATTTTATCAAAATTCAATAATTATTTAAAATTTGAATAAATATTTGCGTTGGATAACTTCTTATTTAGGGTTCGCTCGCTAACTCTAACGAAATAATTTAGATGATTGGAAGATTGGATGATTAGAGGATTATCTTAATAAGGTATTTTCCTTTAAAGCTAATCATCCAGTCCTCTATTCTTCTAATCTTCTAAAAAAGTAGTTTCAC
>Ga0123519_10011774_pt1 | contig 12850 bp, 10 predicted proteins | sample YelNatPaOPRAMG02_FD_87396 | JGI IMG/M metagenome (GOLD analysis project Ga0123519, IMG submission 87396) | Hot spring microbial communities from Yellowstone National Park - Yellowstone National Park OP-RAMG-02 (version 2) | ecosystem: Environmental > Aquatic > Thermal springs > Hot (42-90C) ...
CTTTTTCCACAACAGTCTCGCCAAAAATCGTTTGGCTGTATCTTCCGTCTTGACAATAAGTTGAAACGACTTTATGTCCATTATACCAATATAAATTGGTGCCAAATGTTTTACAATTACCTTTTTTTGTTATATTCCAATGTCGTTAAAAGTCACGGTTTTAGTTGTTTCAGATGGGCTGATAGGGATGTTGCTGCGAAAATTTCTTGGGGTTGTATTTATAGTTTCAGGTGAAGCAAAGATGTGGGATATATATGGCTTCTCAAGAGTTGTAAGTGGTTACAGGTTTTTACCTGAGAGTTTAATCGTGCCAGTATCGATAATAGTTCCATTTGCAGAGTTTGTGTTTGGTTTAATGCTCCTGCTAAATCTTAATCCACGAGTTGCAAGTTTATCACTTTTGATGATGGTCGTGATGTTTAGCATTCTGTCTGCGGTCAGATATTTTTCAGGAGATATCTCAGATTGTGGATGCTTTGGGAAGCTGATCCACCGATCAGTTGACTGGAAGTTCTTTACAGAGAATATTATGCTCATCGGTGGATTGGTCGTAATAATAATAAAAACCACAAACAACCACAAACAATAAGGAGGATCGAGACATGAAAAGCATGAGCACTGTTGCAAAGTTGGTGGTTTTGGCGTTGTTCCTCTCTATGCTAGCAAGCATTGCTTTTGACTTAATCCCAGTAGCAACAGCTACCCAGGAAGCTAAATGTGGATTGATTTACTGCATTGATGGAGGGAAAAGTTACACTGGCTGTGCTCGAGATATGACAACCGATTGTGGCACAGCTGGAGCAGATTGTGGTTGCTGAAAAAGTGAGAGTGGACGTGAGAATCTTTGGGGTCGCCAGCTCAATATGATGCAGATGGTATGTGCCTGAGGCAGTAAGCTATAAAACTGCCTCCTCGTCGCGACCTCAATGTGACGCAGATGGTATCACGAAGTTCGAGGAGATACTAAACGGATAAAGGGACGATATGAATACATTAGTGATGCCATTAGGTCTGGTGGCAATTGGCAGAAGAGATTCTACTTCGAGGAGATATTACCCATTAACATAATCATGAGGAGAAATCAATGAGAAAAGTGAAGGTTCCTTGCCTGCTTATGATATCAAGTAGTCTCTTATTGATGTTGTTTTCAGCAGGGTGCAAAAAAACACCTTCTTCTCAGAGTAACCTTTCGAAGGAGATGATTGAACGTCTTGTAGCTAAGCACAGATTCGACGAGTTGTTCAAACCGGTTGACGTCATAGAACTTAAAACAGATTTAAGTCATTTAGTTGGAAGAGTTAATGCGATGGCCTTTTTCAACAATGGAAATTTTGCTATTGGCGACAACGCTTCACATCAGATTTTGTTGTTCGATCGTTTCGGAAATTTCATCTCTCAGGTTGGAAAATTTGGCAGAGGTCCTGGAGAGCATATTCGAATTGCAAGCTTGGCAACAAACGATAAAAACGAGTTACTTTGCCTTGATAACAGTTTAAACATGGTTTCAAGATTTGATTCAGTAGGTCGGTACCTCAACTCATACCGGGTACAGTATGGCTTTGTTCTTAAAGCTGCAGAAAATGGAGGCTTTTATGTCTATAATTACGCAACTCTACCTAATAGTAAAAAAGACATTATTTTCAAGTACGACTCCGCTGGAAACCTTGTGAAGAGTTTTGGTTCACCTTGGCCAAAAGTTATTATTGACCGAGTTCCGATTGGAGGTGGGGGCATGGCCTGTTTTGATAATGAAATTTTCGTTATCCAGGCATCGGAGTTTAAGGTTCGAAAATATTCTCGTGAAGGCAGGTTTATAAAAGAATTTGGGAGAGATTCACCGGTTTACAAACCCTTGGAACCTCCGGTATCATTCTCTGATAAAGAAAAGTTGGAATCCTTCACAGCAGTAAGCTCAATTTTTGTACTTTCTCCAGGCATTCTTGCTGTATTCCTCACACGGACGCAGCCTCCATCTCAATGGATTGAACTCTTCGATACAGGTGGAAATTTCTTAACCGGGGCGGTTGAGGTGCCACAGAACCTTGAGGTTTGCAGATCAGCTCAGAAAGATATCCTGTACTTTGTGAATACCCCTTCTTTAATTTCGGGATCAAAAGGTGGTTTTGCAAATCCTAAAGTTTATGGTTATCAACTGATTCCATAGGTATGAAGCGAGGAAGCCAATGAACCATCGGAAAGCATTATTTCAGATAGTGATTTCCGGAGTTCTTTTAGTGTTTGCAGGATATTCAGCATATGTGAATTTTGAACTGAAAACGAAATTAGCAGAAGAAACAAATATAATAGATTCATTAGCCTCATACCAGAGGACGATTAGCTGGATTGACAATTGTGAGGGAACACGCTTGCCGAATGATAGTTTGACAAGTATTAAAGGGGATACCATAAGTCTTTTAGCTCTTTTAAAATCATCTGGGTACTCCATACTTGTGATTGAACCGGAGAATACATGTAGTACTTGTCTTGAGACTACACTGGCTACTTGGAAAAAGGCTTCCGCCTCCTCTTCTTCACAGCGCCAACTCAATTTCTTCATCGTATCGATCGGCGAAGGACGGCGAGCATATCTTTTAGCACGCAAATTCCAGCTGGAGCAACATTGCTACGTGGATAGGGGCGGCAGACTTTGCACGGTTCTTTCCGCTCCTCCAACGCTGTCCTTCGCTGTCTTCAGCGATAAGAATGGGAAAATTCTTTATGCCCAAGTCTTGAATTGGAGATCTCCGGAGCGATTTGTTAACTTTCTTAGAAAAGTGCGCCGGTACTGGCAGGGGGAAATCTGACGAGAAGCTAAGACAGCTTTCATTCAAGTTAGAGGATGCTGAGGGTCGACTGGAACTGAACAGACGAAGGGCTTAATCCCTGACTTTACAGAGTGATTATACAACAAACAAGAATGAGATCCAGTTGGTAGCTTTGAGGCATGACGGTGTGCGCTACGATTTCAGGCCAAGTAGAAGATCGTCCCTCCGAACCGAAATCGGAACGCTGCTCGTACACCGCTGCAGGCCGTAGCAGGTAGCGTCACTTCCGCTAAAAAGACGAGCTTACAGGGCTGCCACAAAAAGTAGCGAGCACGCCTCGGGCACTGCCTTTTTTGTAATCACCGAAAATTGACTTGCACGACGGCAACAGCAGGCTTTCCCTAAGCTAAACGATTCGCACGGGAATGAACTTCACATACTTAATGCCTCACGGAGGAAGCGGGCTGTATAAGATTTTTCAACATTTATAATTTCTTCAGGAGGTCCCTCCGCAACAATGTATCCCCCTGCGTCACCACCTTCTGGTCCAAGATCAATGATCCAATCAGCCGTCTTGATAACGTCCATGTTGTGTTCGATGACAATGACCGTATTGCCCCTGTCAACAAGTTTGTTAAGCACTGCAAGGAGCATTCGAACATCTTCAAAATGAAGTCCTGTGGTAGGTTCGTCGAGAATATATAGCGTCTTCCCTGTGCTCACTTTCGAAAGCTCGGTTGAAAGCTTTACACGCTGAGCCTCTCCACCACTCAGTGTTGTAGCTTGTTGCCCCAATCGAATGTAACCCATGCCGACATCATGGAGCGTCTCCAGCTTTCTCCGAACCGACGGAATATCCGCGAAAAATTGAAGTGCTTCAGTTACTGTCATGTTCAAAACATCGGCGATAGATTTCCCCTTGTAAAGAACTTCAAGGGTCTCTTTATTGTACCGTTTACCCCCACATGCATCGCACAGAACATACACGTCAGGAAGAAAATTCATTTCGATTTTCTTCACGCCGTCTCCGTCGCACTCTTCACATCGTCCACCTCTCACATTGAAGCTAAATCGACCCGGCGAATAGCCGCGCATCTTTGCTTCCGGAAGCTGAGCGAAGAGATCCCGTATGGAAGTGAACAAACCAGTGTATGTCGCTGGATTTGACCGCGGTGTTCTCCCAATTGGCGACTGATCGACGTTAACCACGCGCTTTATGTGCTCAATACCCTCAATGCTTTTATAAGGAAGCGGAATTTCTTTCGACTTATAAAATTCCCGCGCAAGAATCGGGTACAGTGTCTCAGTTATTAGTGACGATTTTCCTGAGCCACTAACACCTGTAACACAGATGAATACACCCAATGGGAAGCGAACATCTATAGACTTCAGATTGTTGCCGGAAGCTTTCCTGAGGATCAGGCTCTTGCCGCTACCCCTTCTACGCGAAGGTGGTGCCAGAATCTTCCTCGCACCGCTCAGGTACTCCAGTGTTAACGAACTTAAAGTACCTCCATCACCGCCTAATTTGCTTCGGCGGACAAGCTCTTCCGGCGAACCAGTAACTACCACATACCCACCATGCTCGCCCGCCTTCGGTCCAAGATCAACAATGAAGTCTGCATTCTGGATCATTTCGCGATCATGTTCAACCACCATCACAGTATTGCCAAGATCCCGCAGTTCTTTCAATGAACGAATTAGCCTGAGGTTATCACGTTGGTGCAAACCGATGCTTGGCTCATCGAGCACGTATAGAACCCCAACGAGCTGTGAGCCGATCTGAGTCGCAAGACGTATACGCTGTGCCTCACCACCTGAAAGAGTACGCGAAGGACGATCGAGTGTGAGATAATCAAGTCCAACATCCACGAGAAATTTCAGTCTCTGCCGAATCTCCTTGACAATCTGTCGAGCGATCTCTTCCTGCCGCGGCTTCAACGTAAGGGTCTGAAAATAGAGATACGCTTGATTAATTGGCATGCTCACAATGTCAAAAATGTTCTTTTTCTCCCCCGTCGCAGCATCAACAAGTCTGATTGCCAGGCTTTCCTTCTTCAGCCGACCACCGCCGCATGTTGGGCAGCTCTTCGAAGCCATAAAAGATTCAGCCCACTCACGTATGGAGCCCGAACTTGTCTCTTCGTAGTATCGCCTAAGTATGTCGATAATCCCATTGAATCTGTGTTTGTAGATAACAGGGCGCCCGCCAGAATAATGATATTCAATGTCAAATTTTTCATCTCCTCCACCATACAGCAAGACCGATCGCGCCTTCTTTGAGAGTTTCTCAAGCGGAGTCGAGAAAGAGAAGCGATAGCGTTTCGCAACCGCCTGTAGCTGACTGAAAATCCACGTGTCGCGCGGCTTGCCAAATGGAGCAAGTCCCCCCTCTTCTATTGACAATGTCCAATCAGGGATGATGAGGTCAGTGGAGAATTCGCGCACCACTCCAAGACCATCACAAGTTGGGCACGCTCCATAAGGGGAGTTAAATGAAAAAGAATTTGGCGCAGGCTCTTCATAACTGATTCCGCAAGTAGGACAGGCAAGATGCTGACTGTAGAGGCGATCGACCTTCCCATCGTTTACAATAATCATGCCTGAGGCAAGATGGAGGGCATTCTCCACGGAATCAGCAATCCGCCTTCGAGCTGTTTTTCGAACCTCTGCACGATCAACAACCACTTCAATATTGTGAATCTTGAATCGCTCGACCTTCATCCCGGGGGTGATTTCCTGAATCTTCCCGTCAACCCGAACGCGGACATAACCGTCTTTGGCAACTTGCTCAAAGAGTTCCCGATAGTGCCCTTTTCTCCCACGAACCACCGGGGCAAGGATGGTTACCTTCGCCCCTTCTGGCAAGGAAAGAATGCTCTCAACGATCTGATCCGCTGTCTGTTTTGTCACTTCATGACCACAGTTATAGCAGAACTGCGTGCCCACACGGGCGAAGAGCAATCGAAGATAATCATAAATCTCCGTCACAGTTCCAACAGTCGAGCGCGGATTGGAACTGACTGTCCTTTGCTCAATTGAAATCGCGGGGCTCAACCCTTCAATGAAGTCCACGTCGGGCTTCTCCATAATGCCGAGGAATTGTCGGGCATAGGCAGAAAGGCTCTCCATGTATCGTCGCTGCCCCTCCGCGTAGATCGTATCAAACGCCAGGCTCGATTTCCCTGACCCTGAGAGCCCCGTGATAACAACAAAGGCATCCCGCGGAATCTCAAGGCTGATGTTTTTCAGATTATGCTCACGCGCACCCCGGATTATGATACGATCAAGCTCCGACATCGCACATGCTCATCCGTTGATCTGCCTTCGCTTATTCAAATAACCAATGAGAGCTACATCAAACGGCGTCGTTGTGTCAAGAAGAACATATTCCACACTATGCTCGTGGCACTCCTTTTTGTAGAATTCAATGAATGACGACATCGCTTGCTGATAAGTCTCCCTGAGATGCCACGGCTGCGTCGAAATCTCCTCCTCAGTTTCCATATCACGGAAGATCGCATCGAAATCAAATGCAAAGCTTCTTTCAAACGGATCGAGGATGTGAAAAACCACGACTTCATGTTTCTTATGCCGGAAATGACGTATCGCCGTCATGACCTCACTTGGATTATCGAACAGGTCGCTGAACACCACAACAAGCCCGCGGCGATGAATACGCTCTGCAATAGCGTGGAGTGACGCCGCTGTCGCTGTTCGATTCGTTGGCTTCGTGATATCCAATTCATGGAGAACCTGTCTCAAATATCCTTTAGTTGCATGAGGAGGAAGATAGGAACGGACAGATTCGTCGTAAACAGTTAGACTCACCGCATCCTGCTGCCTTACCATCAAGAACGACAAAGCGGCTGCAAGATATGTCGCATACTGGAGCTTCGTTAAGTGAGAACCTGAGGTATAACCCATTGAGCGACTTGCATCAAGCAAAAGATACGACTTGAGATTTGTCTCTTCCTCGTACTGCTTGACGTAATATCGATTGGTGCGACCGTAGACTTTCCAGTCTAAATGCCGAATCTCATCGCCTGGCATGTATTGCCTGTGCTCAGCAAACTCAACACTGAATCCATGATAAGGGCTCCGATGAAGCCCAATGATAAATCCTTCCACAACGAGCCTCGCACGCAGCTCCATATTTGAAAGATGAGACACAATTTCTGGATTGAGATACTTCCGATATAACTCTTCGCCGTTGCTCAAGAGAAGGCCTCCGCATATTTCATGAATTTTCTTAAACCCTGCTCAAATGGCGCTAAAAGCATGGCGCTCTGAACAGCGTGATGCTTTAGCGCTCATCCCGTTCCAGCACAGCACCGAAGAAGCCATCAGTGCTATGAACATGGGGATAAAGCCGAAGGAACTGATCCGCAGCAAGCGACCGAAGTCCAAAACCATCAAGCACATCTCCTGCTGGCACAATTCGATATTCCGGATGAGAAGAAAGAAACTCCTCGACCACTGATTCGTTCTCAACCGGAGTTACTGTACAGGTAACGTAAACAAGCCGCCCACCGTGCCTCACATTTCCCGCTCGCTCATTGAGGATAGAGAGCTGGAGACGATGAAAGGCATTGACTGTTTCTTCCGTAACCACATTCTTCAACCACGGGTTCCGACGGACCGTTCCAAGTCCGCTGCATGGTGCATCAATGAATACAACATCGAACACGCCATCGACCCCATTCGCGTCGCTCACTCTGACACACTGTGACTCGGAAAGTCCCGCACGAGCAAGCCGCCTCTTTAAAATGCTCAACCGATTCTGCGAAACATCCGTCGCAACAATAGTCCCGCCCGCAGTCATGAGTGTAAGTAAACCAAGTGTCTTCCCTCCTGTGCCTGCACAGGCATCAAGAACCCGCGCATCCGGCAATGGACTCGCCAAGAGCAGCACAAGCTGGCTCCCCTCGTCCTGAACCTCGAACGCCCCCTCTTTGAACAGCGGCAATGATTCAAGATTCACCCGTTTTTCCAGCGTTAAGCCAAACGGAGAATACGGCGTCCGTTTCGACGTGATGCCGTACGCTCGTAGCTTCGCTTGCACCTCATCGACACGGAATCGATTTACATTCACGCGAATCGTTACAGGTGCTGACTGGTTGCTTGCATCTAAGAACGCCTCAGTCCACTCTGCCCCATGCTGCCGGATAAGCGAGTCCACAAACCATTCAGGAAAGGAGTATCTCTCTGCAAGCTGCGATGCTATAGGCTGACCAACCTGTATCGCATTGGCACGGTGCTCAATAGTCTCAAGAAGATCATATAATGAACGATTTGGGTACATCACGTCCCAAATGGACTGAAGCCCATCGGCTATCGAGGCGATGTTTTCCCGGCGGACCGAGATCAGATATGCCACATACGTTAAGAAAGCGCGGGATCGAATCGATGCACCACTATGAATCTTCTCAAAGACATCCTGAAGGATACGCGACAGCCTAAGCTGATACCGGATCATTCCGTAGACTGCTTCAGCGATAAATCGTCGGTCGTGCGACCCGAGATACCGATGGCTGCGAAAAAACTCATCTGCCATCACGTCCGGTGCCCGGTGATTACGCTGAGTGAGCACATAAAGCTCAATGATGTGTCCAATGAGCGATGTGCGTTTCATTCCTTCGCAGCCCCCTGTGCATCATCACGAAACGGAGTACGCCTTCGGCGGATTTGCCTCCACAGAGTGCTCTCTTTTTCGGCTCAAAAGGAGATTCAAACCATTATTCTTGGAAGATCCATTGCACTCGTCATATATCCGCGTGCCATTCGGGGTGTGTTAAATGCACATCCGATCTCCCCATTTTTGCCGAGGACAATCACCCCACCGTATCCGTCAGCTCGATCGTGAAGTTGACGTATCCCTTCTTCAGCAGCTTGCTGTGCGCTCAGATGATAGTGTTCCATCAAATCCAGAATTGTTTTAGCGAGCACGACTTTGATAATTGCCTCACCCCATCCAGTTGCAGATGCTCCAGCCACCCGGTTGTCGGCATACGTTCCACAGCCAATAAGAGGGGAGTCACCAATGCGACCGGGATATTTGTTCGGGGTTCCGCCCGTAGAAGTTCCAGCAACGAGGTTCCCTTCCTGGTCTAAGGCAACGGCTCCCACAGTGCCACGATGTTGAAATGCGCTCTTCGTGGAGAACTTTTGAGCGCGCTGGAGAGATTGCCAACGCTGAAGTTCTCGCCCTACCAGTAACTCTTCCTGACGGCACTGCTCTATCCCCACTTCTCTCGCAAATCGAACAGCCCCACTTCCAACAAGCATCACATGTTCACTCACCTCCATCACTTTCCGAGCCAGGGAGATGGGATGACGAATGTTCTGCACTGCTCCAACTGCCCCCGCACGAAACGTCCCACCATGCATGATAGCAGCATCAAGCTCGATCTCACCAACGGCGTTAACAAACGACCCTCGACCGGCATCAAATGTTGGATCATCCTCAAGCATCATGATCACCGTCTCAACAACATCTGCAGCTGAGAGGCCTTCGCTTAGAAGTTTCCAACCATGCAGGAGAGCTCGCTCAACCCCCAAACGATGATCTTCAAGCACTTCGTCCGGGATATCCCATGCACCGCCATGAACAATTAATCCGATCATAAAACCTGTGCACTATTCAGGGATAGTGAAATCCACATAAATTAAATCTACCAAAGCTGTTCGCAAAATTCAAAGAGCAGGCGTACCCCTTCTCCGGGTGGGCGAGACCGTACGCCGCATAAAGGAATGCTGGACAATCGCTCGTCAACTACGTGACGAAACTCACAAAAACGCATCACCCCACTTGCGGTGGGGTGATGCTTTCAGCAACTGCAATAGTTTGCCTGCGACGCGAGGGGAATTATTTACGATGGTTTATCTTTGTCATCAACAACTTCGAAATCCGCGTCCTCCACATTTCTCCCGGCACCCTTTTGCTGCGATGAGCCTTGAGCACCTGTTTCAGCTCCAGCATACTGCTTACCCGCGGTTGCTTGCTGATACATCTGCGTAGAGGCTTCATTCCAGGCTGCGTTAAGCGCATCCATTGCAGCGCGAATCTCGCCGATGTTGTTCGCCTTGAGAGCATCTTTGAGACGATTGTTTGCACTCTCGAGCCTCGAGCGCATGTCAGGGGTAAGACGGTCACCAAACTCCTTTAGTTGCTTATCAGTTTGGAACGAGAGATTATCAGCCTGATTGCGAAGATCAGCTTCTTCACGTCGGCGTTTATCTTCTTCGGCGTGAGCTTGCGCTTCCTTCTTCATTCGCTCAATTTCATCTTTCGTCAAACCACTTGAGGCAGTGATTCGGATGCTCTGCTCGCGACCCGTCGCTTTGTCCTTTGCGGAGACGTGAAGAATGCCATTGGCATCAATATCAAAGGTCACCTCAATTTGAGGAACCCCTCGCGGTGCTGGAGGTATACCATCAAGGTGGAAGCGACCCAGCGTACGGTTGTCTGCCGCCATAGGCCTCTCACCCTGGAGAACATGAATCTCAACAGAGGTCTGGTTATCTGACGCGGTCGAGAATATCTCGCTTTTTCGAGTTGGAATTGTGGTGTTCGCAGGCATCAGTGTTGTCATAACCCCACCGAGTGTTTCAATTCCAAGTGAAAGTGGAGTGACGTCGAGCAGCAGCACATCATGGACCTCGCCGCCGAGCACACCACCCTGGATGGCTGCTCCAACCGCAACTACTTCATCAGGATTTACCCCTTTGTGAGGCTCGCGTCCAAAGAGCTCTTGAACAAGCTGTTGAACCTTCGGGACACGGGTCATTCCGCCAACAAGGATAACCTCGTCAATATCCCTTGGAGTGAGTCCAGCATCCTGCAAGGCTTTGTGAACAGGTGGAACAGTCCTCTGAATAAGGTCGTCTACAAGTTGCTCAAACTTCGCACGCGTGATCGTCATGTTAAGGTGCTTGGGACCTTCGGAGGTCGCAGTAATGAAAGGAAGGTTCACCTCTGTCTGCAGAAGAGTAGAAAGCTCCATCTTTGCTTTCTCTGCCGCCTCACGAAGTCGCTGGAGGGCCATTGGGTCCTTACGCAAATCGACTCCTTCCAGCTTCTGGAACTCGTCAGCAATGTAATCAACTAAACGTTGATCAAAATCGTCGCCACCAAGATGCGTATCACCATTAGTTGACCGTACTTCGAATACACCCTCACCCAGTTCGAGGATGGAGATATCAAATGTTCCACCACCAAGGTCAAACACAGCGACTTTTAAGTTCTTGTGTTTCTTGTCCAAGCCATATGCTAAAGCAGCAGCCGTGGGCTCATTGATAATTCGGCGAACATTCAATCCAGCAATTTCACCAGCCTCTTTTGTTGCCTGGCGCTGAGCGTCGTTAAAATAGGCAGGGACCGTAATTACAGCATCGGTAATTTTCTGCCCAAGGTAATCCTCGGCAGTTTGCTTCATCTTCTGCAAGATCATTGCGCTAATCTCCGGCGGTGAATAAATCCGGTCGCCGATCTGCACGCGAGCTGTGTTATTAGGCCCTCGAACAACAGTATATGGGACACGCTTTATCTCCTCCTGAACCTCGTCATAAAAGCGCCCCATGAACCGCTTAATCGAATAGACCGTGTTCTTCGGATTGGTGATCGCTTGCCGTTTGGCTGCAGCACCAACCAGCCGTTCGCCCGTCTTGCTAAATGCAACAACGGATGGCGTTGTCCTGGAACCCTCTGAGTTTGCAATAACAATAGGATCGTTCCCCTCCATCACGGCAACCACGGAGTTCGTGGTCCCCAAATCAATGCCAATAATTTTTCCCATAATAAACCCCTCTCATGAAAATTCAGGTTTCATCTTACATGCTACAATCTGCGTGCCAAACTAAATGCTTAAAATGTAGCTCAAATCTACCTAAATTTAACCAAAATATAACGCTCAACAGCCACCCTAACACCCCGTCAAATGCATATGGGAAGCGAAAAACATGACATGCTGACAAGCTTATCCCATTTTGTCTGACGCGTGCTAATTCGGCAGAAAATAGTTACCGCTTGATTTTAACGTTTATTTTTTCTATCCTTTATGCGGACATTAACAAATAGCTCATGTTCTCACTCTTAAAATTTCAGGCTGAGCTTAAGACCGCATACATTGGTAGACCAATATACGTCTTCGAAGCGCTGGATTCAACCAATTCCTATTTAAAATCTCTAACAGTTTCGGGAGCGAACATTGGGACCTGTGTTCTTGCAGAGTACCAGTGGGCTGGGCGAGGCAGACACCATCGTGCATGGGTTTCATCCCCCTATCTCAATCTCACCTTCTCCATTCTCGTTGCAAACCAGGAAACCCTACGGCACCCGGGAGTGCTTAGCTTGATTATCTCCGCAGCGATTGCTCAAGGTGTAGAAACTTACGTGGGCTTCCCGGTTGAGACTCGCTGGCCCAACGATCTGTTCCTAAATGGACGAAAGTTTGCAGGGATCTTATTGGAAAGTGTGCCCAATGATCCGACAAAGATTGTGGCGGGAATTGGGATCAACGTCAATCAAACAGATTTCCCGCCGGATATTCTCCTGAAGGCAACTTCACTACGATTAATCACGGGGAGAGAGATTCCACGAGAGCCATTGCTGGCGCACCTTTTGAAGAAAGTGGAAGAAACACTGGCGGTAAATGTGGGTGACGCTCTTCAAGCCTGGAAAGAACGATTTCACTTAACTGGCAAAATAGTGAAACTTGACCTCGGCAATGAGCAAATTGTCGGAACTATAGAAGATGTAGGAGAAGACGGGGAATTGCTTCTACGCGATGGGATGGGAATTATCCGTCACTTTTATGCTGGCGAAATTTACCAGGTGCTACAATGAAATCATCACTTCTTCTTGCTATTGACATAGGGAACACACACACTGTCTTTGGCATATACGAAAGCGATCGCTTAATTGCTGACTGGCGCATCACTTCTTCCACTGCCCGTACAGAAGATGAGTGCTGGTTGCTTCTGCTGCTCCTGAGCCAGAGTCGGGGCATTGACCCTCTTCACATTCGCCACGTCGGGGTATCATCCGTCGTTCCAAATCTCACAGATGTCTATATCCTGATGTC
>Ga0123519_10011776_pt1 | contig 12847 bp, 8 predicted proteins | sample YelNatPaOPRAMG02_FD_87396 | JGI IMG/M metagenome (GOLD analysis project Ga0123519, IMG submission 87396) | Hot spring microbial communities from Yellowstone National Park - Yellowstone National Park OP-RAMG-02 (version 2) | ecosystem: Environmental > Aquatic > Thermal springs > Hot (42-90C) ...
ATGGCCGGGCCGACCGGGCATTACGGCAAAATAAAGCATATCGGCCTCCACAATGTCATTAAAGAAATGCGTGCCGAGTGATACGTCAGGCACAAGGCCTTCATGCATAATGGCAAGCTCGCACAATACGGTGACGGTGTTGATTTCTGCAAATGCGACCGGCACACCCAGGGCCGGCATTGATGTGCCCCACCTGCCCGGGCCGGCCAGCATGGTCACGCGTGATGTACCCGTAGGGTTAAGATGCGTGAGCCGACCGATTGCGCGTGCAACTGCGGCGCGGTCGGTCATTCGCAGCCGGCCGTATGCTGCGGGCACAACGTAAATTAGCATGTCAATTCGCGCAGCCAGACTTCGTCCGATGATCGGCCCGAGCGTTTGTAGGAATACATTGTCAGGTTTGAGGTCGGTTGGGGGCGAGACGTGCGCGCCCACGCCTGTGATTTTGGCCTGAAACGGTCTGCATTGGAGCAGGTTGACACGGTACTGCCCGTTGCGGGTGAAGTTTACAGTGAACTCGATGTCAACCGGATGTTGATAAGCCTGCTGCAAGGTTTGACACATCTCGCGCATGGTCGTGATAAAGTCTGTGTTGGTAAACAACGGATCAAAATCAAGGGATCGGTTTTGCTCGAATTGCGCGTTTGGGTCATGATTGACGAGCAACATTTGCAGGTCACGTGGCAACAAGGCTTGTATCTGTTCAATAGGCCGGCTGACGAGCGCATTGGCTTTCAGATCAAGCACGTCAACAAAACGTTGTGCGCAGGCGCGGTTGGTTGGACTGCCTGATTCATGCTGTTTGAATGGTGCATTGAGCGCCACAAGTCGGGTGTAATCATCGCCGGTGCGTTCAACTGCGCGTGTGCCAAGGCCAAACACAAGTCGCAACACACCCGCCTGCGGGTCAATGTCTTCGTGCCAGACAAATGGATTAAACGAAAAGCCGACCCCGGCAATATGCGGGAAAAACAGCTCGCCGAGTTGTTCGCCGGAAACACGTTGTACAAGCAGCGCCATTTGTTCGTCTGAGTCGAGCAGGCCGCGTTGTTGGCGGTAGATCAGGCTTTCCTCGCTCATTGCACTGGCGTACACGGTGCGCACGGCGTCCAGGAATGCGCGCAGGCGTTGTTCCGGGCTGCCCTGGTTTGCAAGGAACACACTTTCGTATTTGCCGGCAAACGCGTTGCCGTAACTGTCTTCGAGCAGACTGCTTGAGCGGACGATCAACGGTGCCTGGCCGAAGTATTCGAGCATTTCGACGAACTGATGCTCGATATCAGGCGGGAATGTGCCCTGGAGGATTTTTTGTCGTGCTTCAGCGGCACGTGCCAGGTACACACTGAAATCCTTGTGTTTACGGCGCAACCACCAGCAACCGTTTTGGACAAGGTAGGTGTAGAAAACATCGGACCCGATGTAAAACGAATCGTGGCTTTCGAGCTTCGCACTCAAACGCTGATTAGTCTGCCGCAAGATTGCGCGTGCAAGCAGCATACCGAGCGTTTTACCCCCGATCAGACCCGTGCCAACCATCCGTTGCATTATGCTCACAAGGTCAGACACAGTAAGGTATTCGGATACAAGCGCAGCCATGCGTTTGTCGCGTGTGACGACCATGTTAACCAGGCGATCGAACATTGCCTGTGCTTCGAAGTTTGTGATTTGGCCTACGCGCTGGTCGTTTGCGATCTGTTGTGCGCGCATGAATGTCTGTGCCCAGATGCCCGGTCTGTGGATGGTAAACTCCAGCCACGGCTTTGGCACACCGGCCAAGATATCGGTGATTGTGGCGCTGCTTGTGACAGGTTTGAATTCGGCTCCGTCGCAACTGTGGAGCATGTACATCGTGGGCGATGTACGCTGCCATACTTTCATGGGGTGGATAAACAGTTGGTCGTCTTTGCGGTACACCTCGATGATGACCTGGGCAGTGTTGAAGATCGCGTCGGTGGCATGGAACGAATGCACGTGTTTTTGCAGTGCGAAGTACGCAACGGTGCGCAGCTCGTACAAGTAGGGGCAAGTGATCATGAAAAAGTTGCCCAACATACGGTCGCTGAACCAGTCTGCGGCGAGGTCAGACAGGCAATCAAAAATGTAGTATGCACCCGGGCCTGCGTGTTCAATAACATCGAGTATCGAGCTTAGAAACCGCTCGAACCCATCCTGCGGATTAAGCTGATGCATTACGGCACCGCTGGTCGGGCTTAGCAAAGGTGCATGACGCGCGAATCTGAAGTAGATCAGGGGTCTGTTGAGGTGTTTTGCTTCCTGTACTAACGGCTCCAGAAACGGCCGGTATTCACGAATGCTGTCAACTTCCCAGATTACATTGTCGCCGGGGCGCAGGCCGGACAGTACCTTGTCGAGGCCCGGGATACCTGTGCTGAGCGATTCTATTGCATCTGACATTTTGGCCCTTGAAAAATTACAGGCGCAGCGGCCCGTTGCCAAGTGCTGCGCCTGTGCAAGTTGCCTTGTGTGTGTTTTGTCAGACCAGCCCCTGATCAAGCATTGCATCGGCGACTTTGACAAACCCAGCTATGTTTGCGCCGATAACGTAGTTGCCCGGATGCCCGTATTCGGCAGCGGTTTGAGCGACGTTTTTGTGGATCGTGACCATGATTTGGTGCAGTCGTGCGTCAACCTCTTCACGCGGCCAAGACAAGTGCATCGAGTTCTGTGACATCTCGAGGCCGGATGTGGCCACGCCACCCGCATTAGCGGCTTTGCCGGGGCCGTAGAGGATTTTCTTTGCCAGGAACAGGTCAATTGCTTCAGGTTCAGACGGCATGTTGGCAGCTTCAGCCACGAGAATACAGCCGTTGTCAAGCAACGTTTTAGCGTCTTCACCGCTGATCTCGTTTTGCGTGGCGCATGGGAAGGCGCAGTCGCATTTGATACCCCACGGCCGTTTGCCTTCGAGGTACTTCACGCCGAATTTTTCGGCGTATTCCTTGATACGGCCTCTGCGGATGTTCTTAAGCTCCATGATCCAGGCAAGTTTTTCGGCGTTGATACCGTCTTTGTCATAAACGGTGCCGTTTGAGTCTGACATGGTGACAACTTTGGCACCGACCTGAATGAGTTTTTCGACGGTGTATTGGGCTGCGTTGCCCGAGCCTGAGACTGTGCACACCTTGCCTTCGAGCGAGTCATTGCGTGTTTTGAGCATTTCCTGTGCGAAATAGACGCAGCCGTACCCGGTTGCCTCGGGTCGGATGAGCGAGCCGCCCCAATTGATGCCTTTGCCAGTGAGCACGCCAGTGAATTCATTGGCCAACCGTTTGTACTGGCCGAACAGGTAACCAATCTCGCGTCCACCTACACCGATGTCACCTGCCGGTACGTCGGTATCAGGCCCGATATGCCGGAACAGCTCGGTCATGAAACTCTGGCAGAACCGCATGACTTCGGAATCGCTTTTGCCTTTGGGATCGAAGTCACTGCCGCCTTTTGCACCGCCCATTGGCAGTGTGGTGAGCGAGTTTTTGAACACCTGCTCGAACCCGAGGAACTTCAGTATGCTCAGGTTCACGCTTGGATGGAATCGCAGTCCGCCCTTGTAGGGCCCAATTGCGCTGTTGAACTGGACGCGGTAGCCGCGATTCACATGGACATTGCCCTTGTCGTCCTGCCAACAGACGCGGAATTGAATAATTCGCTCCGGCTCAACCAGCCGCTCCAGCAAGGCTTGGTCGCGGTATTTTTTGTGTCGCTCCACAGCAGGTTCAATTGACTCCAGTACTTCGGTTACAGCCTGGAGAAACTCAGGTTCATGCGGATTGCGTTTTCGTACAATCTCAAGTGTATCTCGGATAATTGACATGGCTTTGTTATTGGTTGTTACGGGTTTTGTTTGCGTCTGATACCGGGCGCAGCCAGTTCCGTACCGTCGGCCTGCAAACGGTTGTTACGCAAGCCGTGCACCTGGCGTTGCCTGCAACTTAATTTAATAGTTTTAATCAGTTTAACGTGCATCAGACAGGCGCGTTTTACCCGAAAAGGGCCGCATTGTCCATAAATTTTTTGCATCGGTTTGATTTGGATTTCTTCAGCACAGTCAGGCCGTGCTTAAGCAGCCTCGGTGCTATGGACTTGAATATGCTGTGGACTGTCGCGCTAGTCCGTGGCCGTTACAAAGCTGTGTTGTGGGTTCTGATTTGGCTGACGCGCAGCTTGTTGGTATGAGTTTTGCCCAGATTCTCATGGGTACGCGACAGTACAAAATGCAATTGCGGCGTGCGTATTGGCTTATGCGCGCGCAGTTTGGTCATCAACACTGGTGGCCGGGTGAAACGGCCTTCGAGGTTTGTGTAGGTGCAATTTTGACGCAGAACACAAACTGGACAAATGTCGAGCGTGCAATTGCCAACTTGAAATCAGCCGGTGTTTTATTGCCGCGCGGTCTCTACGCACTTTCGCCCGAGCGTCTTTGCGCGTTGATCCGGCCCGCAGGGTATTACAATGTGAAAGCGACGCGATTGCGCGCGTTTTTGAGTGTGTTGTTGAATTACTGTCCAGAGTCGGATGCGCAAGCGGATGGTAACGCGCACCGCCGTGTGTACGAACGCAAGCATCAAGCCTGTTCTTGCGCCAGGTGCGCAGGATCGGCTGCAGGCAGACTGCTGTGTCTGGACAGGTTATTTGCGGGTGAAACTCCGGTGGTACGGCGCCGGTTGCTTGAGATACCTGGGCTTGGGCCGGAAACTGCAGACAGCATGTTGTTGTACGCTGGTGGGCACCTGAGTTTTGTCGTTGACGCATACACAAAGCGGATTTTTAGCAGGCATGGTTGGGTGGTTGGTACTGGCCGTACGTCAACGTACGACGAGCTGAAAGAACTTTGCGAATCTGCATTACGCGACAGGCCCGCTGCCGAGCTGCTGGATTACTGGCAGGATTATCACGCGCAGCTTGTCATGGTTGGCAAAAGGTTTTGCCGCGCACGAACTGCTCTTTGCCGGGGGTGCCCGCTGGAAGTTTTGCTGCACCAAAACACAGGTGCAAAGAGGCAATAGCGTGGATTTGAATGTGTTGCTAGCTCAGCGTTAACGCAGGCGCACTTTCATGCACGGACTTGTTTTGTGGCGGCCCATTGAGTGTGAGCACGACAAGCCGGGACACCTGAATCGTTGGCGACTCGCATGCAACGTCCGCCCGCCGGGTAAATTGGCGAGAAAGATCAAGTGCGGATTTGTCTCGGTTGATTATTGTTGCGGCTGTGCAGCTCCGGTGCTTTCGGGCTGGAACGCGAACTGCCGAGCCGGTAAGGACTCGGTTGGTGCAAATTGTGGTTTGACTGCTGCTGCGCCCGGGCATAAAGTGTCGCATGGTTAAAACAGCGATTTGTGTGCTGGCATGGAATCACGTCTGATATTGCAGTTTTCGGCATGTGCGGTTTTGGCTTCAGCAGCCGTAGGGATTTGCTTTGGCGCAGAAGCCGGCGGACAGCCAATTGAATTTTCTAAACCGCGCACGGAGCTTGTCACGACAAACCTGCAGGAAACCACGTCGAAAAAGCTCGAAGAAACCTTGCTCAGGCAACGAATCCTGTCAGACGGACCTCGTCGTGTTGAAGTGCTGGATTCAGACGCCGGATTTGCCATCGGGCGGCCGTTGCCGCCGCCAGTGGTGAGTTCGCCGAGCCAGCGCAAACGGCTAAAAGAATACATTGATCGGCGGCGGAATTGGGTTTATCTGTCGGCTGAAGAGCTTGGTATGGGGTGGGAAACCGAGGAGAAGCTCGGCTTGTCGAGACTCGACCCTGTCAGCGGCCAGAAAGAAAAGGGTTCTGTTATCGAGCGGTTTTATCAAAGGTTGAAACAGCAAAGCGAAGCGCAGACCGGCCAGGTTTTGCCCGATTTAATCGGCGAAAACGGCCTAATAGGTTTTGTTGAGCAGCCTGCCACGAAATCTCCGCTTGCGCGCAAGGTTGAGGAAACCGAACAAACCTTGCAAAACCTGTTTCAGAGTCAACCTGCCGGCGACCTGTTACCTATGCAGGATCAGAAAAGTTCGCCTTCAATTTTGCCGGACCTACCGTGGACAAGCACAGCGTACACTCAATCCGACGCGGATCGAAAGAGCAGACTAGACGAGTTCAAACGGTTGCTTGAGCCGCCGCAGGCTGTATCGGCTGCTGCTGTTCAGACACCGGGTGTGGGGTCTTTCGGTAACAATACAAAAGTGAACACTGGTCTGACTTCGCCCACAATGCGTTTCACGCCCACCACGCCTCCAACATCGGTCGGTTCGGGTACGGTTAACCCCTACAGTGCAATGCCGGTACGGACGCCGGATTCAAGCAGCTTCAATCAACCGCTTAATTCGTTGCCGCCGGCACGTGAACCCCTGAGAATTCCGCAACCGCCAGCCGGGCCGCCTCAGCGCAAGTTTTAGATTGCAAAAAGCCGGATTTGGCCATGCATGAGCATGTTGCGTTTCTGCACGTGCAGCATCGGGCAAGCAGCCGGGGGCGTTGCGGTGTGCCAGCAAAGGTGCAGTTGAAATGCGGCGATCGCCGTTGTTATTTTCGCTCGCGCAGGCAACACCGGGTCGGCTCAGCGACGTTATGAATTTGGTTTCCGGGTTTTAAATCTGAGGCGGGTTTGGCGGGGACGGTGTCCGTGTTTGTTACGCGCAATTTGACGCCGACTTCCAAATCGGCAAGCTGTCCGTAGCCGCCTTGTGTTGGCGGGTTTTAACCGCAGCAGTGTGAGACGACGCAGCAGACTCGGAAGTCTCAGCTATGAAAACCGTGTGCAATGTCCGTGCTAAGCGTCCGATAGGGCCGTGTTTAGGCCTTGATAAAGGTTATTGTGCGTGTGCAGCGCTACGCACAAAGGCTTTTGGTGTGTCGCCAGCTCAGTGTTGTGCAGTTGTTACCAACACTTGTTCGAGCGTTGTGACACCCTCACGGGCGCGTTCGAGCGCGACCATGCGCAATGTGCGCATACCTTGACTGATGGCGACCTTGCCAAGCTCACGCGCAGGTGCACGAGTGATGATCAGGCGCCGTATTTCGTCTGTGATGGTCATAGCCTCAATGATTGCCATTCGGCCGTAGTAACCCGTGTTCTTGCACCTTTCACAACCGCGTCCGCGGTACAGTGTGACACCGTCGAATATGCTCGGGTCAATGTTCAGGTCCTGGTACATCTTGGGTGGGTATTGGACGGGTTCCTTGCAGTGTGAACAGATCCGGCGCATGAGCCGTTGCGCGCATGAGAGTATTACAGATGATGAAATCAAGAACGGCGCAATGCCCATGTCGTCCAGGCGTGCAATTGCGCCGGGCGCGTCGTTACAGTGCAATGTGCTGAGGACCTGGTGACCTGTTAGCGCTGCTTCAATTGCGATTTCGGCAGTTTCGGTGTCGCGAATCTCGCCGATCATGATTATGTCCGGGTCCTGGCGCAGGATTGACCTGAGTGCATTTGCGAATGTGAGTCCGATCTCGCGTCTGACGGGCACCTGGTTGATGCCGTGGATTTGGAACTCGACAGGGTCTTCCACAGTGATGATGTTCCACTCGGGCGAGTTAAGTTCGTTAAGTGCTGAGTACAGTGTGGTTGTTTTGCCTGAACCTGTTGGTCCGGTCACAAGGATCAGGCCGTGCGGCGCGTCAATAGCGGCCTTGACCTGCGCGTACGTTTGCGGGTCGAGGCCGAGCTTATCGAGGCTGGTCGAAAGCGCGCCTTTGTCGAGGACACGCAACACTACTTTCTCGCCAAACACGGTCGGCATGACCGACACACGCAGGTCATAATCTTTGCCGCCGACCTTAACGCGGATGCGGCCGTCTTGTGGCAAGCGCCGTTCGGCGATATCGAGGTTTGCCATGATTTTGAGCCGTGACACAAGCGCAAGGTGCATTTGTTTTGGGGGAGCAGGCACCTCGATAAGCGAGCCGTCAATGCGATACCGCACACGGACAACTTTTTCGAACGGCTCGATATGGATGTCGCTTGCGCGGTCTTTGATAGCCTGGACGATGAGCAAGTTGACAAGCTTCACCACCGGCGCTTCCTCGGTTGATGCGGCTAGTTGATCGAGATTGACTTCTTCAGCTTCTTCCTTGGCGACCTCGAGATTAGCCGCTGCGGCTTCGACATCGGCCTGTTTCGTTACGTCCCCGATAATTTCCTCGATACTGGCGCTTTTGGCAGCTTCGATGTTGTTTAGCTTGTCAATAATGGCGCGTTCCGAGGCTATCAAGGGCACAATTTCAAGGCGTGTGATCCGCTTGATATCGTCAATGGCAAGCACGTTCAGCGGGTCTGCCATTGCTAGGAACAGCTTGTTTTCGAGGCGTGCGATCGGGATGACCTTGTGATTTTGTGCTACTTCGCGTGGGATCAGCTCGGCTATTTCATGCGGGATACTGAGGCGCGTCACGTTTATCGGGGGTGTATTCAACACGCGCCCCATCGAAACTGTCAGGTCCTGTTCGCTTACATAGGCCTTTTCGATTACGAGCTTGATGAATCTTGAGCCTTCGCGTTTCTGCTGTTCGAGCAGTTCCTGGACCTGTTCGCGGGTTAACAGGCCGTCTTCGACCAGGGCATCGGCGATACGTTCACCGAACGTTTTTACTCGTGGCAACATACCTTAGACACGGAAAGCTTTGCGGATGCATTTGATCAACTCGACCGGTGTGGTCAGATACCATGCCAAGCGGGTTGTTTTGCCAGCCGACAACTCGAGCAATGCCTGCCGATTGAACGGATTTGCCGTGGCAACAAATGTTGTTCTGCTCATCTTATCAAAAGGCAAAACACACCAGCGCATGCATGTCTGGGCCGGAAAAGTGCGTGCGAGGTCAAAGTCAACGTCGTACCTTTCGATCGGCAGGAACCCCACACGCGCGCGTTCGACGAGCAGTGTGAGGCTCTTTTCAATCGGCACAAGTTTCTTGTCGTGCAGTACCTGTATGAACGGTTCGACCACACTGTTCGACGGCGCTTTCAGATCGGGTGTGGGCCAACTCTGTTCAAAGTCAGATGGCGCAATCAGTTTGCTTTCGACAAAGGCTTTGTACATCTCGGTGCGCCCGTCGTCAACGATGCTGGGGGTGACTACCGCCGCCGGCGCTTTTGCAACGGCCGGTGCAGCCAGTGCCGCCGGTGCGGCGGGCTTGACTTGCCTAGCTGCCTGCTCGGGCTCATGTACACGCGCAGATGGATGGAACCCACCAGCTTTGGCTTCGATCTCGCGCAGTGCGGCCTGCACCTCGGCGTCGTCCGGCGCACGTTGCAAGATGGTTTCGTATTCAAGAATTGCGGAGGACAATTGGCCAAGCTGCATGTAAGCCTTGGCAATCCGTTTTGATGTTCGGATGACATCCTCTTCTCGACCGAGTTTCGAGTATGCTTCCTTAAGAATCTCAAGCGATTGATAGTCAGCCGGCTGCGATTGAGTGATCATTTCGAACATCTCAATCGTCTGTGCCAGTTGCGCAGCTTCGTTTGGACTCAAGACACCAGCCATGTTCGGTACCATTCCCGTGCCTTAAACAGCGCCGGACAACGGTTGTAGGTAGCAAATTTCTGGCCAGTTTGCGCCTCTTTGACGGGTGTTTTAACGGCTCAACATTTGCAAGTAAACACGGGGTTTTTGCGTAGCTCATGTTGCGCGGTCGAACCGGTTATGAACTTGTGTGTCCCAAAAACGTGTACTTGGTCAATAACACCTGTACAACAAGTGTCCATGGTTTGTGGCAACGTATTGGTTGCAACTTTACTTTCAGGCCGCAGCCCAGCATGTTTGGGCTGCGAATGACAGGAATCCGTAAAATTTTGGCACTGACAGTTTTAATTGGCGCGGTTTGGCCGGCTCGAGTGGCTAATTCGGCTTCAGCCAGCACGCCGCCTTCGGTTCAGGAAGTTTACGAGCTGCTCCAGACGAACCTGCCTGGGGTGCACTTGCCCGAGCTTAAAAACGCGTCCGTGGAGGGTTTGCTCAAGTTACTCGGGCCGCGTGTTGAGCTTGTGTCGGACAAAACCGGGTTGGACCGCGGTGCAACAACCTGTGGCTTGGTGAAAACGAATCTGTTTGACGGTGCGATTGCGTATTTTCGTATTGCAGAGGTGACTGTGCCGCTGGCGTCGGAGCTGTTGGCTGCCATTGAACGAATCGCCGGGACAAACAAACTGTCCGGCATTGTATTGGACCTGCGATTTGCCTCCGGGACAGACTATGCGGCTGCAGCCAGTGTTGCGGATTTATTTGCAAGCGGAGGCGGACTGCTTCTTGACTGGGGTGGCGGCCAGGCCTACGCCACCGCAAAGACAAACGCAATCAAACTGCCCGTGATGGCGCTTGTGAATGGTGAAACAGCCGGTGCCGCCCAAGTGTTGGCTGCTCTTGTGCGGCAATTGGGTGTGGGCCTTGTCATCGGCACAAACACAGCCGGCCGCATTTGCGCCGTGAACGAATTCGAGTTGAGCACGGGGCAACGCCTGCGCATTAGTGGTGGGCCGGTTAAACTTGGTGATGGGCAAGCGTTGCCTGAGGACGGTTTGCAACCGGATATTGCAGTTGCAGTCAGGCCCGAAGACGAACGCGCATTTTTGGATGATCCGTACCGCCAGATCACAACCGGGCAAGAGCTTTCCGGCCAAAATGGCGGGTCGAACCAGACGAATCGCGTGCAACGGCGCCGCATAAATGAGGCCGAGCTGATGCGCGAGTATATGGAAGGCTCAGGGTCGGCTGGGCGCAGACCGGCACCTGGTGCAGACGAACCCGCGCCACCTGTTGTGACGGACCCTGTGCTGGCACGTGCATTGGACCTTATCAAAGGCCTCGCGGTGCTTCAGCAGACGCAAGACCGGTAATCCGACCCCGGTAGGTGCGCTGCGGACATTTTGGTGGCCTGGCAGCGCTCACGCCAACTGCGGCAGTTGTTTGAATAATGCCCTGTTACTGGCAATCATACGGAACGAATCGCCATCGGGATTTTTCGCACACCAGAATTTGCCCCCTGCACATTCGACCAGCAACCCGCCTGGTGCAAGGTCCCACAGGCTTATGCCGCGTTCGATGTAGGCATCGAATCTGCCGCCAGCAACGTACGCCAGGCCCAGGCCGGCGGAGCCCATCGTGCGTATCTTGCGTGCGGCGCGCGCCAGTTGAATGAAACACGGCAAAATTGCGTCTAGAAATCTTTCGCTCTTGCCGAATCCGACCGAAACGACCGCTTCGCCCAGGCTCCTGCGATTACTCACATGGACCGGAACACCGTTGAGTTTGGCAGGCTCGCCCCGTACGGCAGTCCACAGTTCTTCTTGGAACGGATCATAAATTACGGCAACCACTGTCTTGTATTTTGCTTCCGTGCCGCCACGGGCTTGGACGCGCTTTTGAAGCGCGATTTGCACGCATACGTGTGGAATACCGTGCGCATAGTTTACCGTGCCGTCCAGTGGGTCTACCACCCACCGGATCGGGCCGGTCGGATCGCCTATGTTTTTTTCCTCGCCCAAGATTGGTATTTGCGGGAATGCAGCGCGCAGGATGGTTTCAATTTTGCTCTGCGCGCGCACATCAAGTTCGAGTTTTATGTCGTGTGCGGTGGCGAGGTTGACCTTTTTTGTGCTGCGCATGTTTCGCCGGAGCAGTTTCCCCGCCGCTTGCGCAGCATCAACACTGAATTCCAAGGCTTTGTCGAGTTTAATTGCGTCCATCATTTTTGCGTGTTCAAGACCGGTTAACTTAGCACCAGCAGGCGCACGTGCTGAAGATATTTTTTGCACCGCCCGAGCACACTCGACTGTCAATGCCGCTTCAGTACGAGCCTGTGATCAATGCGTTTTGTCTGGTGATATTCCAGAGGCGGGAGTGTTGTAATTGTGGGCGACTCGGTTTCACTGAGAATTGTGCGTGCTAGTGCCTGCAGCTCACGCCAGCGGTCCCAGTCAAGCTCAGGCGCATGCGAGATTTGGCGGAGCAGACTGCGCCATTCGATAATCAACCTGTCAATATCACCCAACCCGACCATGTCATTTACCCAGGCATGTTTGCTTTGTGGGTCTCTGTGGACCGAAGCGACAATCTGCTCTGCACCTGCGCCGTAGTCTGGTGGCAGCCCGTTTTCGAGATAGCCAGGGATGGTTTGCAGGCCGAACCTTGCGCGGCAGACCGCAGCAAGGCGTCCGCCCCAACGATTATCGTCTCCGCAAAATCTGAACCCGGCATCGAGGTTTGCAAGGTCGTACACAAGCTCGTCCAATGGATAGGATTCTTCTTCAAGCGCGGCTGCGATTGCCAAGCCGTGGTTCTGCGAAAAGAAACTCACGATCTGGCCGCGCCGTGTTGGTGTACCTGTCTGGTCAATCAACCCGAGCCGACGCCACAGCAATGCCACACCGGTTGCAGTCGGTAGTTTCTTGCACACCTCAACCAGTTTGCATGCCGCACAGTCGGGCGGGAACACCTCGCGTTCGGGTGGTTTCCATAATGCAACTCCATGCGAATCTACGGGCACGCGCATCGTCAACTGTGAGACATCGAGCTGTGCCATTATCCGGTGTGCTTGCTGGACGAATTTGGTTACAGGGGTGCGCTGCTTAGCCAACTTGGCTGCGAGCACAGGCGCAATTTTCTGTTCCCAAAGCGTCTCGGGCGCAACACGCCCACGCCAATTTGTGAGCCGGCGGACCCATTTGGCTATTGTTACGCGGCCATCACTGAGTTTTTCCGCAACTGTGAGTGCGCGTCCGTAGGTTTTCCGGCCGTGCGCGTCTTCGGCAAGTACACACAAAGTGCCTGAGCCAACTTTCTCGAGTGCAACAGGCACAGAAAGTGCAGGCAACAGATGAAGAGCTTTGTCGGACAGGTC
>Ga0123519_10011777_pt1 | contig 12846 bp, 13 predicted proteins | sample YelNatPaOPRAMG02_FD_87396 | JGI IMG/M metagenome (GOLD analysis project Ga0123519, IMG submission 87396) | Hot spring microbial communities from Yellowstone National Park - Yellowstone National Park OP-RAMG-02 (version 2) | ecosystem: Environmental > Aquatic > Thermal springs > Hot (42-90C) ...
CCCGGCCTTTGACACTATTCCGCTCCCTTACCCGCTGAGCAATATGCCAGGAAAGCACTCAGGGTGATGCTGCGGCCATATATCTGCGAACTGCTCGCTCCCAACCGTCATCCTGTCAACGCTCGATCGCATGCCGCTCAAATCACCACAGTTTGGCGTTCCGAGCCGCTGCTCCGATACGGAACTTGGCTCGCCATGGGACCCCTATTGAACGCCCTACTTGAACAGAAGGCTAGCAAAGCTGTATAGGCTTCTTCTCCACATCTGCCATTCATGTGCCGTGCCGGGGGAAATGTAAAGGTAGCTATTGGTGATCCCGGCAGCGATTAACTGTTCCTGATGTTTCTTCAGAGCGTCGGGATACTCCTCCGAGCCACAGCTGAAAAACAGGACTTTGACACGCTTGTTGAACTCCGCGGGGTTAGCCATCTGGCCGTTGTAAATGGTCTTCAGGTCCAGCGGTGCAGGCTCGTGCGGAGTGGTCTGACTAGGAGCACGGCGGGGGATCGCAGCACCACCGCTGAACAAACCGATATAGGTAAACTTATCGAGGTTGGCCATGGTCACAGCCGCGGTCTGCATGCCGCCCATCGAAAGGCTTGCCATGGCGCGGTGTTCCCGGTCTGCTATCGTGCGGAAGGTGGCGTCAACCCAGGGAATTAACTCCTTGATCATGAACTGACCATAAGCGCCGCCGCCAGGGCCACCGATCCCTAGCATGCCGGGGCCACGGCTTGCACCGGGGGTGAGGCCGGCCCCAGAGGGAACCTCGGAGCTGCGGCCAGGACTGGCCGGGGGACCCACAGCGCTGGTTTCCATTACCACGATGAAAGGTTTAGCCTTCCCTTCAGCGATCATGTTGTCCAGGATCAAATTGGTCCGGCCCATTTCGATCCAGACCCGCTGATCTTCGCCGCCACCGTGCTGCAAGTACAGCACCGGGTAACGGGTCTTTGGGTTAGCCTCATATCCCGGTGGCGTGTAGAGATAAACCTTCCGCCAAGAATTGGTTGTTTTGGCGAAGTAATTCTTGATCATCACATTGCCATGCGGCACGTCTTTCAACTCGTACCAATCGACTCCAGGCTCGGGAACTTCGAAGCAATTGCACATATGGCCGTAGCCTATGAAAGCCTGGGGGCCGGGGTCCAGCACGATGGCGCCGTCCACGATCATCCAGTAGTTGTGGTAGCCGGGCGCTTGGGGCGCGCTGGTGTAGGTCCACACGCCATTGTCGCCTTCGATCATGTCAAAGGGAACGTTGACGATTGAAACCTGCACTTTCTTGGCGTCGGGCGCTCTGAAGCGGAAGGTAACCCGCGAATCCGATTCTATTTGCGGATACTGTACATTCGGGAAATTGTATGGAGAAGGATGAGCCGCGAAACCCAGCGATGAGGGTGAGCCTACGGGAGGGGTGATCATCTCCGGCCGCGCCTCCTTTGTTTGGGCGAGACAGGTCCCAATCCCCAGAACGGCCGTTACCTAAGCAACGAACAATACTCGTTTCATAATCTGCTTCTCCTTGGAAGTTTTATGGTCCCATACGACGTCAGCATCGTGCGGTAAGAGTTTTTCTCACTACTTGCTGCAAAACTTCCGGTCATCTGACACCCGCCGCCGTAGCTCCCTCACGCCGGAAATCACGCATATTCGGTCTCGAACTCGTAAACACTGATGCTTACGGGTGGAACCTTCACCGTATCGGCAAGCCCGGTCTGAGGATACTCGAGGATCTCGACAGCCGGTTTGGCGCCCGGCAGGTTTGCAGAGTTTAGGCCGGCAGGCGCAATCTGCCACAGCTTGCCCGGCCCCCGCAGCTTGATCCCCGCAATTTTCGGCGAAAATTCCTGGTCCGATTCGGTCGGGTTGACCACGGAAAGAATGAGTGTCTTTCGATCGTTTGAAAGAGCGGAGAGCATATCCAACGGATAGGTTGGGCTTCCAATGGGGACCTTAGGAACGTCCACCCACGGGGTCCCGGGCACCGGCGGCTGAGGTGAATTGCCGCTCAACTGCAACGGGAGCGCGCCGCCGAAGTGGTTCGCCATGAGCTTCAGCACCAACCCCTCCGCAGATAAGCCCGTGGCCTCGCCGAAATTATCGATTAACACCGTACCAAAAGATCCTGTCGCGCAACTAGCCGCCACCATACCAGAGTTTCGGAACAGCTCGTGCAGGAACATAGCGTAGGCAAGAGGGGTTAACATCCCCGGCGGCTGGTACATGCCCTTCACCTGGCGGTGGCGGCAGCCCCACTCATCAAAAATGAACTTGATGTTGCGCTCCTTAAGCCACGGCATTTTTTTGACGTATTCCTGCCATACCTCCATGGCCTCCCCTATCCGGTTCGAAGCCCTGCGCGCCTGAATCGGCAGTGGATCCTGAACGTCCACAAAAGACTGTTTTTGCGAGTCATACGCCAGGCGCGGATACGAGTAAGTGTGTTCGGAGACGTAATCGACGTTGTCACGGCAATTGGCCAAAAGCCAACCGGTCCAATCTTCGTGTCCTCCGAGCTCCCAAGGCAAGTTGTCGGGGATGGGCGGCTCCCACTCGCTCGGGAAAAAATCGGACTTCTTCTCCGCGGCGTTGATGCCCCGCTCACAGATGGTTGCACCGGACAAAACCACCTTAATAGTGGGATCCACCGCCTTCATGGCTTGGACGATACGGTTGTGCTTTTCCCAGTACTGATTCAGCGACATGTGACCGAATTGCCAGGGACCGTACATCTCATTGCCGATCGTCCAGAGGCGAACGTTGAACGGCTCGGGATGGCCGTTTTCGGCACGCAGTTTGCCTAAGCGGGTCTTGGTGGAGCCATTACAATACTCAACTTGCTCGGCGGCTTCCCGGGCGGAACCAAATCCACTGTTGATCGTCAGATTGGGCTCGGCTCCGAGCAAACGGCATAGGGCGATGAATTCATGAATGCCGATGTCGTTTGGTTCCACTCGGTTGCCCCACATCGCCTGAAAGCGCGGTGGCCGCTTGTCTATATCCCCGATACCGTCGTACCAGTCATATCCCGAAACGAAGTTACCGCCGGGCCACTTGACCATCTTGAAGCCTGCCTCAATGAACAGGCGGATCATCCCTGCATGGAATCCCTGGATGTTATCGGCAGGCATTAGAGAAACCGCGCCAATATGGAACGTACCCACGCCAGTTCCCAAAATTTCCAAGCGGCCTTCCTGCGTATTGACCGGCGAGGTGAAATTCAAGGCGAACCGTTGGTATTCGCGCGATAGCGGCGGAATCGTGATGGTTTGGGAGTCGGCCGGGCCGGGTCCCCAAACCAGCCGGACCACTACTTTAGCGCCAGGTTCGCCGGCAAGATAAACCCGTCCGACGTAAGACTTACCTCGGGCCAAGCGCAGCCTGGACTGCTGGATGCCGTGCGGTACAACCCCGTCCAACTTCACTCTCGGGCTGTGCCTGCCGACAAACGGCCGCTCCGTATCCATTTCTACCGTCCCCGCCGGTCCGACCGCCCGGAACGGTTCTCCCATGAACCGCCGCATCGGGGAAACCGGCGCCTCCGACCCCTGGGGAGCGCTGACAACCGGGTTGGCGAACTTCCGGTCTACCAGCATCTCGGCCCAAACTCTGGTTGTGGCCGGTTCCATGTACCCGCCAAAAATCAGGGGACTGATCGGCTCACCGGTCTTGGCCGCCTCGATTGCAACTTGGATTTTTGCTGCCGGCGCAGCGAACGCCTTCTTCCCTTGCTGCCACAAGGCAGCACCTCCCATCGATACCCTCAAAAGCTCTCGTCGGTTGATTGTCATATGACCATTCCTTGCTTCAAACGTTAACTGCTAACCGCCTCACTTTACATCTGCCTTTGCGCGAAGGACTAGGCCTTCCGAGATTACCCACCCGCCGGTCCGCGCCGTATCGGCAAGGACAGGTTTTCTGCGGTTGCAAGGCTACACCATCCTTCGCGACAACCTTACCCAAACCTACCGTTTTCAGGAGACCCGGCCGGCTCCTCCAAGGCAGGGTGACTTTGGTATGGAATCCACCTGTTCGGTGTTCACCGCTTCCGCCCTTCTTAACACTGCTGCGTTGCTGCAAAGCGCCTGGATTTCCTGCCGCCGACATCCTTAAACACTTCTTGGCCGAAGCTTTAGCTTTCGGCTAGGACCAAGTGCAAGGCAACTTCCCTTACATCCGCTGCGGCTTCGCCGATCGGTTCGTATTAACGTCGAATGATAGGGCGCAATCGTCAGTCGCACAAGGTTCGATACGGTATGGCGGATCTAAATGACGTTAAGTCAAAGGATTGCGGCTGGCCAGAGCAGCGTCTCGTAGGTTCGGTAAGCGCCTCAAAAAACTTGGTTAAGAGCTCGTAAGGCGCCCTCCGGCCCGGGCATGACTCCATAACTTGCATGATCAGCCCAGCCGGGGTGTGCTTGCACAGCCCATTCTGTGCGGCTTCGGACACATTCCAGTCGCTAAGAAACATAAGCCAACACCGCCCCGTGTTCACCAACTGAGGTCAGCGCAAGATTTCCTAAGGGTGGGGTTCTTAACAGGTCAGGCTAACGGTTAGCCGGAAGCACAATTTAGGTGAATAAGCTGAAGATTACATTGAATATAAATGTAGCGCCAAGGATTTAACGTCCCTGTTAGACACAAAAGCCTAGGTTGGGCATATACCATCAAGCATGGCGAGTGTTCAGGCTGCATGCTCCGGAGCGAAAACACCCTATACAGTAATTTTTTAAGCAAAAAGTGTACCGCTTCGAATGGTCAATAGCGCTCCCTGCTTAGCATAAATAAAAATATGGTGATCAGGTTGTACTCTGGACAATAGAGGGTCTCCGAATCCGTTGTGTCGGAGCCGCACTTATGGCCCTAAAGCTAAAGCTGTAGGTAATGGGGATCGTGGTGGTGTTTTTCGCAACGCGCAGACGAAGAACGAAGAAGCGGGTCTGGCTGAAAAAAATGTCGCTGTAGCGGTCTATGCAAGGCAAGTGTTTGCTCAACGCTTGTGCATCTTTGCTTGTCGGCCACCGGCTGGGGCGGAGCGACTTGCCCGAGGGTACAGTTCAAGTAGAACAGCAGCATGATCGGCCGCATTCTTCGAGCAAGTCAGGCCGATGGGGATCATCCAGCCGCGCGGGACGAATGCAGTCTCGGAGTAATCAAGAATTAATGCTCGACTGAGGGCAGCTTTCCTCATGCCTCCAGCCCGATTTGAACTTATGGACCTATAAGCACATGACTTAACATCTGTTAGGGCACCCGTCTTGGGAGCAAAAATCCCAAAAAACGCAGCCGCTGGTGATCAGGCCCTTTCGTCGCGACAATCTGGCAGGGAGATTTAGCAGCCGGGGGTTGGGAAGCTACTACTTTTCTTCCACAACTTCGATACCATTGACGAACGCCATTCCTTTGACAGGTACAAACATAAGGACAATCTTCCCTTGCGCAGTGGGGCGGATGCCCGCGAAGGTTCGTTCCAAAGGTCGGCCTTCCCCGCCCGCTTCTTTAAATACATCGAAGTTCCTCAACAGCGCCACTCCGTTACAATACACGTCAAAAAGTCGGCTGCCAGCCCCACCCCCGCCAGGGTTACTAGCTCCGTAATGGCCTTCGCAAAACCTTAACGTCACTCGATACCGGCCCTCGGCCACGGGAATTGCGTAGGAAAAATGTCCCCACCTCTCGCTGGCATAGAGCGCTGCATCCGTCAGTGAGTATTGCGGATGGATTGGATTTTTGGCGCGGATCAGCGCATTTCCACCCAAGAAATACGAATCGGCCAGCCACTCTCCTCCGGCACGATCCTGCCATGATGTCGGCCAGCCGGCTCGAATTCGAAATGTGAAGACATGACCCGGTTCGATCGGCAGCACCTCGATGGCATTAACGAACGCTGAGCCTCTCATTGGGGAAAAGCTCAAGTGAAGGAAACCATCCTCTGCGGGCGAAATATCTCGGAAGACGCGCTCATCGGCGGTGTTGGCGCCGGCGGCATCAGCCACTACATCGAACGCCACCAGAATCGGTTTGCCGTTGACGGAGACATTAAAAAGGCGCTGCCCCTCGCCGCTAGATTCCGCGCTTATGGAGTCCGCAAGACCAGTCTCGGCAAAATGAAGGCGCAGTTCATAGGAACCCGGTTTCAGCGGGATGTCATATCGAAACTCGCCGGTGCGCAGGTGACGGTAAATATCCGGGTCCAGTGTCCTAAGGATTTTCTCAGACGGGCGCACGAGCGCTGTGCCCCCGGAAAAATAGCGATCCGCACCCCACGTGCGGCCGTTTCGGTCCACGTAGGACTCGCTCGAGCCCGCAATGATCCGCAATGCTCTGCCGGGCGCCACCGCAAATGGGGCAGGCCGGGCATCGGGAACAGACTTTGAACCCGAGATGTGGGACTCCGCCGTTTGCCACCGCCACACACCATAGGCGCCCGCAATCAAGAGTGCACCTACGACGGGGGCGATTAGCAAGCGAGTTCGCCGACCTGTAGTCGCCGGGGGAGATTGCACTTCCAGCTCCGCTGTCTCCGAAGTCGATGTCTCCCACCTGAACTCCGCAGTGTAGGATCCCGGGGGAAGATCAATTCTGACCGAATGAGGGGAACTGTTTTCGGCAAGGTAGTACTGGGCGAGCTTCTTCCGTACCTCGTTGGCTGTCACACGGACGATCGCGTGCTGACCGGTATCGAAATCCGGCGGAAGCCCGAATAATTCAACTCCTATGGACCGTTCTTTGAGATCCGCGCTTCGGCCGCCGAGCGTACGTTCAACCACATATTTCAGAAACTCGCTGCATCGCCTGCTGGAACGGAACGAAGCACTTTCCAGTATGCGAGCAAGCTCCGCACGGATGGCCTGCACACGCGCCTCATCGACAGTGGCCCCTTCGCTGTCAGACATGCTCTATTGGCGTACTGATCTTAACATAAACCTCGTTGAGGGGGAGGTGTTTCCTTCCAAGGTGAGATCAACCGTAATCCGTCCGTGGCTGAAATCGTGGTGTTGCTTATGGCTCGGTGGAACGGGGCGGCAGCGGGGGTTGGTGGTTTCACCGATTATGTGCAAAAATTGCCTACCATTTTCGATGCTTTTCCGAAGAAAACGAAGCGATCACTGTGACGGTCACTGTTCAAGCATTCGGCAAACCACCCCCGCTCAAGCCCAATTCGTTCCGCAAGCACCTCCAGATCGCGCCTTTAGAAAAGCGGCGTTGCCGAGAACAGTGCGTCGTGGTACTCCCGGAAGCGACCCTGTTCTTTAGCGCATAGCGACGCGCGAGCGGCCTCTGCCAGACGGTGCGTTCGCCGCGCGGCCAAGATGGCTGTGGGTGGTCCACAAGGAGGCCGCTCATGCCCCGCCGCGACCCAGGGCTTGAAGACGCCACCCGGGAGGTCGCTGCCCTCCTCACCGAGGCTTCTCTGCGCCTGCTTCTCGGCCAAACCGGAGTTGACTTCCCCGACAGAGAGCCCTCATGTGACGGGTTGTTAATACCATGCAAGATGAGACCAAGCACATCCATGAGGAGATCGATAGCCGGCTACAGAGCGACTAGGTTTCCGCAAGGCGTGCAACCGGTTTTTCAACCATTGACTGGCCACCGATTTGACCTCTATGTCAGCTGCGATTCCGGATTCGCCCATTCCCTGAACCAGGCATCAACTTCCGCCCTGAAGGCGGAAATATATATAATTCCACTCGGAGGGCGATTTCCATAGTTGCCTAGGCATGAATTGAGGTAATTTCGGTGCGAATAATGTGGACCGGCGGGCAGTTTTGCTTACTGCACTTCGCCAAGCCGGACTTATACTCTAGACAGTTCTATAAATCGGATTCGTTTGAGCATCAGGCCGCTCATCAAAATCCGATTGCGAAAGGAGGAAATTTCCTATGAACGCCTCGGCTAAACTGCTGGCGACGCTTGGGATTTGCCTTTATTTTGCTATGATTCCGGCCTTCGCCCAGGGCGGACGTGGGGGCGGCAGGAGCGGAGGCCCGCCACCGTGGCAGGCCCCTCGGTCCGGATCCGGACCTGCTCAACAAGCCGGCCCCGGCAGAGCTCACTCGGCACCGCTGGGCGCCAAAACCAGCCGGAGCATGGCCGCCGCCCAGGCTTTAGAAAAGAACCCGGAGTTGAGTTCACGGCTCCAGTCCCTGCTGCCGGAGGGGACCAATGTCTACGAGGCCGCAGCCGGGTTTGACAACCTCGGCCAGTTCGTTTCAGCGGTGCATGTTTCACACAATCTCGGCTTGCCGTTCAACGCTATCAAGCAGGAGATCATCTCAGGCAGTTCACTTGGGCAGGCGATTCAGAAGCTGAAGCCGGGATTGCCGAAGCAGGAGCTAGAGCGTGAAATGCGGCGGGCCGAAGCCCAGGCCAAGGCAGAGCTGAATCCCCAAGGAGTTACCAATAGAACGCGTGACCGCGATCGCGAGCAGACTAGAACAAAGCAACGCAACCAGCCCTAAAAACAACTGAACCTTTGTTTCACAGCCGCAGGCCGCCCTTCTTATACTTAAAACAGCCTGCCGTTCAATTAGCCCGGATTAGGGCTTCGTTTTTCGGCTGGGCCGCGCGCCTTGAGTGAGTACTTTCTTTGCCTGCTGCTTGTTCTGCCGCAGGCGTTCTACTTTCCAGGACCGGAAGACCACAGGATGACGCGTCTTGTCCATACTCCCCACCAACAGTCTAGCTCGCCTGCTCATGAAGGCTCATTTGCCGCCGGCGGCAGAAGCCGCGCTGCTTTATTGCACCCGCTCAGCTTCTCCAGCCTGCATCAACCGGGTCTCAGTGCGGCGGCCATACGCGCACCCTGGCCGCCGCCCTCACACCGCATTTTGCGACGGCTGCATTTAGCGATGCGGGTTACGGCAATTCCTTGATGCCGATGTTACGCCAGCGCCAAAAGCCCGCCTGCACCCAACGATTGCCACCGTGAATCTGGATGGCGATCGGACCGGATACGATTCCGCCCTCGGCGCGGTTGGTTTTCTCCTGCACATCGGTAATTACCTGATCATTTATCCAAACCGTAACGTGCGGGATGTCGCCTTCCACGCGAAGCCGGACCGAATTCCACGCCTCACGCTTCCAGACTTTCATCCAAGGAGCTTCGCCTTGCGGTGCAGTCATTCCCAGCGGAATGCCGCCCACAACCGGCGTTGCGGCGCGCTTAGGAGCAGCCGGCGTCTGGGCCATAAGTTTTTCCCTCATAGCCAGGAGCGCCGAGCGGTCAGCAGCCGTCGTACCGTTGATGTTTTCAGTGATCAGGTTGCCCATACTGCCGCCGGGCAGATAGTCCATTGTGATCTGGTAGCAGTGACCGGCCTCGGTGCAGCGGAAGAAAATGCCGCTGTCACAACCATAGTCGGGCTTGACTTCCATGTATAGGTCGAAATTACGGTAGCTTTTGTCGGTCAGCAGGATTCCGCCGTCGCCAAATGGGCTCTGCGTGCCTACGATTGCACCATGAACCACGCGGAATTCCGGCGTAACGCCGTGATGATTAGTTGGGCTGGCGTGCCAACCGGTCAGGTTTTCTCCGTTGAAGATCGGCGTATAACCTTCCGGCACCCTGACCTTAGGTTTTTCCGGAAACCACGTGAAAGGCGGCTGCACGCCAACGACGAAATTCTTTTCTCCAGCGTACGAATCCGGTGAAATAACAGCCTGCTGCGGCGTCGCCGACTGTTGTGCCATAAGCAATCCAATCAAGGCCGCCAGCAATACAGTCAGAATGCTGCAATAACTAAAAATACGCATCTTATCTCCTCCCAAGGTTTCTGACCGAAGCCTTAAACCAGTTGCGCTCGAAAAAAGAAAACCATCCTTGACAGATCACGTTTCGTCTGCAATTGTGCTTGGCTCCCGATCAAGGCTTCTTCTTTTTTGTCATCAACGATTCTATTCCCTTCGGGCGGTCCTGTGCCCCATACCGCAATGATTTTTTCTGATCCTTAAGAGGAAAAAATAAACCTGGCATGTCAGGCCGATGCGTCATTTAGAGTTTTTGGGCGGATAATCCGCGCATCAGTAGCCAAGATTTGTTCGCCGGCGGCTGCGATTACGCCGCCGGTTCCACACGGTCTATCCGCGCATATAAAGGTCGCTGCCGATCGCTCGCAGGTGATTCTGGTATTCGTGAGTCCCGTACAAAGCGTCGCGGAGATTAACCAGCTCAATACGATTCTGCTTGATCCAGTTTTTCAACCGCATATCGCACATCGCTGCCACATCCTGCGTGCGGCCCACAACGAACTGCTGGGCGCGGGCTCGGTTGGCGCGCTCACCAAGCCTGTAGGTGTAGTAGTCCACGTATCCCGGATGCCAGGCCTGCACAAAAATCATGTCATCCGGATACTTCAAAATTCCCGCGCGGTCTTCCGTATAGAAAAGCACCGGGTCGTAATTCTTTTCAACCGCCGAGATCGAGTCGGTCAACAGGTCTATGTAGGCGGTCGTGCCGGCCGGCACAAAGATCTTGCGGTGGGCCCATTTGGGGTCGGCCTGGGTTCCCGGGGTGGGCTTAGCTGAGTAATACTTGGCCCACTCCTGGCCGGCTTGCTGGGCGTCGCGAATGTGTTTCAGGTATTTCTCATTAGGGGGTGCAGTGCTGGCGAAATTATAGGGAAGGCCGAATTCCTCATTGACCTGCTTGACCGCCCTGCCCCAGGGCGAATCGCCTCCGCCACCCGAGGTGTCAGGCGCCCGTCCGAAAATCTTGATGCATCGGATCAGTTGAGCGCGCAGCTCGGCGAGCGCTTCGTCAAATACAACATCTTCGGCCGTGCGCAGGTCTTCCCGGAATCTTCCGGCAAACGGCCCGCTCTTTTCGACCAGCGAGGGCACCTGCTTGGGATCAAGCACCGGCGCGCCCCACATATGCATGTGCCAGCCTAGGGAGATCCAAGGGTAAGCGCGAAGCCGCTCCAGGGCGTCTTCGGTGCCGGGCGAATCCAGCATGACGTCGGCCGCAGTGACGACCCCGTTTTCGATCGCCTCAAATGCGCCAATGTTGCAAACCTTGGACATGCCTATATCATCCGCCCGCACAACCATCTTCCGGCCGCCTACCTTGGTCGGCTGTGCGGCGGAGGCGGCGCCAGCGGATGTCGGAAATGCAGCCTGTATGGCCATTCCGGCTGCGCCCGAACCCATAATGCGGAAAAAATCTCTTCGGTTGGAGGTCATTTCTCGTCTCCTGTTGTTTTTTCAGCCATCCGTCCGGGCGTGGCCGATTGGCCTCAGATGACTCTGCTAATCAATGGTAGCCTAAACTCTGTGCAGCCCGCCGGGATCCCATTCTTTGGCCCTCAGAGACTGCTCAATCCACACACGCCGACGGGGTTGAGTATTCTTCTGCTATTCTTCTGCCGGACGAACTCGTAGTTCGTCGGCTTGCCTAATACAATCCTGGGTGACCGACGCAGAGGCGCTGGAGCGGTGCCTCTAGCAAGCGATGGTCCGCCACGAGGACGGTTGCGAAGTATTCGAGGCCGCTGTGAGCCACAACAAATGCCTGCGCACCTATACGTAAAGGTACCAAGTCTTCTTGTAGTCTAAAACTGACGCCTACCACCTCAATGAGGTAAGATTCTACAGATAAATCCTAATTGTTTCGACATATTATGGGGTATATTTTGCTCTTATGATCACCGCATTGGGACTTTCTAGGCGGCAGATTACCCACTTTATTGGGTACTTGGTTTTTGGGACTTTCGGAGCTCTTGCTCAGTTGATCACACCCAGCGTCGGCGCAGTCAATCCATACACCATTGAGACGGCTCCCGAGCGCCTTGTGTATCAGTTCTTCTTCGGTGAACTGGCCGCAGTCCACAGTACAGCCTCCCAACTGGCAGCCCAAGGCAAAAGTGGCGCCCATCTCTGGGAGCACTACCGGGAGCTACTCTCCCTGGACGGGAAAACTTACAGCTTCCTCCAAGAGATCGCTGTGGGTGCCGTCGCCGAAGCGCGGGAATACGGACGGCAGATGGCCGAGCTGGCCAACAGCGCCAGGACGCCCGAGGACAAACAACGCCTCTCGCCCCAACTACTGGAGCTGCGCCGGCGAAGCGACGCCGCGCTGGAGGGCGCCGTTGGGCGCCTTAAGACTCGGTTGGGGCCGGACGGTTTCGCGCGCCTGGACCAGCGCATCCGGCGCTACGTGGTCCCACACCTAACCGTGCGTCCCCTGATCCCAGGCCGGCCGCCCACGGAGGTGGCGCGATGAGACCGAGGGGCCATGGCGTTCCGCTGCTCCTGCTGGCGGCGCCTTCGGCGCAAGCCTACGTCTGGCTGGTCTCCTACAATAACCTTTGGCAGTACGGCACGACGGTGTCGGCCTACCTGGCTTCGGTCGTGGAGTTCGATACCTGGTGCTGGTACTACTCAACCTACGATTGCGTGGAGTGGTACACAGCCTCAGTCTACGGCGTGCTGATGCAGGACGGTGGCACGGTGGCTAGTGGATACGACTATCAATCCTACAATTACCCGGCCGGCGTATACCTGTACAGCGAGATTCCTTGCGGCGCGGGTCACTTCTACGAAGCCGACGGCTACCACCAAGCGATGTGGCACGGCGACTTTTCGGACGGCGGAGCCGACGACCAGACCTGGACCTTCATCTATGTTCAGTCGACGTGCCCGCCGCCGTCGATCTACAGCATGTATCCGGCCGAAGCCGAGCGGGGCACGTCCGGCAGCCTAACGATTAACGGGCAGTATCTGTCGTATGCTACGGGTATCAATGTCTCGGGGGCGGGCGTTTCGATGTACGTGAGCGCGATCCTCAGCGACAACCTGATCGAGGCCGGCTACAGCGTCGCCTCGGAGGCCACCCCCGGCCCC
>Ga0123519_10011783_pt1 | contig 12841 bp, 8 predicted proteins | sample YelNatPaOPRAMG02_FD_87396 | JGI IMG/M metagenome (GOLD analysis project Ga0123519, IMG submission 87396) | Hot spring microbial communities from Yellowstone National Park - Yellowstone National Park OP-RAMG-02 (version 2) | ecosystem: Environmental > Aquatic > Thermal springs > Hot (42-90C) ...
CTTCACCGTCACCAGACCGAAGGGCGGTATTTGCACGCTCAGGATGTCTCCGTTCATGCGGGCGGTGCTGCTGCTCAGCGGCTGCTCGAGGATGTCTGTCTCCACCGCCGGCGCGTTCGGTCGTGCCAGCGCGCTGCTCAGCCGCACCTCGGCGGTGGTCGCCTTGCCGTCCACCTCATACAGCCGCAGGATGAGCGCGTCCGAGTCTTCCGCCTTCTTCATGCCGCTCAGCATCACGTTCGGCGTTAAGACCTCTGCAAACGCCTGGGAAACAGGCAGATCGCCCTCATGGACGTCGGTGCTGACCACGTTGAAGGGCAGGTTGAAGTCGTAGCCCGCACGGGCAGAGTGCGCAGGCGTCCAGCCCTCGCCGAACGGAACCAGCGCAAAGCGGAAGGTGTGGCGCCCCAGTTCCGGCAGCGGGTCGGGGTCGTAAGAGCTGCGCAACAGAGTCATGCCCAATGTGTTATCACAGACGCTGTGCGCGTATACGCGGTCGTTGACCAGCACCACACCTGCCGGTTTGCCCGTCTCCGAGTGCACTCCCGACAGCTCTACCCACTTCTGCGCTGGCATATCCATGGGGTACATGGCGATACCCGGTCCGCCAACGTGCTTGAAGGTCTCCGAAGGCTCCGCATAGCCGATGGTGGAACGCTCCACCCAGCCATTGGGACACTCCATGCGGCACTTGGCCTCGTCTATCGCCAGCGGGAACTGCACCCGCAATACGGGCACACCCTTCTCCGGTGAACCGCGCTCCAGCCAGTCTACATCCAGCGTGAAGTCCACGCGGGGCACACCCGCCATCAGGCTGATGGTGAGAGTGAGCCGGCTATCGTTGAAGCGGTGATGCGCCTGCACACTGGCGATGAAGGGACCGTTGTGCGGGAAGGTCAGCGTGGCTCCCTCGGTAAAAGGTAGATATTCCTGAATCTGCCCCAGCACCCACGCGGTCATGCCATGCGGCGCTTCAAGGATGTACTCCAGTAACCCGATGCGCTCACCCGGCGGCACCAGTTCCAGCCCCGTGCGCTTATCCACGAGGCTCACAATCGCACCCGATTGCTGTTCTACGGTCACGCGCAGAAACTCGTTCTCGATAGTGCCTTTACCGTCGCTGGTGCAACCTGTGCCGTCACCCGCCGTCACCGCACGATGCACGTTGTACGTGCGGTATCCCAGCGCCGGCACTTCATGCGCAGGGAACGCCAGTTCGATGTAGTTATGCTGCCAGTAATGTCCTCGTGCCAGCACCTGCGCCCTGAACACGTTACCCTTATCATCCCGCACGGCGACGTAAGGCGTTTCAATATCACGGTCCCAGATGCGGGTGGTCACCACCTCACTGCGTATCCATGGGGAAGGGTTGAACACGACGAACGGGTCGCTACCGATACCTCCCGCACCGTAGCGGCTGACTACGCCATCCGCTGGCAGGTCACCCTGCCCGGCACCCAGCCCTTCGCCATGTTGCTGAATAACGGGAACTTCAGCCGGCGATACCGCTTTCGTGTTGACCTTCGCCGCGAGGGCACGCAGGCTGCGCGTCTTAATCATTGAGGTGTGTGCCATTATCTCCTGGAACAGCCCCTGCGCGTATTCGTAGGTGGCATGCACACCCGAACCCGGCAGGATGTCGTGGAACTGGTTGAACATCGCATGACGCCATGCCGTATGAAGCTGCTCGGTGGGATAAGCCAGCCCACAAACGCCCCTTGCCAGCAGGGCGCAGATTTCCGCCTCCACCAGCGTGTTCTCGCTCTTGCGGTTGGCGTATTTGATGTTGCTTTGAGACGAGTAGCAGCCTTCAAACACGAAGTTCAGCTCGCTGTCGATCACGGGCAGGTTTTTCGCCTCGCGCTCGGCGATGCGGAAGAACTCGTGGTAGGTGCTGAACCGGATTTTGGGGAAGACCGGCCACTCCATCATCTCGTGCGCCAGCTGCAGGTCACGCCGCGTCGGTCCGCCTCCATGGTCACCGACACCGTAGACAAACAGCATATCCTTCAAACCTGTTTGCCGTTCGAACTCCACCACATGGCGCGCGATGTGCGGCGTGATGGGTCCCAGATACCACTCGCGATGGTCGTCGAAAGCCAGCACACGCGACCCGTCCTTGCCCTGCCACCAGAACAGGAACGGACCTTTGCCTGTTCGGCAGAAGTAGTAGTAGCGGATACCGGCGCGGGTGAGAATACCGGGCACGGTGTGCGCGTGTCCGAAAGTGTCTGGTTCGTAATCCAGCTGCACCGCATCGTACGGCAGCCCGAACTCCCTCTGGAAGAATCGCTTCGTGTACAGCAGATGCCGACACAGGATTTCTCCAGATGCCATGTTCTTGTCGCCTTCCACCCACTGGCTGGCGGCCACTTCCCACCTGCCTGCATGCACATGCTCTTTCACCTTCTGCCACAGCTCAGGCAGGTAGTCTTTCATCAGCTGATACGTGGAGGTCTGGTCCTGTGAGAAACGGAACTGCGGGAACTCCTGCATCAGCCGGTCGACTGTGGAAAACGTGTCGTTCGCAGTCGCGACCGTTTCCGCCCAGTTCCACATCCAGTTCATGTCGATATGCGCGTGCCCCACGCAGTGGATGGTGTACTCCTTCGCAACGGGTGCGATGGGGCTGAGTACCTCTTCTGCCCGTTTCACCGCCTCTGCCACAGGCTTACCTTCCGACACCGCCTGCGCGAACTCCTGGGCAGCGCGGATAATCAGACCTTCCCATTCCGCCTGCCTGGATGGGTTGTCTTGCGCCAGCTGCCGGGCGAAATCTATCTGCGCCTGAAGGCGGTCAACCCACTTGCGTGTGTCCCTGTCGGTATGACGCAAAGACTGCCATGCCGCATCGAGTTGTTCGTCCAGTGCCATGTTTCCCCCTCCTCAATAAACCTTCTATTTGTTTAGGGTAATCTTCAATAGGCGTACCGCAATTGCCTGCTTGCCCGAACGAATCGCGCCAAATCTCCTGCAGGCGAAGAACACCAGCCGGTGCCTCCGCAGGGGGCGATAGCAAACCCTTCACCGCCATACGAACGACAGGAATCTTTTGCCGTATCACGAATCTACTTCCAAACACATCCCAAGGAGAGAAGCATGCCGATGCAACGGGTGGCTGTATTACTCAACGAGCCGATTGGCACAATCAGTCCCTATCTGCATGGCGAATTCGCCGAGCACCTGGGCGAGTGCATCTATCCGGGCATCTGGGTAGGAGAAGATTCGTCCATTCCCAATATCGGCGGCATCCGCAGAGACGTGGTGGATGCCCTGCGCCCCTTGCAGATACCGGTACTGCGCTGGCCCGGTGGCTGCTTCGCCGACGCCTACCACTGGCGCGATGGTATCGGACCGCGCGAGAAACGCCCCCTCCGTATCAACTACCACTGGGGCATGGCACCGGAACCCAACCACTTCGGCACACACGAGTTTATCGCCTTTTGCCGCCTTATCGGCGCGGAGCCTTACATCGTGGGCAACGTCGGTTCCGGCACGCCTGCCGAACTGCGCGACTGGGTGGAGTACTGCAACTTCGCCGGCGATTCCACCTTGGCAAACGAACGCCGCGCCAACGGAGCCGAAGAGCCTTTCCGGGTGCACTTCTGGGGTGTGGGCAACGAAAACTGGGGCTGCGGCGGCAACATGCACCCCGAATACTACGCGGAGCTGTTCTGCCGCTACCGCAGTTTCCTGTTCAATTACTCCGATACGCCCGTACACGCCATTGCTTGCGGCGCGGCAGGCAACGACTGGGACTGGACGTGGAAGTTCCTGAACAGCTTGAGGCGCAAGGGTTGGAGCCGACACCATCTGGTGCAATCGCTGGCGGCACATTACTACTGCGGAACTGCCGGAACTGCTACCGAGTACACCGCCGAGCAGTGGGTAGAGCTGCTGTGTAAGGCGAAAGCCATCGAAGGTATTCTCGCGGGACACCGCACCGTCATGGATGAACTGGACCCCGAACAGAAAATCAGTCTCATCATTGACGAATGGGGCGCGTGGCATCCGGTAGAGCCAGGCAAACCGGGTTCGGGGCTGTACCAGCAGAACACGATTCGCGATGCGCTGGTAGCGGCACTGACTCTGGACGTCTTCCACCGGCATTGCCACCAGATCTTCATGGGGAACATCGCCCAGCTGATTAACGTGTTGCAATCGCTGCTGCTGGTGCAGGACGATAAATGCATCAAGACTCCCACCTACTACGTCTGGCAGATGTATGCGCCGCACAGAGGAGCGCAAGCGGTACGCTTCGAGACGCTGGCAGATACGCTATCCGATGGCGGTGCGGTGCGTGACTTCTGCCGTCAGCAGTATCTGCAGAAAGAACCCTTTAGCCTGCAGGTGATAGAGGGTTCTGCCTCCGTGAAGGAGGATACGCTTTGTATCACGCTGTGCAACACCCATCCCGAACAGCCGGCAGAACTGGAGATGCAGCTGCTGGGCGGAAAGGTCTCAATGGCGGAAGCGGTTTTCCTGACCGCCGACGATATCCATGCCCACAATACCTTCGAGGAGCCTGAAAGAGTGAAGCCATCCGAACCGCAGGCGGTGCGTATCGAGGGCGATTATCTGCATGTCACTGCACCCGCCGCTTCGGTCGTACGGATTACGGGTAAATTGTCACCTTAAGGAGGAGATGCACCATGCAGAAGACAACGCGCAGGGAGTTCATCAAGCGAAGCGCGCAGTACGGAATGAGCCTCTGGCTGGTAGCGCATAGTTGGAGCCCTACCTACGCCCAGAACGATAAGCTGAACATCGGCATCATTGCGTGCGGCGGACGAGGCTGGGGTAACATCGACGGCGTATCCACCGAGAACATTGTCGCTATCTGCGACGTGGATGAGAACCCGCTGGGAGAAGCGGCGAAGCGGTTTCCCCGCGCCTACAAGTACGTGGACTTTCGCCAGATGTTGGATGAGCGGCACCGCGAGTTAGACGCCGTGGTCATCAGCACACCCGACCACACGCACGCGGTTGCCGCCATGGCTGCCATGCAGCTGGGCAAGCACGTCTACTGTGAGAAGCCCCTCACCCATTCCGTGTACGAGGCGCGCAAGCTGGCAGAGGCGGCAAAGCGTTACAAAGTGGTTACGCAGATGGGCAACAACGGGCATGCCAGCGACGGGCTGCGTCGTTCGGTGGAAATCCTGAGGTCCGGCGTCATCGGCGCTATCCGCGAAGTGCACGCCAGCACCGACCGCCCCATCTGGCCGCAAGGCATCGACCGTCCCATCGATACACCACCCGTGCCGCGCAACCTGCACTGGGACCTGTGGCTTGGTCCCGCACCCGAACGCCCGTACCACCCGGCGTACCATCCCTTCAACTGGCGTGGGTGGTGGGACTTCGGCACGGGCGCGCTGGGAGATATGGGATGTCATATCCTGGATACTGCCTTCTGGGCACTGGACCTGGGTGCACCGCTGAGCGTGGAGGCGGAAGGCGAACCGCATCATCGAGAAACGGGTCCCAAATGGAGCATCATCCGCTACGAGTTCCCTGCCCGCAAGGGAATGCCACCTGTTACCCTTTACTGGTACGACGGCGGAAAGCTTCCGCCGAAGGAACTCGCGCCGGAGATCGACATCCAGCCGAACTGCACGCTGTTCATTGGCGAGTATGGCAAGGCGTGGGTGCCTCACGGCGGCGAGCCGGTACTCTTGCCTCGGGAAAAGTTCGAAGGATACCAGCCACCACAGCCGACCATTCCTCGCGCGCCACGCGGACATCATCAGGAGTGGATCGACGCCTGCAAGGGACGCGCCAAGGCGATGAGCGACTTCGAATACGCGGCAAAGCTTACCGAGATGGTACTGCTTGGCAACGTGGCGTTTCGCACCGGGCACAAGATTTACTACGACGCCCGAAACATGCGAGCGAAAAACTGTGCCGAAGCGGAGCGCTACATCCGCCGCGAGTACCGCAAGGGCTGGTCACTGTAGTGCGTCGCACACCACCAGACGGTGGTCAGAGTGCTGCGTGCGGAAGGCACGGACGCTAATTGGGCGCAGGTGCGGGCTCAGCCATATCTGGTCGATGCGGTGGAAGGGATATTCGTTGGTAATGGTGCTGCCCCAACCTGCGCCTGCGAGGCGAAAGCTGTCGCGCAGATGCTTTTGTAACAATCTCAGCGGCGCCTCGCCGGGCGGCATATTGAAGTCGCCCCCCACAATCACCGGTGTCTCAGGAGGTATTCGCTCCACCCGGCGCATCACCGTCTTGATTTGTTCGTGGTGAAGGCGGCGCACCTCAGCGTGCTGCCGCCAGCAATCGGGTGACCAGAGGTCTGCACGCACCGTGGGAGGAGATAACCGAAGACTGATAACCTCCATCGGCTTTCTGCCGGTCAGCGTGACACGCGCGTGAGTGAGGAAGATTTTTTCGTCCTGGCTCAGCGGGTAGGACTGCACGTTTCCCCGCGCAATAATACTGGCATCCGGTCCATGCGCCCAACCGCCCTCCTCGCCAAAAAGCTCTCGTGCGAGCTGGTGTACCGCGTCTCGGCTCGGCGACTCCTGCAGGAGCACGATGTCTGGTTGATACCGTTTAACCTCTCTCGCCGCCTCCAGCAAGCCGCCCGCGCAGTTCAGGCTCACAATCCGAATCACCCGCGTCGGGCTTTCATGGCGCGCGGGAATAATTCCTCTCAACAGACTCCATGGCTCCTCCGCAAAGCCCAGCAGGAAAAGGAGCCACAGTCCACCTACCGCCCCTGCGAGGCGTCCCCTCCGCCATCCCAACCCCGCCAGCAACAGCCCGGGAACCAACCACAGCCACGTCGGAAACACCGTCACAGCGGCGCAGGAGATGGGGCGCAACAGATAACAGGTTGCGACGACAATCCAAAGGAGAAGAGACAGGATGGGGAAAAACAGGCTCATCCTTGCTTAGCGTCCCAATGCCTTCACATCCTCGTTGAAGTCATTCGTTGCTTCTACCTCTGTGCTCTGCCGCTCTTCCGTGACCGTAGAAGGGTTTTCCGGCTCAGTGGCGGAGCCACTCTCCTCCCCTGACGGTTCTTCCTCAAAGGTGTACAGATACATCCACCGCCCATCGGGTTTCACCACTTTCTGCTTGTGCATCCGGAACCGCTTCATTCCACCTTATGCCCCCGTTTTGCCAGCACGATAGCGCCATACACCCCCGCGCGATGCCCCAGCTCCGCTGGTTTCACCGGTGGCGGAGGCACAATTTTCAGCATCTGCGCCAGCTTCTCGCGCAACGGCTGGAACAGCGTCTCACCGCGCTTAATCATGCCGCCAGCCAGCACAAACACCTCCGGGCACACCAGCGTGGTCACGTTGACGATGCCCCACGCCAGATATCCCGCAATCTCCGCCCAGAACGCGTGGTCATCGATATCCTCCGGCTCCTTGCCTGTGCGTGCCTGTATGGCACTGGCTGAAGCATATGCCTCCAGACAGCCGCGCGCCCCACAGCCGCACAGTGGCCCCTCCGGATTTAGCACTTGGTGTCCGCCTTCCACGTCCAGCTTGCCGTGGTAAATGTGCCCGTCCATCACCACAAAGTAACCGATGCCCGTGCCCAGTGTAAAGCCCGCTACGATGCGGTAATCCTTCCCTGCACCAAGCACCGCCTCCGCCAGCCCTGCGACGTTGGCATCGTTGTCCACGTAGACGGGACATCCCAGCGCGTCTCCCAGTTCGGGATAGGAAACGTTCTTCCACGGGATATTGGGCGTCCAGTACAGGTATCCGGTGCGCCAGTCGATGGGTCCTGGCGTTCCGATACCGAGCCCCTTGGGCTTCCCGCCCACCAGCTCGGCAGCCGCCGCTATCATCTGCGCACGAGCGTCCGCGTAATCCGGCGGAGTCTCGATATCCCGCGTGACCAGTTCGCCGTTACGGATGGTTCCTACCTTGATCGACTGACCACCGATGTCGATGCCCACATAGCCTTTATATTCAGACAGGTTCATCTTCTTCCCCCTGCACTGTTTGTTCAATGGAGAAATCTGAGTAACTGATGGGAAGACGAGCCTTCTGCTGCGTAAACGCCTCTACAGGCACGTTCGCCTGTTTCAGTGAGGCAAAGGTCTCGCCTTCCCAGAACGCTACCGCACTTTCTGAATCCGCGACCTTACGTCCTGCGCGAATCGGTCAATGAACCCCTGTACGTAACTTAACACATCTGTCGTGGGGTCCTTGATCAGCGGCGTCAGGTCCATCCCATAAATCAGGCTGGTGGATACATCTACGCCGTGCGACTCGAAGTAAGTCGCGTGCGCTCGCCTCCGCCCCATCGTGGCGAGGTCATAACGCTTACCGCCACAGATTTGTGAGTCGAACACACCCAACAACGCCGCCGCCAGGTTTTCATGCGCCGAGACGTCCATCGGCACCTTGTCGCTGTCCGCCATCCAGTCCAGGTCGCGCCAGACTTCACAGCCCAGCACCTGCTGCGGCTTCGCATCGTCTGGCAGTTCGCGCAGGGCGGCAATTACCCGCAGGGTTACCGCCACATGCGTATCGTGCTTATCCGCCAGGTTGTGCGTGTACACAATCCGTGGGCGCGTGGCGAGGAACACCTTTTTGAGGTCCTCCTTCACTGCCGGATTGCTTCCGTCTTTGGTAGCGGCACTGGAATAGTCCAGAAAAATCTGCGCGGTGTATTCGCCCACGACCGCCGCCTTCTTCTGTTCCTTGCGCCGCACTACCTGCATCATCTCGTCGGTATAGTCTTTATACAGGTCATCGCGAGGGCTGCCCGCGCCGTTGGTGACGTTGACCCCACAGAACCATTTATCCGGCTGCTGGAAGCACTCCAGTATGCCCCGGTACGCCATAATCTCCAGGTCATCCTGATGTGCCCCAACCGCCAGATGGGTGGTACGCGCCAGTGCTTGCTCCACCGGCGTACCGTCCGGTACGAAAATCTCTGCGCCAGGATTGTTCAGTTGCATCGGTGCTAACCCTCCTTCCGGTCTTTCTTAATCTCGGGCAGGCTTGCTGCCGCGATGGATTGTCCTACCCGCCGCGCCTTTTCGTCGGGCAGGTTGACGCTGATGCGCGCTGCCAGCTCGGGGAACTCTGTCTGAAGCACCTCTTTCGCCTTCTCCAGAATGATATGCCCACCTTCCCCTGAGGTGACGCGCCCCAGCACCAGCACATGCTGCAGGTCATAGAAGTCGGCATAGTGTGCGATGCCGTATCCCAGATACACGCCGATGGTCTCGTAAACCGGGCGCGTGCGTGCATCGCCGCTCGCGTGCAAATCCTGGAACTGCTTCAGACGCTCCGCCAGCCCCAGGCTCTCGTCCAGCGGAATGCCCGCGACCGGAGCCAGTCGGAAAACCGCCTGCTGCGAGAAGTACAGCGCACCGACGCCTTTGTCGCCCGACCACTCGTCCACCGGCGCGTCTGGGGCATAGTCCACCGGTGCGAATGCCAACTCGTTGAGCCAGTTGGTGATGTTACCTTCAGGCGTCACGTAGCCTGCGGCTTCGCTGGAACCCATTGCCACCCCCAGGATAGCGTTCACTCCCAGGCTCATGGAACCAGCCAACGCAGTGACTTCGCCATCGTTGGCTACTTCCAGAGGTACGCCCCACTCCTTCTGGACACGGAGGAAGATGTCTTTCGCCCGGGCATTGAAAACATCTCTGGGCACGCCCCGGAACAGCGATGCCACCATCACGCGGTTGTTAATCCATACCCCCGCCGAACTCACGCCGATGGCATCCACCCGGGGCATCCGCGCTGCGGCACGGTGCAAAGCGGACATAATTTCATGGTAATGATAGTTGGGGTCTGTCTGCGGGCGAGGGTCCCACACCACCTCTTCACTGAATACATCTTTGCCCTCAATCACCGCCGAGACCTTGCGGTCGCTGGCGCCCAAATCCAGCCCGATACGGCAGCCATCCAGATGTCTCCCCAGCGACTGGGTGGTCTCATTGGCGGGAGGAACTTTATCGGCATCGGTAATGACCACCTCAAAGGGACGTTCATATACCGTCTCGCCCATGAACTCGTAATCGAAGGCGCGCTCCCCATTGGGGGCGTACACCTGTTGAATGTACTCGCCTATTTGGGATGGACCCCCCAGATAGACCCTGTACCCGCCCTTTTGCCAGAGCAGGAACTTGACGACACGTTCCACATACTGCAGGTTCTGCTCGAAGTCCGCCGAGCCGGGTGCAAACACCTCGGTGCGAAACACCGAGCGGGTACCGTCGGCTCGCTCCACGGCAATCACCATCGGTACGCCCTGTCCCGATGCCTTCACCTTCTCACGAAACGCACGGTTCGCCAGCACAGCGGGACGAAACGATTCGTCCAAAGGAGGGACCACACGAGGCTTTGCCAGTTCCATCTCTCCTTCCCCTTTCCGTCGGTCTTGTGCCGGTTGTATAGTTCTGCGCTGTTGGCGATTATCCTGCAGGCGGGGCAGAAGGTTATCTTTCAGAGCGTTTACCGTTTGCTTTCAGCCGACGCAGCTCCTCCTCTGCTTCGCGCAGCCGAGCCGCCAGGGCTGCCAGTGCCCTTTCCTCTGCGCGACGACGTTCTTCTTCCGCACGACGCCGTTCCACCTCGACACGCCGGCGTTGGGCTTCGAGAAGTCTTGCCCGTTCCTCTATCATCCGCTGCGCTTCTTGCAGCTGGTGGTGGGCGTCCAGAACCTCTTCCACCGACTGTGGGTAGGAAGCACTGCGCCGGGTCCCAAAGCCGAACGACGCAACCGGTTTATCAGTCTCCCACTGCGCCGAAGCTGCGTACCAATATTCCGAAATCGAAGAGGGTTACCTCACCGTCGCCATCCACGTCCGCTTCGGGGTTCCAGTGACTGTCGCCGGGCATCGCCCCGAACGCGGCAACCATCTGCCCGAAGTCGAAAAGCGTCACCTCGTTGTCACCATCCACATCGCCGTTGGTCAATGCCACGTTAACCCCGCCCACATCAGCGTCCACTAGTATCACTGGTACCGCTACCCGCAGCCAGTGACTGGCTTTGAACGCCAATTGATACGAGCCGGCCGATACATCCGACAGGACGTAATTAGCGTTGGCGTCTGTGTACACGGTATCGGCGCGCACGAGACTCCCGCCCTGACGCAGTTCCACCTGCACCGGCACCTGTGTAATATCCCCTACATAGTCCCGCAGGTTGATGTTTCCTGAAATGCGGAATGTTCGCGCCTCGGTATCCAGCACAAACGCCTCTGTCCGTCGCGTTGTCGCGTGGATGCCGTATCCCACGATGAACCGACCGTTTTCCGAAATCGCGTAGGCACCCTGCAGCAGGGAGCCATCGCTGAGCAAGCTTGCATAGGTGACGTTAAGGTCTTCAACACTCATCCCAACGCGCCAGCGGAGCGCACGGTGACCAGCGTTTAGCAAGCTGGTTTCGCCCACAGCAATCCGTCCGTCGCCAGACACATCGTATGCCCATGCATAGTAGCTCTGGGGCAATATGCCCAGGTCACGTATATCCTCCGTATCCGTCCAGTAAAAGGCACGAAACAACGCAGCCTCGTTATACGACCAGCCGACAACTACCGAGCCGTCCAGCCAGCACGCCAGTGCAACACTCGCCACGCCCCCCAGTGTATCCCGGTCTAGCGGTGTCCCGGCGGTCTCCCAGCGGCATGCGTGCTACTCGCCATCGGGAGTATACGCCCATCCCACTACGATACTGCCATCGGCACAAACTTGACGGGCTCCGCTCCATTCGCCCCCCAGGGTACCCATATCCTGTATGCCTCCCCCCGGTGTCCACCGGAAAGCGTGTCCGACGCCTCCAGTGGCAGGGGTTGCAGCGTCGCCGACCACCACGTTACCATCTGCGGAAACGCCGTAAGCCTCGCTCCAGCTGCCGCCCAATGTACCCAGGTCGCGCATCCCTTCCTCGCGCCTCCAGCGGAAGGCATGGCGTACGCCGGAAGGATGCTCGCTCCATCCGACGATGGTTGTCCCATCCGCGCAGACGGCATGTGCCCCACTTGCGCTATTGTACACAGGTAGGGTGCCGAGGTCTTGCATTCCGTCGGCAGCCGTCCAGCGAAAGGCACGCAGATACCCGGAGACCAGCTTAGCCCAACCGACCACCACCTGTCCATCGGCAGACACGTCGGTTGCCGCACTCTGCGCTCCCCCGAGCGTGCCCAGCCACGTCAATGATTGGGGCAATGCGGACGTCGCGAACAGCACAACCAAGCTACAGCACAATGCTGCCCACACCTTATGGAATCGCATGGGAGTTCTCCTTTCCAGAAATCAACCCGTGCATTATACCACACCAGCCATAAGGTTAAAAGGGAGGGACTTCCTCACGACGGGATGGGGATGGGCCCCTCTCCTTATGGTGAAGGCGGAAAGTGCCGCCCTGCACCGAAAACACACTATCTATGTTTGCCTGCGTCGTCGGTGGGCAAGCAACGCTGCCACACCGCTGCCAAACGTGAACAGCGTGCCGGGCTCGGGCACCGGCGCTCCCTGCACCTCCAGCTGCCAGTTCGCCCCCAGCTCCTCCGACGCGCCACCAATCTCATCGAACTCCAGAACGGCTGTCGGCTCATAGAGCGCAGCAGGCGCGTCGGGATCCACGTAGATGTTGAACAGCGGAAACCACTCAACCCCCGGCTCCAGACGAAGGGTCAAATTGTCCAGCGTGAACACCCAGTCGTAAAAGGGTGTGGTGTCTACCGTTACGCCCACCGCCACCAGTCCGTCATTGAAAGCGGTGAACTGGATATCCACCGGCTCCGTGCCGTTGTTGACCAGCCAGCCGTACACCCCCAGGTAGGACTCGCCGGGCGAGAGCACCAAACTGTCAGGATTGACGCCGAAGTTGTACTGGGCATAGCTGC
>Ga0123519_10011785_pt1 | contig 12838 bp, 7 predicted proteins | sample YelNatPaOPRAMG02_FD_87396 | JGI IMG/M metagenome (GOLD analysis project Ga0123519, IMG submission 87396) | Hot spring microbial communities from Yellowstone National Park - Yellowstone National Park OP-RAMG-02 (version 2) | ecosystem: Environmental > Aquatic > Thermal springs > Hot (42-90C) ...
AGATTCTGTTATTAGTGGCGATACCGAAAGATTCATATAATAAATAGATAAGTGGGAAATGGGAAATGAATAAGTGGGAATTCCTCATAAAACAATCCAAATCAAACAATCCAAAACCAATCATTCAAAACTCAAAAATCTCAACTCTATGAGCAATAATGATAACTGCCACCCGTAATTGAGTTTTTACACTCATCAGATTTTCTTTAGAGCCCCGAATTCTTTATAAATAGCATCTAAGCAACTAATCTCATTCCCTCTAACCTTTCATAGTCAACCCTATCCATCGGGAATTTCTTTAAGATAAGGTCTTCAGAGTTATCTGTAGGAAATTCAACAAGGGTATTTCGTAAATCTACAGCCGTTACATACTCTGATGGGCATAAATCTGGTCTTTGTAGTTTGTATTTATGAACCAAAAGAGATAGAAGGAACCAAACATGAGATACAGGCATAGGGGAGAAGAGACTGTGGTGTCTTATTAGACAAATCTATTATTGGAATCATAATAAATACTCTTATTATCAGATAAGTTAAACTGAAGATTGCCAGAAACAAATCTGATAAATAGCCGAGAACTCGGTACTCTCAAGAGATTTTTACCCCTTTAAAATATATGTCTGATTTTATAAGGTCAATCGAGCATCTGTAAAATAATATGAAGTTTTGTAGATGGAGGATTTAGATAGAATCGAGATGGGCTCATATTGAAAAGAGGTTAGATTTATTCTGTTTCGATATCAATTCTCTCGTAGTATTTCTTGTTGCTTTCGTATTCCTTGTTGTCATCTTTTTTACCTGAATCTGAATCTTCTCGTAAAGGCTCTTCGATATATAGTGGTATCTGAATCTCCCTGCGTGGTTCACGCCTCTTTTCCTTTTTGAGCTTGTCAATAATGAAGGCGTCTAACATAAATATCACCACCTCTCACCTTAATATTATGCACTCTCTGTGCCAGAAGAATATTCAATGATTTCAATGAGTTAGGAAAAGAAATGCGTGTAGTGTCTGCCAATAATGTCATAGCTTGAATAATTTTGCGTAGATTCTATCTTTTTTGTAGTTGAGTTTATCTATATTTTAGTCTATTGCAGGTTTTCTCTTAGGAGGATATATGAGAAGCATATCATTCTTATTGGCTTTGTCTCTTTTCCTGGTATTTGCAGCCTGCTCTGATAGTAACGGAGATTCTTCGGATCTTGTTTCAGTCGATTTGGGAAAGGATTTCATTTCCTATCAGGATGTCTCGGATACCGCAAATGTTGATTCGAATGGAGATTCTATACCCGATACAATTGTTGAGGATTCTATGTCTGATATCGAACCTGATGTTGTGGTAGATATGGATGTTGATGTGGGTATATATGATATCGGAAATGATGTTGATGTTGGGGATATTATAGACAGTGATATATCGGTGAACTATAATACCTTCGTGAAGATATTCAGGGGTGTTGGGTCTGATTCTGTAGATCTCTTCAGGAGGACATCCGATAATGGTTTCATAATCGTAGGACAGACAGATTCGGAGAAGGAGGGGATTATAGTTGTCAGGCTTGATAAGGATATGAGGGTAGTATGGTCGAAGGTAATCGGCTCGAGTATCGTAGATGACAGAATAAATGATCTGGTGGAGGCAGAGGACGGTTTTGTTCTGGTTGGTTATCATTATACGCAAGATAAAGGATGGGAGGGTCTCGTCCTGAAATTGGGGTTGGATGGAAATCTATTGTGGCAGAGGCTATATGGTGGTGCAAAGCGCGATGAATTCAATTCTGTGTCGAGGTTTGAAAATTATTTCCTGATTGTGGGACTTACTATGTCTTTTGGAGTTGGTGGTATGTGTTCACCAGTTGATTGTACTGATATATGGCTGGTTAAGATCGATGCCGATGGTAAACTTATCGAAAGTCGTACATATGGAGGTACAAGGGATGATTGGGCAAATTCAATAAAGGTGTCGGGAAACAATATATATATAGGGTGTGGAACGAACTCCTTTGGGAGCGGTGGTAATTGCGACGGTGATAAATGTGCTGATATCTGTCTTATCTCTCTCAAGGATGACCTTTCGATAAATTGGGGTAAGGCGTTTGGTGGTAAGGGGTGGGAAGATATCTCTAAAATGGTTGAGATGAATAATGGTTCCCTTGCCTTGATTGGAATAACTGATTCTTTTGGTACGGGACTGGAGTGTGAAAATAAAGCCTGTTCGGATGTGCTATTATTGAAAGTCGATAGTAACGGGAATCTTATATCAGCATTGAATTTGGGTACCACTTCTCCTGAACAGGTATTCTCGATAGTATCCGATAAAGAAGAGAATCTCTTCCTCGATTTTGTTACATATGGGACTAATTCGCTTTCCGGAGATCTTGCCCTTGTTGGAATAGATAAGGAAAACAAGATTCTATCTTCAAATATTTATGGAGGAGATGGATTCGATTCTTCTCCGGAAATTATACTGGGTGGGGATTCTATATATTTTGCAGGGACCACTTCATCTTTCGGTGTCGTAGGTTTGTACGATATCTGGGTTGTCAAGACGGATAGCCTTGGTAGTTTCGATAGGGATTGTATAAAGGGCATAAGATCAGATTTCGAGCCAAATTTAGGTACCCCTGAAGTACTTGTAAATGAGGCTGGTTTTGAAATTACGACTCCAGAGCCAGCTGAGTATAACGGGGATTTAAGAGTGGAAGATTGGAAATTTTCGGTCGAAGATATCTGTCGATAGGAATCGAATTTGAATCTAAGGGATATTCAATAATTGCTGATTTTCCAGGAATACAGTTCAGATATTTGATTGACATCTTTGTCATAACAATGAAAAAAATTGAAAAAGTTACAGGATATTTAGATGTGTTGGAGTATATAGGCTTTTGTTTGGTATGAAGATTTATTTTTTATACAAAATATTTCAGGAGAAGATTAGAATGAATAGAATGAGGGTATTTATTGTCGCCTTTCTTTTGATACCATTTTTTGCCTATTCACAATCGCTCGATGATATTCAGCTGAAGAAGAAGGAGGAGAAGCCGCCTCTGATTGATATGGGGTTTTTGGGTACACTGGAAGGTTCTATGGGACTCAATATAGATAGACCCGAATATTATACTGTTGTATATGCAGCACCCCAACTCAAACTCGGGCAGTTTATGAGACTTCAACTCAATATGACGATGAACAGGGCTATCTTGAATAGACAGGATAATGCCTTCTCCTGGACGCCGGAGGACTTTTCACTCGAATTTGCCCATCTCAAGATTTTTCAGGAACCTTTTACAAAGATAAGTCTATCGGCAAGGGCGAGATATTACTTTCCTACATCAAAGCAATCACAGGATGCCAATTCTTATGGACAGTTGAGAGGGTATGTAAAACTTTCATATACTGTCTGGAGATTGTATTTTGCAGCCGAATTCAATGCACAGAAATATTTCAACGAATACTATACATGGGATACAAAGGAAGAGGTAGGAACTCCAGAGTGGTACCATCTCGCTGGTAAGGACGAATATGTCGAAAATAATACCTCTTATGGTTTTGGTGAGACTTATACAGCCTCTATCAATGTATTGGATGGCCTAGATTTTTCTCTAATCTGGGGTATGTATCAGAGCCAGAAATATTCTCCAGATTCTGGACATTCCGAGGCATCGGGTAGCAGTTATCTACAGCTGCCCAGAAATACGGTGTGGGGACATATGTACAGGTTTGCCGCAGATCTGACATTCGGACTCGGTTCAATTCAGTTAATTAAGGATTCAGAGGTATTGAAGGGTACACCCGTTCCCAACACATATCTCTCATTTGGTTATTCCATATATGCACCACAATTGAAGAATGGTGGGAGGGAATCCAATCTCAATCCATTCGACCCGTTGTATGCCCAATTGTACTTTGATATAAGTCTTATTTTTTAATTATTAGCAAAGGAGTTTAGTATGAAAACGAAAAGATTTTTAACCGTTATCGTTCTGGCACTGATGCTGGCATTCTGTGCCACCGAACCAGAACCACTCGACAGGACCCAGCCCGAGGCCGTAAACAAGGCTATGTTTTCGGGGGAGTGGATTTACAAGGCGACAGTAACCGATACAGATTGGGACAACAAGTTTACATTTATCGGTGAAGAGACCTCGTCTTATGAGGGAGATGCGTTCAAGGTAAGATGGGAGATTACTATGGATTACCTGAATGCCTACAAAATTCCTCAGAGATATATGACCCCCGATGGCAGGCTTGTAGAAAATCAGGTTGGGAATAAGAGCCTGATCCTATCTTTCAGGATAAAAAAGCACTATGATATCAGATATAGATACAATAGTACGACCCGTGAAGATCTGAATGTAATTGAAGAGAATTATGATAGACCTTGGAACGAGAGAGAGTATATGGAAGTAGATTGGTCTCAGAATCTTGCAACCAATGTGAGCAATCCCCTACAGATGGACCTTGCCTCCGGTGAACTTGTAAGAGAGCCCGTCTCTGTATATGAGAATGTAGAATTTTTTGCGAGGGGTTTGACAAAGGACGAGGATTATAAGATTGATACAAGGAAATGGAATCCCAAGACAGACCCCGAGGTCTATACAATCAATATTGACCTGAAGGAATCTATAAGGTCGAGACTCGAGAGTTGGATTCAACTTTATTACGGTGAGTATATGCCTCCTGTAACGGTAAAGACCCGACACTCCTTGATGAAGGCTCTTCCAATAGAGCAACAGACATATAAACCGATGCAGTACGATGATTATTTCTTCAGGAGATTCGGTTTCTTCAGAACAGAATACGATACCTATGACCCCGAGAGAGGACCGATGGAGAATCAGAAGAAATACCTCATAAATAGATGGGATTTCAGCAATGGAAAGAAGCTGGTATGGTATGCCTCGCCGAGTTTTCAGGAACAGATAAACGAGGGAGATTCGGATCTTAAGGGGTATGCTCTTAAGGTAATAGAGGAATGGAATAAGGTCCTAAAAGAGGCTCTCGGAAGGACAGATGATGTCCTCGAATTCAAGGAGAATGAGCCATTGTGTAACCAGGGAGTTAAAGTTACTACAGATCCTAATGGTGTAAAGGTATGTGAGGATGGAAAGCAGGTTACGAATCTGGATGGGAGCAAGAGATGGAAGTATGAACTTGGAGATCTGAGATACTCCTTCCTGAATTTCATTACCAAACCTCAGAATTCGTCTCCGCTCGGGTATGGTCCGTCCACACCGGATGCAGATACCGGAGAAATTGTGAGTGCAACAGTCAATGTATATGGCAACTGGGCTGATTATGTCGTAAGAAGGACAATGGACCAGTTTGATGTAGCCTCTGGACTCTGTACACTCGACAATGTGAAGGATGGATATTTCTATAATCCCGATACTAACAAATGCGATAGTCCTATATTCATAGGAAAGTATAAGGGTGGAGTAGTACCACAAAAGGCGCCACCTGCTGCTGAAAACAGCAATCAGAGCAACAATCTAAGAACCCTCACACCTGCCTTGAAGACAGCGTATTACCCAAAGTTCGATATACATAAACCCACACCCAATATCCCAAAAGATCAGCTTGCGCAGGATATGCAGAAACTAAAGGTGCTGTATGATTTTCAGAGAAAGAACCCCGTATCTCTCGATATGAATGGATTCAAGACGATAAAGGGTACTAAATACGAGGCAATGATGGTTCCTCAGGCAACACTCAACTCTATACTCCCGTATGCAAAGTCTGCATCTGACCCGGATGTGATAGCCCTGTTGTCTCCAGCCAATAGATTGGATGCTAAATTTCTTGAGGCTATGAAGAGAGGCCAATTGAGGAGGATGAAATACTGTGATGAGCCTATTATGTTCGAACCTGCTATAAATTCTTTCGTTGAGGAGATGAAGGGTAAGCCGAGAGATGAGGTATATAAGGTATTGAGAAACTGGATATGGTATACAACAACACTGCACGAGATGGGACATACCCTGGGATTGAGACATAATTTCAGAGGTTCTGTAGATGAGAGAAACTTTTCACCTGAGTATAAGCCAGCCTACGATGAATATTGGAATCAGATCAATGCACTTCGTGCTAAATACCAGGCAAGGATAGATGCAGGTGATGCAGAGGCATACGAGGCATATGTAAAAGAGGTTGACAATATAAAGGCAACACATCAGAGATATGCGTCGAGTTCTATTATGGACTATCTTGGGGATTGGGATAAATGGCAGTATCCGGTTCCGAGCTATGATAAAGCAGCAATTGTATTCGGCTATGGAAACAAGATTGAGGTATCCGATGGTAAGGGAGGTTGGACATTTACAGACTACAAAGACGGTGATTTCAGACAGAAGGATTTCTATGACCCGAATGAGCAGGCAGAATCGGGCAGGGTAGTCAGATATTATATGTTTTGTTCTGATGAGAAGGTCTTCGATGACGCCTTCTGTACGAGATTCGATGTGGGTGTTACTATGACCGAGATTGTCAGGAATTTCATAAGGAACGCCGAGCCAGCCTACTTCTTCAAGAATTTCAAGAGACACTCTGCGATGTTCGATGAAAGAAGGGATAGTTATTATATCAACAAATGGCTATGGACATATTATATGTATGCAAAGGCACTTGGAGAGATGACTCTCGGTTCGATGAGATATGACGAGATGTGGAGTTCTATTTTCGATGGAATAGATGCAATCAATAAGGGCCCAGAGACCAGAGATATGATCCCCGGTTATCACAGAAATGGCGGAGAGGACTTGCTGCGTGCTACGATGATTTATTATTATTACTTACTATACGATATACTGATGAGACCGGACTATGGATACTATCAGTTGAGTTATGATACGGCTCAGAAGCCATACTGGGAATTTATAGACAAGGAGGCCTATCTGGATGATTCCAAGGTTCATACAGTAGTGCCAGCCGGAGTAGGTTGGGGATGGATGGATAAGTATGACCAACAGACAGATATCAATCAGTATTATCCTCACTTGGAGAGAATTGGAATAGAGCTCGATAAGATAATTGCCCTTGAGATTCTCTCGATTCCGGCCGCCCTGAATGAGCCATTATACTTCGAAAAGGCGAATGGTGTGAACTTCTGGAACTCACTCTGGACAAATAATGGTATGCAATTGTGGGAGATTATGAGAGGGCTCATCACCGATAATTTCTCCCATCATCAGAATCCTTGGTGTATAAAGTGTGATGCTGACTGTAAGGCGGATCCGGTTGGTCATCCACCTCAGATAAAGACCTATCCAGTAGATTTACTCGAAGGTATGAGAAGGGGAGGATTGATTAGTGGTTATGTCCCGCCTTCAAGGGAGAACAGATGTGGAGGAGATGATGAGTATCCAATGCAACCGGGAATGGATGCCCTCTACGCAATCTACCCAATATTCTATGCGATTGCGGGTGCATCACATCCGTGGTATCATAATTCACTCTCTGATTATTTGGATTCTCAGGTTGTAGGTGGGACTCATAGATTCGACCCACCGCCGGGAGCAAAGACAGTTACTATGGTCAATAGCTCTGGCACGAAGACCTACCTTGCAGCCCAGACAAGTGATAATCTGAGTATAGCATATCAGCTCGTCTCCAATGGACACTCTATCAATACGCATCTGGCATATTTTACTGCCTGTTTTAACAATGAGGAGCCATCAGATGAGCTAAAGAAAGAGATTAGCAGGCCCTGTGACGAGGTACTCGAGTGTTATAATCCGTTCGTAAGACCCAGTCCGGATTATTGTGAAGCAGAGGGCTGGGATGTTCTCTTCCTGTATGATGGGTTCAAGTACAGGAATCTGGATAGAGTTGAGGCAATGTTGATAATGATGCAGGATATGATAGATATAGCCGGACATTATCAGTGGAGAGTGCCCGGATATCTCGAAGAACCTTGATGATATAATTACTTATCATTCTTGACTACTCTAAGGCGGTATTTCTATACCGCCTTTTTTATTTTAGCCTAAATTGTGTGATTCTTTAAACATATTGTTATTACTACCAATCAATTCCAGTAATATCAAGAAATTTTCTTGTATTAAGAGATTCTCATGTAGCCTTTTCAACAAAATTATTGAAAATTCGAGCAACTCTATATGAATCTTTTGGCTATGAGGCTATGATTTTTGCTCTTTAAGCACACTTCCCCATTTTGATTCTCTTTTCCTCTCTCTTATTTTTACAATCTCTATCTATCAACTCGCATAGATCGGCGGTGCACTGTTTGACTTCATCCACAAACACGCTATCCTCAACTGCTTGTATATCGCCTCGTTTATTTTGACTATTACCTCCCTCCCTTGACAGGTCTACCTTTCACCTAATGGGTGAAGAAGTGAGGGAGAGCCTATCTCTCCCTCTTTTCACTCTCATAATTAGCACAAAATTAGTCCTTTAAAAACAAAAAAATCGCTTAGATTAGGTGAACAATAGTGATAATCTCTACCACCGAATAAGAACTACTTAACAATAATATAATTGGGTTTTTTGGGAGAGGAGATTACCTTTTTCTTTCTAAGGTAATTTTCGAATAGGTCCCTTATTAGAGTCTGGGTGACTACCGGAGATTCTCCCTTCTTGAATGTATCGAATCCGTCACCGCCGGCATATAAAAAGTCGTTTGTAAGTACTGTAAATTTGTCTTCCATCCTTATGGGTTTATTGTTTTTCAAGATTTTTATAACTCTATTACCTGACTCTTTGGAATAGTCAATATGAACTACGAGGCCACTCAGTCCAAGTAAGTCATCTATCTCTTTCGTGGAGGTGCTCATCTCGATTATGTCCTTAATCTGGTAGCCGGTGAGTTTCAAGGAAACGATTGTGTTGTCGAATGGAATTATCTCATATACCTTTCCATAGGTGATGGCACCTTTCTTGATGCCTGCGCGAATTCCGCCAGTATTGTAAATGGCTATGTCAGCCTTTACATCGGGATATGTGAGCATTGCCTCGGTAATCAATTGCCCAAGTGGGAGGGTATCCTTCGAGACGATATCTATATCCTCTGTCGCCTCGCAGATTATATCTTTCTTCAGACGCTCGACTGACAGGAAGTAAGGTGCAAGGCTTTTTGACACCTCATTGTCTTGTTTCAGGTTGATGAGTTCTCCGTTTTCTGATATTGTCTCTGTAAAGTATACTGGAGAAGTGACTTTTGTCCTGTCGTGTATTAACTTTTTGGTATTCTCGTCGAAAAAGAGATCTGCCCTTCCATATGAGATTCCATAGGCACCTGGCTGTACTATTCTTATGCCCTCTATTGTGGCAGTCAGTGCGTTGTGAGTGTGTCCTCCAAAGATTACAGAGATACTATCTGAACTGAGATTTCTTGCAATATCGAATATCTCACCCGAGCATTCGCCCTGTTTGTTACACTTGCCTCCAGTATGAGATAATACGACGATTGTAGATACCCCCATTGCCTTGACCTCTGGAATTAGCGCCTTTATCTCGTTTACTGGGTCCGAGAAATAGAGACCTTTTATGTTATTAGGGTGCGTTGTAATGGGTGTTGAAGTGGTGGTGACCCCGATTACCCCTATCTTTACTCCCTTTCTCTCTATGATAGTGTATGGTTTCAGGTTTGTTAGTGAGAAGGGTTTACCATTTTCGGAGTAATATACATTTGCCACGACAAAAGGGAAGTTGGCATTGAGTATCCTTCTTTTAAGGGTGCCCTGAGTATCTTTTGTAATTTCGTCGTAGCCAAAATCCCACTCGTGATTTCCGATTGTGGCTGCATCATAGTTCAAGTAATTGTAGAATTCTATCGTGGCTTTCCCCTTGGAAAGATTGGATATAATTGAACCCTGCATTATATCTCCGCCGTCGAGCAAGATGAGTGAATCGGGATATTCTTCTCTGAGATATTTGATGTGGGCAGATATGATCTGGACTCCTCCAGCAATCTGGTTGTTTACCTCTTTTGCCTGTCGTGGTTCGAGTGAACCGTGAAAGTCTGAGGTTTGGATTATGACTATATGTTGGGCAAAAGATAGAGATATACTTGCAATGAGCAAACAAAGTGTGTAAAATGTATTTCGCAATAGGACCTTCACTGAGCAGGAAGGATACCATATGAAGAGATTAAATAGAAGAAAATTTTTAAGGTATTCTGCCTTTTTATCGGGTGGGCTGTTGTGTGCCAGATTAGTAGAGCGGTGTGGCATATCCGAATTATTTGCAGCCTCCTTTGAACCAAATCTCTACGAGGCATCCTTCTATAAAAAATTGGCGGGCAATATAGCTAAGTGTGAGATTTGCCCGAACGAGTGTGAGGTAAAACCAAATGAGAGAGGATTTTGTGGGATAAGAGAGAACAGGGGAGGAAAGTATTATCTCATAACCCATTCGAGGCCCTGTTCTATGAATATCGATCCAATCGAGAAGAAGCCTTTATTCCATTATTACCCGGGCGAGAAGGCGTTCTCGATAGCCACCGCCGGTTGTAACATAGCCTGTAAGTTTTGCCAGAATTGGGAGATCTCGCAATATCGACCCGAGGAGGTGCCATATACAAAGGCAACACCCGCTGAAATTGCAGAAATGGCATCCAATAGTAAGTGTAAGACCATTGCATATACATATTCTGAACCAGTCGTCTTTTACGAATTTATGAGGGATACGGCAATCGAAGGGAATAAGCGAGGGGTCAAGAGCGTAGTAATTACCAATGCCTACATCAATGAAAAGCCTCTACTGGAACTTACAAAGGTGGTTGGAGCCATCAAAGTGGATTTCAAGGCGTTCAATGATTCATTTTATCAGAATGTTTGTAAAGGTGAGTTGAAACCTGTATTGAAGTCTATGGAGCTCATTGTAAGACAGGGAGTCCATCTTGAAATAGTGCATCTTACTATCCCTACATTAAACGATAGCGAGAAAGAGATAAGGGAGATGTCAAAGTGGATAAAGAATAACCTTGGAGAGCTTGTTCCGGTACACTTTACCCGCTTTCACCCGATGTATAAACTGAAGAATCTACCCCCAACCCCACCTTCGACTATAATCAGGGCAAGAGAGATAGCCGTTTCCGAGGGCTTAAAATATGTATATACAGGCAACCTCCCCGGCAATGATGGGGAGAATACATATTGCCACAAATGCGGGAAACTGATTATCAAGAGACTTGGTTTTTATATAAAAGAGAATAATATCAAAGGCGGGAAATGCCCATATTGTGGGCAGAAGATTCCGGGTGTTTTTAGTTGATTTGAGTAATTGAATTTGCATTTTTGCTGACCATTTGCCCTGCTACTTATGCCAAAAACACCAATAATATCAACGAGTTAGAAAGTACCTGGCACTTTTTGAGTGGTTTTTTGGTAACTGGCACTTCCTGATGCCCGACTCCATTATTGTGGGTTCTGGGAATGGTTTTTTGTTTGCGGTGAGCTGGCTTGAGCGGAAATTTGTAAAAAAGTTCAATAAAATTGAAAATTTTTATTGTTATTCAATCCTCATCAGTAAAAATATGCCCTGATTTCAATGAGATAGGATCTGGAACAGGAATTGCATAAATTATAATCCACTGTCTCTTTAAGGAGGTTTAGTTATGTTTAAGAGGTTGTTTCTATTGGTTATTTTGGCTTTTGGGTTGCTCTACCTTTTTGGGTGCGATGACCGAATAGTCGTTCCCCAAAATGATGATTTTGTAAAGGGTCAGAGTGACTTTGTATCTGCAGGAAGAGGAGGCTCAAGATATTCAGATGATATGTCTGCAGATGCAGGCTCCGACAAGAATAATGAATCGGGTGGTTCCGGGACCACGAGGACCATAGAAGAGGGAGATATTGTAAAGCTCATTGGGAGTAATCTATTTGTTCTGAATCAGTACAGGGGTCTTCAGATAATCGATCTTAAAGATATAAACTCCCCCGAATTGATAGCCTCTGTTCCAATATACGGTTATCCTGTCGAGATGTATGTAAGGGACAATAGGGCATATGTGGTGGTTTCTAATTATTTCTCTTATAGCTGGGGTATGCTGGGTGCTGCAGATGGAGATAATGAACCCTTTTACGGGTCTATCATCCGTGTAGTAGATATTTCTGATTTGGCAAATCCAAAGATAATCGGAGGTTTTCAGATCGAGGGAAATATCACTGATACTCGTATAGTTGGTGATGTGCTCTACGCTGTTTCGAACAGATACTCTTATTATTACTACTACAATACCCGTGACAATACAGACCTGACCACAGTATATGCAATAAATGTAGCAGACCCAAAGAATATTTTCATCGCCGATAGGCTCGAATTCGAAAGGAGCAATACCTCTTACGACAACAATGTACATGTTACGACGGACACAATATATATTTCACAGTACAAATGGGGTTATTACAACGAAAATGGGTACTATGTAGAGGCGAGTGGAACAGATATAACTTATATCGATATTTCGGACCCGAATGGAAAGTTGAGCATTGGTGCAAAGTTCGAGGTTCCGGGTGTGGTGATGGATAGATGGCAGATGGACTTCTACAATGGTTATTTCAGGGTTATTACTCCCGACAGATACTGGGGCAATGGTTTCCCAAAACTCTATGTGTATAAAGTCAATAGTAAAGACGATATTAAACTGATTTCAAGTCTTACCATTCAACCTCCAACAACAGAGTCTCTGACATCGGTTAGATTCGATAGGGATCGAGCTTATGCGGTTACATTCGAGCAGAAAGACCCGTTGTTTATTATAGACATTTCTAATCCGGAGAGGCCGGAGCAGAAGGGTGCTATAGAAATGAGCGGATGGCTCGACTATATAGAACCAAGAGGAGATACTCTGGTAGCACTTGGGCACGATGATACAAG
>Ga0123519_10011786_pt1 | contig 12836 bp, 7 predicted proteins | sample YelNatPaOPRAMG02_FD_87396 | JGI IMG/M metagenome (GOLD analysis project Ga0123519, IMG submission 87396) | Hot spring microbial communities from Yellowstone National Park - Yellowstone National Park OP-RAMG-02 (version 2) | ecosystem: Environmental > Aquatic > Thermal springs > Hot (42-90C) ...
AACAGTTTACTGTTTACAGTTTATAGTTAATAGTTCGTAGTATGCTGTACACTGTACACTGTTCACTGTAAACTGTAAATACGAACGTAGTTTAGTAAGTATTTACAAAAAAACATGACACATTGCACATGAAACATTACACAAGAAATACAAGCGGTGTTGAGGGAATATTTACAAATAGGGATTAAAAATGAAAAAATATTCTAAACGATATTCTTTGCTTATCCAAAAAGTTCAAAAAGGTAAATTATATAGTAAAGAAGAAGCAGTATCTCTTTTAAAGGAATTGCATACAGCGAAATTTGATGAAACAGTTGAATTATCTGTAAAATTAGGAGTTAATCCTAAAAAAATTCAACAGCCGATTAGAGGGTCAGTTGTTTTACCTCATGGAACAGGTAAAAAAGTTAAAATTTTAGTTTTTGCACAAGGAGAAAATGTTGAAAAAGCAAAAAAAGCAGGTGCGGATTATGTAGGTGGTCAAGAATTAGTAGATAAAATTAAAGAAGGATGGTTAGATTTTGATGTTATAATTTCTACTCCAGATATGATGAAGATAGTCACACCTTTAGGTAAAATACTTGGACCAAAAGGATTGATGCCAACTCCAAAAACAGGCACTGTCACTTCTGATGTAGAGAAAATAATAAATGAATTAAAAAAAGGTAGAATAGATTTTAAAATGGATAAAGATGGAAATATTCATTTACCTGTTGGGAAAATTTCTTTTGGAAATACTGAATTAGAGGAAAATATTACAGCAGGTATAGAAGCAATTTCAAATGCGAAATCTTCAATAAGTAAATCTATCCCTATAAAATCTATTAATCTTTCTCTTACAATGTCTCCATCTGTTCCGTTAGATGTAGGGAAAATAATCCAGCAGTTTAAAATTTAAAAAGAGGGTACAAAATGAAAAAGATGACAAAAAACAAAAAAATAGAAATTGTAAAATTTTTGACAGAAGAATTAAATTTAAGTAAAATATTTATTTTGTCAAATTTTATTAAACTATCGGTAAAAGAAATGGAGAATTTGAGAGATAGGATAAAAACAAAAAATGCTAAACTTATGGTTGTAAAGAATAATTTAATTGAAAAAGTTTTTAAAAATTTGAATAAGGAACAATTATCAGAATATCTAAATGGAAGTAGTTTTATTGTTTGGACAAGAGAAAAAAACGAAATAGAAATTATTAAAGATTTAATTGATTTTAGAAAAAAAACAGGAAAAATAGAACTGAAAGTTGGATATGTTGAGGGGAATGTAATAGATACAGAAAAATTTGAGATAATTGGGAAAATACCTAGCACGAAAGAATTAGAAGCAAAAATTGTGATGCTTATTAAAATGCCTCTTGCAAGAATTTCAAATTCTTTGAAATATCCTTTAATTAAAATAATAAATATTGTAAATCAATTAACCACAGAAAAAGGAGAGAAAAATGAAAAAAGCGGAGAAAAAAACGTTGGATGAAATTGTAGAGGTAATTGAAAATTTATCTGGAATAGAACTTGCAGAGTTAGCAAAAAAGTTGGAAGAAAAATTTGGTGTTGTAGGAATGCCTGGTCCTGTTGGGTTTGCCCCTTCTGTTCAAACTCAACCTCAGGAAGAAAAGAAAGAAGAGAAGAAAACATTTGATGTGATTTTAAAGACCTTTGGCAGTAATAAAATACAAGCAATAAAAGAAGTGAGGGCTATTACTAATCTTGGTTTGAAAGAAGCGAAAGACCTTGTGGAATCTCTTCCAAAACCATTAAAAGAAAAAATTAGTAAAGAAGAAGCAGAGGAAATTAAAAAGAAATTAGAAAGTATTGGTGCAGAAGTAGAAATTAAATAGGAGATTTGATATGATGAAAATGATAGAAATACCGGATTTATTAGGGATTCAGAAGTTGCCTTATCAAGAATTTCTTCAGAGTAAAGTTCCTGTAGATAAGAGGGAAAATAAAGGATTAGAAGCATTGTTTAGAAAAGTTTTCCCTATTATAAGTGATGATGAACTGTTAATTTTAGAGTATATTCATTATGTTTTAGAAGACCCTATTGAAGATCCATACGAATGTTTAGAAAAAGGCACTACATATGAATCTAAATTAAAAGTAAGATTCAGATTAACTGTTAAAGAAAAAATTCAAAATTCAGAAGAAATGAAAATTAGAAGTGTAAAAGAACAAGAAACATATATAGGTACAATTCCTTTAATGACAGAAAGAGGTACATTTATTATAAATGGAGTAGAAAAAGTAATAGTAAGTCAACTTTTAAGATGTCCTGGAGTTTATTTTAAAGAAGAAGAAATTACACCACAAAAAATTTTATACTCTGCAAAGATTTTTCCTTCTCGGGGTTTATGGATAGAATTTCAAATAGATAATCATGATTGCCTTGTAATTTATTTAGGGAAAAAGAAAGTGTTAGGTACAGTGGTGTTGAAGGCGTTGGGTTATTCAGAATCAGAAATTTTGTCTCTTTTTTATCCGGATATTTCTCAAATTCCTTCAAATTCAATAATTGTGAATACTTTACATCTAGACGATACTAAAAACAAAGAAGATGCTTTAAAAAGGATTTATCTTGAATTAAGACCAGGATATCCCTTAATTTTGAAAGAAGCAGCAAAATTTTTCTCTTCTTTGTTCTTTTCTGAAGAAACATACGACCTTTCAGAACCTGGTAGGTCCCAGATAAATAAAAAATTAAATTTAAACAAGACAGAAAGGTATTTAACTCCCGAAGATATTATAGAAACAATCAGGTATCTGTTAAGGTTGATAGAAAAAGGAGAAGGAATAACAGATGATATTGACCATCTTGCTAATAAGAGGGTAAGAACTTCTTCGGAAGTAATTTATGAACATACTTATAACTCTCTTTTAAGATTAACAAGATTTGTAAAAGAAAGAATGTCTCTTATTGATAAAAGTTCAAACATTGTTTGTCAAGATTTAATTAACAATAAAGTTTTTAATACTGTATTAAATGATTTCTTTAATAGAAATCAACTTTCTCAATTTCTAGATCAAACAAATCCATTAGCTGAACTTTCTCATAAAAGAAGAATTACTGCTATTGGAGAAGGTGGAGTAAAAGAAAGAAAAAGGGCAGGATTTGAAATTAGAGATGTTCATTATACTCATTTTGGGAAAATTTGTCCTATTGAAACACCAGAAGGAGCAAATATTGGGCTTATAAATTCTTTAACTGTATATTCTACAATAGATTCTTTAGGTTTTTTAAGAACGCCATATTATAAAGTAAAAAATGGAGAAATAACAGATGAGATAGTTTATCTTTCTGCAGATGAAGAAGAAAATTTTAAAATTGCTCCTCCTGATGTACCTTATGATAAAACTACAAAAAGGATAATTCCTGATATTGTTAGAGTTAGGACAAAAGGAGGAAATTTTTGTGATATTCCTAAGGAAGAAGTAGATTATATAGGAATTTCTCCTGTTCAAATATTAAGCCCAAGCGCTTCTTTAATTCCATTTCTTCAACATGATGATTCTAATAGAGCATTAATGGGTTCTAATATGCAAAGACAATCTGTCCCTTTAATTAGATGTGAACCTCCTTTAGTAAAAACAGGAATGGAAAAATATATTGTTAGAGATGCTCAAGTTGTTATTAAAGCAAGAAATGATGGGGTTGTTTCCTATGTAGATAGTGAAAAAATTATTATTAGAAGAGATGTATCTGGAATTTTCCCCTGGGAAAAAGAAGATATATACCAACTTAAAACATTTAAGAGGACAAACCAGGATACTTGTTTCCATCAGAAACCTATTGTTAATGTTGGAGAAAAAGTTAAAAAAGGGCAGAACCTTTCTACAGGTCCATCTGTATCAAAAAATGGAGATCTTGCTCTGGGAAAGAATTTACTTGTTGCTTTTATGTCATGGCACGGATATAACTATGAAGATGCGATTTTAATTAGTGAAAGGTTGATTAAAGAGGATACATTTACTTCAATTCATATAAAAGAATTTGAAATTGAAGCGAGAGAAACAGACCTTGGGAGAGAAGAAATTACTTATGATATTCCTAATGTTTCAGAAGAGAAATTGAAGAATTTAAATGAAGATGGGATAGTAAGGATTGGAGCTGAAGTAGGGCCTGATGATATTCTTGTTGGAAAGGTTACTCCAAGAGGGGAGGGTGAACTTACTCCGGAGGAAAAATTACTCAGAGTAATTTTTGGAGATAAAGCAAAAGATGTTCAAAATACTTCTTTGGTAGTGCCACCTGGAATTAGAGGAGTAGTTGTTAATGTTAGAAAATATGTAAGAGAAGAAAATGTTCCTCCTGAAGAAATTTCTAAAAAAATCAAGCAGGTGAAAAAAACATATAGTGAAAAAATTAAAATAGTGAAGGACATTATAACAGAGCAAATTAAACAATTCCTAAAAGAAAATAAAATTTCTCTCAGAGTAGGAAATAGTATAGAAGAATGGGAAAAGATTTTACCAAGAGTTCCAGAGAAATTAAAGGAAAGAATTGAAAAAATTATTGGAATAGCCAAAAATGAAATTGAAAAATTGACAACTGAGAAGAAAGAAGAAGAGATAAAAATAAAGAAAGGTCCCCAATTAGAACCAGGTGTAATCTGTAAAGTGATTGTAGATATAGCAATGAAAAAGAAAATATCAGTTGGAGATAAAATGAGTGGTCGGCATGGGAATAAAGGAGTTGTTTCTAGGATTTTGCCGGAAGAAGATATGCCATTTCTTTCAGATGGTACACCAGTAGATATAATTTTAAATCCTTTAGGGGTCCCTTCAAGGATGAATATTGGACAAGTTTTAGAAACTCATTTAGGGTGGGCTTTGAAAGTACTTGGTTATGAGACAGAAACAGAAGTATTTAAAAGTATAAAAGAGTTTGAAATAAAAAATTTACTCAAAAGCGCAGGACTTCCTGAAAATGGTAAAACTATTTTATATGATGGGCAGACAGGTGAACCATTTTTACAGCCAATTACAGTGGGGTACATTTATATGATGAAACTTATCCATCTTGCTGACGAAAAAATTCATGCTAGATGTACTGGTTCTTATTCATTAATAACACAACAACCATTGGGTGGTAGAGCGCAGTTCGGTGGTCAGAGATTTGGAGAGATGGAAGTTTGGGCAATTGAAGGATATGGTGCTGCTCATACTTTAAGAGAAATCCTTACTGTAAAAAGTGATGACACTGAAGGAAGAAAACTTATGTATGAAAGTATAGCAAAAGGGATAGATTATAAAGGAGAAAATGTACCTGAATCTTTTAATGTATTAAAAAAAGAACTACAGGGACTTGGTTTTGATATTAATTTTGAAAAAAAGAAGACATCTGAAGGCGAAAGAGAAATAGTTAGTATCAGAGTGGCTCCACCTATGGTAATTCGTTCATGGTCACATGGAGAAGTTAAAAAAGCAGAAACATTGAACTACAGAACATTTAAGCCAGAAAGAGAAGGGCTTTTTTGTGAAAGAATTTTTGGCCCTGTAAGGGATTATGAATGTGCTTGTGGTAAATATAAAAAGAAGAGATACAAAGGAATTATTTGTGATAGATGTGGAGTTGAGGTAACAGTTTCAAAAGTAAGAAGAGAAAGAATGGGGCATATTTCTTTAGCATGTCCGGTCTCTTATATATGGCTTTTTAAAAGCACTTCAAATTGGATGGGAACTTTACTTGATATGTCCCAGAATGAGTTAGAGATGGTTCTTTATTACGAAAGATATATTGTAATAGAACCAGGTAATACTACATTGAACCAAAAACAACTTCTTACTGAAGAAGAGTACTATGAAGCATTAGGTAAATGGGGAAATCAATTTGAAGCAGGGATTGGAGCAGAAGGTATTCAAAAATTACTTAAGAAAATAAACCTTGAGGAAGAAGAAAATAAATTGAAGGCACAATTAAAAAGGAAAAAAGGGAAAGAATATGGTAGCAGAAAAGTTTTAATCAAAAAATTAAGAATGGTTCAAGGGTTTTTGAAAACTCAAGTAAAACCAGAATATTTAGTAACAGATTTAATCCCTGTAATCCCACCTGATTTAAGACCACTTTTACCATTAGATGGGAGTAGATTTGTTGCTTCAGATTTGAATGATTTATATCAAAGGGTTATTAACAGAAATAATCGTCTTGCTAAACTACTTAAACTGCAAGCACCGGATATTATTATAAGGAATGAAAAAAGGATGCTTCAAGAAGCAGTAGATGCATTATTAGATAACGGGAGAAGAGGAGTTCCTGTACTTGGGAAAGGGAGAAGACCTTTGAAATCTTTAAGTGATGCTCTTAGAGGTAAACAAGGTAGATTCAGACAGAACTTACTTGGAAAAAGAGTTGACTATTCAGGAAGAGCAGTTATTGTTGTAGGTCCTGAACTTAAACTTAATGAATGTGGAGTCCCAAAGGAAATGGCTCTTGAATTATTTAGTCCATTTGTCCTAAGAGAATTAAGAAAAAAAGAGTACTCTCATATATTGGGAAGTGCGAAAAAAGCATTAGCAGAAAATAAACCTGAAGTATGGGAGATTCTTGAAGAGGTGAGCAAAAAACACCCTGTTTTACTAAATAGACAACCCACTTTACATAGATTAAGTATTCAAGCATTTGAACCTAGGTTAATAGAAGGGAATGTTTTAAAAATTCATCCACTTGTTTGTCCAGCATATAATGCAGATTTTGATGGAGATACAATGAGTATACACCTTCCTTTAAGTATTGAAGCCCAATTAGAAGCAGAATTGTTAATGAAAGCAACAACTCATATATTTTCTCCTGCAAATGGAAATGTAATTGTAACTCCAACAAGAGATATTGTTATTGGTTGTTATTATCTTACTTATATGAGTGATGAAGAAGAATATCCAAAAATAATCTCTAACTTTGATGAAGCAAAACTTCTTAATTATTATGGATATTTAGAATTACATAGACCAATTAATGTAAAAAATAAAGATGGTGAAAGAATAATTACCACAGTTGGTAGAATAATATTTAATGAACTTTTACCTGAAGGGATTTCTTTTAAAAATGAATTATATGATAATAAAAGATTAGAAGAATTAATACGAGAAGTATTTATCAAATTTGGATATGAAAAAACAGTAGATTTTCTTGATGGAGTTAAAGAACTAGGGTTTTACTATGCTACTATTGGAGGAATTACAATAGGATTAGAAGATTTAAAATCTCCTGAAATAAGGGAAGAGTTGGTAAATGAGGCAAAAAAAGCAGTTGAAAAAGTAGAGATTAATTATAAAAAGGGACTTATATCAGAAGGTGAAAGATACAACAGAATTATAGATATTTGGACATCAACTACAAATGAAATAAGTGATGTTGTAATAGAGACCTTACTTAAAGATACTTCTGTTAGACCATTTAGAATTAATCCAATAAGTGCAATGGTAAATTCAGGAGCAAGAGGGAATCGGTCTCAGATTAATCAATTAATAGGAATGAGAGGACTTATGATTAGACCTACAAAAAGAGTTACAGGTGGTATTGGAGAAATTATTGAGACACCTGTTATTTCTAATTTTACAGAAGGATTATCGCTGCTTGAATATTTTATTTCAGTTCATGGAGGAAGGAAAGGATTAGTTGATACTGCCTTAAAAACATCAGATGCAGGATATTTAAGTAGAAAACTTGTAGATGTTGCTCATTCGGTTATTGTAACTGAAGAAGATTGTGGGTCCCTTGAAGGAATTTTAATGGGTCCACTTGTTGAAGGGGATGAAGAAATAATTTCTCTTAAAGAAAGGATACTTGGAAGAGTTGTACTTGATAATGTTGTTGATATAGTTACAGATGAAATTATAGTTAAAGCAGGAGAGATGATTGATGAAGAAAAGGCAGAGAAAATTATTTCAACAGGTATTACTAAAATAAAAATAAGGTCTGTTCTTACTTGTAAATCTGAAAAAGGAGTATGTGCTAAGTGTTATGGTATGGACCTTTCAAAACAAAAAATGGTAAATTTAGGAGAAGCAGTTGGAATTATTGCTGCTCAATCCATAGGAGAACCTGGAACCCAATTAACTTTAAGGACATTCCATACAGGTGGTACTGCTTTAAGGAGTGCAGGGATTTCCAGAATAGTAGCGAAAAATTCTGGATATGTTAAATATTTGGATTTAAAAACAGTTAAAGATAAAAATGGGAAGAATGTTGTAATCAAAAGAGAAGGGAATATAGGTATTTATGATGAGAAAAATAGAGAATTAGAAAAATACACTTTAAGAGTAGGAGCAATTGTTGAGATTGAAGATGGAGGAAAAATAAAGAAAGGACATGTTATAGCAAACTGGGATTCTTATTCCATCCCAGTAATAGCAGATGTTTCAGGGATAGTAAAATATAAGGATATTGTAGTTGGGAAAACTGCTCATGAAGAAATAGATACAACCACAGGGTTAAAAAGAAAAATTATTATAGAACATAAAGAGGATTTAGACCCACAAATTCTTATTTTAGATAAAAATGGGGATATTTTAGGTAATTACCATATTTCTTCAGGTGCACATCTTATGGTGAATGAAAAAGAAAAAGTTGTTCCAGGGGATATTCTTGCTAAAACGCCAAGGACAGTTGGTAGAGTTCAGGATATCACAGGAGGACTTCCAAGAGTTTCAGAACTTTTTGAAGCAAGAACTCCAAAAAATCCAGCCATTCTAACTGAAATAGATGGTGAAGTTCAAATTCTTTCTTCTGAAAAAATTGGAAGGAAAGTTATAGTTAAGAATGAAGTGACAGAAAAAGAATATTTTATTCCTTATGGTAAACATCTATTGGTTTCCAATGGAGATTATGTTGTTGCAGGTTCAAAACTTACTGACGGACCTGTTGTTTTAAATGACATACTTAGAATTCAAGGTGAGAAAAAAGTGCAAGAATATTTGTTAAATGAAGTTCAAAAAGTATATAGAGTAGAAGGGGTATCAATAAATGATAAACATATAGAAGTAATTATAAGGCAGATGCTTTCAAAAGTAAAGATAGAAGACCCTGGAGATACTTATTTTTTAGAAGGAGAAGAAATAGATAGGATAAAAATTCAAAAGATAAATGAAAGTCTTCCAAAAGGGAAAAAGCCTGCTACGTATAAACCATTGATTCTTGGAATTACAAGAGTTGCTTTAAGCAGTGAAAGTTTTATTTCAGCAGCATCTTTTCAGGAAACTACAAAAGTTTTAACTAATGCTGCTATATTAGGGGCAGAGGATGAATTAATAGGACTAAAAGAAAATGTGATATTAGGAAGATTACTTCCTGTAGGTACTGGATTTATAACCAGAAGAATGAAAGAAAAGAAAGGTGTAGAATCTTTAGAATATACAGAAACAAAATAAATTTTCAGTGAAGCCCGGTATGTTAAGACAGTACATAGGGGTTAGTACATAGTACATAGTTTGCTGTAAACTGTACACTGTTCACTGATTACTTAAAGCAGGAATCAGGGGTCAGTAGTCAGGAATCAGGGGATAAAAAGTAGCCAAGGGTAAGTAGTATCCCTGACTCCTCACTACTGGCTACTGACTACTTGAATACGAACGGTGTTTAGTGAGTATTTACTTACACATTAAATACGATGGGGTTAAGGCCAAAAGGAAGGAGGAAAAGTGCCAACAATTAATCAGTTAATCAGAAGGCCACGGCAATTTAAAGTAAAGAAAAAAAAATCTACAGCATTGGAAAAGAATCCTCAAAAACGAGGGGTATGTCTTTATGTAAAAACAATGACTCCTAAAAAGCCAAACTCTGCCTTAAGAAAGATTGCAAAAGTAAGACTTTCAAATGGGAAAGAAGTTATTGCATATATTCCAGGTATAGGGCATAATCTTCAAGAACATTCAATAGTAATGGTAAGAGGAGGAAGGGTTAAAGATTTGCCAGGAGTTAAATATCATATTATAAGAGGAACATTGGACGCTACAGGTGTTGAAGGGAGAAGAAAATCTCGTTCAAGATATGGAACAAAGATGCCAAAAGAAGGACAAGTACAAGAAACAAAACCCCAAGAAACAAAACAACCACAACAGAAATAATTGGAGTAAAAAATGCCAAGGAGAAAAAAGATAATAAAAAGGAAGAAAATAGGAGATCCAAAATATAATGATTATGAAGTTAACAAATTTGTACATTGTCTTATGTACGAAGGGAAGAAAAGTTTAGCATATAAAATATTTTATAAATCCATGGATATTCTTAAATCAAAAGGGAATGAAGACCCATTAGCAATTTTCAAAAAAGCATTGAATAATGTAAAACCTAAATTAGAGGTAAGACCAAGAAGAGTTGGTGGAGCAACTTATCAAATACCTATAGAAGTTCCTACACATCGTAGTCTTTCTCTGGCTATAAAATGGATTATTTCTTCTGCAAGAGCACGGAAAGGAAAAGAGATGGCAGAAAGATTAGTGGAAGAATTTTTGGAGGCTGCAAAAGGAGAAGGACCAAGTGTGAAGAAGAAAGAAGAAACACATAAAATGGCTGAATCAAACCGTGCTTTTGCTCATTATCGTTGGTAAATTTTGGAAATGGTAACAACTGTATTAAAAAAGAAAGAGGCTGTTTTTTTGATGGATGAAATAGCAAAAATTAGAAATATAGGTATAATAGCACATATAGATGCTGGTAAAACAACTACAACAGAAAGATTTTTATTTTATACAGGGAAAACTTATAAAATAGGAGAAGTAGATGAAGGTACAGCAACAATGGATTGGATGGACCAGGAAAAAGAAAGAGGGATTACCATTACTTCTGCAGCAACTACATGTTTTTGGAAAGGATATAAAAGAAATATAATAGATACACCTGGACATATAGATATTGCTGTTGAAGTTGAAAGGTCTCTTAGAGTTCTTGATGGAGCAATTGGTATTTTTTGTGGAGTAAGTGGAGTTCAACCTCAATCAGAAAGTGTATGGAGACAAAGTGAGAAATATGGAGTACCTCGTATAATTTATATAAATAAAATGGATAGAATAGGTGCAGATTTTTTTAAAGTTATAAAAAGCATTGAGAAAAAATTAGGAACCTCAGTAATTGTTATGCAAATTCCAATAGGAGAAGGAAGTAGTTTTGAAGGTATAATTGATATATTAGAAGAAAAAGCAATTTATTATCCTGGAAAATTTGAAACAGAATCAGAAATTAAAGAGATACCAGATGCATTTGTAGAGATAGTTAAAAAATATAAAGAAGAAATGATTGAAAAAGTTGCAGAAGTGGATGAAAAAATAATGGAAAAATATATAAAAGGAGAAGAAATTAAAAAAGAGGAATTAAAAAAAGGAATAAGAAAAACTACTCTTGCAAGAAAATTTTTCCCTATCTTTTGTGGTTCTTCATTAAAAGATAAAGGGACAATGTTTCTTCTGGATGCTATAGTTGATTATTTACCTTCTCCTATTGACAGAGGAGAGATAATTGGGCAAAATCCTATTTCTATGGAAATAGAAAAGATATTACCTTTAGAAAAACATCCTTTATCACTTTTAATTTTTAAAGTATATAATGATATTCATTTAGGACGAATATCATATGCAAGAATTTATTCAGGAGTTTTAAAACAAGGAGAAAGAATATACAATTGGACAAGAAAAAGGAAAGAAAAAGTGCTTAGGATTTTAGAAATTCATGCAAATAAATATACTGAGATCAAACAAGCAAAAGCAGGAGATATAGTAGGGCTTATTGGATTAAAAGAAAGTTTTACAGGAGATACATTAGGAATAGAGAATAAACCAATAGTTTTTGAACCAATTATTTTTCCTGAACCTGTCGTTTCTGTAGCAGTTGAGCCTAAAATAAAATCAGAACAAAGTAAAGTTTATGAAAAATTTCTTACTTTGACAGAAGAGGACCCTACTGTTAAGGTAAAAACAGATTCAGAGACAGGTCAAATTATAGTTTCAGGTATGGGAGAACTTCATATAGAAGTGCTGGTGGAAAGGTTAAGAAGAGAACATAATTTGCAAGTGAAATTAGGTAAACCAGAAGTTGCTTATAGAGAAACAATTTCTACTTTTGCTAAAGGAGAAGGTAAATTTATTAAACAAACAGGAGGGAAAGGACATTATGGACATGTAATTGTTAAAATAGAACCTTTACCAAAAGGTGAAAAATTTAAGTTTGTTAATATGCTTGAAGGAGAAAAAATACCTATAGAATTTGTTCCTGCCATTGAAGAAGGGATTAAAGAAGCAATTGAAGTAGGGGTTTTTGGATATCCAATAATAGATGTAAAAGTGAGTTTAATAGATGGTTCTTCTCATTCTGTTGATTCTAATGAAGTAGCATATAGAATAGCAGCTACAATGGCTTTTAAAGATGCTTATAAAAAAGCAAAACCAGTTCTTCTGGAGCCCATTATGAAAATTGAAGTTACAACTCCAGAGGAATTTTTAGGAGAAGTACTTGGAGATTTAAATGCAAGAAAGATGAAAATAGAAAATGTTGAATCTTATGGGAACACAAAAATAATTAAAGGATTAATTCCTTTAAGAAATGTTTTTGGATATACAACATCACTAAGGTCATTGACACAAGGCAGAGGAAGTAATATAATAGAACCTTTATATTACGAACAAGTTCCAGAGGAAGAACTATCTAAAATTATTCAAACATACTAAAAATGGCAAATAGTAAATTGTACGATAATCAATTTGCGATAAGCAATTAGCAATAACATGGGAGGTAAAAAATGGCTAAGGAGAAATTTGTAAGGAGTAAGCCACATGTAAATATAGGTACAATAGGACATGTTGATCATGGTAAGACAACATTGAGTAGTGCAATAACATTATGTTTATCCA
>Ga0123519_10011787_pt1 | contig 12836 bp, 14 predicted proteins | sample YelNatPaOPRAMG02_FD_87396 | JGI IMG/M metagenome (GOLD analysis project Ga0123519, IMG submission 87396) | Hot spring microbial communities from Yellowstone National Park - Yellowstone National Park OP-RAMG-02 (version 2) | ecosystem: Environmental > Aquatic > Thermal springs > Hot (42-90C) ...
GAAAATAAGATCGGATTAAAGTTTTAAAGAAATTAAAAATTTCAAAATTGTTTTATAATTAAAATTAGGGATGAAACAGGCGAGATTGTATGAAAAATTAGGGGATGATTTGGTCCGCTGCACGGCTTGTTCGTGGTATTGTCGGATTGCTCCAAATCAAGTTGGCATTTGTGCCACCCGTTTAAATCAAAAGGGAAAACTTTATTCTTTAGTTTATGGCTTGGCGATTGGCTTGCATCTTGACCCAGTGGAGAAAAAACCTCTTTATCATTTTTATCCAGGCGAAAAACTTTTATCTTTTGGCACTTCTGGTTGTAATTTTGGCTGTTTATTTTGTCAAAATTGGGAAATGTCAAATCAAATCAAAAATCAAAAATCAAAAATCAAAAATTTAAAAAAAGAGTTGACTAATTTTATTAAGGCAATGTCCCAAAAAATAACTCCAAAAAAGATAGTTGAGATGGCAGTAAATTTTGGGGCAAAAGGCATTGCCTATACCTACAATGAACCGGCGATTTTTATCGAGTTTGCCCATGATTGTATGGTTTTGGCCAAAAAAAAGGGCTTAAAAAATGTTTTTGTTTCCAATGGTTTTGAGTCCAAAGAAAGCTTTGACTATATCAAAGATTATTTAGATGCGATTAATATCGACTTAAAAAGTTTTCGGCCGGAATTTTATCAAAAAGTTTGTCTTTCAAAAATTGAGCCAGTAAAAGAAAATATTAAACGATATTTTGAAGCTGGGATTGAAACCGAAGTGACCACTTTAGTTATCCCAGGCTACAACGATACTCAAAAAGAGTTGGAACAAATCGCCCAATATTTAGTCTCAATCTCACCTGATATTCCCTGGCATATTTCTGCTTTTTATCCGGCTTATAAAATGTTAGATGTCCCACCAACACCGGTTGAGAAATTGATTTTAGCCTATGAGATTGGGAAAAAGGCTGGGTTGAGGTATGTTTATGTGGGTAATGTTTATGATCCTTTACGTTCGTCAACTTTTTGTCCCAAATGTGGGGCGATGTTAGTAAAAAGAGAAGGTTATTCGGTTTCAATCGTTAATCTAAAAAATGGTACCTGTGATAAGTGTGGGGAAAAAATTTATGGAAGGTTTGATTAAAAATTTTTTTGAGGTTTTAAAATGATCACTTTTCGTCAACCGGCGGTTTCTGGTCTTTTTTATCCTAAAGAAAAAAGACAGTTGGAGGAGCAAATTCTTTCTTTTTTAAAAAAAGCAAAAAAGGAAGATTTAGGAAAGCCAAAGATTTTAATTGTTCCGCATGCGGGAGTTGTTTACTCGGGTCAAACAGCGGCTTTTGGTTTTAAACAAGTTGAGAAAGAAAATTTTAAAAGAGTTGTTCTTTTGGGAGCATCTCATACCTCATGGTTTTCTTATGCGGCGGTTGATGATTCGGATTTTTGGCTGACTCCTTTGGGACAGGTGGCTTTGGATAAAGACTTTATTGATTTTTTAACTGACGGAAAATATGTAGTAAAAGATAAACGGCCGTTTATCAACGAGCATTGCTTGGAGATGGAGTTAATTTTTTTGCAAAAGGTTTTGCCGGATTTTAAGATTGTCCCTATTTTGTTAAGTGAAGCTGACGATTTTTTAATAGAAAAATTGGCGGAAAAAATAGCTTCAAAAATTGATGATAAAACTTTAGTCGTTGTTTCTTCAGATCTTTCTCATTATCCGCCCGATGAAGTGGCCAAAAAAGCTGATCAAAAAACAATTGAGGCAATTTTGTTGGGAGAAAGAAAGGTTTTTGAAAAAAAGATTTTTGAAATTGAAAACAGTGGTCTTTTGGGATTGGAAACTGCCGCTTGTGGTCAAAAAGCAATAAGTTTGGCTTTGGCTTTAGCAAAGCGTTTGGGTGTTTATTTTAAGTTAATTCATTATTCTACCTCCGCTGATGTTTCATTGGATTTTTCTCGGGTGGTTGGCTATGCGGCAATTGGCGGGTATTTAAAACAAAATAAAAATGATGAAAAGTTTTTTTTGGATGATGAGGCGCAAAAAGAAGCCTTAAAAATTGTCAAAGATACTTTAAAAAGTTTTTTAACCGAAAGAACTATTCCAAAAATTAAAGTCAAAAGCAAAGGTTTGCTTAAAAATCTTGGTTGTTTTGTAACTCTTAAAAAAAATGGAAAACTTCGCGGGTGTATTGGCGAGTTTCCTTCAGATAAACCCCTTTGGCAGGTGATCCAAAAAATGGCTTTGGCTTCAGCTTTTGAGGACCCGCGTTTTTTTCCTTTAAAAAAAGAAGAATTGCCGTTTTTGGAGATTGAGATTTCGGTGGTTTTTCCTTTAGAAAAAATTGATGATTGGCGAAAGATAAAATTGGGCGAAGATGGGGTTTTGATTGAAAAAGAAGGAAGACGGGGAGTTTTTTTGCCACAAGTGGCTAAAGAAACGGGCTGGAGCTTGGAGGAGTTTTTGGGAAATCTTTGTTTAGAAAAAGCCGGTTTGCCAAAAGATTGTTATGAAGATCCAAAGACAAATATTTATGTTTTTAAAGTTCAAAGTTTTTTGGGAAAAGTTGAAGAAAGGGAATAAACAGTTATTTCCATACGCTTTCTCCGGTTGCCCTATCAACTAAGCGAAGATCTAAAAAAGTACCGGTGTCTCTTAGAGCAATCTTTATACTTTCTTTTTTTGCCCAACCAAAAACTTGACCGACTTTAATTGCTGGCAGGCTATTTCTTCCTTCACTGTTAAGTCTTTGATAAAGTGCCTCAAGATTTTTATCAAGACAAACACCCTCAAAATACAAAGTATATCCACGAACAACATCATCTTCGCGACCGACTTTGAAGGTAATTTTATCATCATTCGCATTTAAAACCATTGCTGCATTCCCTCCACCAATATCGTAGCCAGTTTGAGGAAAGTAAAGCGGTTCACCGGGGGTGGTTTCGACTTCTAAAATTTCAACTTCAGGCGGATATGGACCACGAACTTCTCCTTCGGCTTTATAAGCGGCTAAAAATCGGGGAACTCGTTTTGGAGAAAAAACCGAGGAAAAACGTGGGACTTTTGGGTCGGGATCAGCAATTTCACCCTCGATTAAAGAAAGAGTGGCAGAGACAGGAATAAGAGGTGGTAAGGTAAGGTCGCGGCGAAAGGCTAAAGGCTGAGGGTTTTTGACAAGAACTGATGTTGTATCATATATTTCATTTGAGAAGGAAGGACAAGTAAAGTTGGGTTTTGGGGTGGCGGTTGGGAAAACTTTTGTTGGTTGGGGGGAAGGTGAAGGAAAAAAGTAAAAAGTTGGTGAAGGAGAGGGGAAAGAAGTTAGAAAAGGAGTGGGTGATTTTTTTGGGAAAAGATGAGGGGAGGTAAATTGGATTGTTGGATTGGTAAAGGTTGGGGTGATGAGAGTTTTTTTTTGGGAGGGATGAGAGGAAGAAAAAAATTTTTTGATTTTATTTTTTACCAAAGAGGGATTGGTAATTGCTTTGGTTAAAAATAAAGCCGTGATAATTGCAAAAAATATTTTTATATTTTCAACGGTTGGGCTGTCCATTTATATAAAGATAAAAAAGATTTTTGTTTTTGTCAATTTTTTATAAAAAAATCAAAGAATGTTTCTTTTAAGATGTAAAGATATACAAAACCGTTGGTGAAAAGCCATTATTCGAATGGCTTTATTAAAAAAAAGATTTTTTCATTTTAGATTTGTTTTTCTTTTTATTTTTTTAATAAATTTTTTAATAAAGTAAATTCCAAAAAATAAAATAATAATAATTGGTAAGTATACAACAACCCAAATGAAGAAAGTGATAATTTTTCTTAAGGTTGAAATCAACGATCGCACTGCTTTTTTGAAAACAAGCTTTGGACTCCAGTTATCAGTTGGCGCATAGGGAAGGGTAAGTTCGTCGGTTGAAAGATAGATGGTTATTTTGGCCAAGGCAGCACTTTTCTCAAGATATTGTTTTTGGCCAACGAGGGCATCAATTTGCCCCTGAAGATTAATAAGCTCCCGTTGTACTTCAAGAATATCTTGGATACGGCTTGCTTTTTCCATAATTTCTTCAAACTTAGTTTTGGTTTTGTATAAAGTGTTAAGGCGAGCTTCGATATCAGTATATTCCTCGGTGACATCACTGCCTGAAAGATTTTCTGAAACCACTTTTACTGCCAGTTTTTTAAAATCGTTCAAAGCTTGGTCAAGTTTTTTTGCCGGAACGCGGATAGTGATGGTAGCAGAGGCGGCTTCTTGGGGATTGTCAAAATAACTTTGGACCATAAAACCACCTAATTTTTGAGTCTTTTCAATAATTTCCTTTTGTATTTTTCCCACATCTTTAACTACCAAAGAAAGATATGACTCTTTGACAACCAATCGTTTTGAGGATTAGTTAATAAAGGGGATCCAGATTCAGAGGGAAGAAAATTACTAGTTTGAGAAGTGTTTCCGATAGGCAATTTATCTTGTCTTGGGTAATAAGTTGATTCCTTGAAATAAGGAGTAGGTAAAGGTATAACAGTTTTATTTTTGAATATAAGATATAAAACAACAACAATTAAAAATGTCGCTAACTTATTTTTTTTAACCCAGTCAAGCATCGAACTGATCATAAAAATTTATTCATTAAAATCCGGAATGTTTGGGATATTGCTAGGCGGGTTAGAAGAAGGTGGAGGTGGTGGTTGATTGGGATTGGCTTTTTGCTCTAAATCAGAAAGGACTGAAGATAAAGGATCAACAGGCTGAGAAGAAGTGGTGGTTGGTGCCGGGTTAATAACGGGTGGAGTTTGAGTTGGTGAAGTTGCTGCTTTTGGTTGAGTAGGCTGAGGAGGGGGCGGAGGATAAGCTTCCGGTTGATTAATTGGTGGTGTTTCGGTTGGTGGTTGAGGGGGGGTAGGTTGAGAAGCTGTCTCTTCTTTTTTAAAGCCTAAAACTTGATCAAACTCTTCTTTTGTAAAACCTTTTAAAACAACAATTTGACCATCATCTTTTTCAATTTTTGTTACTGGCGTGCCGGCAAAGTTATTAGAAACGGCCAACATTTCTGTCAACCACTCTCGATTTTGCTCTAAATTTTTTTCTTCATAAGGAAGATTGTGAGATTGTAAGTATTCTTTCTCCGCTTTGGAAAACTGACAATCAGAAACCGTATAGACAGTAATTTTCATAGGATAAATTCACTATAACAAAGAAAAAAAAAGTTGTCAATAGATATTTTTTTATAAAATAAGGGAAGCAATAATAATAAGCAAAGGAAGAGCAACAATTAAAAAGTTGACACCACCAGATTGAGGAGGTGGTTGTGATGGAGTATTGGTTGGGGTGGTAGTTGGGACAGTTGAGGCAAGAACGATTTCAGTTGGCGTTGGTGTTTGGGTTGGGGTGGAAGTTGGTGGTGTTTGGGTTGGAGTTTCAGTTGGTTGAGGAGTTTCGGTTGGAGGTGGTGTTGGTGTTTCGGTGGGGGTTGGGGTTTCGGATGGAGGAGGAGTTGGAGTTTCAGTTGGAGGTGGGGTTGGTGTTTGAGTTGGCGTTGGTGTTTGGGTTGGGGTGGGAGTTGGTGAGGAGGTTGGAGATGGGGTTGGCGTTGGTGTTTCCTCAGGGGGTGGTGTTAAAGGAATTTCTGGCAAAGGAATTATTACCTCATCTGATCCACCATTAGTTACCGAAGAGAATGTGCCAGAAGCACTGCCAGTACCAGTACAATTATACGTAAAAGGAGCACAATAACAATCTAGGCCGCTAACAGCACACTGCGAAAGACCTGGTCCAATTCCACAACTTCTTTCTCGGTGTCCAGAAGAACAAGGATTTCCATTACAACTACAAGGGCCACTACCACTTATAGTGCAGTTAATATACTCACCGTCACGAAGGGGGCGGGTAGTTTTAAAAACAACATTATAAAGTCCACCAACACAAGGACAAGAATCTGGTTGGGTAGGAAAAATGATTGGGGTAGCGCCACAATTTGATGAACAAGCGCCGCCTCTTTGAGGATAAGCATACTCCCATTTTCTATTGGAACAAATGTAAACTTCAAAAATCGGATCGGTTCCTTCACAGTGGTGAAAATTTTCACAGTATTCACCGTTTAAAGAACAACTTCCTCCAGGCTGACAGCCACAAACATTAGCTTTTGTTTTATATTTAATTTGTGTTTTTTGTAAAAAAATAAAAGAACCAATAATTAATGCAAAAATCGCCAAAAGTAAAAAAATAAGATTGATAGATGTGAATTTTGATGATTTTATCTTTTTAAAAATCATAGATGATACTCTTTAATTTTTTGATTAATTAAACAGTCTAGATGTAAATTATTGTTTTTTTTCTCATTAAGATAAAAAACTAAAAAAGCATACTCTTCAAGTTGATTTTTTTCATAATTAAAAGTTTTTAATTCAAAAATATTTGAGTATTTATTAAGAGGTACACTTTGTAAATATACACAAAAATTTGGATCATCAAATGGAGGGGGATATAAATCATCTTTTTCAAAAGCAATAAAAGCTTTTTCCATATTATTTAAAATTTTAATTTCTTCGTCGTTTTCTACTTCATTTTTCAATTGATCAGGGGGAAGATTTTTGTTAATTAAATTTTTAATCTTTTCTTCGGCTAAAGATTTGATTTCTTTTTCCCCAAATAAATTTTTAATGTTTTCTAAGGCTTTTCCATAATATCCTTTGTATCGTATTTTGATAAGAAAACCAGAATAGATTGGTGCTTCTTTAAGATATTGATCTTTTAGTGTTTCAACATTTCTTAAAAGATCTTTGAAGGTTTTTGGAAACAATAAAGGTTTTTGAAAATAATCAACCAAAGCTACAAAAGAAAAAACTTGCTTATTAAATTCATAAATTAGTTCTTTTTCATTAAGGTGAGGATAAAGTTCTTTTGCTTCTTCAATGAGATTTTTAGTTTCTAACGATTGATTTTCGATTCTATTTATTGGGAAACTTATCTCATAAAGATTTTGATAGGAAAGATTAGCAAGTTTTTTTATTTCTTTAGCTGAGGTAGTGGTGTTGTTTTTAGGTTGGAAAGCAATTGCATAGATTAGAAAAAATGATGAAAAGAGAAAAAAAATTAAGATAAAAAAATTAATTGAACTTTTTTTAGATTGATTAAATTGAGAAAGTGGAGTATAGTTTTCATATTCCATATTTTAAATATAACATAATATAACAAAAGTTTGTCAATTTATTTTTTCTTTTTTTCAAACGCGCCCATTTCTTTCAACTTCCACATAAATAAAGCACCTTTTTTTCGCGCTTTTGCATCAATAACAAAGCGTAAAGCTTCTTCCAAAACCGGCCGGGGGATGGCTTTGGCCAGTTTTATATACAAACTTTTTCTTTTTGGCTCGCCTAGTCTTTCTGCCAAATAAATCCCAAACGCTTGAAAATCGCGGGAGATATATTTGTCTTTTAGTGGATCAAAGTTTTTTAGGATGTCTTTGATGGAGTGCATGGTAAATATATCAAAAATCAAATATTAAAAATCAAAATTATTTATTGAAAAAGGTGATTAACTAATTGATAAATCTCTTTTCGATGACCGATTAAGACGATAAAGATTTCTTCTTTGGTTCTTCGAAAAACAATTCGATAATCCCCAACGCGGACGCGATAGATGTTTTTGAAACCTTTAAGTTTTTCTTCGTTAAAGGTGGGAGAAGTTAATGATCTGATTTTTCTTGCGATAGCAATTTGATCAATTTTGGGAATTTTTTTAAGATATTTTTCTGCCTTTTTTCCAATAAGAATTTTCATAAGTTAAGTTTTTGAGCCACCTTTTCAAAATCTTCGCCTTTTTCAAAATCAGTTTCCTCAACCGCTTTTTTGTCAATTAAATCTTCTAAGTATGAAACTAACTTTTCATAAAGATCTTTGCCGATGATATAAGCGGTTATTTTATTGCGATTTTCAATCGCCACTGGATAATCAACGGCTAAACTAATTATTTTTGATGGGTTAACCTTAAGAGTGGAAATAGAAACAGTGGTTGTATCCATATATTAAAATAGTACCTATTAATAGGTTTTTTGTCAAGACCAATTGGATTTCTGGTTAAACTTTTCTTCTTAATTGAAGGAGAAGAAATGGGATATTTATACCAATTGAAAAAAGAATTTTTATATGATAAATTTTTTTAAAATGGGAAAAATTGATCCGATTTGGTTTACGGTTTTTTCTGATTGGTTGATAAATTTGTCCGCAGGATGGTTTGGAGCAGCTTTTATCGTCTCGGCATTCTCAAAGCTCCCTCGACGAATAAATTTTTTATTGTTGACATTCGATCTTTGTCTTTCTATAATTTCTTTAGTGTTGGCTTTTAAATTTAGAAAATTAGTTGGCCTATGAAAAATCAAATTTCTCTTAATCTAGTCGATATTAATTTTAAGATCGGCATCGCCTATCTTCTTCTTTTAATTGTTATTCTTCTTATTTTTTTTATTTTTGGATTTCGTTAATATCATGTCAATTAACGCGAAAGAGAATTTTATCGATAAGAATATTTTTTACTGGTGAGTTTCCAAATAGTTTTCTAAGCCTTATTTTCTTTGACTAATAATTTCTTCATACACTTTTTCGTATTCATCAACCATTTTTTCAACCGTAAAATTTTTCTCCACATGTTCTCGACAAGCTCGACGCATTTTTCGGTATTGATCTTCGGGCATTGAGTAAATTCGCTCAACCGCCTCACAAAGCCCCTCAATACCAGTTTTTTTGATAATAAAGTTTCCTCTTATATCATCATCTGATGGATTGACAATAAATCCTGTTTCTCCATCTTTTATCACCTCAGGGACAGAGCCGCGAGCAAAAGCAACAACAGGGGTACCAGTCGCCATTGCCTCAATCATCACCAACCCAAACGGTTCTTCCCATTGGATGGGAAAAATAAAAAGCTTACTGCCAGCAAAAAAATAAGGAATCATTGAACGGTTAACAAAATAAAAAAATTTAACTAATCCTTGTGATTTATCAATTAATGGTTTTATCGTATGATAAAAATATTCTTTTTCTGAACCACGAATATCACCTGAAAGTTTTAATCTTCTTTTGGTTTTTAAAGCAACATTAATTGCTTCCTCAACCCCCTTTACTTTTATAAGGCGGGAGGTAAAAACCATAGCCTCGCCTCCTTTTTCATCAAAATAACTTTCCTGAAGAGGAATACCGTGGTATATTGTCTTAAAAAATTTCAGAACTGGAAATTGTTTTCTTTGACTATCACTTATTGAGATAAAAAAATTATTTTCGTTATTAAAGGTTTCAATCACTTTTGATTCCAGGGGACTTGAAACACCATGAAGGGTAAAAACATTTGGTAGGCCGGTATTTAAGGCAAAAGGTAATCCGTAAAAAGGAGGAGTGGTATGAAAATGGGCAATATCAAATTTTTCTTTTTTAATTGTTTCAAGAAAGGTAAGATGCAAATCAGTTTCAAAGGGGACAATCAGTTGCCCCCTCAGTCGCTTATCCTCTAATTTGTCCCAGTCATTTTTTTTAACCACTTCAAAAAATGGCAAAGTTTTTGGGTAGACTTTATTAGTTTTAATGGCTGAACCTTGGGCGCAAACATAAGTTATATGATGACCTTTTTTTGCCAATCCTTCCGCCAAAAGAGTTGAGATATACAAGGAGGCATGGATGACATTATCTGGTGGAGGAGCTGGATATTCGTTGGAACAGATGGTGATAATTTTCATAAGTATCCGTAAAAACTTGAACTTTTTCCTTCAATTATGTCTTTAATATTTTTAATTCGCGTTTCATAACGGTGTTTTTCTTTAACAAGCATATATCCATTATAAGCAATTTTTTCTCGCTTATCATCATTTTTTAAATAAAAATCAGCTAGTTTTAATCCCTCTTCAATTGTCTTAAACCAGACTAAATGAAAGTGGTTTTCAAAAAGCTTTTCAATGCCGGGAAAATAAGAGCAAAGATAAAAGGTGCCGGCCCCTAAAACATTAAAAATGCGATCCGATGAATAAAGATAAACATCATTTCGCCAACTTGAACCGATCACTATTTTACATTTTTGATAAAAATCAATGCTTTCTTTGATGTTTAAAGTTTTACTCGATTCATAAAGCCCAAATTTATTTTTAAAACTATCCAAGATAAGGTTTCTTTCTTTATAACGAGGATCATTTCTTTGTCTTCGGCCCAAAAATCCAAGATGGTATTTTCTTTTTTGAGGTGAAGGAAATTTTTTGGCGAAAAAACAACCTTGGGGCATAAAATAAATATTTTTTACTCCCCAAAGGTTTTGATAGTCTTTGATTTGACCGGCATTGGAGAGAAAAAAATAGTCGATATACGAGCCTAAACGTTTATTCTCATAAACTTTTTCTGCCAAATCAACCAACCAAAAAGCAATTTTTCCTTTTTTCCTTAAAATTTTCCTTAAATTTTCGCCATTATCAAAAAGAAAAGGAAGGCCGGAGTATTGAAGAAGAAGAATTAAATCAGGCTTAAAACGAGCTATTTTTTCCAGTATTTTTTTATCATTTGGTTTTGGATTTTTTTGGGTTAAGGTGGGGATGGAAATCCAGTGGGGTGTTGGTTCATTTCTTTCCAAATTGATATTTATGTCCAAATAAGGAAGATGATTGGCTTTAAGTCCTTGTCTTACTCCTTCGTACAAAAGATTGCTACTTGTTCCATACTTGGAAAAAAGACATACCCGCATATTTTAAATATTAAAGAGAAAGACGATTTTTTTCAATCAATTTTTGATAAAGCTTTTCCAATTTTTCACCCGTTTTTTCCCAAGAGAAAAGTTTTCTCACTCTTTCCCGGCCGGCCTGGCCCATTTCTTTGGCTTTTTTTGGATTTTTAATCAGATAAATTATTTTTTGGGCAAATTTGTCAATTGCCTGATAATCATCGATTAAAAAACCATCAATTCCGTGACGGACAACATAAGAGGTACCACCGGCTTTGGTGGCTACGACTGGTAGCCGGTTGTATAAAGCTTCACATAAAGCAATGCCAAAGGCTTCATAATAGGTTGGTGATAAAAAAACATGGGCGCCAGAAAGAAGCGCATATTTATCTTTTTCATCAACCCAGCCGGTGACGGTGACATGATTGGCTTTAGCCAATTTTTCCAAAAGTTGAGTGATTAAGCTTGGTTTGCCAACACCAGTCAGTCTTGTATCCCAGACACCAATAATTATAAGATGAAGTTCGGGAATAATTGCTTTTGCCTGACGAAAAGCTTGAATGGCTTCATAGGCGCCTTTTCTTGGATTAGTTAAAGCTCCCAAAAAAACCACATATTTTCTGCCTGGGGGAATACCAAATTTGGCGTAGGTTTCTTTGATTTGGGTGCTAGTTATTTTTTCCGGTTGATGTTCAAAACCATTGGGGATGACATCAAAATTATTGTTATTATATTTAGTATATTTTATAATATCCTCTTTTTCTTGAGGTGAAACCGCCAATACTTTATCAGCGCCTCTCATAATATTATATGTTTGATATTGTTGGAAAACTTTCCAGATATGATCAGCGTTTAATCGTTGATAGACTTTGTAAGGAGCAAAATGAAGGGTGTAAACAAAAGGAATTTTATTGATTTTGGCGGCATAGAAAGCATCTTCGGCTGGTTGTTCACCCATGCCATGAGCGTGGATAATGTCGGCTTTATATTCAATAAGAAAATCGATCAAATCAGGAATTTGTATCCGACCGGGTGGAATTTTAGTTAAGTAACCTTTTAACGCAACCAATTTAATATTGGTGATGCGATCAGCTTTTTTTTTGTAAAGAAGTTGGCCGGTGGGGGAGTAATCGGAGGTGACAATGGTCACCTTATGGCCTTTTTCCGCTAAAAATTTTGAGATTTGATAAACATGTTCTTCCCGGCCGCCACCGTCAAAAAACATGTGATTGACTTGGACAATATGCATAAAAGTTTGATAAACTTAAACCAAATTTTCTAATTATACAAAATTTTTTTGTCAAGTATATTACTTTCTTTTTTTTGCTATTATTAATTTTTTTTGCTATTATTAAAATTATATGAGCGAAGCAGAAAGTGTTTCACCACAAACTTTAGTAACAGAAACAAAGCCGGTAACTCAATTACCTGAAACCCCAAAACCACCAATTAGATTGCGTGAGTGGCTAAAAGTTATTGCCCATACTCATTCTAAATTATCTGGACCAGAAATTGACACTGAGGCAGCTTTGAAAAATTATCAAGATGGCCAATTGACTACAAAAAAACTAGCTGAAATTTTGGCGACTTTAGGAGAAAAGGGTGGTTTTTTCCTGGTTGATTCTGATCATGCGGCCCATTCTTTACCAGAATATCATCCAAAGTTATTTCCTTCAGAAAATGAAGGTCAAGTAAGAGAAACACGAAGACAGGCTTTTCAAAAAGAAAATCTTCAAAAAACAAAGGAGTTTTTATCCAGGGTAATTTTAAAACGAGCTGAAGCAATAAAAGCCTTACAGGAAAGAAATCCATCACTTAGAAATCCATCACTTAAAGGAAGAATTTTTACTGGAGTAGAGGTTGATATTTTAGGACCAGACGGAGAACTTGATATTGAAGATGAGGCTTTAAGACAACTTGATTATGTAGGGGCTTCTCTTCATCGAGATGAATGGATAGATACGACTGGGGAAAAGCCGACAGTTGAAGAATTGTTAAATGCTTATCTGGTTTTAGCTTCTCATCCGGCTGTTGATGTGATCAACCATCCAATAAGAGAACTTCCAGAGGAAGAATGGCGTAAATTTGAAGAAGAAGGTAATCAGTATTTTGAAAGGTGGCGAGAAATTTGTCAAGCTTTGGCAAGAAATGGAAAAGCGATTGAGATTAACC
>Ga0123519_10011790_pt1 | contig 12834 bp, 6 predicted proteins | sample YelNatPaOPRAMG02_FD_87396 | JGI IMG/M metagenome (GOLD analysis project Ga0123519, IMG submission 87396) | Hot spring microbial communities from Yellowstone National Park - Yellowstone National Park OP-RAMG-02 (version 2) | ecosystem: Environmental > Aquatic > Thermal springs > Hot (42-90C) ...
CTTCCCTTTTATCTGATGATAATACCTGGCAAGAATTCTGGGATAATAGACATCACGAACAAATTTATTCTAAAAGAGATTATATTAGAAATGCTGCTTAATTACAAATGCGGGGATGCACCCAATTTACCACAAAATATAAAAATATATTTAAAAACAAATAAAAATAATAAAAAATATTTTTTAATTATTCACCAAAATGTGAATTAAGAATTTTATTTATTCTATTCTGTTTTATTTTCTCCTAAAAATCGACTATAGCGATTTTGGGATTCATTATGTTAAATAATTTAACATTTCAAAATAGTAATCTCTTAACATATTGACATAGTAGCAACATAAAAAAATTTTTTAAAATTGCTATGCCACAATTATAGAAATTGGTATTAGAATCAAGAAATGCATAAAAAATTAAAAATCCCCTTTAGGTTATATTTAAAAATTGTTTATTATTTAAAAGTTTGCCCGTGGCAGACAGAACAATTTAATCTTTTTAATTCTTTTTATATCTTGCTTTCCTAAAAAGAAGATGTAAAAAAATATTAATTTTAAAATTTTAACGCCTCCCCCTATGATAAAAATCAAAAACGATTTAAAATATCCGCTCTTGTTATATAAATTTTATTATTTTTCTTTAACTTGCAAAATACTGTTGTTAAAATCTTCTAAAACTAAATTATACCTCAATATCTTATAAATAATTTCTACCATTTTCCTTGCTTTCTCTATTATTACCCTTCCACTTCCTTTTCTCTCCTTTAATCTCTTATAATCGGTTGATGCTTAATTTGACTTTTTATCATTTTGCAATTAAAATTATATATGGAAAAATAAAAAATGGTGATAACCATAAAAAAGAGATATCTATAATCATTGAGGAAAATATTCCATTATTTAGAAAAAACAGTATTATAGTTTGCTGCAAATTGCTAAAAATCAAAAATAAGTTTTAAATTTTTAGGAAATATTGAAAAAAGAACAAGGAAACCAATACTTTATACAATAGAAAAAATTGCAAAAGCTTTAAACTGCAATTTATTAACGCTTTTAAGTTATAAATCAAATATAAAAATCCTACCCAAAGATAGCCAGACAATCCTTGAAATAATTAGAATTATTGATAAAAAAACGTCAAAAAAAGGAAAAGATATTAAAAATTATTAAAATATTTTAAAAAGCATTAATAATTATAGCCATCAAATTGCTGTTTTTATGAATTTAAAATTTGTTATCTTATTACAATAATTTTTTTTGAAATATCAATTTCATCTGTAATTATTTTATAAAAATACACTCCATTAGGAACTTTTCGTCCGATATCATTTTCCGTCTTCCATAAAATATAATTAATACCTCTTCTTGTATTTTCCGGTCCAAGTTTAGCGTTCCAGATAATTTTTCCATTAATATCATAAATTATTATCTTTACTCTTTGTGGTTTTTCCAGTGAAAAACGTATTATTGTTTCTGTTTGGCAAGGATTTGGAAAATTAAAAACATTATCTTTACTTAATGGCTCTGCAGCAAATGTTTTTATAGTATATTTACTATAGGAAGACCCCATTCCTGGTACATCCCCCCAAATAAGAGTTCCATCATAATATACTGTTACTTTATCCCAATTTGTCCAATCGGTATATGCTGCAAAACTCCAGTCATTACTCTGGTCATAATTGCTCCAGTCCGACTTGTTAAATCTCGTTTGAACCTCAATATATTCGTTTTGTGCTATACTCCCTGCTCCTGAATCAAATGTAACTTTCAAATATCTGTCCTGATTATTCCCGAAACTACCGGTAAAAATATTTAAATGCGTATTACCTGAAATACAGTTTCCCTGCGGCATTTTACCTGCCCAGTCAACCCATGCCTGCTCTCCCTGCCCGCTTCCTTCGTATTTATACCAGTAACGAATTTCAAGTTTACTTAAATCAAGATTATTTGTATCGTTATTATAAACCCTGAATTGTGGATGTGTTGAATTTGTGCTTGCCTTGATGTCTGCGTCTTTAAACTTTAATGCAATATTGATAGTTTCGCCAGGTGTCGGCGTCATGGTAATTGTATAAGTTAATGTTATTGTTGGAGTAAAGGTTGTGCTAATAAAATTCGTTATTGTAGGCGTAACTGTTGGAGATGCAAAAATTGGTTCTACTCCCCATATCAACACTCCATAATAATATACTCCTACCTTATCCCATTCTGTGTATTCTGTATACCCTACAAAACTCCAATCATTGCTCTGGTTATAATTACCCCAGTCCACTTTGTTAAATCTCGTTTGAACCTCAACATATTCGTTTTGTGCTATACTGCCTGCTCCTTCCCTAAATGTTATTTTTATATATTTATCCTGATTATTACCGAAAATACCATTAACTATATTTATATTTACTAAATTTGTCAAATATGTCCCTTGCGGCATCCTTCCTGCCCAATCAACCCAGGACTGCTCTGCCTGCCCGCTTCCTTCATACCTGTACCAATACCTTATCTCTATTTTTGTTAAATCTATCGGGTTGCTCCCGCTATTATATATTCTGAACCATGGATGCGGGGAATTTGTACTCACATTAGAATCAGCTGATTTAAATTTTAAAATTATAGTATATGCAGGTAAGACTGATGGAGTAATTGTTGCAGTTGCAGTAAAAGATATTGTTTCTGTGAATGTATTTGTAAGTGTAGGCGTGGATGTTTCTGTTACTGTACAAGTTAAAGTTGATGTCATTGTGCAAGTTAGAGTCGTTGTCGCTGTAGAAGTTAAAGTTGCCATCGTTGTATAGGTTAAAGTCGGTGTTGCTGTGCTATAAACCAAATTTAAAGTTTTTGGAATTTCTTCATTAAGAACATTATCAACGCTATAATATGTTAATACTATATTCTCCTTTGCGTTAATATTTATTATTCCTGAATAAAGTTGATAGTTATCTTCGTTAATTTTATAATATGTCTCCTTCACCCCAGCAACATAATCTGTTGCTACTAATGTTAATGTTAAATTACCGCTCGGATTGAAAATGATTCCGCCTATTATTTCAATCCCATCATAGTATATTTTTGTTTGAGGTGGAGTTAAATCAGAAATAATATTAATTGTCCTTTCGCTTTCATAATTATTTAACCAGTCAACCGACCTATAATATAAAACTTTTTGTCCCTCGTCACTAAAATAAATTGGCAATGCAACAGGCGGCGGCATGTTTGGATCAATCTTATAAGTTAAATAATTTATCCATATCCCCGCATCTTTTTTATACTCTATTCTCTGCACTCCACATCCTATATCATCTGCTGATATTATAAATCCTGATTTATTTGACATTATTATATTTCCACTTGAATCAGTAATATGCCCTTTTCCTATTAAACTAATTGTAGAAATCGGTGGATTGTTATCTAATTTATATACGTTACTAATGATTTTACTATTATTTATAGAATTAACCGCTTTCCCATATATTTCTATCTCAGAATTATTTCCTGTATATGAGAATGGCGCATTATAAATCATCCAATCACCTAAATTTTGTATTTTATATTCTGTATAATCAATCGGAATTCGGTCAATAGGGTCTGGCATTCCAGATATTGAAAACAATGTCTGATTATTTATATATTTATGATTTTCATCCAGCTCAAAATATAGACCAGTGGTTTGAATCATAACGTCAGGTTGTTCTTCAGAAATATAAATTTCTTTTATCTTCTGAGCCTCTATATTTCCAGCGTTATCTTCCGCATAATAAATTATAGTATTTTTCCCAACAAAACTGAGCGTTATATCAATCGGCGATGAATCATATAATGTTTCTACCCCATTTAAGATGATATGTATTTTATTAACCCCAGATGCATTATCTGTTGCTGCAATTCTAAATTTTGCGTCTTTCTTGCAATAATATTTATTATTTGTAATATCGTAATATTCTGAATTTAAATTTGTAATTGTTGTCTGTGGTGCTGTTTTATCAAGCAAAACTGTAATTGTTGCCGTAGTTATATTGTTTGCCGAATCAACCATAGTAATACGCAAATCATACGGCGCATTGTCATTTAGTGTTCTTGTATCCCAATTAGCAAGTGTACTTTCAATAACAGGAACGGTTATATTATCAGATATCTTTTGCCAATCTGTTGTTCCTTGTTGTTTATATTCCAAAAAATAATATTTAAAATTAACATCATTTGCTGTTCCAATAATATTTTCAAATCCATTTTTTACATAACTATTATTAACTGGCTTAGTAATTATTGGTGTATCAGAACACTGCCAGTTTTTTATGTCTAAAATTATAATATCACCATTTTTATCACATGCTATTTTAGTCCCATCATTTGACCATGTCGGATTAGCATATCCACCATCTACCGTTATTTGTTTCTCATTTGACTGATTATATGGTTCTTTTAAAATATAAATATTTCCATTTTTTATATATGCTAATTCGTGAGTTATTTTATTGTATGTCGGCATTTCAGCGTTTTTTAATCCTATGGGTATTAATATACCATCCTTATAGCATGCATCAATATCATTGCCACTTGGATTATTATACGCATAAAAGAAAGAATTATTATTTATCCACCAAATTACATTATGAATAGAAATTTGTCCACCAGAAAATACTGTTTTAATATCACTGCCGTCTGAATTAGCATAATAAATTTTCTGATCTTCTAAAAATGCAATTAAATTTCCATCGTCTGACCATTCCGGTGAATGATAATTTCCTAAAATCATATTTAAATCTATTCCGTTTTCATTTACTATATTTATTCCCTGCGTATAATATCTGTATGCTATTTTATTATTTGCTCCCCATGCAGGGTCAGATAATTCCATGCCAGAAATTTTTAAATTTTGTTTATTGTTTCCGTCCACTCCGATTTTACGGATATAATATGTGCCTGTACTGAATGCATCATATACAATCTTACCATTATCGGGAGACCACGACGGCCGTCTATTAATATAACCATCACCCCCGGTTAAATTAAATATATTCGAAAAATTATTTGTATCAACTATTATTTGCTTTTGTAATATTTGTTCCTTTCCATATGATGAAGTTGCAATAATTTTTACTGTATATATACCATCGGGGGCAACAACAGATGGAGAAATATATCCATCCCAAGAATTGTTTGTATTATTAGTATATTGATATACTACTGTCCCTGCTTTATTTACAATATTAATTATTGTGTTTGCCCATGGGTTTAGTAAGTTATAAGTTATTTGGACTGAGTCACCACCTGGCTTGGCAGGATTAATATATTCTTTATTTAATGTAAGATTGCTTATTAGCCCAGCATTAGAAATATATACCGGCACCATTGTCTCTTTACTATTTCCTGCTTTATCATAAGCAATTAATTTTATAGTATATGTTCCATTGGTAATAATATCTGTTGTATCCCATTGGCATAAAACATCCTTTATTTTCGGTGCCATTTGATTCAATATAATTGGCTGCCACGTTGTTGGGTTCACACCGGCACCATAATATAACGAATATTTATCAAAGTTGATATCGGTAGCAATGCCTTTAATATCAACAACTCCCATTATTGTAGCGTTATTTTCCGGCACAATAATTTGAGCTGTTAAATTTAGATAGTTTGATATGCTTAAATCCAAAATTTGTGCTTTTTTGTAAGGATGTATCCATACCTCACTTAATATTTTTTTACCATCTGGCGACCATCGTGGATAATGATATGAACCTGAAAATGTTAATTGTGTTTCATTGCTCCCATCTGCATAAGAAATAAATAAATTGCCAGACCTATTAAATATCACTCTTTGTCCATCAGGTGATATATCCGATTCAATTGCAAAAAATTTCCAATTTTGGTCATTTTCTCCATTACTATTTATAATCCTTATATTACCATCCATATCATAAAGAATTTTTTCTGTTATTGGATATATTGCCCTTACATCAATATATGTTTTTTGAGAAGTACTACTCTTAGAATATATTTGCTCCGTTTGATTATGAATCCTGTCCCATTTAAGTATCCTCATTAAATCCCCGACCTTATCACTAAAAAGTAAATATTTTCCATTTCTATCCCATAATGTGGTACATACATAACTATTACCCCAAAATTGATATGGATCTGACATTATATCTTGCATAAAAATTTTATTATCTCTGATAAATACTATCTTTTTATCTAATGATATATGTGGCAAAAAATCATAACTATTTTGTGGGACGCTTTCTCCTGTGGGTAATGCCCTAATCCCTGTAATATTATAATCATTATCAAAACTGGCCATATATATATTATTTTCACCACTTAAATCACAGGCATATAATATATTTTTATTATCATACCAATCTGGTGTATATATATTGCTATTGTTGCTTATTTGCAGGGTATGCGAATTAGTTACACATACTTCACTCAAACTGTTTGTATCAACAATAGCCTCTACGGTTTTTAAAACCCTATTATATCCTTTATCATATCCTTTGAAAACAATATAATATTTCCCGTCCGCAACTATGTTTCCTGCAGAATTTTTACCATCCCAATTTATAGGTGAAGCCAAACTTTTGATTATATTTGTTTCGTCTTCAAGATTTGGGTCAGTAATATTTTTTACATATATATGTAAACTTGTTAATATCTCACTTTCACTATGTTCCAATAAAATACTATTTCCTAATATTGGAGAAAAATATTGATGCTGAATATTGCTTATATTTATCTGCGGCATTGAATTATCAATATGTATCATACTAATTAATTCCGTATTCTGCCCAGCCATATTTTCAGCTGTAATTCTTATATTACATATCACATCATCCCCAATTCCAATGGTGCCGGCTCCTGTATCCCATTCCGCTAATATTCCATTTGATATTGTATCAGTAATATTTCGTTCTATTATCTGCATCCATGTCCCTGAACCAACGGGATATTCATACGCAACTTTATATGATTTTAATGCATACCCTGATATAGAGCCAACAAACGTAGCTGTTTTGCCATAATAAGGCGTCCCATTATATATAGCAGTTGGAGTTGCAAGGGAAATAGCCGGAGGATTTTTTATGAAATATATCTTTTTTAATACGGGAGCCCCTTTAAAATTTTCTTCATCTTTTGCCCAAACTTTTACATAATATTCACCTTCTTCAACATAATCTCCTGATAAATTTTTTCCATCCCATAAAGTTGAATAATTACTGCCCCCATTAACGCTTATTCCATTGGCTATTTGCCTGATTATTGTTTCATTGCCATCACTATCCTTTTGTATGATATAAACAAATGCATAACAATCAACATCCATTGAATATGTAATATTCATAATTTGACCTGGAGCAAATACTGATGAACTTATCTCACATGTTTCAACTTTTGGGGGAGTATGAACAGTTACTGGACATAATTTTGTTAAATCAGAAATATTTCCATATTTATCACTTGCTGAAATTTCAATTATATAATTACCACCTGTGACTATATTCCCATTTGTATCTTTGCCGTCCCATATAATTGTTTGTTCCCCAGCCATCCCTACCTCTTCATTATCTTTTAAAATTTTTACTAAATTTCCTGTTGCATCGCTATAAACTTTTACAGTTTGATGTCCCGGCTCTGTTAATGTATATTTAATTTCTGCATGTTCTCCATTATCTGCTGAAAAAGTATCTTTAATCGGAGTAATTCGCTTTATAGCCATTCCGATATCAAAATATTGCACCCTTTGTGCTTCAAGCACAAAAACTTCTCCATAAGACGCTACTTGCCCAGGTATTCCATTATAATTATAGATTTTATCAACTGCGATAGAACGAATATTTTGAAATGGTTTTCCATCTCCTCCACTACATGTATCAATATATTCTAAATTTGGATTAAATTTATAAATTTTATTATTTAATGAGTCAACAACATAAACATTATTAAATATATCACAATCTAATTTATCAAATTTAGCATTTGCCCCCAATTCTTCAATCTCCAAACATAAAATTTCTTTTTCTATTGTACCATTTTCTGTAAATTTTATTATACGACTTATTCCTTCTTTTTTTTGATCAGAAATATAAATATATGAATTTGTTCCAATAGCGATTCCACGAGGCGCATTTAAAATTGTTTTTCCAATGGTTTTAATAGTTATTAAATTATTATCAAAAACCTTGACCATAATATTTTGCGGATTAGCATAAACAACATATATATTTCCATTTCTATCTGTTGCTAATTCTATAGGATGACTCGTATATTCTTTAAATCCTAAATCAAAACCAGTATTGTTTTTAATAAAATTCCAAGTGGTCTCAACAAGTTGAAATTGTGATATTTCATTCTTTTGTGAATCTGCCACATATATATTTTTATCAAATGCAGTAACTGAAAATTTAGTTCCCATCTCATTATTAAAATGATAGTACTTAATGCTATATTTTCCATTTGATGAATAATAATTATACATTACTACTTTCAACATTGAATCCACTAAAAAAATCGTTGGAATTGAATTATATGGGGATGGATCCGAAGAAATTTTAACTGCTACTAAATCCATTCCATCCCCCATCAAATTTATTTGAGTATTCGCTTCGTTTTTATAACGGTCGTTGTCTAAATAATCTTGATAAATTAGTGACGCTTCTACTTTATCATATAAAAGAAAAACATTAAGAAAAAATAAAACAAAAATTTTAATCTTCATTTAAAATAACCTTAGTTATAAATATTTTTTGCTCATTATAATCGCTTACATAGTAATAATTTCCATCTCTTCCAATAAAAGGTACAAATATTGGTATAAATTTTTTTCTTTCAACTTTAAAAATTTTGACAATTGATAAATTTTTTGTATCAATAATACCGATTATTAGGGGGCAAGGGCGCAAATTTCTTTGCAAAAAATAACAATATAATTTTTTATTTATATAACGAATCGGAGAAATTTCGTATTTTTTATTTTTAATTTCACGTATTTTTTCGCTATATTTATTTTCTATTCGTAAACAGCTAGAAAATGGTTCTTCTTTTCTTTTTGTAAGAGAACTATAAATGTTACCCTCCTCATCTTCCGGTTGTTCATTTAGTAGTCTCCTTCTTTTTACTAAATCTTTCATACTTGAAAAGGTTTCTTTTTTTTCCACTTTATTTTCAAAAATAACACACTTTGCTGTAAAATTAAATTCATATTTGTCTCTTTTCCCTTTCATCATATGTCCCATTAGAAAATAATCATCATTATCATAATTGATTATTTGAATAAAATTAACATCGTCTATTTTTTGTATTTCAAAATTACTTTTATTAATCTTTAAAACACTATAAACACCTGTTTTATCCTGAACCGCAATAAAAATAAAACTTTTAGTTAGTTTTAAACTACTGCATCTGATTTTATAATTCAACGGAATGGTTATTGTTTTAGTAATTTTACCATTAAAATCTATTAATAAAATTACATTTTTATAGCTGTTTTCAAAATATATTAATTGGTCTGCCACTTCTATTCCATATAGAGGCGGACCACCCTTATGGTCATCCTCACCTAACAAACCTCCATTATTATAATTTCTATTTACTTCAATAATTGTCTGCTTCGCCTCTTTTATTGGAAAATCTGTATCTGTTATTCTCATTGCCCCTATAAATAATATAAATAAAACAGTCAAAATACAAATGTGTTTCATATTTTCATCTCCTTTTCCTATTTACAATTTCCAATACAACCATTAGTAAATGTATTTTCACATTCTGTTATATTCTGGTCCATATACTCATAAAGCACATACATCACGCCATTTACAGAAAAACCAGAGGGAATAGAATCATAGTTATTAGGTGTTGAATGTAAAAATGCCTTAGGATTTATACAATAATAAGTTAGTGGTCGTTGTCCCGTTTGGTTAAATATATAATTACAAAAATCAGTAGTACATTCCACACTATATATATTATAATACGTTCCATAATATTCATACATTATTTTTCCTATACCATTGGACGGATACTGCCATTGAATACTTATTGGCGTGGAATAAAAAGCAACATGAGTATGTCCACTATAGAAAAAAACAATATCGCCATTATTTAAACCATCAGATACTTTTTTTATTTTATTCTGATTTTTAAGAATTTCATAAATACTCCCTTCTGCAATTGTTGTACATTGCGCACAATTACCGACATAAGAACATTCTGGTGAAAGTAATGTGGCATAATATATCAACCCTGAACAATCAAAACCACCATTGATTTCATCTTTGCCGCCAGATACATATGGATAACCTAAATATTTTTCTGCATTGCGAACACGATTATCGCAACAACCAGTATCTGATGAAGAACTAGGTGTCGGCGTAACTGCTGATGGCGCATCTTTATCTGGGGAATTAAAGTTGCAACCAATTATTGTTATTAATAAAATACTTAATAAAAGTAAAATAAAATATTTTCTCATTTATTTTTATCCAAAATACATTTCCGTTTTTCAAAAAAATTCTTAATTTCTTTTACATCTATCTTCACTGTTTTATCGCCAAATCCCTTTTTTAATAAATAATAATTTAATTTTAGAATTTTAATTTTAAATAATGACATTTTTGAAGTTATATCTAATAATAATAGTTTTAATAATTTGTCAGATTTATCGTATTCTTTATTATCGTAATATGCAAATGCAAGTTTTAGCAATTCTTCTTTATAAATTGACAACTCATTAATGCTTATGTTTAGATCCTTATTTTCATCTATTTCAATCATTCTTCTAAGTGGACAATTAAACCTTAGTTTCCCTTTTTTATTTTTAATATATCTTTTAAAATATTTTTTTGCCATTTCATAGTTGCCTTGCTCATAATATTTATTCGCCTCGTAATAATCTTTATTATCTGCAAAAAGCCAGCAAGGAATTATTAATACTAATATTAATAATAAGAAATTTTTTATCATTCTATTTCCCTCTCTGCTATTTGTTTTGCTAAATGCTCGGGATAATCTGTTATTACCTCTTCATACTTACTTCTTGCTTCTGCTGTATTACCTGCCGCTTCAAGGCACTTTCCCCACATATAAATTCCAAGCGGAACTTTACTATCCTTTCCGGTATAAACAAAATCATTTTTTATCCTTTTAAATATGTCTATGGCTTCCATTATTTTTCCATTTAAATACTTCACAAACCCAAGTTGATATAACACTACTTCTTTTCTATAAATAGAAAGACCATTATTCGTATTAGAAAGCAAATCCGAAAAAACTATTTCTGCATTATTATAATCCTTTTTATAACAATAGCACCACCCTATCTCTATTTTTGCATTATTTATATCATCCAACGTGGCTGATGAATTATTTACGATAGCAGTAAATTTATTTATTGCATCATCAATACAGGTTTGGCATCCTGAAAAATATTTTATCATTAAATTTTTTGCAAGTTGGAAATCATCATAAATTTGATTTGCTTGTAGATTTGATATAAGAATAAATAAAAAATATATAAAAAAGATTTTGTAAATAAATTTTTTCATTATTCGCTCGTAACTCCTCTATATATAATTATTTTAAAAAACTATATTTAACTTTACTATCTGATATATATTATACCCCCGAGGTATTTTGTCAAGTGTTGTTTTTAATTTTCTTGAAAGGGTGCATCCCCGTATTTGCAACCCCCTTATTGACAAAATGAATAATATTAAACTTACTAATGCCAGTTTTTATAGAAAACAAATTTTGAACCTTTCGGTGCGTTCTTTTCGTAGCCTAAATGCTGTGTCATTTCTGCTGCCATTGCACGCTCTACCAGCCGCTTCGTTAACCGCTTAAGCATCCCTTTTTCTCCGGTTAAATCTTCCGGTTTCTTGTCCTTCTTCAAAATGTAATGCATCAGTTATGGGAGGTAATAATAAAAATTGAAAATCCCTCTTAATCTCCCTTTTGAAAAGGGAGAGATAAAAATGAAAAATTTTTTTAATTTCCCTTCTTTTTTAAAAAGGGGTATGGGGAGATTTTATGTAAGCAAGAAAAGTAACACAAAAAATTTTCTTTATATTCTATAAAAACCTGCTATCACTGAGGCATTACTTCAAAAACTCATCAAACAATTTGTCATCTAATGCCATAATCCGTCCTCCTTAATATATTCGGTACACTAAGTGTACCTCAGATTATGGCCATTTACACAAATTTTATGACATACCCGAGATTTTAGGCAAAATAAATCCCACTATTTCCCTTTTGCAAATGCATAGATAAAAGCAAAGAGGGAAAATTAAGTGAAACAAAAAATTTTCTTTAGTTACAATTAAGAAAGCGGTAAATAATAATGTAAAAACAAACAGGAGTAACTATACGATATTAACAGCGAAATATAAAAATACAAAAATCATTAACATATTTTTATTATTTCCAAAATCATTATAGAGGCGATTTTGGGGAGAAATCTCTCTTTCCTATAATTTTATTTCCAGCAACCTCTTATTATAGAATCATCCGCACTGTTATTCGTCAATCTCGTCTGATTACTTCCATTCGCATCCATTACATATATCTCCTCGTTCCCATCTCTGTTACTTAAAAACGCTATCTTTGTCCCATCTGGCGACCACACCGGAGAATCATCCCACGCACTGTTATTCGTTAGCCGCGTCTGATTACTTCCATCCGCATTCATTACATATATCTCATCGTTCCCATCTCTTTCACTTATAAACGCTATCTTTGTCCCATCTGGCGACCACACCGGAGAATTATCAATCGCACTGTTATTCGTCAAGTTCGTCTGATTACTTCCATTCGCATCCATTACATATATCTCATAGTTCCCATCTC
>Ga0123519_10011792_pt1 | contig 12829 bp, 7 predicted proteins | sample YelNatPaOPRAMG02_FD_87396 | JGI IMG/M metagenome (GOLD analysis project Ga0123519, IMG submission 87396) | Hot spring microbial communities from Yellowstone National Park - Yellowstone National Park OP-RAMG-02 (version 2) | ecosystem: Environmental > Aquatic > Thermal springs > Hot (42-90C) ...
CCATAGCAATCGGTTTAATATTACAATGCTATTTCCTCTTCCACGGTGAATATCGTCGCCCGAATGGCCCCCTTTCAGGCCTTTCAAAAAAATTTTTAAAGCCTTTTTATCGTTTTTTGTCTTAATAGATTTGTAATGTAACGAAATCAATGTATCCATACCACCTGCACAGCCTATAAAAATTTCCCCTTCTTGTTCCGAATCGAGATTGATTAAAATATCGGCCTCGAAAAAATCGGGACTTATATTTTTTGCACCATTAAGGCCGGTTTCTTCATCGGTAGTAAATAAACAGTAAACAGTACCATGCTCAATATCTTTTGATGTTAATATAGCAAGCTGCATTGCTATTCCTATTCCGTCGTCAGCGCCAAGTGTTGTACCATTTGCTGTTATCCATTCATCTTTAATTACCGGTATGATTGGGTCGGTGTCGAAATTATGTTTTGAATCGGCATTTTTTTCGCATACCATATCAAGATGTGTTTGCAGAATAACAGGAGTAATATTTTTATTACTTGCTTCTTTTTTGATGAGGACATTACCGGCTTTATCAACCTTGAAAGATAATTTATTTGCTTCGGCAAAATTTTTTAAGTATTTTATAATAGCTTCCTCCTTGCCTGAAGCACGGGGAATTTTACTGATTTCTTCAAAATAAGAAAAAACTTCTTTTGGATTTAAGTTACTTAAATTATTCATAATTTAATTTTCGTATGATTGAGATGTAATTTCGACTTTAAGAATAAAAAGAGAATATTCGTCATCTAAGGGTAAAAATTGGTGTTCGAGTTTATTACCGGTTTTACGTGCAATATCTATAAGGCCAAGTCCGGCACCACCTTTTTCGCTCATTTTGCCTTCCTTTATTATTTTTTTAAATAAAGTATTTAATTCTTCACGGTCAAGGGCATTAACCTGTTTTAAAGAGGCCTCAATAGTTTCTGTTTTTTTATTTTTTACTTTATTTGAGGTTATTATAAAATAGGTATTGTTTTTTTTCCCTATCATAAAAAGGCCGTTACCTATATTATTTTCAATACCGGTAATGTCATCTGAATGTTTGCTTATATTCTGGAGAGTTTCGACCATGGCGTGATACACTTTTCGGGTTGTTGATTTTTCTTCTCTTTTCTTTTCGAGTTCTCTTTCTGACATTGTAGTAAACATTTTTGTTATTTCATGGTTGAATTCGCCCATAAATACTATTGAAATGCCATTTCTTTTAAGTTCGTCGTATAGTGTTATAACCGATTTTATAAAACCTACATCCAGTTTCATATAATTATTTTTTTTAATTTTACTTAACAAAAATAAGCAAATTACTTTATAATTTTATAAATTTTAAGTCATTAAATACTTATTAATTTTCTCGAGTAATAATGGAATTTTTATAGGTTTTGCAATATAATCGTTGCATCCGGCCTTTAAACTTTTATCTTTATCGCTTGTCATAACATAAGCTGTTTGGGCAATAATCGGAATGTCTTTTCTTATTTTTCTTATTAGTTTGGTAGCTTCAAGTCCATCCATTCGCGGCATTTGAATATCCATTAAAATTAAATCTATTTTCTGGTCTGTTTGGCATAAATCAACTGCTGGTTTTCCGTCTTTTGCCCATATTATTTCGGCCTTCGATTTTCTTAATGTGCGTTCAAGAAATTTATAATTTGTAACATCATCTTCGACAATTAATATAACTTTATTTTCCCAGTTATAATTGGATATTGACACAGTTTTTTCATCATCTGAAAACATTGTTGCACCAATTTTCTGATATGGTAAAGTAAAATAAAATGTCGAACCTTTGCCGGGTGTCGATATAACCCACATGCTTCCACCTAATATTTCAACTAAATTTTTTGAGATAGTAAGACCCAGTCCTGTGCCTCCGTATCTGCGGGTAGGTGAAAAATCAGCTTGTCTGAATGGTTTAAATATTTCTTCTAATTTGTCTTCAGGTATTCCTATTCCGGTATCGGTAACATAAAATTTAACATAGTTTTGTTCAACATTACATCCGAAAGTAATAAATCCTTTATCTGTAAATTTAAGTGCGTTGTTTAAAAGATTTGAAATAATTTGTCTTAAACGGTATGGATCAGAAAGAACTATTAAATTTTGAACATTATTTGGATTTAGTATTATATCAATAGTATCTTTTTTGAGAAGTTTTTTCTGTTTGTTGAAATACGTGAACATTTCATAAAGTATTTCATTAACATTACATTGTGTTTTATAAATCTTTATTTGACCTGCTTCAATTTTAGCAATATCAATTATATCATCAATTATATTTAAAAGAGTATTACCATTATTTTTGATAATATTTACATATTCAACTTTCTCATCCTGACTAATTTCAGGGTCAAGGAGTAAATCAGAAAATCCAATTATTGCATTCATAGGTGTGCGTATTTCGTGTGACATATTTGCAAGGAAAGCTGTTTTAAGTGTATCGGCTTCTTCGGCTTTTTCTTTTGCTTTTTGAAGTTTTATTTCAGCATGTTTTCGTTCATTAATGTCTTCTACCATCATTATACCACCTAACATTACGCCATATTTGTCGTATATCGGTGAGGTATCAATTTTTATATAGTGTTCAGTTGTTCGATGTTTCAGTTTTATACTTCCCTCATAATGTGACTTTTGCCCATTAAGGGTTTCTTTTACCTGCTTTTTAATTATTTCATTTTCGTTTAATTGAAATAAATTTAAACCATATATATTTTCTGATTCGATACCTAAAATATTAAGGTTTTGTTTGTTACATAACCTTATTACTCCGTTTAAGTCGAAATGTATTATTGTAAAAGGGGAATTGTCAAATAATAATTTGAATATTTCAAGGTTTAAAGAATCATCTTTAAATGAGTGAATAGTCGATGCGATTTCAATAAAACTAAAAATAAACAGTGTTTGCAAATTTAAATCGATTTTATTTCCTCTCATCAGAACAGAAATTGCAGAACCATCTTTATGAAGTAATTCGGTTTTTGATTCAAATTCATTATTGTGAATTAAAATTTCATTCAATCTTAATTCATTTTGCCCTTTTTTTAATAAGGTTTGATTTATTTCTTTTTCTGATATTTCGTTTAGGGTATAACCAATTAAACTTTCAAATTTTTTATTAATATATTTTATTTTTCCTTCATTGTTTGTAATTACAAAAGCATAAGGAAATGAATCAAAAAGCAATTTGAAATCAAAGCATTCAAATAAAGTTTTTTCGGCATTAAAATTATCTTCACTGCTAAACATACAACAATCAATGAATTATTAATATAATCTTCAAAGAAAATATTTTTGTAATTATAGTATTTTATGTTATTTTAATCAAATAAAAAACAATTTTTTTTATTTTTAATTACTCTTGTACGATAGAAATTAAAAATAGGTATTTTATAAATTTAAATACTTGAATTTCAAAATAATATTAAGATTAAATCATCTTTTTAAAATATTGAATTAGGCACGTGGCAAATCTTATCAAAAACATGACATCTGGCTATTTCTTTGTGTTCAAATCTTCTGTGGTAAAATACTTTAAACACTGAGCACACTGAGATACACAGAGATAAAGAATTTTTCCGGGTTGCAATTTCTAAAATACTCATTTGCAATAAGTAATATCTATTTATTAAGCGCCTAATTCAAAATATAAGCTAAGTCATTAAATGTTCATTTTATATTGAAATAGTGTACCGATGATAAATATTAGAATAATTTACACTGATTTAATCCTTTAATATCATTATCATCTGTGTAATGTATGTCCTATTATTTTATTAAACATTGATTTTTTCTGCCTGTTTTTACATTTGATTTTTATTTCGGACAATAGTGTAATATTATATAATCAGTTCGGTAAATATTGATATTTTTTATATTATAAAAAAGAAGGTTAAAAAAAAATTGTAAGAATTAAATATGAGCTGAAAAAAAATTTGGTTTTCATTTTATTATTTTTCATAATGAAAATCAATTGATTAATATTATAAAAATATCTGATGAAATTTTTCAATACAATTTTTATAAATTTTCATTTTTGTACAAAAAAAAAAATAGTTTATATTTGCACACGCAAATGCGGGAATAGCTCAGTTGGTAGAGCATAACCTTGCCAAGGTTAGGGTCGCGGGTCCGAGTCCCGTTTCCCGCTCAAATTAAAAAATCTAATATTCATAAATATTAGATGCCCAGGTGGTGGAATTGGTAGACACGCAGGACTTAAAATCCTGTGGCCAGTAATGGCTGTGCGGGTTCAAGTCCCGCCCCGGGTACTTTAAAAACCTCTTAATATGATACTATTGAGAGGTTTTGTTATTTTATAAGATAAATACTGGGATAAGGTTTATTTTTTTTCAATCAAATTCAATTTATATAGAAGAACAAAATAAACTTACGAAATAAATAATAGTCATTTACATATATAATTAGACTTATAAAAGTTAAATTGATTATTTTCTGCCAGTTTTTAAATGAATGTTTTATTGCGGACTATAATGATTTTTAAAATTTATTATTATTTAAATGCATGAGCTGCAGAGCATGGAAATATTTGTTGAATAAATTTACCACACACAAACAATTGCAAAGAGGCAGAATCATCTGATTTATTTGCTAATTTTTTGTTTTATGTTATAAATTTCTGCTGCACTTAAGCATTTTATTTAATAACATCCCATTAGTTTATGAATTGGAAATACCAAATTATACAAATTTTTTCAGTTGTTTATTTTCTTATATATAACTAATTGCCCAAAGAAAATATTTAAAAAATTAAGTTTTGTAAAATATTAATTGAATTTTTATCTTCGCAAACGAATTAATTAATAATAATAAACAATTTAACAAAATGAATATTAGTGATTTACAAAAGGCCAGATATGAATATAAGCCGAAATTACCCAAGGCTTTAACAGGAATGATTAAAATTAATAGTGGTAAAGCAACTGAATCTGTTTCTGATAAAGAAGAAATAAAAAAAATATTTCCACATACTTATGGAATGCCTGTGCTAACCTTTGAAGAGACAAATGAAGAAATAAATTTTGCTTCAATAAATGTTGGAGTTATTTTATCAGGCGGACAGGCACCTGGTGGTCATAATGTAATTGCCGGTTTATTTGATGGACTTAAAAGATTTAATAAAAACAATAAATTATATGGTTTTTTGGGTGGACCAAGCGGTTTGATTGAGGGTAAATATATTGAGCTTACCGAAGATATTATAAATCAATATCGTAATACCGGAGGTTTTGATATAATTGGTTCAGGACGTACAAAACTCGAAAAGACCGAAGATTTTGACAAGGGGCTGAAAGTGTGTAATGAATTAAAATTAAATACAATAGTAATTATAGGCGGTGACGATTCAAATACTAATGCATGTGTTTTGGCCGAATATTATTTAAATAAAAATACTGGAGTAAATGTAATTGGAGTTCCAAAAACAATTGACGGAGACTTAAAAAATGAAATGATTGAAGTTTCTTTCGGATTTGATACTGCATGCAAAGTGTACAGTGAATTAATTGGGAATATTGAAAGAGATGCAAATTCAGCTAAAAAATACTGGCATTTTATTAAACTCATGGGTCGTTCGGCTTCGCATATTTGTCTTGAATGTGCTTTACAAACACATCCAAATTATGCAATAATATCTGAAGAGGTTCAGGAAAAGAAACTAACGCTCAATCAGATTGTTGAAGATATTTGCCGTGCAATAAAAACCCGTGCCGATAATAAGATGAATTTCGGTGTTGTGCTTGTCCCTGAGGGTTTGATTGAGTTTATTCCTGAAATTAAAAATCTGATAACTGAGTTAAATGATCTATTGAGCGAAAAAGCAGTTGTTTTCAATAGTTTGATTACAGATGATGAAAAATCACAGTTCATAAACAGCCATTTATCTCCTAATGCTTCATATACGTTTAGTTCTTTACCTAAAGAAATACAACTTCAACTATTAATGGACAGAGATCCTCATGGTAATGTGCAGGTTTCGAGAATTGAAACCGAGAAGCTATTGATTACTCTTGTTGAAGAAAAACTTAAAGAATGGAAAGCTGAAGGAAAATATAACGGCAAATTTTCGTCTCAGAGTCATTTCTTTGGATATGAAGGACGTTGTGCTGCCCCTTCAAATTTTGATGCTGATTATTGTTATAGTCTTGGCTATACTGCTTCAGTATTAGCTGTAAATGGAAAAACAGGTTATATTGCTTCTGTCCGCAATTTAAAAGATAAGGCAGAAAATTGGATTGTCGGTGGTGTTCCCATTACAATGATGATGAATCTTGAACGTCGTCATGGAAAAATGAAACCTGTAATACAAAAGGCCCTGGTTAAACTTGATGGAAAACCTTTCATGGAATTTGCCAAAAATCGTCGCGAATGGTCCGAAAAAACATGTTATATGTATCCTGGTCCTATTCAGTATTTTGGACCATCTGAAGTTTGTGACCAGCCTACTAAGACTTTAAAACTTGAACACGAATAAAGTTAATTTGAAATAGCTTACAACAAAAAAAGATGAGGTTTTAACTCATCTTTTTTTGTTTATTTTGGTTTTATATTATCATTTTTCAAGCAGTACAACTGTTTCAAGCTGATGTGTATGAGGAAACATATCAAATGGTTGAATTGCCGTAACTTTATATTTTTCAGTGAATTGTTTAAGGTCATATGCCAGAGAAACCGGATTACAACTTACATAAATTATTTTTTTAGGTTCGGCTTGTATAATAGTTTTTTTAATTTCAATTAATGTTCCTGAGCGCGGTGGATCGAGTATAACAACTTCTGGTAATCCATGTTTTTTGAGGAATTTTATGGTAAAAGAATGTAAAATATCGCCGGCAAAAAAAGAAATATTTGAAATATTATTGATTGCGGCATTTATTTTTGCGTCTTCAATTGCTTCAGGTAGGCCATCCATAGCAATAACTTTGTTAACATGTTTTGCAATAAAACAGGCAATAGTTCCGACTCCTGAATACAAATCAAAAACTGTTTCTGTTCCTGAAAAAGCAGCGTACTGAAGTATTTTATTGTAAATAATAGCTGCCTGTTCAACGTTTGGCTGAAAGAATGACTTCGGACTTATTCTGAAAGTAATATCTTCAATTTTTTCAGTAATAAATTCCTTCAAACCTTGATATAATTCTAATTTAGCATCAGAAATTCCTTTGTCATGTGAGGGAATTATTCCGAAATAAACAGATGTAATGTTTGGTACTTCATCAATAAGTTGTTTTATTAGTTTTTCAATTATAGAAGTATCTTGCCCCATTATTCCAAATATAAGCATTACTTCGCCGGTTGAAGAGGTGCGTATTGTCATACTTCTTAAGTATCCTTGTTTTTCGCGTGGATTATAGAAAGAAATTTTCTGGTTCCATGCAATTTCTTTTACAACCCGGCAAATTTTCCGGCTTGGTTCAGCCTGTAGCCAGCATTCTTTAATATCAATTATTTTATTTGGTTCATCAATGAGATGAAATCCCAGGGCAAGGCGATCATAGGGATTCATAATTTTTCCTTCGTGCGGAAAATACCAGCGGCTTGCTGAAAAAGCATATTCTAATTTGTTTCTGTAAAATGTAGTTTTTTCGGAAGGAATTACAGCAGGTATAGCAGGTGTTTTTATCTGATATTTTTTTAAAGCATTTATTAAAATTTCACGTTTTTGCTTTAATTGCTCTTCGTATGACATGTGTTGCCAATTACATCCGCCACAAAATCCAAAATGACGGCATATTGGTTTTACACGGTTTGGTGAAGCTTGTTTTATATTTTTAATTTGTCCAACCATGTAATCAAACTTTGATTTTTGAGCCGAAATATCAACTATTTCGCCGGGTATTCCGAAGTCGATATATAAAATCTGATTGCCTTGTTTGGCTATTGCTCTTCCGGCATTATGCATTTCAGTAATGGTGAGATTTGAATAAATTTTGCTCGAAAAATTCTTATTCATCTGATATTTTTTAAATTATTATGAAAAAAATATTTTGGTAAAAATAGTTAATAATTGGAATGTTAAAGCTGAGATTTTAAAAATAAAAACGCCTTTATCTTTTAAAAGGATAAGACAAAGGCGTTAAGAAGATATTTTATAGTTTGCTGATATCGGGGAGTTTATCTCCTTTATACAAACCTGCATCCAGTTTTTTCTTACACTGAGCAAAGGCATTGATGGTATATTTAACATCTTCAAGAGTATGGGCAGCTGTCGGAATTAATCTTAACAGCATTGTATCGCGTGGTACAACAGGATAAAGAACTATTGAACAAAATACATTAAAATTTTCTCTTAAATCGATAATTAAATTAGTAGCTTCAACAAGAGTACCGTGCATCATTACAGGTGTAACAGGTGATTCTGTTTTGCCAATGTCAAAACCGTTTTCACGTAATCCTTTTTGTAAAGCATTAACTATTGTCCAAAGTTTTTCTCTCAATTCAGGTTGAGTTTTCAGAAGTTCAAGACGTTTTAAAGCTCCCAAAACCATTGGCATAGGTAATGATTTGGCAAAAATTTGTGAACGCATGTTGTATCTGAGGTAATTAATAACATCTTTATCGCTGGCTATAAATCCGCCAATACCAGCCATAGCTTTGGCAAATGTTGAAAAGTATAAATCGATTTTATCCTGAACACCGAAATGTTCGCCAGTACCTCTTCCGTTTTTGCCCATGGTACCAAAACCATGTGCATCATCAACAAGCAATCGAAAATTATACTTAGATTTAAGGTCTGTAATAGCTTTTAGATTTCCTAAATCGCCAGCCATTCCGAAAACACCTTCAGTGATTACGAGTATTCCTCCACCAGTTTTTTCTGCTACAGCAACAGCATGTTGCATCTGTGCTTCAAATTTTTCCATGTTATTGTGAGGAAATACGAAACGTTTCCCGATATGAAGTCTTAAACCATCGAGAATACAAGCATGTGCTTCCGAATCGTACACAACTACATCATTACGGTTAAGCAAGGAATCGATGATTGAAATCATTCCCTGATATCCATAATTGAGTAAGTATGCACTTTCTTTTTGCTCAAATTCGGCAAGTTGTCTTTCCAATTCCTCATGATAATCGGTTTGTCCCGACATCATACGTGCTCCCATTGGCGCACCCATACCATATTTGGCAGCAGCTTCAGCATCTGCTTTACGAACTTCGGGATGGTTTGCCAAACCAATATAGTTATTTAAGCTCCAGTTAAGAACTTCTCTTCCCCTGAACTTCATATGTGGAGAAATTTCTCCAACTAATTTTGGAAATGTAAAATATCCATCGCCGGCTTCCTGGTATTGTCCTAATGGCCCGCGGTTTACTCGTATTTTTTCAAATATATCCACTGTTGTATAATTTAAGTTATTAATTAAACCTCACAAAAGTATGTTTTTTTAAAAATTTTACAAATTATATTTTTTTTAAAAAATTTTTCTCTTAATAATTCTTATTTTCTGAATAATTATAAACGGTTTTAACATACTGTAATTCAATTAATAAAATGCATTAAGAAATAATTTTTTATCTTTATTCAATTAAACAAATAATATTTTTTTTCCTGTTTAATGGCAATACATTAATGAATTCAATTTTTCCTCCGATAAGTTTGCATTCTACTGTAGTATTATATGGGGCATGTAGCTTAAAATGAACATCCCAGTCTTTTGGCCATGCAGGGAACAAATATATTGTACTGTCGAAGGTTTGCATAAGCATTTCCTGAAGTCCAATCATTCCACTTCCGCCCCAGTTATGGTCAGGTACCCAGTCGTGTCCTGGTCCCCAAAATGTTGGAAATCGTCTTTTTGAATCTTCAAGTTTTTTGATTGTAAGTTCTTTTGCTTCGTCGGTTAAACCAAGCCGTGCACAGAAAATGTTATCCTGATGCCAGCTTATGTAATTTTTCTGTTCAGGCCTGTCAGTTCCATATTTCCATGTATTAATAGCAATTTCGAGATCAGATTTTCCTATTCTGAAAATATCATAAGGAAAAACCGGATATAACTGAGGTATTTCGATATTATTTATTCTTTCAAATCTTTCTGCTGGTGCAATTGTTATGTAACCGTTTTTTTCACGATATGGTATAGCAGGTATCCTTGATAAATATTCATGATAATATTTTATTTGTTCTTCATTAAGATATTTATCTGAAATTTTTAAAAGTTCATTAATTACCGATGTCAAGGCCGATATAACAGTAACAGAATTTGTAGCCATTTTATAAGTTTCGCATGCCGTGCTTGGATATAGAACTAATTTTCCTTTATAGTCAAGTGCTTTAGTTGTACGTTTTAATGAAAGGTATTGATAATGTTGGTCGAAAAAGCGAAGGCAACTTTCTATTAATGGTAAATACTGACTTATATCTGAGCCCGAATATTTATGATATTGTAATATCATGTAACAGAATTCAAGTGCTGTATCCCATTCATATTCAACCCATGCATTATATTGAACTCCGGGGTCATAATTTTCGGGACGTTTCCATCCATATTCAAATGCAACGGGTAAACCAAAACTTTCAATTTGTTCAGTAAAACTTGCACCATCATGTCCCCAGTAGTATTTTGTTCGTAATTCAGCATTCTTAAGTGCATTTAGATAAAAATTAAACTGAGAAGGCATCATGTCAAAATCACCGCTTTTTAGCATAGGCCAGTAAACAAGTCTTTGATTTTGTGCTGTAAAGCTTCCACCTCCCCATCGGCGATAATCGGGACTATATGGTAATTTATCATTAACAAATTCAGGATCGTAGGTAAAATTGCCACCATTAAATTTTGTTGGATATTTGCCATATGCATTACATCCAAGCTGGTATCGAAAAACCTGATAGTTACGACCAATTTGCCATGATTTATCGGAGTCATTTTTATTACCTATGTATATAAAACTTCTTTCCCAAAATTTTTTCCACCATTCAATGGTTTTTTGATGAGCATTTTTTTGTTTTTCATAATTTGTTGCAATGTTTAAAATATTTTCAATCCAGTTATTCAATTTTTCATTGTATTCAATATTTATATAAATTTTTACTGATTGTTTAAGTGATGGAGTACTTTTCATAGAGTAAGCTTTGAAAGGCGTACTGGCATATTTACCATAAGTAATTTCAGACTGTTTCATTTCTTTGCCTGTAATGAAACATCCAAATATGAGATTCTTTAAAGGATTCCACATCTCGTCTTTTATGTTACTAAGTTGCTGTTGATTTACGCATAAATCAAAAGCATTAGGCATATTATTATCATTTTGATGAAAAGAAAGAATCCCATTTTTATAAAATGAAACAGAATCTTTTCTTACCAAAGCTCTTAAAGGTGCATTTATAAACGAACGGTTGTTCTGAGCTTCATCATTTGTCATTTCATGGTTTTCATATCTCCACGATTCATAAAAAGTTTCGGCAATAATTTTTATATTACTTTCAATATCAACATTTATAACCGGATTATAAACATCAACCCAAATTTTAACGGTTGTATTCTGATTTTCTTTTTTCCCCGATATTTCGATAAATCCTTCTTTAAGATTTAATGTCTGCATAAATGAGGATTTATCGGTAAACGGATTGGGTGATAACCTTATGCGTATACGTCCTAATTTCAAATATCCGTTATTCTCATCAAAAGCCCCGCTGCGTGAAATATAGAATAAAATATCACCATTTTCGACCCATACGTTCAGACCTATATCACCACCACCACATGGCATCGATTCGGACGAATTACGACTTTGACTTCGCCAGACAATATTATATTGTTCGATCTGGGAATATATAAAACTATTGAAAATTATTATTGTTATACAAATTAAAAAAATATATTTTTTCATATAGGTATGTTTTTATTGTTGTTTTTATAAAATAATCATGGTAATTAAATATTTTTTATTGACTTGTTTAATTATTTTGATAAATTTTTTAGGTTTATGTTATAAAATAATTTCACAAAAATATAATAAGTTCATGATTTTATATTAAATAACGTAGCATTTAGAAAAAATTAGTTTTGTATACTGCTTGCAATTTAATAATTTTAATATTTTTGCCAATATAAATTATACTCGTAAAATTGATTTCCGACAAAGAGATATTAAGTAAAATAGCTTCAGGAAATGAAGAGGTATTTAAAATTATTTTTGATAAGTACTATAATGATTTATGCAAATTTGTTTACTGTAATTTTATAAAAGACAAAAGCGAAGCTGAAGAAATAGTACAAAATATAATTATCAAACTTTGGGAAAACAAAAATAATGCTGAGAAAATTGTTACATTAAAATCATATCTTTATAAATCGGTTGTTAACGCATGTTTAAATTATATTAAACATCAGAATATTATTAATAATTATCAGAATAAAATATCAGTCCAAATAAAAGAAATACAATTTGAAGATTTTGAGTTTACAGAAGCAGATGAAGATGAAAAAAAGGTTATTGATGAATTAGAAAATTTACCCGAACAAACAAAAAAAATTTTCAATCTTAAGTATCTTAGAGGATTAAAATATAAAGAAATTGCTAAAGAATTGAATATTTCGGAAAAAACAGTAGAGACATTGATTTATAGAGGTTTAAAACAATTAAGAAAAAAATTAAATATATGAATTTTAAGTAAGTGATTTATTATTTTAATTTGTCAAAGAATTAATGAAAAATGAATTTAACATAGAAGAACTTTTTATTAAGTATTTCAATAATGAAATTTCGGAAGACGAAAAAATTCAGCTTCTTGAGATTCTCAATAATAATCCGGAAACCAGAAAGGAATTTAAAACCTTTGGTAAATTAAATA
>Ga0123519_10011795_pt1 | contig 12822 bp, 9 predicted proteins | sample YelNatPaOPRAMG02_FD_87396 | JGI IMG/M metagenome (GOLD analysis project Ga0123519, IMG submission 87396) | Hot spring microbial communities from Yellowstone National Park - Yellowstone National Park OP-RAMG-02 (version 2) | ecosystem: Environmental > Aquatic > Thermal springs > Hot (42-90C) ...
CCGACGTGGGTCTGCTGGTCGACTTGAAGCTCGAGGCCGCGCGCTGCTACCGCAACGGCGTGGACCTGGAGCTCGCCCGACTGTACTCCCTGCCTCCGGCCGAGCGCCGCCACCTCCTCAGCGTCGAGTTCCTGACGTTGGCCCAACCCCAGCCGGCCAGCGACGACCGCCGCGACCCTCATCTCTTCGCCGGGCTGCCCTGACTGCCAGTGGCATGGACGTTGCTACCTGCAGAGCTAAGGGGCGAGCCGGATGCAGCGGAGGCTCCGCCGCCTGGGTGTTTCGCCCCTGGCAACGTGAGGTGGTGTGCCTGGCCAGGGAGGGGAAATGGTCGATCCGGCATATGCGTTTGAGCGGCGTGGTGTGCGGGTGGAGGGCGATGGTTCCATCGTGCTCGACCGCAGGCAGATCAAGGCGCCCGAAACATTGGTCCACGAGGGGCAGAAACTGGACCACGTCCTCTACCATGTCGCCAACCCCGCCTTGACCGCGGCCTTTGCCAACCCCGGCCAGGTGTACGCCTACGAGGCCTTCGGCAGCGGGCCCATCCTCGAGCCGGGGGCCTGGCGCTTGGCCCTGACCCTCGACGGGCGGCCCCTGCAAGGGTATCCGCCCCACAGCCGCGTGCGCGGGCGCTTGCTGACCGAGACGTGGGAGGCCGCCGGCTGCCGGCTGCGCATCACCAGTTTCTGCGACGGCGAGCGCAATGTGGTGCGCCAGGCCTTCCAACTGCAGGGCCTCGACGCCCGGCCCCACAGCCTGGAGGCTGCCATCCGGGTGGGCTTCCTGGTAAACGAGGAGCAGACGACCTACGCCCTGCACTATGATGAGCGCTACGGGGCCATCGTAGCCATCCTGGGCAAGGCATCGGTCGAGATGGGGGCGCCGGAGCGGGAGCCCCAGGCGGCCGCAACCCGGGCCGCCCTGGTCGGCGCCGACCGCGAGCCGGCCGAGTGGCGGGTGAGCGACCCCCATGCGTACCTGACGTACCGGCTCGAAGCGCCGCCAGGCCAGGAAGAATCCTTCTGCCTGGCGGTGACTGGGGGCTGGCAGCGGGCTGACCACGAGGCGCTTCTGGAAGAGGCCACCCGCCGCTGGCAGCAGGCGCTCGCCGAGGCCCACCGCTATGCCGACTGGCTGGCCGAGCGCCTGGAAGGCGGCGATCCGAGCCTGCACAGCCTGTTCGTCGCCTGCCTCAACGCAGCCGTCAGCGCCTACCATGAGGACCAGGAGGGGCGCTTCCGGGGCCTGGTGCCCTCGCCCGACCGGGGTTTCAAGCGGGCCATTACCCTGCCCGCCGATGCCTATTGGTGCGCGCAGGTGCTCCTGCCCTTCCACCCCGAGATGGTGCGCAACGAAATCGGCGCCCTGGCCCGCGCGGTGCACGATGACGGCAGCCTGGCCCTCGGCGTCACGGCGGTGGACCCTGCCGATGCTCACCTCTCGCCCGAGAGCGGGCCCTACGACTGGTGGCCCGCCGCCTGCGACTCGCCCTCGTACTTTGCCATGCTGGTGCACGACTACCTGGCCTGGACGGCTGACCGCGACCTCCTCGATGAGCGCGTGGCCGGCCAGACCATCTGGCAGAAGGCGCTGGCCTGCGTGGACTATTTGCGTGCGCGCGATACGAACCACGACTATCTGTTCGAGAAGCGCCCCAACCAGCCCGACTGGGAGTATGATGTGCAGCGCGACGACTGGGTGACCTATGACCTGGCCCTGCACTATCAGGCCCTCAAGTCGGCCGCTGAGGTGGCGCTCCTGCGGGGCGAAGAGGAGACGGCCCGCGACCTGGCCCAATGGGCGGCCGGCGCCCAGCGGGCGGTCAATGAGCACCTGTGGAGCGAGGCCGGCGGCCACTATGTGGACTATATCCGCTCTTACCAGGGCTTCATCGAGGACCATGCCTCCATCGACACGCTGGTGGCAGTGCTCTTCGGCCTGGCAACGGAGGGCCAGAGCCACCGCCACCTGGAGTACCTGGAGCGCACCCTCGAAACGCGGAACAACGATGGACAGTACTATGGCGATTGGGGCGTCATGAACTGCTTCCCCTTCTACAAGCAGCGCGGCGACCTGGCCGGCCCCAGCGCCTGGGCGTACTCTTTCCACAACGGTGCCGCGTGGCCGGGCTGGAACGGCGTCTACGCCCTCGCCAAACTGCTCCACCGCACAGGGGATTGGCGCTATCCTTTGGAGCGTTGGTGGAGCTACAGCCTCGACCAGTACTGGTTCACCCCCAGCGAGTACTACTCGCCCCCCTACGATGCGCCCGGCGTTCGCCAGAGCGCCTCGCTCTACTCCTGGAGCGCCATGCCTGCTGCGGCAATCATCCTGGGAGGGTTCGGATTCTGGCCCAACCTGGCCGGCGACGTGGTGTTGCGCGTGCCGCCCTGGGGCGATAGCCGGCTGAACGGCGTCCGCTTTCGGGGCCGGACCTATGATGTCGAAGCGAGGGGGGATGTGGTGGCCCTGTGGCTGGATGGCGAACGGATCGCCTCCGACGTGCACGGGTTGCGGGTCCATCTGGGGCGCGTGCCGGCCTCCGCATAGCAAAAGGCGCCCTTCCCCCACGACGGGAAAGGCGCCAGGGCTAGGCTCTCCGCGACAGCGCTCACGCTGTCGAAATGAAAGAACGAGCGCACGGTGGTGGCTGCGACGGACTGGAACGCGAACGACGATGCTAGCAACGACGCAGACGGCGATGGGTGATGCAGTGAGGCTGCGACGGGTGGAACAACGGCTACAGCAACGTCAGCGGGATGCGAGCGACATTGGTGGGTGCAACGCGGCTGAGACGACTGGAAGACCAGCGAGAATGGGTGCTGCGATGTGCTCGATCACCGGCGCTCGTTCTTTGAGGCCACCTGGTCTGCGATGGGACGCATGAGTAGGGAGAAGTGCGCGGACCGACCACGATGGCATCGTATGCTAGCATACCCGATGCAGATGAAAGGCGCATGAACGGCGCAGCCGAGCAGCGTGAAAACTCGTTCATCTGCGCCTGATACCCCCGCCCCAGCCACTGGCATGGAATTTGCTCCCCCTCAGCCCGGGGCCAGAAAATGTCTGCCACAGCGCAGCCCAGCCCTGCGCGGGCCTTTTGGGGCTGGTGCGGGCCACAAGCACGGCCCAGGCCGGTGAACGCGGGTCAGCCCGCCAGTGCCGGATGCTAGGGGCGAACTATGCCGCAAGAGCCGGTCATCTTGCTGGACTCGGTGACGCGTCGCTTCGGCCAGGCCGTTGCCGTGCAAGACCTTTCGCTCTCCATCGAAGCCGGGGAGCTGGTGGGCTTTGTCGGGCCGAGCGGCAGCGGCAAGACCACCACGGTGCGGCTGCTCTGCGGCATCCTGGGGCCCACCGAGGGCACGGTGCGCGTCTTGGGCAAGGATCCCCTGACCTTCAGCGGCCGCGACCGCGCGCGCATCGGCTACCTTCCACAGCACTTTTTGCTCTACACGGGCCTCACCGTCAGTGCGAACCTCAACTTTGTCGGCGGCGTGTACGGCCTGGGCTTTGGCGAACGGCGGCGCCGCATGCGCGAAGTGTTGGATCTGGTGGAGCTGTGGGCCGACCGCGACAAGCAGGCCGGCGAGCTTTCGGGCGGCATGCAGCGGCGCCTGGCGTTGGCCGCCACCTTCCTGCACGACCCCCAGCTCTACTTCCTCGATGAACCTACCACCGGGCAAGACCCGATCCTGCGCCGCAAGATCTGGGGCTGGCTGCGCGACCTGCGGTCGCGTGGGCGCACACTCTTCGTCACCACCCACTATGTGGGTGAGGCGGAGCTCTGCAACCGCGTGGTGCTGATGGATGCCGGGCGGCTGATCGCCTTCGAGGAGCCAGAGGTGCTGCGCCGGCGCGCCTTTGGCGGCGACCTGCTGGAGCTGATCACCCACCGCGAGATCTATGCCTACCTGCGCACCCTCGAAAAGATGCGCCAGGTCCGCTCCATCGAGGTGCGCGCCCACGACCGCCTGGTGCTGGCCGTCGACGACGCCGGCCGGGCGTTGCCTGAGATCCTGAACACGCTGCAGGCCCAGGGGCTGGCGCCCGAGTCGGTGCGCGAGATGCCGCCGCCCTTCGAGGATGTGTTCGAGCGGCTGATCCGCCAACACCAGCGCCGCCAGAGGGAAGAGGCACAGGAGGCTGGACCATGAGAGGACCCCTGCGGGTGTTGGCATTCATCGGCAAAGAGATCCGGGCCATCCTGGTGCAGCCGCAGCTCCTGCTGCTCCTGGTGGCGGGCCCATTCCTGATCCTGTTGGCCTTCGGTGTGGGCTACCGGCCGGCCGGGCCCACGCTGCGCACCATCGTCGTGCAACCGCCGGCCACCGACCCGCGCCAGGCCATCAGCTACTATATGAGCTCGATCGGCCCGCCGCTCAAGGTGACCGAGGTCACGGCGGACCTGGCGCCGGCCCTGCGCAAGCTGCAACGGCGCCAGGTGGACCTGGTGGTTGTCGTGCCGGCCGACATCCGGCAGACCCTGCTCAACGGCCAGAACGCCCACCTGGTCTTTTACCACAACGCCATTGACCCCACCCAGGTCGGCTATATTTCGGCGGTGATCGACGCCACGACCAGCCAGCTCAACCGCGCCATCCTGCAGCAGGCGGTGGGCGAGCAGCAGGCCAACTCGGCCGATTACGAGCAGGCGCTCCTGCAGTTGCAGGATAGCCTGAACCAGGTGCGGGCGGCCCTGCAGGCGGGCGACCGTACGCGGGCGGCCCAGCTCGCCAAGGGCGTGCGCCTGTCGGGCGGCCTCATGGCGGCGTTGTGGCTCTTTGCCGCCGACCCCTTTTCCGGACCGGCAGCCCCGGCGGTGCACCTGGCCGACGATGCCCGCAGCCTGGATGACCTGCTCTCCTCGCCGCAGAGCGACCCCCAGGCGGTGAACGATGCCCTGACCAAGGCCCAGAACGACGTGAGCAGTATGTTGCAGGGGCTGGGGGCGTCGCGGCGCATCCCACCCAACGTGTTCGTATCGCCCCTGACCTGGGATGCCAGGCCGATCAGCTCCTACCAGCCCACCTATGTGGTCTACCACTCGCCGACGGTGCTGGCGCTTTTGGTGCAGCACCTCTGTATCACCCTGGCCGCCCTGTCGCTCGTCGACGAGCGCAACGTGGGCGCGGTGGAGATCTTTCGGGTCTCGCCGGTGGGCCCCAACCAGATCCTGGTCGGCAAGTTCATCGCCTACGTGCTGGTGGTGGCGCTGGCTGCAGTGGGCCTGGTGGCGCTTTTGGTCTTTGCGCTGAAGGTGCCTGTGTTGGGCGAGTGGCCCTGGTTCGTGGTGGTGCTGGGGGCGCTGATGGCCTACTCGCTGAACCTGGGCTTTCTCATCTCGGCCTGGGCACGCAGCCGCAGCCAGGCCATCCAGATGTCGATGTTGGCGCTTCTGGGGTCGATCTTTTTCAGCGGCTTCTTTGTGCCGCTCACCGACTTTTTGGCGCCGGTGCGCTTTCTCTCCTACAGCCTCCCGGTGACCTATGGCATCGAACTGTTGCGGCAGGTAACGCTGCGCGGCGAGCCGCCACAGATGGCGTACCTGGTGGCGCTCCTGGCCTGGGCTGCGGCGTCGGGGTTTGTGGCCGTGCGGCTGTTCGGGAAGCTATTTGTGAGCAAGTAGAGCGAGGTCGCCCTTGCGAACCTGCCTAGCCTGGTCTCTGGTGCGAAATTGTGTAGAGGCGGGTTGATGGACATCCTGGCTCCAACTCGCTCAAGCGCAGCCGTAGCCGTAGGGCGGCTTTCAAAGCCGCCTCGCCGTCTACAACCGTACTTGCCCATCGGGCCGTACATGCCATCCGGGCATCACGCTTCGCACGTGACCGGAGCGGAACCCTCAAGGGGTTTTGGCGGGTTGCGCGCAGCCGGGCCGCCCGCGGGCGGCCCGGCTGCGCGCAACCCGCCAAAACCCCACCCAGGGGCTGGGCCGGGGGCGGGCGGAGCCTACCAGCCGGCTGCCACCCCTGTTCGCAGGGGTCGGGCGCCGCTTCCTCGCAATGACAGCAGTCTGCAGGGCGGCTTTCAAAGCCGCCTGGCGGTCCGTGGGGCGCAGGGCCGGGTTGCGAAACCCGGCCTACGGGGTCGGGCTGCGGCCAGGGGTGGGAGCCGGGTGTTGAGCTCCGCCCGCTCCCGGCCCAGCCGGCCAAACCCCCAACAACGGTTTCGTACCCGGTGCAGCGCGGAGCGCGTAGCCCGGTCCCTCGTCCGGCGACCGCCGAAGAAACCCGGCCTACGAGCTCACCGGCGGTCGCGCGAGGCTGAGCCGGGTTATGAAACCCGGCCTACGAGCTCGGTCTGTTGCGCGGAGTGGGGGCGGTTCCCGAACCGCCCCTACAGGTCGGGGCGCTACTCGGCCAGGGCCTCGCCGGCCTCTTCGAGCTCCTCGTCGTCGCTGGCCTCCGCCTTCACCCAGGCGAACTTGCGCTGGAGGGTGGTGGGGTAGTAGTGGCCGAGCACGTCGTACTGCACCCGCTGGCCCCAGCGGTAGTACACGCGCGGGTCGATGTAGGATTTGAGGCTGGTGCCCAGGTTCCAGGTGCGCGTCTTGGCGGCGAGCCTGGTCTGGCTCCTGAAGCGGGCCAGGGCCTCGTGGGCGCGGTCGCGCTTGAGCTGGGCAGCGCGCTCCTTCTTGCGCGCGCGCTCCAGGCGCTTCTGGCCGCTGGCATGCGCGCGTTCCTTGGCGGCCGGCGTCTTGGCGGCCTCTTCCTTCTCGCGGATGGCCGCGCTGACCGCTTCTACCGCCTCGCGGGCGGCGCGCAGCTCGGCCTCGGCCTGCTCGAGGCGCTGCACCAGAGCAGCCTCGCGGGCCTGGGCACGGGCGCGCCGTTCCTCCCAGTTGGGCGAGGCCTGCTTGTAGTGGTTGCAGAGCTTGGCGGCGGCCAGGTTCGCCTCCACGACCGCCTCGCGCTTCTTGTACTCCTTGGCGTCCGCTTTCACGCCCGAGTGCTCCAGGCTATGTTCGACGGCGTGGGTGGCATGGCGGGTGCGGAAGACCTTGGCCGTCAGCCCCTTGAGCGCCTCGCCGAGGAAGGCGTTCACGTCGCGGCTGGAGACGTCGGGGAAGAGCTGCGGCCGGTCGCCGGCAGCGCTGCGGCCGCCGTTGCGGCTGGGCCGGGCGTTGCGCTTGAGTTCCTCCAGGTTGCGGCGCACCACGTCGGGCAGCTCGATGCGCTTGTGCCAGAGCACCGAGTCCTTGCCCAGGAAGCGGAACTCGGCCGTGCCATCCTCGTGCAGGGTCACATGTTCGGGGCGCAGGGTCGTCGCACCCACCGTATCGGCCTCGTCGGGGTCCTTTTCGTCGCCCACGCGCAGGCAGAGCCGGTCGATGAGGTCACAGGCGGTGGCCACCATGCGTCGCTGCGGGTCGTCGCTCTCGAGCGCAGCGGCGATATGGGCGCGGACGGCGTCGAGGTGGGCGCTGAGCGTGGCGGCCTTGTCGAATTTGTGAGCCTCTTTGCTCTGTTTGATCGCCGCCGTGTCGGCCAGCCAGATGTACTTGGTCTTGCCTGAGAGCTTGTCTTGCCAGCGGGCGATCCACATCGAATCGGGCTGCCACACGCGCCCGCCCCAATCGCCCTCGGGCTGGGGCGCGTCGGGGCTGAGGTTGAGCGTGATGTCGCGCTGGGTGGGCCCTGGCTTCCAGCGGCCGCGCAGGGGGTGTTTGCCGCGGCCCATGAAGATGCCACTGGGCTCCACCAGGTAGGTGCCCAGCTCGGCCTCCTCGCCGTCGACGATGGCGTGGCCGTACTTGGCGCGCAGCGCCTCGCGCTCGGCCTTGCGCCTGGCGGCCAACTCCTGGCGCTCTTCGCGGGTCATGCGCTCGCGCCGCTCGCGTTCCTCCTGCACCCGGCGCACGGCGGGCGAGAAATCCACCTCGTCGGGCTCCAGGGGCGGCTCGATGCCCAGGGCGGCGCTGAAATCGCCCAGGAAATTGCGCACAAAGACGGGGTCTTCGACGTAGGGCGTGCCCTGCTTGCGCGCCCAGGCCATGGCCATCTCGGCCTGCATGCGATCGAGGCCGACCGGCTGGCCGCGGATGATCAGGATCAGGTTGTCGGGCACATCCGGAACGGGCACAACGACGCCCTGATGTACAAGTTGCTTCAGCAAAGCTGGCTCCACTCCCCTGCACAGACTCAGAATCTTCCCTGCAGCCGGGCCGCGCGGGCGCCAGTGCACGGACCCCCTATGTTAACGCAGGAGGCGAGGATTTGCAAATGCCGCGGGCTATTGCTGAGGCTGCCAGCGGGGGAGGGTGAAGGAGAAGGTGCTGCCGCGGCCGACCTGGCTCTCGACCCAGATGCGGCCCCCCTGCAGCTCGACCATGCCCTTGGCGATGCACAGGCCGAGGCCGAGCCCGCCCTGCTCGCGGCGCAGGGAGTCGGCCACCTGGTAGAAGCGCTCAAAGATGCGCTCGCGCTCGGTCTCGGGGATGCCGATGCCGGTGTCGCGCACGGAGAGGACCACTTCGCTGCCCTCGGGGAGGGCGCGGATGGTGATCCGCCCCTGGCAGGGGGTGAATTTGATGGCGTTGGAGAGCAGGTTGAGCAGGACGATCTGCAGCTTTTCGGGGTCGGCCAGGGCCTGCAGCGAGGCGGGCAGGTCGATCACGACGGCCTGCTCCTTCGCCTGAGCCAGGTGGGCCAGCGACGCGACGGCCTCCTGTACGGCTGGGCCCAGGTCGACGGGGCGCGGGCGGAAGGTGACTTGGCCCAGGTCGAGGTTGCGCAGGCTGAGCAGGTCATCGACCAGGATGCGCAGGCGCTCCGCAGCCTCGCGCATGGTGCGCAGGTGTGCCTGGGCCGCGTCGCTGACCTCGCTTTCGATGAGGGTGGCGTAGGTAAGCAGCGTGGCCAGGGGCGAGCGCAACTCATGGGCGGCCAGGCTGATGAACTCGCTCTTGCGGTGGTCGAGGTCGGCCAACCGCTGGTAGGCCTGCTGCAGGTCGGTGAAGAGGCGCGCATTTTCGATCGCCACTGCGGCCCCACCGGCCAGGATGGAGAGCAACTCGCTATCGGCCTCTGTGAAGGGCTGCTCCTGGCCGCTCTTGACCAGGCTCATGACGCCGATGGCCTTGCCGCCCGCCATAAGGGGCAGGCAGACGGCGGAGGCGCCATCGGCGAAGCGGGCGAAGCGGGCGTCGAGGGGCAGAGCGCCGCGCAGGGCCAACGGTTCGCCGCTGCGCGCCACCCAGCCGGCAATGCCTTCGCCCATCTTCAGGCGGGGCGGGCTGAGCGGCTTTTCGGCGCCGTGCACCGCGGCTAGCACCAGTTCCTGCATCTCCGCATCAACGAGAAGCAGCGAGCAGCAGGCGGCTCCGGTGGCGTGCGCGGCCAACGCCACCACCTGGGCGACCAGGTGGCTCAGGTCGGTGGTGGCCAGAAGGGCGCGGGTCAGCTCATGGACGGGCAGGAGCGCGCGCAGGCGGGCGTTCTCGCGGGCAAGGCGCCGCGCCTCGAGGGCGCGCGCGACGGCCGCGCACAGCTCGTCGGGGCCGAAGGGCTTGAGGATGAAGGCGTTGACCCCCAGGCGGACGGCCTCGATGGCCATCTCCATGGTGCCATAGCCGGTGATGATCAGCCCGATGGTATCCGGAGAGAACTCTTTGACCAGGCGATAGGCGCGCAGGCCGTTCATGCCCGGCATCTTGACGTCGGCGACCAGCATGTCGTAGGGCTGCCGGCGCGCCTCCTCCACGGCGGCGGCGCCGTTGGGCACGCCGGTGACCTGGTAGCCAGCCTGGGCCAGCGCCCGCAGGGCTACCTCCAGTACATCGGGCTCATCGTCGGCGACGAGGATGCGTTCTGCAGCCATGGTCCAGGTTCCTTCCTCACCGCAGAGTCAGGAGACGGCCGGCGAGGCTCTCTCCGAGGCGCGGGGTGTCTCTGCGGTGAGCCCCAGCATTGCTGGCGAATAGCGCGTTGCAGCCTGCCCCTACGACGCATCGGCGGCCACAGCGTAGCCGCGCCGCGGGATATTGCGGATATACCGCGGGCGCCGCGGGTCGGGCTCGATCTTTTCGCGCAGGTTCTTGATGTGCACGCGCACCAGGTCGGTGGTGCCCATCCCCGGCGGGTAGCCCCACACCTCCTGCAGGAGCAGGGCGGCCGAGAACACCTGGCCGGGGTGTCGCATCAGGAACTGCATCAGGTCGAACTCGACCGGTGTGAGCAGCACGGTGCGGTCGGGGGTGCGCAGCTCAAATGTGCGCGGATCCAGCGCGATCGGCCCCACGCGGAAGACGCCCGCTGCCGCGTTCTCGCCCTGCCGCGCCCGGCGCAGCAGGGCCTTGACACGCAGCTCGAGCTCGCGCAGGTCAAAGGGCTTCACGATGTAGTCGTCGGCCCCGGCTTCGAACCCTTCGAGACGGTCGGCCACCTCGCCCTTGGCAGAGAGAAAGAGGACGGGCACGCGGCCGAGGCTGGGCGTGGCGCGCAGCAGCCTGCAGACCTCGATGCCATCCATGCCGGGCATGCGGACGTCGAGCACGATCAGGTCGGGAGGGCGGTCGCGGGCGATCTGGAGGGCCTCTACGCCGCGGTACGAGATCACCGTCTCCAAGCCTGCCCGCTGCAGGGTGCGGGCGACCGTCTCTGCCACGTCGATGTCGTCATCGACGACCAGGATGTTTGCGGGCATCCAGGGGCCTCCTCTATCATCGTAGACAGGCGGCGCGGGGAAGTGTGCCACAGCTCTTGCCAGCAGGCAACTTTGGCCTGTGGGCAAGCGGTCGGGCGTACGCTGCAGGCGTGACGTGTTCCATCCCCCGGCCCCCCGCTTGCCGCTGGGCCGGAACCGTGCCGTGGCTGAGCGACAGCCGCTGGCCCCAGGGCTTTTTCCGAGTCGGCGTTATGTGTAGCCCGGACCCTTGGCAGGCTGGCGCTCGCCACGTTGGAAGGCCCGCAGAACCTGCTCAGGGTGACATAAGCGGGACTCTGAAAAGCCCTGCGCTGGCCCGGCTCCCAATTCCAAAAGCGTGCTCTCTGTGGTATAATTGTGTCACATCTACAGGGGAGGAACCTTCGACCCGGCATGTACCTGAGCCCGATTGGACGGCTTTTCGCCATTGCGATTGGCCTTTTGATGGCCATAACCATACACGAGTTCAGCCACGCCCTCGTCGCTTACCGCCTGGGTGATCCCACGGCGAAGCGCATGGGCCGGCTGTCGCTGAACCCGCTGGTGCACCTCGACCCGTTGGGGACGCTGATGATGGTGATCACGGCGCTGACCGGCATCGGCATCGGCTGGGGTAAGCCCACGCCCGTCTCGCCGTGGAACCTGCGGCCGGGCCGGCGCCTGGGAATGGGGATCGTGGCTGCAGGTGGCCCCATCTCCAACGTGCTCCTGGCGCTGGCGTTGGCGGTGGTGGTGCGGGTGGCCTATGCGCTGCACCTGGTGCTGCCTGCCAGCGTCATCCCGGTGCTGGGCGTGATCATCGGCTTGAATGTGGGCCTGGCGGCGTTCAACCTGTTGCCGCTGCCCATGCTCGACGGCTTCCACATCCTCATGGGCATCGTGGCAAGCATCCGCGCGCGCTGGGCCTATGACCTGAGCTACCAGCTCGAGCGGGTGGAGCCCCACGGCCCGATGATCCTCCTGGTCCTCATCCTTCTGCCGCGAGTGCTGCGCATCGACCTCCTGGGCCTGCTCGTCAGCCCGGTGTATGACCTGCTGAGCAGGCTGGTCAGCCTGGTGTTGCGCGTGTGAGGCCCATCTACCGCGTGCGGCAGTTCTGGCAGGCGATCACGGCGGCCCCGGGCAGGGAGCCGCCGTGCGCATTGCCGCCGGGGCTGGCCGAGCTCTACCGCGGCATGCCCCGCGCCGACCGGGCGCATGGCCTGCGCACCTATCAGCGCCTGGTAGCCGAGGGGCAGGTGCCGGCGGCGGTGGCCGCGGCGGCGCTCTTGCACGACGTGGGCAAAGCGCGGGCCGGGGTGCGCCTGTGGCACCGGGTGGCCCACGTGCTGGCCGGCGGGCGGCCGGCGGGGTGGCTGGCGCGGCAGCCGGGTGTGGCCGGGCTCATGGCCCACGCGGCGCTCGGCGCAGAGCTGCTGGCCGCCGCAGGGGCAGGGGCCGAGACGGTCGCCCTCGTGCGCCACCATCACGACGACCCCGCGTCGCTCGGCTGGCCGGCAGCGCAGCGGGCGCTCCTGGAGGCGCTGCAGCGCGCCGATGAGGCCTCGTAGCCGGCGCCCTTGTCGTTGCGATTCTGCATTATACATTCCACATAGAAAAAGTGACACGTTATCCCCCTTTGACATCTTGCGGAGAGTGTGCTAATACTAGAGCGATGCGCGCCCCAGCTCGCGAATCGTCTGGGCGGGTGGCGTTGGCTAGCGGAGGCCCGGAGCCGAAAGTGGCTGTGCTCATGGGCGGCGTGTTGGGGGACGCTCCGGGCTCAGAAGGGCGTTCGCGGTGCAGGCTTGTCCATCGGGGCGTAGATTCGATCCGGGCATCACGCTTCGCACGCGACCGGAGCAGAGGCTTGTGGGGGTTTTGGCGGGTTGCCCGCAGCCGGGCCGCCCGCGGGCGGCCCGGCTGCGGGCAACCCGCCAAAACCCCCTCCCGGGTCAGGGCCGGGCAGGCGCGGAGCAGATTTGCCGGCTGTTGCCGGGGGCGGGTTGGACCCAGTACGGTTGTCGTTTCAGGGTGACCGCTGCTGGGCTGGCGCTCTGGTGGCCGGCACGGCTGACTGGTAAGGATGTACCGATGGAGCACTGGTACGCGTTGCACACCAAGCCGCGCAAGGAGCGCATGGTGCGGGATGCGCTGGTGGGCCGGGGGCTGCAGGTGCTGTTCCCGGTGCTGCCG
>Ga0123519_10011797_pt1 | contig 12820 bp, 6 predicted proteins | sample YelNatPaOPRAMG02_FD_87396 | JGI IMG/M metagenome (GOLD analysis project Ga0123519, IMG submission 87396) | Hot spring microbial communities from Yellowstone National Park - Yellowstone National Park OP-RAMG-02 (version 2) | ecosystem: Environmental > Aquatic > Thermal springs > Hot (42-90C) ...
GCAGGACTGGTATTGTAAAATCCTCCATCTTTGGTATGATCAGTTAATTGTTTGGAAAACTCATTTGGTTCTTTTCGCAACTCAATATCGGGCCAGTAAAGAACTTTTTGATCCTTTTTCCATTTATCATTAAGCTCTTCGAGATCAAAACCAAAAGTTGATTTTATTCCACCTTCAAAACTTCCCTGACCTCTAATTCGATTAAGTAAATCTCCGATCTTTTCTTTACCATATTTTCTTTCAATGAACCAGAAAACTGATTGTCCACCACGATAGGCAAAATATCCATCAAGTTGATTAATGTTCGGAAGATATTGATTGATAGAAGCATCTCTCATAAACATATCTGAATGAGTATCCCAACCCAGAGATTCGTATTCAGCAAGTCCTTCCATAAACCACAGCGGTAAATTCAATGTAATGTTGTTTGAAATGATTGATTGTAAAGAACCTCCATAAAACATATCATTCATCACTGCGTGAACGAGTTCGTGATGAATTACATGACGAAACTGGTCATACGATCCTTCAAATGGAAGGACAACACGATTTTTGAAAAGTTCAGTTACACCTCCAATGCCTTCTTCAAGATACTCGCTTACAACATTTGTCTGCTGAAAATCATTATGGGAATTATAAATGATCATCGAGATGCGATTATTGATATTGTATTTGAAATCTTTTTGAATTGAGGTCAATGCAGATTCAGCAGCAACGATTGCAAAGGTTGCAAGTCTTTCTCCCCCATCGGTGAAGTAAACATCAAAATGTTTTGACTGAATGAAGTAATAATTGAATTTTTTGTACTGGACTTTATTCTTTCCGAACTGAGCAAACAAACTTGAATTAACCAAAGCAACAACTAAAAGCAAAAACAAAAAAACTTTCGTTTTCATTGCTCTCCACCATTTTTTGTTTATTCAACAAGTTCAAAATCGATTTCGTTCCTGTCTTCGTTTACACCGATAACTCTTACTCTCACAAGATCACCAAGTCGATAAATCTGTTTATTCAATTTACCAATTAAGGCATATTTACTTTCATCATAAAAATACAAATCGCTGGGCATATTTTTTATTCGAACAAGACCTTCAGCAAGATTTTCAATTAATTCAACGAAAATTCCATAAGCCTGAACACCAGAAATAATTCCATCAAATTCTTCTCCGATATGATTTCTCATAAATTGGACTTGCTTGTATTTTATTGCTTCTCTCTCTGCTTCCATTGCGGTTCTTTCAGCAACTGAACTTGATCTGCAAATTTGTGGAATTAAATTTCTCAAGTAATTTGCTCTTTGCCCGCTGACTTCATTTTGATATTCAACCAGCAAACGATGAACTACAAGATCTGGATATCTTCGAATTGGAGATGTGAAATGAGTATAATAGTCAAAAGCCAGTCCATAGTGACCAATATTTTTCTCTGAGTATTCTGCTTTTGCCATAGCTCGTATCATCACTTCATTGACTAAAATTTCCTCAGGTTTTCCTTTCACTTGTTCCAGCAATTTCTGCAAAGCTTTTGATTTTACTCCTCCAGCAATATTCAACTTATAACCAAGTGAACTGACAAAATTTGCAAGCTGTTTTATTTTTTCTTCATCAGGAACATCATGGACACGATAAACAAACGGGAGCTTCTTCAAATCTTCATACTTTTTTCCTTCTTTTGCAATTATTCGATTGGCAAGAAGCATAAAGTCTTCAATTAATTTGTGACTCTCCAGTCTATCTTTCTTCTTAATCTCAAGTGGAAGTCCGCTCGGATCTAAGATAAATCTTACTTCATCTGTATTGAAATCAATTCCACCATTTTGAATTCTTTTCTTAAACAAAATTTTTGCGAGTTGATTCAATTGCAAAAGTTGTTCAGCATAATCACCTTTTCCAGTTTTAAGAATTTCCTCAACTTCCTCGTAAGTATATCGTCTCTTGTTGTTAATGACAGTTTTGGCAATTCGATAGTTTAAAACTTCTGCTCTTTTATTCATTTCAATAAAAACTGAGAAACACAATCGATCTTCACCTGGAACTAAACTGCACCATTTGTTCGATAAAGCCTCTGGCAACATCGGAACGACATAATTAACAAGATAAACACTTGTACCTCTCTTTCGAGCTTCTAAGTCTAAAGCCGAATTTTCTTTAACAAAGAAGCCAACATCCGCAATATGAACGCCGACTAAAAATCTGTTTTTATCTATCGGTTCAATTGAAAGAGCATCATCAAAATCTTTTGCATCAACTGGATCAATCGTAAAGACAATTTTATCTCGAATATCCAATCGATTTGGTATTTCATTTTTAATTACTTCTTCAGTGAATTGTTCAGCTTCGGAAATCACTTCATCAGGAAACTTAGTTCGGAGTTTAAAACTCTTTGCAATCGAAAGCATCTCTGCTGAATGGTCTAACTGCTTTCCAAGAATTTCAATTACTTCACCGACAGGATTAACTTTTGGTGTAGGCCATTCAATTAATTTAATTACAACTTTATCTCCTGGTTTAGCTCCGTGCAAAGCTTCTTCTGGAATGAAGAAATCACGATGAATTAAAACATCATCGGGAATAAAGAAATAGAAGTCTCGATACTTTTCAATCTTTCCTACAAATTCATCAGTTGATCTTTCGAGAACTTTTACAATTTCACCTTCCTGATTTTTTCCACGATAGCGTGCGAATATTTCCACTAAAACTTTATCACCATTTAGTGCTGTTCCAAGATTTCTTTCAGAGATAAAAATATCTTCTCCATCTTTCGGTTCTGGAATTACAAATCCATAACCATTTTTTGTCATCTGGAGAGTTCCGACAATTTGATTTGCATCTCGAGCTAAAATGTAACGCTTACCACGTTTGATTAATTTTCCCTGACGATAAAGTTCTGCAAGAATCTGTTTTAATTCCGCATAATCTTTGTCTGTTTTGATGTTTAATTTCTTTGAAATTTCTTTTGACTTGTAACCTTTGGTTGGGCTTGTTTCAAGAATTTTCTGAATCTGTTTTTTTATCTGTGCTTTTTTCATACTTAAAATTCTACCTTATATTTTAATCCTACTTCATTGATCATTTCTGTTGGTTTTGAAGCCTGAACTTGTGATTGCTTCCTTACCAATCTTAAAAACAATCTTTCTGAAACAGGATATTCTATTTGAATATTAGCAAGAGCAAAATTCTGAAAGACATCAGTTCCACCACCAACTTTGAAACGAACATCTTTAACTCTACCTTCAAAACTAAATTTTGTCTCTTCACCTACTTTTTTGAATTCTACATTTCTCAATACATCTCCCAGAATGCTGTTAGCAAAATTTGTGATAACCGAACCGAGCAGTGAACTTGTTGCACTTTGAAATGTTCCACCCCAGGTTGATAAAGCTCCAGTTTTATCAGCTGCTGTTAAATCATCTTTGAATTTTCCAATCAAAATAAAAGCAACAACATCTGAAGCATCTTTTGTTCGATCTACAGTTCCATCAATCGAGACTTCAATATTGTCTGGATTGCTTACAAGATTTTTACCAAGCTCAGTAACAGTTCCAACCAATTTCAATTTAATTACAACATCTCGAATTTTTTGATTAACTGTATCGCCCTGAACATAATAATTTGAATAAGTTGCAATTACATCGAGATAAGGATTTGATAAATCTCTTTCAAATCGAATCTTTCCGGAAGCTAAAAATCTTTGATAGAAAACAAGATAAGAATCCTGAGTTACCTCGATTTCACCTTGAGTTGAAGTTTGTCCTTCTGAAAAATTATAAATCACTTCACCACGCAAATCAGCAAAAAGTCTTTGATTGAGTTCTTGGTTGAAAATCAAAAGCATCGAGACATTGTTCTTCAAAGAAATTTTAATCTTACCAGTAATCTTTGATAGAACGCCTGAACCTGCTTGAGCCTTTGGTTTTTTCTGTCCTCTTAATTCTTTCTCAGCCTGAATGAAGGCAAGATCAGCTTGATCAATTTGTGGTGAGTAATCAACATACTTGTAAACAAAACTTTCTTCTTCAGTTCCATATTCAGATTGAATTGGTGGAATTATTAGTGCAGTTTCTTTTATGTTAACATCACCACGGATTTTAAAATCGTTGTAACTACCTTCGAGAACAATTGGTGAAGATGTCTCGATAAACAAATCACCATAAACATTTGGACTTACAGCTTTCGATTCATTCCCTAACACAAGTAAGTTTCCAGCAGTTGTGATTTTTAAGTTTTTAATTCCTCTTTTGTCAATTTCAAGTTCACCATTTGTGTAAAGTCTTCCTCGCTTTTTGGTGTTTAAGTTTGCAAGTTCAAACTTTTCCAAAATTAATTTGTCTTTGTTCAATTTAAGCTGAATGTCGGAAGAGTATTTCAAATTATTTTGTGCAAGGACAAAATTCATATTTTTTGAAGTAACTGAACCATAAAACTCGGGTTCATTGAATGTGCCAGTAATTCTAATGCTTCCATTTAGTGAACCATCGATGGTTTTGAAAACTGGAACTAACGCTCGTAAAGGTTGAAGATTGAAATCCTCAAGGTTCAGAGTGAGATTGAATTCACGATCCCAGTAAATTCTATCCTTCACATCTTTTAATGAAAGATCTACTGGAAACGAACCTTTTAAGTCAAAATCTTTTCCGGTGAAGATTGTGTCAATATAAGAGCTTGAAATTTTCAGAAGTTTATTTGAGTAATCTAAATTACCAGTTAGATTTCCAAGTCTATCATTTCCAATTGATAAATTTTGTAAATCAAAGTTGCAAGTAATAATTGGCGAATCAGCAATTCCATTCAATGAAAGATTAATTGAAAGTTCTCCTGTGATTTCTTCAGTTAAATTCGGGAAGAAATTCAAAACAAGATCATACAATTCAAGATTTGAAACTTTGAATTTTAAATTCTGTTCACCAGAATAGCCGAGTTCACCAGCTAATTGAAATAATTCTTTTTTTCTTCTAAGAACAAACTGGTCAAATTCAATTTTGTCCTTACTAAAAGAAAAATTAAGTGGTCCTTGATTGGTTAGTTTGTACTTTTTGTATTCAATCGTCACTTTGGTGATGTTGGATTTGAAAACTGGAGAAGAGACATCAAAATTTCCTTCTGACCGGACGAATAAAACTGAATCAATCGTTGATTGAATCTTGTAACCAAACAAATCAGATGCGAAGTTTATACTAACATCCAAATTTTCAATTTTAGCTGAGCTTAAAATTTTTTCTGCCTGAACTGAAGAGAACAAACTTAATTTATTTTTGTCTTCACTTCGATTGGAAGTAATGAGATCAATTTTCAGACTTGCGTTTTTTACCCTTTGAGATTGTTCAACATCAACAACCCAGAAATCACGAATGTTGCTTTCGTTCTCGAGGATAAATTTATCTTTATCGTTCGAAACTCTTCCAATTAAATTTCCATCAAGATTTATCTTAACATTTTTCAGAAGTGCATTTATCAGATCGAAATCTTTGAAATTGAATTGATAAGTAAAATTAAATTCTGGTTCCTCTTTCGTCAGTTCCTTTAATTTAGTTTTTGCCTTTTTCTTCACTATTGTTTCTACAGGAGTGATTGGCTGAGTTGAGTCCCCATTAAACAATTTCCGTTTCTTTTCAATTTCCTGTGTGATGAGATCAATCTTTTGTGGAATGGTTTTAATTACTTCACTTAATTTGTAATTACCTCTCAAATCCAGATCGACAAAATCAGAATTAAGCTTGATCTCCTTTTCATTTCCATTATTATGCTTAACCTTAAGTTGTAATTCAGATTGAGTGAATTTCTGATTATTAATAACTGACTCAAAAAGTTTTAAGTTAACTAAACCTTCTAAGTTGTCAGGATCTAATCCTCTTCCTTTTATGTTTCCTGTAAGATTAAAATTTCCGTTGATGTCTTTGAGAAAAAGATTTTTCTTCAGGTCAATATTTAGTCCGCTGAATGAAATTTCATAATCTGGATTTTCTTTATTAGTGAAATTTATAAAACCATTTAATGCAAGTTTCAATTCCTCTGAACCAGCATCAAAGTTCATTTCAATTTTTTTATTCTGAGCTAAAATATTTAGTGCGATAGAGTCAATTCGATTTCCAGAGATGTGTGAATTTCTTACATCAAAAATTAAATACGAATTCAAATGATCAGTGTCGAAACCTTCACCTTTCACAACAAGCTGCGAATTAAGGTTACCACTCAACTTCAGGAATGGATCCAAATACAATCCTTTCGTCTGAAGTTCAACAACATATGTCGGAACTCGACGATTAAAATTGAAACTTGTAAAGCCATTGATTTCACCACGCTGACTTAAGACTTTAAAATCAGTTTTAAAATTCAGTGGTGTTCCTTCGTAATTAATGTCTAATTTTAATTTACCAAGACCAGTAAATTCTGGAATTCCATACAACGGCAGAAGACTTGCAACATCTTTCATCAACAATTCTGAATCTTTGACCTTAGCTTTAATGTAAAGTTTCTCAGGATTATCAAGATTAAAAAGAACTCCCTGAAGATTTAATTTAGTCGAATCAAGCTTTGCAGTAATGTAATCGACACTCAAATTTTGGAGAGATCCATTCGCTTCAGCTTGAACGAAAATTTTTCCCTTCAGCATATTCACATCAGAAATCAAATAGTACAGATCAGCAAAATCAAAAGGTTGAGCATTTAGTTGAACTTTAAAATTTTTCTGCGGGAAATTTTCAAAAAGTTTTTCGTCGCTTAAATCAAAATCTTTGATCTCAGATATGAATGTAATTTCAGAATTTGAAGTTTTAAGATGGAATGGTTCAATTCTCAGAGATTTGTCTTTTGCAATGATGTGAATCTTTGAATTCTCAAGTGAAAAATTATTCACATTAGTCTTGAATGAAAAATTCTTCAAATCAAGTTCATAAATATTTTTGACAAAGTTAGCTCGTGCTGACAGTTCAAGATCCAGGTTTGAGAGAAGCAAATCGTTGTAATTAAAAGTCTGATACTTCGTGTATTTGTAATAATCAGTTGAGTCTGAATTTGTTTTGAATCGAAATTGACAATCAGAAAGAGCCAATCGTTTTAGGATAATTTCATAATCAATTCTTGCCGATGGTGTTGTATCTTTTTGAATTGGATGTTTTAAGATTTTCTCTGTGATCCATTTCCCATCTTTGAATTGAATTAGATTCAAATGGACATTTTCAAGAAACAATTTGTTTACGACTATCTTTTTCTGAAATAAAGCTATTGGATTAATTGAGAGATGAAGTGTCTTTGCTGAGACGAATTCAACACCTTCGATTGAATAACTTAGATTTCTAATGGTGAGACTTGAGAATAAGGTCCCGTAAATTGATTCAATTTGTATGTTTCCGTTAAGTTCTTCTTTTGCATATTTAATCAATTCATCTCTGAGTAAATTTCTGAAATAACTCGTCTGCGTGAAGCCAACAAAAATCAGAAACAAAATAAAAAGTGCGAGCAGACTCTTACCAATGAAATGAAAAATTTTATAAGCAGTTGATTTATACTTAAGTCTATGTTTACTATCTAACCTTAATTTCAATCCTGACTACCATTGCTTTTCATTTTGTTAATGATGTTTGTGGTGGAATAATTTTCTACATAAGGCAGAGAATAAACTTTTCCACCATTAGCTTCAACTATATCTCTGCCAACTATGTTCTCAATTGACCAATCACCACCTTTGACAAGGACATCTGGAATTATTGCCGAAATAATTTCGAATGGAGTATCTTCATTAAAACTCACAACAAAATCGACAGCTTTAAGATTTGCAATTACAAATGCTCGATCTTCAAGTTTGTTGATTGGTCTTCCTTCACCTTTCAATTTTCTAACTGAATCATCTGAATTTAATGCGACAACCAAATAATCACCGAGTGCTTTTGCTCTATTCAAATAATCAATGTGACCACGATGAATTATATCAAAGACACCATTTGTAAAAACTAATTTCTTCCCTTCCGCTTTTAATTGTTTTCGGATTTCAAGAAATTCTTCGAGAGTAAGCAATGTTTTCATTTATCATCTCCATCGTCTAATAAAGCATTGTAAAGAAGTTCACGATTAATTGGAACAACCCCAACTTCCTCACAAACAAGTCCAGCAGCTCGATTTGCAATTGTTGCTGCTTCTTCAATCTCTGCACCTGCTGCAAGCGCCATCGTTATTGTTGCAATTACTGTATCACCTGCACCCGAGACATCAGCAACTTTTCTTGCACGAGTTGGAATTGTATGAACATCTCCATTTTTTGAAAACAAAGTCATTCCTTTTTCACCTCTCGTAAGCAACAAATATTCAGGATTTAATTTCTCTTTTAATCTTCTTCCAGCTTCAAAAACTTTTTCTTCTGAGTCTAATTTGATTCCTAATGCATCCTCAGTTTCTTTTCTATTTGGTTTGAAGACCGTCACATTCTGATATTCAAAAAAGTTATCGAATTTTGGATCAACCGTAATTAAAATTTTATTTTGATTTGCAAAGTCAATCACCTGCTTGATTAAATTTTTTGTAAGCACACCTTTGTTGTAATCTTCTAAAATAATTCCATCAATTTCATTTTTTCGTTGCTGAAGGAATTGAAGGATTTTATTTTCCATCTCTTCAGAAATATCTTTTTTGTCTTCTTTATCAACTCTTACAACATGCTGACTGTGTGCAATGATTCTTGTTTTAACCGTTGTCGGTCTATTGTCATCATAAAAAATTCCATCTTTTTCTAAATCATTCTCTTCCATTAAAGCGTCGATTACAGTTCCTTCTTTATCATAACCAATCACTCCGACTAAAACTGGTATTCCACCAAGTGACTTAACATTCATTCCAACATTAGCTGCTCCACCAAATCGATAAGATTCTTCTTGAACTTCTACAATGGGCACTGGAGCTTCTGGAGAAATTCTCCCCACTTTTCCCCAGATGTAAACATCCAGCATTAAGTCACCAATTACAAAAATTCTTTTGTTATTAAAATTCTGAAATATTTCATCAAGCCTTTGTTTTTTGAAAACGACCAATTTCGACTCCTTTGAATTGTTTGATTGAATTTGACATTATCTAACTACACAAATTTAAAGTTAAAATTTTGTTTTTGCTTAAGGTTTGAAATAATAAAATTCCCGCAAGGAAATTGAAATAAATTCGACATAATCGTTAACAAGATCGAATTCTTTTACAATTTCTTGATCACTCGCGAAACTGGATAAACAAGCCATTGCTTATCAAAATATGGCGAACGACGATAAAAGAATTCCAACCTCTGTTCTGGACTATTCGCAAAGGTTGTGTCAGACTTTAACTTTTCCTCAAATTCTTTTCTCAGATTTTCATTTGAGTTATACATTTCCTCAGCTAATTTTTCCATCACATAATCTTCATAATATTCCTTTCTCTCGAAAATCGAATTAAAAAATCCCCAGCTGACAAATGAATCACCTGATTTTGGTTCAAGAAGATGAATGATAACTTTCACTGCTCTCTGGTTGACTGGAATTAAGTAATCGCCTTTTTCAGCAATCAATGTATCAACAAAAGTTTCATATTTCGTTGTCAGCATTATTCTGCCTTCGTAAGGTCTTTTCTGCCAAATGGTGTTCTCATCAAATCGATATCTTTCCACAAGATATTTTTGAGCCGAGTTCAAAACTTCATATTTCACATCGTGTAGATTTAAAATTTCAACTATGTTCGAATAAGCTCTTGGAATTAAATAAAACTCAGGAGCATTAATCGAATCAACCGCAACTGGTTGATTGTAAAGTGGAATTTCCATTTCAAATTTTTCACCAGTGTAAACAATCTTTTCTTTTCCTGAAATTTTACTCGGTAGTTTTTCATATTTAATTCCTTTGAAAGTAAATGGAACAAATTCATTCGACATTTGAAATTTTACTGGAAGATATTTTTTCTGATTGGCAATTTCATCAATTGTTTTTTGTTCAGTTCGGTTAATTAAATCGACTAAATTTTTTCCAGATTGATTTGCTTTACGAATTACTGCATCAAGCATCTTTAATGTTGCGAAGACTCTTGTTTTGTAATCTTTCAACATATGTGTTTCAATCAATAGAGCTACTCGATTCTGAATTGCAACATATCCAGTTGAAAGTCTTGGAGAAGTCACACCATCAACAATTCCGTTCTTAATCTCATCACCTTTGAACCAGACATACGGTGCAATTAAATACCCATTTTTCTGAACTTCTTTTTCAATGAAAGGGACAAAATCATTTTTTATCCATTCACCTAATTCAGGATGAACATTTCCGTATCTTTCGCACGAGTAAGTTATTTCGTATTGATAATCAGCTCCATCGGTTACATGACAATCAACAAAAATGTGCGGAAGCCACTTATTGAAAAATTTTAGCCAAGCTTTCATCTCAGGTGAATCAGCTTTCATATAGTCTCGATTCAAATTCAGATTTTGAGCATTTGTTCTCCAACCCATCTCTTTTGGACCATTTTGATTAATTCGATTGTATGGACTAAATCTTTCGTGCCCATCCACATTAAAAATTGGCATTACGAGTATAATTGCATTATCAATATAATTTGCTTTTTCTTTCGTGATTAAAATTTCTCTCAGTAAAATCATTGAAGCATCTTTACCATCAATCTCACCTGCATGAATTCCATTTTGAATGAAGACGATTGGCTTATTTGTTCTTTTTGCAAGTTCTGGAGTAAAAACTCTGTCTTTCGAAACAATCAAAACATAGATATCTCTACCTTCCGCAGATTTTCCAATTGAAATCATTTTTGCATAAGGGGAGTGCCGTTCAAATTTTTTGAAGTAATTAATCGTCTCATCATATCTTGGAGTTTCAAGGTAATTTGATTTTTCAAAATAAGTTTTCCAGTAATCATTTTGCTGTGAAAAAAGATTTGCAAAAACAAGTAAATACAAAATTGCAAGTCTCATATAATCCTCTGTTTGTTGAATGAATTTAATGAAATTCTGGAATGAATTCTCTGTTTATTTTTAGGTGTGATGCAACAAAAATCTTAAATACAGACAATGTAATCACAACCAAAAAATTTTGTGATGTAAATGGTTTGAATTTATACTAATCGAACATAGATCAATTAAGAAATTTTCTCACTTAGTACGATACAATCATCCTTTTAATCACTCTTCTGTCTTAACTTTTTCAGCTTCAGCTTTTTGCGTCATACTTTTTTGTCTTCTGATTTCATATAAAAACATTCCACAGGCAACAGAAACATTTAGCGATTCTACTTTACCAAACAATGGAATCTTTACAAGAAAATCACATTTTTCTTCTGTCAGTCTTCTCATTCCTTGACCTTCCTGACCAAAGACAAGAACCAATGGAATATTGAAATCAAAGTCAGTTATAACTCTATCTGCTTTTGATGATGTACCAACAACCCACAAACCTCTTTCTTTAAGTTCATCAATTGTCTGTGAGACATTGGTAATCTTAGCAATCTTCATATGTTCAATTGCACCAGCAGAAGCCTTCACTGTGTCCTGATTAATATTTGCACTTCTATCTTTTGGCAAAATAATTCCATGAACTCCCATACACTCTGCTGTCCTGATTAATGCACCAAGATTTCTTGGATCCTGAATATTTTCCAGAAGAAGAATGAATGGTTTCTCGTTTCTTTCTTCAGCAACTTTTAAGATATCGTCAATATCGTTGTATTCTCTTTCGCCTACTAATGCAGCCACACCTTGAGTTGCAGTGCTGGGAGTCAATTCACGAAACTTTTGTTTACTGAGAATTACGACCTTTGCCTTTCTTTTCCTTGCAAGAAATTTAATCTGTGAAATATGATTTCCTTTTGCACCAAAAAGTATGTAAACTTTTTCAACAAAATTTTTTGATTTCAATGCTTCTAAAACTGGTTGACGACCTACGATTAATGGCATCTCTCTATCCTATCATTTTTGTTTGACATAGTTACTCAATATGTTTTAAAGTTTTTGAATAAGTGATTAAAATTTTTCGTAAAAATGAAAACATTAAATTCTCCACCCATTCAGACAACTAAAGTTTTTTGTTTGATAATTTCAGGTTACTCCCAAAACCTTTCAATATGGAGTAAACCTCAGCTCTCTTACTCTCTAATTCAATAGAACCAGAAAATTATTTTTTCTTCTTCGGTTCATACTTGATCTGTTTGGGATCAAATTGAACCAATTCAGGATTTTTCTTCAAATAGAAAATTCCAACAATTCCGCCTGCAATCAAAATAATAGAAATTAATTGAGCTTCAGAAAGACCGAAAAGAATTCTTGGATTGATTCTGATAAATTCCACTAAAAACCTCGCACTTCCATGCAAAATTAAAAACCACATAAAAATTTTACCATTCACATTTGTCTTCTTTCTCATATTCCATAAGATTAAAAAGATAATCACCCCTAGAAGAAATTCGTAAACTGGAGTTGGATGCAATGGAGTATTATCCGGAACAATTCCATTTGGATAATTTTTTGCAATTTCAGTTCCTCTAAAAGCAATTGATGGTGGATAAGTTCCATTTGAATAATCAGTTCCCCAGGGCAGATTTGTTGGAATTCCATAATCACCATCGCCAGAAAGGTGACAGCCAATTCTTCCAATTCCATAACCTAAGGCAAGTGCTGGCGCGCCTGCATCACCAAGAACAAGGAATGGTAAATTTCTTCTTCTCGAATTAATGTAAACTGCAATCAATGCAACGAAAAATCCACCATACCAAACAAGTCCACCTGGTGAAAAAGCCTCACCAATTGGATCCTGTAAAAATGCATCCCACTCATCAAACAGATGAAAAAGTTTGGAACCAATTATTCCAAAGATTAA
>Ga0123519_10011805_pt1 | contig 12816 bp, 10 predicted proteins | sample YelNatPaOPRAMG02_FD_87396 | JGI IMG/M metagenome (GOLD analysis project Ga0123519, IMG submission 87396) | Hot spring microbial communities from Yellowstone National Park - Yellowstone National Park OP-RAMG-02 (version 2) | ecosystem: Environmental > Aquatic > Thermal springs > Hot (42-90C) ...
AAAATGCATTTCGTAATGGATATATTACAACCACAGGCACCGATTTAGCAAAGGTTTTACCCCCTATCTCACGTTTTTCACCCACGGGCGAACGGTCGAAAAAGCGCGAAAGCGTATTAAATAAGCTGACTCTGTTCTTTGAACGCTTTTTCACTATTTCTAAAGGAGATATTTAAAGAAGGCTGGGAGAAGTGGACATATACATTTACTATTGGTTATGTAAGGAATCACTTTAAACTCATCCGTGCGATCCGTCGAAAGGAAAAAAGTGAAGAGAAATTATTTTAGGTAATACCTGTAGATTTTGTGCATTGTTCTGTGTATCACCTCCACCACTTCTACCATCTCCCATTCTAATATTAAATACAAAAAAAAACACTTGACATTTAAATTTAATTAATATAATTTTGTTGTAGGTATAATCAACAACAATATTATGAAAGAAATTTTAGAACGGCTTAGAGTTCTTGGTTTTACTGAATATGAGGGAAAGGTGTTTATAACACTTTTTTCTGGAGAAATGATGCCTGCTTCAAAAATTGCGAGCTTAGCTGGAATAAGAAGAACTGATGTTTATCCAGTTTTAAAGTCATTTGTAGAACGTGGCTATTGTAATGAAATTGAAACCAATTCTATTCTTAATTATCAGTTAATAGATCCGCAGGTTATTATGGATAAACTTGAAAATGATGTTCGACAAGAAAAGGAAAGTAAACTTAAGGTGCTACGTGAAGCATTTTCGACTCTGAAAGATACATATTACAAGAAAAATCAAACAGCTGAAGATTTAGTACGAATTCAACTAATTCGTGGATACAATAAACATCGTGAGAGTAAATTTATAGAACTTCTAAAAAGTGCACGTAAAGAAATACTTTTTATGATAAGAGTGGAGATGGTGTTATCTGATGAAATTGACCAAATAGCCAAGAAATTTCTCAACGGAGGTGGTATAATTAAATCGGTTTATGAAATTGTTCCTGATTTTAAAATAAAACAGAATGGAAAATGGCAAAAATATGGGGAAAAGGAAATAGTAAGTATATTAAAAAAATATGTTAAATATGGTGAACAAGTAAGAGTTACTGATAGCAAAGTTCCTAATATGACAGTTTTTGATAGAGAAGTTGTCTTTTTAAATATAAAAGATAAGACTATTCCAAGACATAATGAAGCAGATTTAATTATTAGAAATAAAGACTATGCTGAATCTATGGCAAATATGTTTTTAAATGTCTGGAACAAAGCAAAAAAAATTTAAAATTTAATAATTAAAAATTTAAATTTTATAGTTATGAAAAACATAATTTTTATTTTTGCAATGCTGCTGCTACTGAGTAAAATAGTAGTAGGTCAGCCATATTTTGTTTTCTATCCAGCAAATAGTAATACAACAAATAACCTTAATTCTGTTTCAGTAGATTCACGTATTGCAGTTGGTAATAATGGAACAATTCTTGTTTCAACAAATGCAGGGGTTACATGGCAGAGTGTAACTTCGCCAATTACAGGAGTAGATTTCAAGTGTGTCAGCAATGCAGTTCCAAACAATTTTACAAGATTCTTTGCTGTTGGGACAAACCATGCTATAATTTATAGTTCAAACAGTGGGATTAATTGGATTAATGTAACTAATAATATTACAGTTGACTTAAATGGTATTGCTTCAGGTATTACATTAAGCCCTACTATAATCAAGGCAATAGCTGTTGGAAATTATGGGAAAGTATATGTTTCAACTTTTCAGGGTTATAATAACTGGTCTGATTTTATCGAAAAACAAAGCGGTACAACACAGGATTTATATTGTGTAGCAATGAGTGGGCGGAATGTTTGGATTGGAAGTGCAGGGAATATTTTGAAGTCTACGGATATGGGGGATACGTTTTTTTCACTAACTAATTCACCAATCGGTGTAAAATCTATGTATTTTATAGATAGTTTAACAGGAATAGCAATTACTTCCCAACAGGTATGGCGAACAACAAATGGAGGAAATTTCTGGAGTTTAGTTTTAAGTACTCAAAACTATGTATTAAACCATTGTACATCAAGTTTTATTACAGGTAACTCAATAATGTTAATATCTAAGGATAAAGGTGCAAACTGGGTTTATATTCAAAGTGGTTATCCACAGAATAATTATCTTTGTTCAGGTATTACAGATTCACTTGGGGTAGTTGTTGGAGTAGGAGGAACAATTTTAAGAAGAGCTATTGATACAACATATAACTCAACAATCAGGTCTACATTAGAGGGAAACAATATAAAAGCTTTTTTCCAGACTACAGGAATTTTCAACCAGAATACAACAAATGGTAATCAGTACGGCTTTATCTGGCCAGCCGAAACCGGAAAATATGCTGTTTTTACAACAGGGCTTTCAGTTTTTGCACGTGTTAATAATCAACTTCGTTCTTTTTCTTGTTCATATAGTGGAGAATTAGTTGCTGGTTACATTACTGATTCATCAGGAATTCCAGTACCGAGAAGTGATTTTCGATTTAAAGTTTATAGAGTACGACGTTCGGATGGTCCTTCATATTATGATTGGTACAACTGGGGATATATGGTACCTTATGGTGCTCCTTATGTTGACGTTAATCAAAATGGAGTATATGAACCACTAATTGATACACCGGGTGTAAAAAATGCTATACAAACTTTGTTTATTTGTATGACTGATGGATTTCCATCCTCGCATAAATCAAACGAAGGTTTTGGTGGAGGTACTTTACCACTTATGGCTGAAGTACATTTAACAGCATGGAGTTATAGTTTCTCACCTCTGGAAGATGTGCAGTTTATAAAATATGAAATAATAAATAAAGGACTCTATCAATGGAATAATGTTTTTATGTCTATGTTTTGTGATCCCGATATTGGCGATGCTATAGATGATTATGAGGGGGTTGATTCTTTACGCAGACTTACATATGCATATAATGGTACAAATTATGACTTGGTTTATGGTTACGCACCTCCAGCTTATGGAATAAAATTATTGAGGGGACCTGTATTGAATAATACTTGTCTTGGTTTAACTTCCTCTGTTTATTCTGGATGTTATGGATGTGTTCCAATTTGTGAGACAGATCCAAACGGAGAGCCAGAAGGAGCATATTTATTTACTCAAGGACTTAAAAAAGATAGTACTCCGTGGGTAATTCCTCGTGTTTGGCCAAGGCAAACTACAAAATTTACTTACAGTGGAGATCCTGAAACTAACACAGGTTGGACAGAAGCTAAAGGGTGTATAAAAAATTGTGGAGGTAGTTTAATAGGGGATTCGATTGGTATTAATCCTCCACACGATGTACGTTTTATAATGAATACAGGAGGATTAAACCTTAACATACCTCCTGGTGGAAAGAGAATACTTTATTATGCGCAACTTATAAAGAGAGGGGCTAATAATCTTAATTCAGTTACAGTTCTTAAGAATTATGCTGATGTTGTCCAGAACTTTTTTGATGGTGGTATGAATATGTTATTTCACGTTTCAGGTATAATAAGATATAGGGATAATAATCAACCTGTTTCACAGGGATATGTTAAGGCTCTTAAGTTTGATAGGTATACTGGTAACATTCAAACTCTTGATTCCGTTGCAATAAATCCTGATGGAACATACGACCTTGCAAATGTTCCACAGGACTCTGTTTTTATTGGCGCTTATCCCAATTCTTCTCAGACTCAGGACTTTATAATTACTTATTATCCGGGTACAATCTACTGGCAGCAGGCGACAAGGCTTTATCCAAATTCAAACCAGACAAACATAAATATTAATGTTGAAAGAGTTTATAATACAGTAGCTCAGAATTCAATTAACGGAAGAGTATTTAAATATGCTGATGGTGGGTTGTCAGGGACTAACCTTTATGCAAAATTTAATGATTTATTTGTTAGGTGTACTTCAGGTGATGGTTATGGAATATATCATTTACAGTCTCTTCCAAGTGGTAATATTAAAGTAATAGTAGATAGGATTGGTTATAAACCCGATAGTGCAATAGTAAATGTTAATAGCAATAATCAGATTGATTCAATTAATTTTTATCTTGTACCTCTCTATGTTGGTATAAAATCAGAGGGAAATAATATCCCCTCAACTCCTAATTTATATCAAAACTATCCAAATCCTTTTAATGCAACAACAAACATTAAATATGCTATAAATAAAGATGGATATGTTAAAATCGTAATATATGATTTATTAGGTAGGGAAGTTAAAGTTCTTGTCAACGAAAGTATGAGAGCAGGAACTTATTCAGTGCAGGTAAATATTTCTGAATTGTCTTCAGGAGTATATTTTTACAGAATGAGTTTTGATAATTTCAGTGATGTTAAAAAAATGGTATTAGTAAAATAAAGTAAAAAAAGCAGGAAACTTTACTGTTTCCTGCTTTTTGAAGTCAAATATATTTTGATAAAATAAAAATAATAAATAAATTAGCTTGAGTTAATTTTTATAAGTTATTGTAATAATATACAGAACAACTATAAAGGTTAGATTTATTTTCGAAAATTATTTTAATAATATCATTTTTCTCACCTGCAATGTCTTATCTGTTTGAAACTTGCACAGGTATAAACCACTTGGTAAACTTCTTCCATATTCATCCTTTGCCTGCCATTTGAAAGAATATGTACCTGCAAGTTGTGTCGTATTAACAATTGTAAAAATTTCTTTACCTGTAATATCATAAATTTTTAATGAGACAAAAGATATGTCCGGTATATGATAGGTTATGATTGTTTCGGGATTAAAAGGATTAGGGAAATTTTGATCAAGTTTGAATCCATCAGGAATATTTTTCCCTTCTGATTTTATTCCTATGGTACTATTTCTGTTGAATCTGTAAATTTTCGCAGATGAAGCATAGGATAAGATGTATAGTTCATTAGACTGATCAATACCAAAAGTTGAAATGCTAAATGGAGCATCAATTAATAGTGAATCACTTGTAATTGATTGGCCATTATAACGTAACATCCAAATTCTGCCTGTACAATAATCTCCGTAAATATAAGCTCCATTAAGTTCAGGTCTTCTATTTCCTCTATAGACATAACCTCCAGTGATTGAGCAATCACCGTTATTGTGTCCATAAACTTTTATCGGAAATGTTTTACCTGTTGTATCGCAATTTACCGGTGGATTATAGCATTGAAAACCTTCAAGTACTCTCCAACCATAATTCTTCCCATTCTGTATGATATCAATTTCTTCCCATAGATTTTGTCCTACATCACCGGCATAAATTAATCCTGTATTCATATCTTGTGTAAATTTCCAGGGATTACGAAGTCCCCAAGCAAATATTTCTTCTTTACCTAAGGAAGGATTATTATAAAATGGATTTGTTGGAGGTATAACATAGCGTCTGAATGCTGTTGTATCATTTATATCTATCCTTAACATTTTTCCAAGTAAAACCTGTAGATTTTGTGCATTGTTCAGTGGGTCACCTCCACTTCCACCATCTCCCATTCCAATATAAAGATAACCATCCATTCCAAACATAAGAGTTCCGCCATTGTGATTACTATATGGCTGAGGTATTTCAAGAATTTTATATTCACTCAAAGAGTCAGCTTTATTTGGGTCGTTAGTTGAAACCTTGAAACGTGATATTATTGTCCGTAAAGGGTTCGGAGCTGTGTAATTAACATAAAAGTAGCCATTGCTACTATAGGCAGGATGAAATGCTAAACCAAGAAGTCCCTCCTCTCCACCTGAAGAAGATATTTTATTTGATATATCTAAAAAAACCTTTACAGATGATAATGTAATATTAGAATCATTTGGAAATGTTTTTATTATACCATTTTGTTGTACAAGAAATAATCTATTACTTCCATCAGGACTAAAAGTTAAATGAGTAGGATATGAAAAAGTAAGATTTGGAAAAGCATCAAGTAATTGAATATTTGGATTTTGAGCATTAACTAAATTTATGAATAACAGAAGTATAAAGATTAATATTCTTATCATTTTTATGTTTTTATTTTTATAAACAACCATAAAATTAAAAAAGTGCATAACTAAAAAAAAACTATAATAATCAGTTAAACACAGTTAATCGTAAGTGTATAAAATTTAAACTTTATTTAGTTGCTTGATTTTAGTAAATTAAAGTTTATTAAAAAATAAATTATGGCAAAAATATCAAAGACAGTACACAAAACATCAGAAGATAAGTTGCTTCATTACTACTATAAAGTAACTGAATATTACGAAAACAACAAAAAAGTTGTTTACAGAATATTTGGTGTTATAGTTTTGATAATAGCTGCCTTGATTTTTTATTTGCGATATCAAGCAGATAAAAGTGAAAAAGCTACTTCAGAGCTTGCAAAAGTTAAACAATATTATAATTCAGGATTATATAGCATAGCCATTAATGGAGATTCTCTCGGGACTTCAAGAGGTTTATTTTATATTGTTGATAACTATGGTTCGACAAAAAGTGGTCAGGAAGCAAAGATAATGCTTGCCAATAGTTACTATTTCCTTCGTGATTTTGATAATGCTTTAAAATATTATGAATCATATTCTGGTTCTGATGATATTCTAAAAGCTGCAGCAATTGCTGGTGAGGCAGCAGTTTATGAGGCAAAAAAAGATTATGAAAAAGCAGCAAACCTTTTTATTAAAGCATCTAAAATTAGTAAGGACAATACCTTTAATGACGAGTATTTATATAATGCAATAAGGTGCCTATATTTTGCCGGTAAGAAAGATAAACAAAAAGATCTTGTTGATGAACTTAAACAAGATTATCCAAAATCAAAATATCTTTCCTTTTTACAAAGATATTATGAAGGAGATTAAACTGTGACACTAAAAGATAGAATTAATGAAGATTTGAAAAATGCAATGAAGAACAAAGATGCTTTGCTAACAGAAACCTTACGAAGCATCAGGGCTGAAATACTTAAGATGGATAAGTCAGGTTTAGGTAGAGAAATAAATGAAGAGGAAGAGATACAAATATTAAGCAGACTTGCAAAAATGAGAAAGGAATCAATAGAGGCTTTTGAAAAAGCTGGTAGAACTGATCTGGCTGAGAAGGAAAAGTTGGAACTTGCAATTATTCAAAAATATCTTCCTGAACAAATGTCAGCAGAAGAAGCTTCACAGATTATAGATAAAATATTACAGCAATTGGGTGCTACTTCACAAAAAGATTTTGGTAGGGTAATGGGAGCAGCAATGAAAGAATTAAAGGGAAAGATAGATGGTAAAATTGTTCAGGAACTGGTAAAATCTAAACTCAATAATTGATACGTGGTTTTTGAATTATCTGGATATCATATTACTTTTATTAATACTCATCCCCGCAGTTGGGGGTTATAGAAACGGCTTTCTAAAAAGTTTACTTTCTCTTGTTTCTATTATAGTTGGAATATATCTTGCTACACGTTTTCATACTGGTTTCAGACTTGTGTTATCAAAGCTTTTTACTAATCCACGAGCTGTAGATATAGTTTCATTTCTACTCATTATTGCAATTACATACTTTATTGGTGTCTTTATTGCTAATAGACTTTCAAAAATAAATAAACTTACTCAAATACTTGATAAAGGTTTAGGTCTTGGTCTTGGATTTTTAAAAGGTGTTGTAGTTTCAAGTTTATTATTAATAATCCTGACGAGTATATCACTTTTCCCTCAATCTGTTTTAAAAGCTTCTGTATTGCAATCTTATCTTTTACCAGTGGCTCCGAAAGTTTATGACTATGTCTCTACTATTGTACCAATAAATAAGAAATCGTTTTTGGATTTAAATCCTTATTTTCAAGTTGATTCTCTCATGAAAAAATGAACCAAAACCTTTCTGAAGAACTAATCAAAAAATTAGAATTTAATCTGATTCTTAATCACATCTCGGGTTTTTGTTTTCTTGAGCAAACGAAGGAAAAGCTCTTTGAACTTAAATTTTTTACTGAAAGAACTGATGTCGAACGAGAATTAAAAAAAGTTGAACAAACTAAAAATCTCCTTTTAAGCGGTTTTATTTTCGATTTTGATAACTTAAGAGATATTCGTCCAATAATACAGGAATTAAAAATTTCTGGTAATTTTATTGGTGGAGATAGATTGAGATGGGTTCTTGATTTTTTGAAAATTTCAAGATTAACAAAACATAAGTTTAGAGAGTTTAATAAGAACAGAGCCTTTAGTGAGATAGAACAAATTTTTTATTCCCTTTATGAAAATAGAGTACTTGAACATAATATTGATATTACCGTTGATGAGAATGGGAATATCAGAGATTCTGCTTCTGCTGAATTAAGAAAAATTAGGGAAGATATTAATAATAAATCTATTCACCTGCGAAAAATTATAAAAAGAATCCTAAAAACTGTTTCGGAACTTGAACTTACGCAGGATGATATTTATACCTTAAGAGATGGAAGGCTTGTGATTCCAGTACGAGTAGAAAACAAACGTAAGCTGAAGGGAATAATACATTCTCTTTCTGGTTCTGGTGCTACTGCCTTTATTGAACCTCAGGAAACAATTGAGCTTAATAATGAAATTGCTGAACTTAAAATTGAAGAACAGCGGATTATTGAAAGTCTTTTGCTTGAGATTGCAAAAGAACTTTCAAACTATCTTGAAGAATTTTCACGAAATATAGAACTACTATCTGAACTTGATATACTTCAGGCAAAAGCTCGTTATGCAATAGAATCAGGAGGATTGATTCCTGAATTATCTGAGGATAAATGTGAAATAGTGAAAGGTTACCATCCAGTTTTGTTAATGAAAAAAAAGGATACAGTAGTTCCAATTACCGTTGATTTTGGAAATGAAATTAAAACAATAATAATAACAGGTCCTAACGCAGGTGGTAAAACAGTTGCTCTTAAGACAATAGGTCTTCTGCAAATAATGTTACAATCTGGGTTTTTAATACCTGTGAATCCAGTTTCAAAGTTTAAACTTTTCAAAAAAATTTTTGTTTCGATAGGTGATGAACAGTCTGTTGAGTTTGATTTAAGTTCTTTTAGTTCACATCTGAAAACATTAAAAAATGTTATAGATAATGCTGACAATAATTCACTTGTTTTGATTGACGAAATTTGCACTGGTACAGACCCGACATTTGGGGCAGCTCTATCATCAGCAATTTTAAAGCATCTTACTTTTATAGGGGCTAATACAATTGTAACAACACATATTGGAAGCCTTAAACATTTTGCCTATCTAACTGAAGGAATTACTAATGCATCGCTTGAGTTTGACGTTAATACACTTTCACCTACATATAATTTTTCTATGGGAATACCCGGACAAAGTTTTACCTTTGAAATTGCAAAACGATACGGAATTCCTGATGAAATTCTAACTGATGCTCAAAAGTTCCTGAAAGCTGAAGAAATTGATATTGAATCACTCTTGAGAGAACTTGCACAAAATAAACAGAAATACACTGAACTTAAGCGGCAGTTTGATAGAGATAATTCGAGACTTCAGGGACTTATTAAAATTTATGAAGAGAGGATTTCTGAACTAAATAACAACAAAAACAAAATACTTAAAGAAACAAAACTTGAAGCTGAGAAAATACTTTTAAGAGCTAATGCTTTGATTGAACGTACTATTCGAGAAATTCGTGAGCAGGAAAAAATACAACCAAAAATTATAAAATCTAAATTTGAAAAAGAAAAATCTGAACTTTTGAGTTCTTTCCCAAAAGAAGAAATTGTTATAGAGTCATTTTCTGAAGGTGAACTTGTAAGACTTAAAGATTCAAATGCAACTGGACAAATTATTTCTATTGATGGAGATTCTGTAATTTTGATTATTAATAATGTTCAGGTTAAGACAAATAAAAGCAATCTTGAAAAGATAAAAAATCAAGATGAGGCTTTCACACTCCTTCACCATTCAAGGAAGTATGAAGTTAAAACTGATAGTTTTTTACCAGAACTTGATTTAAGAGGCTCTTTTCCTGAAGAGATAAAGGATAAAATTGAGGAATTTATTAGCAACGCAATAAACAATGCATTTTATGAGGTAAGAATTATACATGGTAAAGGAACAGGTAAGTTAAGAGAAGAAACAAGAAAAATTATACAGCGTATTCCCGAAGTAGAGTCTTTTCGCTTCGGTAACTGGAATGAAGGTGATACTGGTGTAACTATTATAAAATTAAAACATTCCGAAAATGGATAAAATTTTAATTGTAGATGACGAGCAAAGCGTAGCTGAAACACTAAACTGGATTCTTGCAGACTATGGTTTTGTTGTAGATTTTTGCTTTGATGGTTACACAGCTATAAAGAAAGTTAAAAATAATGATTATGATCTTGTTTTGCTTGATGTTAAAATGCCCGGAATAGATGGAATAGAGACTCTTGAAAAACTTATGGAAATTAATAAAAACATTGTTGTTGTAATGATTTCAGGTCACGGCTCAATTGAGACTGCAGTGGAGGCAACAAAAAAAGGGGCATATAATTTTGTTACAAAACCCTTTAAGGATCCAGAAAACCTTGTTCTGATAATACGAAATGCAATCGAATTTAAACGTTCAAAAGAAGAAGTCCAACGGTTAAGAGAAGAATTACTACAGGCAAATGTTATTGTTGGACGAAGTAAAGCTATTTCAGATATCCGTGATCTAATAAAAAAATATGCTAACTTAAACATTAACCTATTGATAACTGGTGAGAGCGGGACGGGAAAGATGTTAATTGCAAGACAAATCCACCTTCTTTCTAATCGTAACAATAAACCATTTTTAGTTTTAAACTGTGCTGAATTAGATGACGATATAAAGGCTGATACCTTATTGGGTAAATTTGAAAAAGGGGAGTTTATAAAAAAGGGTGAATTACATAAAGCAAGAGGAGGAGTTGTTCTTTTTGATGAGGTTGCAAATCTATCTTTACAGTTACAATCAAGGTTACTCGAGATAATAGGTGATAGTTCTTCTATTGATGCTGTAAGAGAACTGGATATAAGATTTCTTTTTACAACCAATAGGATATTACCTGTAGAAATAGAAGAAAAACGGTTCAGGGAAGATCTTTATCATAGAATAAATGTACTGAACATTCATATACCACCATTAAGGGAACGAACTGAAGACATTGATGATATTTTAATTTATTACATTCATCAAATAAGCAAAGCTTATAACATTAAACCTAAAGTTTTTACTGAAGCTGCAGTTAAAAAACTTAAATCATTACGCTGGCCGGGTAATGTACGTGAATTTAGAAATACGATTGAAAGATTAATGTTTACAATTGATAAAGGTGTTATTGATGAAAAAGATATTGAGTTACCTGATACAAGATTCTCAAAAGTATTTTCTGATCTTCTTAATAAAAATATGTCACTTAACGAATTTCAAAATGAATCAGAAAAACTCTTCATTCAAAAAATGTTGAATGATTATAAATATAATATTGCACAAACTGCAGATGCTTTAAAAATACAAAGGAGTCATTTATACAAATTGATGAATAAATATGGTATCCCGAAACCGAGTGAAATTAAGTGAAGAGTTTTAAATCGAGTGAGAGTTGTTTTTCTATTGTGGAAATTACTGTTTCAAAATCCTTCTCGCTGTGAACAAAATCAAGGTTATCTGTATCAATAATTATTTTTTTGCCTAAGTTATAATTTTCAATCCATTGTTCATAACTTTCATTTAGTCTGCTTAAATAATTTTTATCAATATTCATTTCATACACACGACCACGTTTTCTAATTTGACTAATTAATGTTGGTATACTTGCACGAAGATATATTAATATATCTGGTGGTGCAAGATAAGCTGTCATTTCTTTAAACAGACTGGAATAAGTCTCATAATCACGTTTATCCATATTGCCAAGTTCATAAAGATTACGAGCAAAAATTTCAACATCCTCATATATACTTCTATCTTGAATTACACTCGTTTGGAGTTCTGTAATTTCTTTGTGAGTTCTAAAACGATGAGCAAGAAAATAAATTTGTAAGTTAAAAGACCATCTTTTCATATTGGCATAAAAGTCAGATAGATAAGGATTATCTTGAACTGACTCAAAATACGGTATCCACTGGAAACGTTTTGCCATAATAGATGTTAGAGAAGATTTTCCAGAGCCTATATTACCTGCTATAGATATAAAAATTTTATTTCCTGCCATAACAAAAAAACCGTCATTAAAGACGGTCTTTTTAATTCCTTATTCGGCTTTAGGTTCTGAAGTAGATAACTCTTGAGTCTCAACAGGTGGAGTAGACTGCTGTTCTGATTCGGTTTTTTCCTCCATCATATTTACAAGAACTTTTTTCTTTTTCTCTTTGATTTTCGTTGCGGATTTACCAGTTAGTTTCCTAAGGTAATAGAGTTTTGCGCGACGAACACTTCCTTCTTTTACAATCTCAATTTTTGCTATTTTTGGAGAATGAAGTGGAAAAATTCTTTCAACCCCAACCCCATTGGAAATTTTGCGTACTCTGAAAGTTCTGCTTATTCCTTTACCGCTAAATCCCATTACAATACCTTTGAACTGTTGTATTCTTTCTTTATCACCTTCAATTACTTTAACATAAACAGATATTGTATCACCAACATGAAATGTTGGTAGGTCAGTACGCATCTGTGCTGCTGTAACGAGTTTTATTTTATCCATAGTTTATTTTCTCCTATCAGATTTTATTTTATATTATTCTTTTTTTCTCTTTTGAAATTTTTCTAATGCTTTTTGTCGTCGCCATTCCTCAATCTGTTTGTGATTACCACTCAATAGAACTTCTGGAACTTTCATACCCTCATATTCAGCAGGTCTTGTATA
>Ga0123519_10011806_pt1 | contig 12815 bp, 7 predicted proteins | sample YelNatPaOPRAMG02_FD_87396 | JGI IMG/M metagenome (GOLD analysis project Ga0123519, IMG submission 87396) | Hot spring microbial communities from Yellowstone National Park - Yellowstone National Park OP-RAMG-02 (version 2) | ecosystem: Environmental > Aquatic > Thermal springs > Hot (42-90C) ...
CAGGCGGCCTGCACGGGCGGAAGCGACGGGGAGACGGAAAAGGGGGATTTCCGGGGCGCCAGCGGCTTTGTATCGGCCACGAGATCATGAAGCGAACGGCAATCCGAGGCACCTATTCGATCATCAGCCTCGGGTGTCCCAAGAACCTGGTTGACAGCGAGCGGATGCTGGGAATTCTCGAGCTGGCGGGGTACAAGCTTTTACCCCAGCCGGAGGGGTCGGATTTCGTCATCGTCAACACGTGCGGGTTTTTGGAGGCGGCGCGAAAAGAGTCGATCGACGTCATTCGCGAGATGCTCGATCTGAAGCGGCGGGGCGGCGTGCGGGCGGTAGTCGTGGCGGGATGCCTGGCCCAACGCGATAAAGAGGCGTTGCTGGAACAGTGCCCGGGTATTGACCAGTTGGTGGGGGTGTTCGCTCGGGATGAGATCGTGCGGGCGGTGGAGCGGTTATTCGGCCAGTGGCACGAGCAGCGGACCGTGTTTCGGCCCGCCACTTCCGCACCGTCGTCGGATTCCCATCGACTGCGCCTGACCCCACGCCACGTCGCATACCTGAAGATTTCAGAGGGGTGCGACCGGTTCTGCACGTTCTGCTCTATCCCCTCCATCCGGGGTCGGCACGTCAGTAAGCCTATCCGGCAAGTGGTGGAAGAAGCGCAGGAACTGGCCGACGACGGTGCCCGCGAAATCATCGTTGTCGCCCAAGATACGACGTATTATGGCGTGGATCAGGATGGCGAACCTCGGCTGGCCGAACTCTTGGTGCGGCTGGAGCAAGTCAAGGGCATCGAGTGGATTCGCTTGATGTACCTGTATCCTGCGTACTTTACCGACGAGCTGATGGAGGTGTTGGCTTCCAGCCGCAAGGTGCTTCCCTATTTGGATCTGCCGCTTCAGCACATCAACGACGTGGTGTTGCGACGGATGAACCGCCGGGTGGACCGTGCCGGGACCGAGGCCCTGTTGCACCGGCTCCGGGCGCAAATTCCGAGCCTGGTGCTTCGGACGACGTTCATCACCGGCTTCCCGGGCGAGACCGAGGAACAGTTCCAGGAACTGCTGGAGTTCGTGCAGGCCCAGCGGTTCGAGCGCCTGGGAGTGTTTGCCTATTCCCGCGAACCGGACACACCGGCGGATCGGCTGTCTGGGCACCTTCCGGAGGACGTCAAGCAGCGGCGTCGCCGGCGTCTGATGGAGGCGCAACAAGAGATCGCTTTCGCCTGGAATCAGGCCCAAATCGGGCGGCAACTGGATGTCCTGCTGGACAGCTTTCTACCGGGCCAGCGGGATGCCTTAGTAGGGCGGAGCTATGCCGATGCCCCCGAGATCGACGGGGTGGTGTACGTTTCGGGCGAAGGGCTGGCCCCAGGGCAGATTGTGCCCTGTGAGGTGGTGGCAGCGCAAGGGTATGATATGATTGCCGCGGCGGTGGGCCCGCCGCGTTGAGTCCACCCCCCTTGAGGATGCCATGTCCACCCCGACGGACGATCTCCGGGCGATCCCCCGGGCCGCTCGACTACGCGGGCTCTGGGCCGGCGCTGCGACCCTGCCCAACCAGCTTACTGCGTTGCGGCTGGTGTTAGCCATCGTGCTGTTCGCGTTTTTGGCCTGGGAGCTCTACCTTCCGGCGCTATTGTTTTTTCTAATTGCGGCCGGCACTGATTGGCTCGATGGTTATCTGGCGCGCAAATACAACCTGATGACCACGCTGGGCAGGATCCTCGATCCGTTTGCCGACAAGGTGATCGTCTGTGGCACGCTGGTATTTTTGGCTGCCGCCCCTGGAATGCTGGCAACGCCTTGGGGGCTTCGCCCGTGGATGGTGGTCGTCATCGTCGGCCGAGAGCTTTTGGTTACGGCCTTGCGGAGCTTCATCGAGGACCAGGGGGGCGATTTTTCGGCCCAGATGAGCGGGAAGATCAAGATGGTCCTCCAGTGCGTAGCCGCGGGGGCGGCCTTGGGTTATCTCGCCTGGGAAACGCCTGCGGGCGCTCCGCGCTGGCTTTACGGATTGATGATTGCAGCGGTGTGGTCGGCCGTGGTGATGACGGTGTATTCGGGCGCCGTATATGTGGTTCAAGCCGCTCGGCTGGTCCAAGAGCGAGCATGATGGATCCGTCCCAACAAAGAGCGGCCATGTGGGTGGCGGCCGCCGCGCTGCTGGGGACCGGGAGCAGTTTCTGGATGCTGGCCCGAATCGCGGGGCGGTTGCGGCGGGGCCAAGCGGTGCTGCCACGCCAGCCCCGGCAGCCCGTTCCCTGGGGCCTCGGCGAAGTGCTGTTGATTGCTGCCGGATATGTGGGGCTTTGGGTGGCCGCGCACATGGCTGATCGGGCCGTGTTCGGGCCCCTCCCATCGCCAGCCGCTGTGTCGGCCGTCGCAGCGCCCGAGGGAGCGTCCGCACCCACCGGAACGGGACGAGCGCACGCGGGTTCCGGCCAGGCGGCGGGGGCAGGGGAGCCCCGGCCGGGGCGGGGCGATGTGGACCATCGTCTTATCCGTTTGCTACGCCAGCGCCCGCACTGGGCCACGCTGTTGGAGGCGCTGGTGGTGGCCGCTGTGATCGCTCCGGTGGTCGAAGAGTTCCTCTTTCGCCTGGTGCTGCAAGGCTACCTGGAGTCGGTGGAGAGCAAGCTCCGCCGCTACTTGGGGTTCAGCCCGCGGGCCGAAGGTGCCCTGGCCGTCCTATTGGCCTCGGTATTCTTTGCTGCGCTCCATTACCGCGAAGCGGAGCCTCCTGTCCACGCAGAAGCGCTGGTGCGCGAGTTTCGCTGCCAGGCGGCGGCCAGCGTCGCCACCTTGCTTTACGGCTTGATCTTTCTGCGCGGCCTTTCCGGCGCGACTCTGGAAGACCTGGGGATCCGCCGCCGCATGATCGGTTCCGATGTGCGGCTGGGGCTTGGAGCGTTCCTCATCGTGGCCGCACCCATGTATGGAATCCAGATCGCACTGGCTTTGATCCTGCCCGCTTTGGTCTCCAAGGCCATTGCTCCGGACCCGATTACGCTGGGATTGTTCGCGCTGGTGCTGGGAACGCTGTACTGCCGTACCCACCGCATTGTGCCTTCCATCACGCTCCACATGGCGCTGAACGCCACCAGCGTGCTCCTGGCGTGGATGACGGTGCCCTTGGTCGAGGCTTGAGGAGCCGCTGCGGGCTGCCGAACTCCGAGCCGTCCCCGCCACTCTGCCACTGGGCGCACAGGAAAGGTTCACGGGAAAGGGATTTCCAGGTCGCGACCGAACTCCAAACACACTGGCCCCATGAGGCCGCTTCGTACCAACGGGTCCTGGGGCGTGTAGCCGCGCAGGTGTGCGTACCGGCCGGTGTCGCCAGGACCCCGGCGGGCATTGGTTTTTGTCAACCGCTGGGACTCAGGAAGCGCGGCGTCGCCGATGAGCCGGTTTACCCACAGATTCGTGACGTCGATTTCCAGCGTGTTAGCCCCGGGCTGAACCGCATCGGTCAGGTCCACTTGCCAGGGGTCAGTCCACACGATGCCCACGGGCTTTCCGTTGAGTCGAACCTCGGCGATGTGTTTGACTTCGCCTAGGTTCAGGCGGAGAGGCTGGCCGATCTGCCCGCCTGCCAGGGTGAACGTTTTGCGATAAGTGGCTGTGCCCGAATAATACCGGATGGCCGGGTCTGGGTGCTCGTTCCAGGGCAGTAGCCGATCGAAGACCACCCGGGCAGGTCCGCCCCAGCGGGGCGAGAACCGGACCTCCCACGGACCCGCAAGGGGGCGCGGATTAGGGATCGAGGCCGGCATGGCCTTCCGAAGCACCTCGGGCAATTGGCCGTCTTGGGCGAGGTTCCATCGGCGGACACGTGCCCCGTGGTCGGTGCGGCCGAGAATCTCGATTTCCGGTCCCGGCCGAATCATCTGGCCGGCAGAGGCGGCCTGCATTTTCCACAGACTCGGTTGGGCAGGCCGGCGAAACACCACGAAGACTGCGCCGTTTGGGGGCAGCCACAGGGCCACCCGAGTGCGGCCGTCCTCCGTAGCCGCGAAACACAGCGCATCGCGGATGCCGCCGGTGGCGGGATCCCACAGCTCGGGCTGCTGGCCGCTCACTCGAAATATGCACTCTGCCGGCCCCTGACCGCGGACGAAATAGATGTCGGCATCTTCCGAGGCCCGATGGGCGTACTCCCAAGGACCGGCAAAATCGGGCAGTACTGCCTCGGCTCTAAGCGCCTCTTCTACAGATACGCCGCGGTAAACCCGTCCCTTGCCCACCAGGCGGGGCGGACCGCCCGCTGCTTGGCTCCAAAGCTCTTCAGCCAGGTGCTGGACTTTCGCGTCCGCATGGGGGTAGCCGCTGAGTCCCGGGGCCCGCCGCGGACACCGCTTGCCCAACACGACCGGTACGCCCTCCCGTACAAGTCCCAGGATCTTCTCCAATGCCTGGGGCGGAATGCTATCGTCCTCAAGGTCAACCACTAGCAGGCGGTATTCCATCCCATGCGGCAGCGCCACCCGACCCTGGCGGGCCACGGCGCAGGAAACCAGCACTTCGGTGTTTACCAAGTCGTAGCTCCACCCCCGGGCCAGCGACAAACTGGCCTGTGGACTCCAGCGCTCGCCCCGGCCCCAGTGCAGGTAAGGGGCGTCGCCGGTATAGCACAGCACATCGACCACCGGTTGGCCTTGCCGGAGCAGATACTGGCAGCGAGCCAAGTAGGTGACCAGCGGCCCGGCCTGGCCCCACCACGTGACGTTGGGGTTGAAATGCGTCCCTGCGAAATACTCGATGCCCGGCTTGCCGAATTCCTCGGGCGAGGCCGTAAACGTGTGCCAGATGAAATGATTGATGCCGTCGCAGAAGGCGGCATCGGCATCGGGTTTCAAAGCCGCGGGCCAAGCCGACCAATGCCCCCGCATATGCGTAAACGCTTCGGCGGCCGCCAGCGGCAAGCCATACCCATGAGCCGCCATGGCCACCGGCCGATTGAAGCTCCGCCCCTGGTGCCAGAACTCGCCCTGCGGCATGTCGTTGCGACCGAGAAAGGCCAGTTGGTCCGCATGCTGGAACCCCGGCAGCTTGCGATCCCATGGCCCGCCCGATTCCGAATGCCACCGCAAACCGTGCGCATGGCACAATTGTCGCAGCGTGCCGTAGCAGTGCTCCATGAAACAGTCGGCCAGCGTTCGGTGGTAGTCGCGCAGAAACCGCTGGGAAACCTCCGGGCTGCGCACGGTGATCCCGGTCAGTACCGGAAGATAGAAGCGAAGATCGTACCCCCGAAAGCGCTGGAAATGTCGCTCGAAATCACGGGTCCACGTTGGCGCGGCCCCTTCCCAACTGACGCTGTAGAAATGGGTGAGCGGACCACGGCCACCCTCGCTGGCCTGGCCAGCCAGTTCCAACAGTTTTCGCCCCAGCCGATCAAAGTGCGCCCGCACCGCCTCGGGGTCTAAAATATCGACGTCATGCTCATGACCCTCCATCAGGGTCCAGACAAGACGGATCAGCCGCCACTGGCCCGGCGGCACTTCCCAAACCAGACGCTGCTGGGCTTCTACCCTTTCCGACAAATCGACGATCTCACGGGCCACCGGCGCCGTGTCGAAACGATAGGAAGCATCCCCCAGCGGGCCGCCCGCCATTGGCAGGATTGGTCCTTTCTCGCCGGATGGCTTTCCTTCGATACGAACCGCCAAAAGGGCCACGTCGTGCGGCGATTGCCATCCCGGGTCCGGCAACGGGCCGACAAAACGGCTCGGCCCCTGGATTTCACGGGCGGCCCAGGCAAGCTGCTTCGGTCCTTGCTGGCCTACCAGCCACGGACCTCGCAAGGCCCCTGCACAACTGCTGAGGTTGGCGCTGACCTCGATGCCGCGGCGATGCGCCTCGGCCAAAGCAAAGCGTACCAGCCGGCACCACTCGGGGCTCATGAATTCGGTCCGCGGGGGCGGGGGCGGCGTGTGGTCCTCGTGATATCCTCGGGCATCGAACAATAGTACTCCCCCAATGCCTTTTTCCTCCATCGCGGTTAAGTCCCGCATGATCGAGGCCTCGGTGACGTTGCCAGTAACCCACCACCAATACACCCAAGGGCGGGCCGACCGCGGCGGATTCAAAAAGCCACGAACCAGGTCGTCCTGCAAGGACCGGCCATCGGCCGGGGGATTGGCGCGACCGGTCAGCTTGTCCTCCGCTGCGGGAGCGGGAAAGGCCAACCCCGCACCCGCGACCAGCAGAAGAAGCCAGGTGTGTATGGGGCGGAGGCCTATAGCCCACGCGCAGCGGAATGAGCCCAAATCCGGCATGGGAAATACCTTTCCAAAGCCGCGGGGTACTCGGCAGGCCGTACCTGACGCGCGGAGGGCGGCCTGCCCGATTCTGTCAAGCAAAATTGTAGAGTCCCGTCGGCCAGCCAACTATAATGAGGGAGAGTGCAGGTACGTACTTTACTGCGGCCCGGTTCAGGCCAGCGAGGAGGGTTTGCCATGGCCAAGAGCGATTCCGACATTCTGGGTGGGGGAACCAACCCCCTCACTGAGGCCATTCTGGAGGCAGCCGAGGATCTGGAAAAAGGCCGTCCGTTGGCGACGGGCGGGGACCTTCTTGCAGCGCAGCTCGAAGGCGTCGAGGCCAAGCCCGCTCCACTGGAAGAGCTTCCTCAAGAGGCGGCCCCTGTGGAAGAAGAGCCCGAGCAGCCGGCGGCAGCGGAGGCCGAACCCCAGGCTGTTTCCTTCTGGGCGCGTCTGGCCCGGGCCAATCCCTATACCGTAATGTTGGCCATTGCGGCGGCTGCTTTGCTGGTGGGCATCGGCGTGCTTCTGATCGAGCTTTCGCGTTACGGGTTCCAGGTTCGGCCGCAGGGATAACGCGGTCGGCATCGGGTTGGGGGAGGAGCGGCCATGCCCCTGTCTTTTCGCGTCCAAACGGTGGACGGAACGCTGATTGTGGTCTTCACGGATGCGCAAATCCTCGATGCCACGGTGATCGAGCAGATGCACCGGGAAATGATGATCACGCTGGAGGAAATTCAGGAAACGCGGGTGGTGTTGGATTTCTCCCGGGTGCGGTTCATGTCCTCGGCGGCGTTGGGCATGCTCGTGCGGGTGCACAAGAAATGCAAGGAACTCAAAAAAGCCCTCAAGCTGTGCGGCATCGCCCCGCAGATCCAACAAGTCTTTCGCATGACCAATTTGGACCGCATCTTTGACTTGGCGCCCGACGGAACCACTGCGCGCCAAGCCTTTGCCGCCCAACCGTGACCGCGCTCCACGAGAATTCGTTCAGCTAAGGCGGCCCCCGGGCGTCCGTTGCAGCCGTACCCTAGTTTGGTCATTTGTCCAATCGGTAATGCCGCCTTTAAAGACACGGGCCCGCCAAGCCGTTTTTCGCCCGCTGCGGTAGAGCAACGCGAGGATTCCCGCTAGACTGCCTGAGACCCAGGCGTTGCCGTTTTCCCGGCCGCCCTGCGAGGGCGGGGCGGCTCAAACCTGTTTCTTTGTGGGTCCGATGACTGCTTCTCCACCCGGGGTGGTAAGCCTCAGCCGGCGCGAGGCCGCGCTGCGATTCTTGTACCAGCGTATCGACTACGAGCGGACTGTGAGCATGCCCTATCATCAGGGCAAGCTGAAGCTGGCACGAATGCGGGAATTGCTGCGGCGCTTGGGCGACCCACAGGAGTCCCTGCCCATCGTTCATGTAGCGGGGACAAAAGGCAAGGGTTCGACCGCCGCGATGGTCGCTGCGGTGTTGACTGCGGCTGGCTATCGCACAGGCCTTTTCACCTCCCCCCATTTGGTGGGGATGGAGGAGCGGCTGGCGATCGACGGTTCCCCGTGTCCTCCAGACGAATTCGTGCAGTTGGTCGAAGAGCTGGCCCCGGTGGTCAACCAGATGGATGCCGAAGCCGAGCGGTCGTACCCCACCGATTTCGGGCCCACGTTTTTCGAGGTTGTAACGGCTATGGGGTTTCTGCGGTTCGCTCAACGGGGGGTGCAGGTGGCGGTCGTAGAGGTCGGTTTGGGCGGCCGGCTCGATTCGACCAACGTGTGCCGCCCCCGGGTTTCGGTCATTACCAGCATCAGTCTGGACCACACCAAGCAGTTGGGCAAAACCGAGGAAGCAATTGCCTGGGAGAAGGCTGGCATCATCAAGCGGGGGGTTCCGGTCGTCAGCGGGGTGACGCATCCCGGTGCCCGCGAGGTCATCCGGGCGGCCTGCCGACGGAAACGGAGCCGATTGGTGGAAGTGGAGCGAGAGTTCCATTTTGACTACCGGCCGCCCCGGGGGTTGGAGCGGGCCCCGGCGTGGGGAGAAGTGGACTTCGAGTATGACGGACCCGGCGGAGCGCGGTCCTACCAACGGGTCCGCCTGGGCTTGGTCGGCCGACATCAGGGTGCCAACGCCGCTGTGGCCCTCGCCACGCTCGCGCAACTCCAAGCCGCTGGATGGGACATCCCCGAATCGGCGATTCGCATCGGACTGGAGTCGCTGGTTTGGCCGGCCCGCGTAGAAGTCCTCGCCCGTCGCCCGGTGGTGATCATCGATGCTGCGCACAACGTAGCCTCGGTCGAGGCCCTGCTGCGGACCTTGGAGGAAAGCTTTTCGGTAAGAAAGCGGATTCTGATATTCGCCACCACGCAGGAAAAGGACGTTGCCGAAATGCTTCGGCGCTTGCTGCCGGCATTCGACCATGTGTTGCTGACGCAGTACCTGGACAACCCGCGGGCAGTGCCCCTGGCCGAGTTGTGTGCCACGGCTCGGGCGGTTTCGGGACGGGACTGGCCCGCGTTCGGCCGACCCGCCGAGGCCTGGCAGGCGGCGCGAAGCCTCGCTTCGGCCGAGGACTTGATCTGCGTCACCGGCTCGTTTTTCATCGCAGCGCAGGTGCGGCATGAAGTCCAAGGCGCTCAAATCGCCCTGAAAGCGTAAGCCGCCTGATCAGCCGGGAGCAAAGCCCCAAAACGGGCCGAGGCTCGCCCATTCGACCGCTTCGGGGTGCCGGGAATCGGGCCATTGGCCAGCCGAACGTCCGTCTCCCGCCCCACGGCGACATCCTTTACAATACCGAAGGGGACTCTTGTCGGTGCCTCTTGCGCCTGCGTGCTGGCCGACCGATGGACGACCCGGACTTCAGGCCCCCGCATGCGGGGTGGGCCCATGATTTTTTTCAAATGTCCCGGCTGCGGAACCAAGCTACGGGTGAAGCCCAAGTACAGCGGCTGCAAGTTCCGCTGTCCGCAGTGCGGCGGCGTGGTGACCGTGCCCAGCGTCTCCGAAACGCGCGATAGCAGCGGGGCCGTCCCGCCTAGTGGGGCCACCAGCAGCGGGGCGGTACCTTCAAGCAGCAGTTCTGTGGCGGCCCAAAGCCCCGTGCGGCCGGTGGAAAAGGAGCAACGCCCGGCGACCCCCCGCTGGGAGCCCGGCACCGTGCTCTTGGACGATTATGTGCTGGAGAAATTGCTGGGCGCAGGGGGCATGGCCGACGTGTACCTCGCCCGCAGTCGCTCTACGGGCGAGGTGTTCGCCGTCAAACGGATCCTCCCGCACCTGGTCCGCGAGCCGAAACGTCGCCGGCTGTTTCTGCACGAATTGCGCAACTGGATCGATCTGCCGGAGCATCCGCATTTGACGGCCTGCCGCTTCTTCCGTTCGGTCGAGGATCAGGTTGTGATCTTTGCCGAATACGTCGAGGGCGGCTCCCTGGAGCACTGGATCCATCAGGGGTGGATTAGCACGTTGGAGGCGGTGCTCGACGTAGCCATCCAAATGGCCTGGGGCCTCGATGTCGCTCACCGCAAGGGACTGGTCCATCAGGATGTCAAACCGGCCAACGTGCTGATGCGGGACGACCTGCTGCGCGACGAATCGCGTCTGGCCAAGATGACCGACTTCGGATTGGCTCAGGCGTGGCACGCGCTGGAGCAGGCGGCGGCCACGGAGCAGTCCAGCGAAAGCACGGGAAAGAAGAAGTCGGGCATGGGGACTCCCGCGTTCTGCTCTCCGGAACAAGCCGCGGGCGACCCCATCAGCCCGCGGACCGATCTCTGGGGTTGGGCCATAACCATCGTGGAAATGCTGCTGGGCAAGCGCACCTGGGAATGGGGGCTGGATGTCCCGGGAAAACTGGAACGGTATTGCCAGGCGGCGGCGGCCGGCCAAGCCGTCTTCCGCGTTTTGCCGTGCGAGTCGCTGCTGGAGGTGTTGCGGCGGTGCTTTCGGCGCGAGCCGTCCCAACGGTGGTCGTCCATGTTGGATGCGGCGGCCGCCTTGATCACGGTTTATCAGGAACAACTCGGCCGGCCCTATCCCCGCCAGTGCCCGCCCGTGACACTTGGTTCCTCACAACCGGTAAGAACACAGGCGGCCAAGGCCGGCGAATGGAGCGACCCTGCCCTCTGGCTGCAGCGGGCGGCCCACCATGCAGGGCGCCAGGGGCCAACGGTGCGGGCCGCCGAGAGCCGTCCCACGTCCCGCCGCATCCGAGCCATCGAGGATCTCATCGGCTACGACGACGCGCTGGAGGCCTACCGCCGGCTGCTGGCCGATGGCCGGGCGGCTCTGGCCCCCGAGTTCGCCGCATTGTGCCGGGAGAAGGCCCGCGTCCACCGGGCGGCGGGGGACCTGGCCGGCGCGCTGGTTCTGCTGGACCGCGCTGTCCACACCTATCAGTCCTTGCTTGACGGCCTTGTGTCCCCCGCCCCGCTGGATGCCCTGGCCCATTGTCTGGCGGAAAAGGCCCATATGCTGGCCGAGGTCGGTAACTACCCCCGGGCCCGAGAAGCCTATCATCAGGCAGTAGCCGCCCTCCAGCGCCAGCCCGATGCGCACCAAGCCCCGGACCAACTTGGCCTGTTGGCCGACTGCTACGTGGGGGCGGCGGTAACGCTCGTGCGGCAAGGCGAGTATCCGAGCGCACTGACCTGGTTGCAGCGCGCGATCGAGCTGTTGGCCTCGGGCCAAACGCCGGAAGCGCTGCGCGACACGCTGGCCGGTGCATTTTCCGACAAAGCCGCAGTCAAAGTCCTTCTGGCCACCCGCGAGACTCCCCCGTCTGCCGGCCGCGCGGCCGCCGATCCCCTCCTGGAAATCCAGGAGGCAGTCAAGCTGTACGACGAGGCAAGCCGGCTGTACGCCCGCCTGGGCCGGCCCGAAGGAACCGACCCCCGGCTGGACCAGGCGCGCTCGGCCATCAATCGCGGAAACGCCCTTTACTTATTGGCCGATGATCCGGCGGCCCTTCGGTCTTACGACACCGCGATGGCTTTCCTGAAAAAACTGGATCCTGATGCCACACTGCTGGAGCGTGCCGTCTGGGCGCTCAACCGGGCCGTGGTCTTGGGCGATGCGCAGGGGGAATGGGTCGCCTTGGGCCTGTACGAAGAGGCGTTGGGCCTTTTAGAGTGCCTGGTCCTCCGGAGCGGGCGGGGGGAATGGGCCGGCACGCTGGCCGTCGGCTGCCTGGACAAGGCCATCGCCCTGCGGACGGTGGGAGACGACCTGGAGGCCCTGGTGTTGCTCGACCGCGCTTTGGCTATCTCGCGGCGTCTGGTGGAAAGCGAAGGTCGGCGGGAGTTTCTGCCACTTTTGGCCGACTGCTATCTCAACCGCGGCGTGTCGCTGGCCAATCGGGGGCACGTGTCGCAGGCCGTAGAATGCCTCGATCGGTGCGGTGTGCTGTGGGACGAAGCCGCCCACGCGGGCCGGCCACCCTCGTTAGGCGACCGCGCCTTGTGGACGATGAGTCGTGGCAGCCTGGCGTGGCGCCAGGGGGACGCCCAAAAAGCCTTGGCGCTTTTCGAGGAAGCGCTGAGCCATCTGGAAGTGTCGCGGTACCCCCGACCGTTACCCGATGTGGCCGCCGACGCCGCCTTCTGTTACCTCAACCAGGCCCTGGTGCATGCGCACCAGCAGCAGCGTCGGGCCGCCGCTCGAGCACTCGATCGGGCCGAACGGCTCCTCCAGCAACACCGGGGACTGGAAAGTCGTGCCTTGCTGGCCGGACCGGTCTCGGCGGCACTATTGGATTTCATCCGTGCCGGGGCAGGCCGCACCGCACCGGGGCCCGGGGCGCCCCCGTCGGTCGATCCCCGCCGGTCTTTGTCCCGGACGCACAAACGCCTGATCCATTTGGTGTGAGCCGTGCGTGGCGGATAAGCGATGCTTGCCGCAGCCGGCCCGCACAACGCCTCGTTCCATGGCGCCGAATCTGGTCCGGGCGCGTGACTAGCCGCATGGCTGGCGGCCGCCCCCGCGTGGGTTTTCCCGCGCCGGTATCCGGCATAACATATGGGGGTGCCATCGCCCGGCACCCTGAGCCTTTGTATTCCGCCTCAACCCGCACATTGCCGGGAGAAATCCCATGTACGCTTTTGTGTTGTCGATCTTTGCCGCAGTTCCATCGCCCATGTTCCAGCGACATTTGATCGATCGGCTGCCCGGCGGCTATCAGGTGGCCATTGCTGACTTGGACCGCGACGGCCGCCCCGACGTTATCGCCCTGTCCACCGACAGCGGCCGAGTGCACTGGTATCGGAACCCCTCTTGGGCGCGCCAAAACCTGGCCAACTTGGACCACCCCATCGACTTGGCTTGCCGAGATCTGGATGGGGATGGCAGGCCGGAGATCGCGATCGCCGCGGGATTCTACTTCAGCCACTCGAACCGGGGTGGCGAGCTGTGGTTTCTTAAATCGAAGGGCGACCCGAATCAGCCGTGGGAAGTGCAGCTTATCGGCAGGGATCCGGTAACACACCGCGTGCGATGGGGCGACCTGCGAGGCGACGGCCGGCCGGTGCTGGTCCATGCCCCCATCTTTGGACCGGGGTCCCAGGGAGCCGCCGCCCC
>Ga0123519_10011807_pt1 | contig 12815 bp, 7 predicted proteins | sample YelNatPaOPRAMG02_FD_87396 | JGI IMG/M metagenome (GOLD analysis project Ga0123519, IMG submission 87396) | Hot spring microbial communities from Yellowstone National Park - Yellowstone National Park OP-RAMG-02 (version 2) | ecosystem: Environmental > Aquatic > Thermal springs > Hot (42-90C) ...
AACCTTCGGAAATATCGTCTGTTTCCAAAGCGTCTACTGGTTCTGTATCGAACGCACGCTCGAAGGAATCGTTGCGTACGTCGTGCAGATATGTTGCTGAAATGCAGGATACTTTCCATGAAAGACTCAGAGGCCAGAAGCGAGCGCATTGGAATCCCGGCTGGAGCATACCACTAGAATATCGTACGGTTCAGCAATGAAGATAGGCTATGGCGCCGTATACAACATCTCGGAACGCTTTTTCGTCGTCATTAGCGTATGACCATGGCACTCCAGTTTTCCATGTCACTGGGTATCTCAGGCGCAAGTCTTATCAGCCTCTCGAGAAACACGGACGCAGTCCGGAACCCGATTGACCGATACACTTGGCCGGCTATGGAGCAGACGCTTTCCGTTGCCTTATCAGGCCAAATTACAGTGTACAACTCTGTCATGCCGCCTGGTTCGATTGCTCGAGTACGGCGTCGGATTACCGCTTCTCGGAGCGCTGGCTAAGAACATGCAGTGTTCGTACATTGAAGCAATTGCCCTGACGACATTCCAGGGTCGCTGGAAAGGCGATGCATTTTAGAATGGTCGCACAATATGCAGCTTGACAAGGTTCCGCGTCAATGTTGCGGTCGGCGTTCGAATGTGTTATGCGGTGACCTGCTCCTCGAGTCATGCACGCTTCTTTCTATCCATGCCCTGGACGCTTCTCCAAACCACAGCTAGCGCTATGCGGTCAAGCGCCTCAAAGCGTCCGATCGTATTCATCTGGTTTGGCGCTACTAGGGTCCACAGAAACGCAAGCATTCAGATGAACTGAGAAAAAAAGCAGCGCCTGGTAGCACAAGCTGCACGCTCATGGACGCTGCATTCACGCAGTGACCACGTAACCAGCGAGAGACGGATATGCACATACAGACGCGGGACCGTCCAGAATTTCGGGTACATGTACGCAAACATGCACCGACCGCTTCGCATCGAAAACACCCAAAGACTGGAGCCTTCCGTCGTTTATCAAACCGGGGTGTGATGACCCACGACCGAAACGCACGCTTTCTGCTCGCCGTAAAACGCGCGTGGAACAACTCCATAGCTGTCGAGTGTCCAGCTACATAACTGGAGCCCACATAGCAACTCGTGAAGCCGTCAATACGAACTCCAATCGGGGTTCAAAATCTGCGAACATGACCATTAGATTTCGATGCCCGTTCATCGGTGCTCACTGCTGACCTCGATTCCCGCCTAGTCGCTGTCCCACTGTTCCAGATTCTCCTCCTGATTTCTCCACAGCGACCGAAGCTCCATGCGATCCGGGGCGGCTGGCGTGTACCAAGGTCTGCATAGCTTCTGTGGAACGCTTCCGCTAGACATGCATCGTTTGTATGCTCTCCTGTGTGCCTCGAGAGTCGAAGCTGTTGAGGGTAAACTCGACTATGAAAGGCACCATGATTCTGCGGTTGCGAAGCAGCGCATACTCGATACGTTCATTGTCGAGTAATCGGCTCCGATCGAGTTACTTGCGGGGCGGCATGCCGATACTTTTTCGATGAATCAGCACCGCCGCGCTTTTCAAAGTAGCGACCTGTACCATGATGCACTGCACTGCCCATAGCGGACAAACTTTCGGCCATGGCTTCCGGAATGACCATCATCCTCTCCGACACAGGAGCCAGGACTGCTGAATCCAAGCACGACGCTCAACCAATCCACCCGAGTACGCTACCGGGGTACCGTGCTTCGCATTCGCCCCCCTGTAAACTGTCTAACTTTCGAAGAAAATGCTCGACAGCCAGCCGAAAACGCTATCGAGCACGTATATGTAACTAACAGACAAGACTAAGAAGATGACAGATATCACAAGAATCCGCAGTGTTCGTTTCGGCGAGGGCCACTCGATCATCCGGAACTCGTCGGCAAGGTCCAACAGGAACACTATCCACGCCGGCAGACCCGATGTCTCCCGCAACTTCACTCGCCGCATGAAAGCCACTTCTCGCTCGATTCGTGCGTCCCACTGCTCATTAGGAGTTTGTTTTGGCACTTGATCGACGACCTTGTCAACGTGGTTCGAGATCCAGGGAAACAGCGCTTCACCTTCACCCGGGTTTGCAACGGCTGCGCTCGTCGACGCCCGCGTCTCCCGGGCAGTTTCAGCGTGCTCGTTCGTTCTTCGGGCGCCGTTTGTGTTTTCAGTACGCTTCCCAGACTCGATAAGCCGTTCGTCGTCACGTTCTCCTTCGTTCTGAGCGCACCGAAGGCGCGCCGAACGAGGTCTCACCCGAACGGCAGCAGCAGCAGCACGTTGCCGTCGTCCAAACGGTGCACAGCAGGTTGCTGCTCCTCCCAGCGCGAAACGTCCACGAGTGTAACGAAGTGTCTGTAGAGCAAAAGCGCTCGTTCTCGAAGCCGCGATCCTTTGATCCATTTCTGGTGCAACAATCAAACGGCTACGAGCCGAACAAGTCCACCGGTGTTAACGGAGTGCAGAGGCCTGTGCTCCCGGACGCAGATCGCATCTGCACTAGTTCACGTGCGACGTGCAGGATGCTCACTGGGCATCGCATACATTATTGTGATATTCGCATCAGAATAACATCGCCTGCTGCTGGGATGAGGTGCTTGGCGGGGTTCGCTTATGCGCAGCGGTGACGCCTGCACTGCAATATAGCTGCCTTCGTGGCTTCAGAGTGTCATAGGTGTGTCGTGTCTGCAAATGACGCTGTATACCGCGCTCGGGTTCATGGGGCCCGGGCACAGCCTCGCAGCGTAGTGTTGCGTTGGATGCGGGCTCAGCGTTCGCCAGTCATGTGCTTCGTATCGCTTCCAAAGAATGCTGCTGGAGCGATTCCACGAAACGGCTCGCTGTCGAGTAGCGACATGGTCCTGGGTGTCGTTGGACATCAGTTGGATAACATCTGGTACCGTCGGTGATGGAACGGTGGAGCGGAATCCCGAATTAGCGTAGTCGGACGCGATGCTCCGGAACGGTGTGTTGTCCCGGATACGAGATGGCTTTCTTTCTTTATGGACAGTGGAAGTCTACAGCAGCGTTGTCTTTAGAGCGTGGATGATGTTGTCGCTGAAAGCAAATCGAGGTACCTTGCAACGATCGCAGCGAAGCGACTCGGGTACCCGCTGGACGAGCATCGCAAGACTGCAGGCGTCGCAAGCGGCGCTGGAGACGCTCGTGTTCGAACTTGTGCGGTGCGAGCGGCAAAGACGCCTTTTGAGACGTTATCCAGTTTTGACTGGTCCACGTAGAGGGTCATTTAACGAACAATGCCAGGATTTCTGTGGAAGACATTCTCGGAGCGTTGCGCTGAGCCCGGCGTAGCCGCCTTCACCATCACTAATAGGAATGTCGCTCCCAAACGGAATCAGCTTATAGTGTTATGGACACGATGTAGACACCTCGGAATAAGGTATATTTTTGGACTTCACTGCTCCGAACGGAATCAGTGTGTTGTTTCATGGATACCATGTAGAAACCTCTAAATACGTAATACTTCTCGACTTCACTGCTCCAAATGCGCATCCCAAGGCGTACTATCTATTCGTGCTCCTCCCGGTATCCTCGTATTTTTTCGCTCGCCTTGGTAAGGCGTCAACCCTGAGGTCTGGTTTACGTTGCGTAGTGTTTGGACTTGCTGGAAAGGGTTCAATCAACCGCAGCCGCTAAGCTCGACACCAGACGTATGCCCACTTACCACGTGTTGCGGGACGGCGTCTACTTGGCCCCAGTTCACAAGGCTGGCGTACTAGCCGACCTCGTCGATGACCGTTGGCGCCGCGACGCGCTCCCGCTGGAACCGGTCCCGCTGCCGGTTGGCACTATACTCGCTGACGATGACCAGCTCTTCGAGGATCTGGCACCGATCATTTCGGAAGATGCCGAGTATACCTGGGACGCCGCAGAAACAGAGGAGCTTGCAGCGCTCGCCGGTGACTGGCGTGGTTTGCAGCCTGAAACCGGACCGGATGTACCTCCAGGCGCTGAAGAGATAGGCTCTCGGGGTGATAACCCAGCAACAGGCGTGGGAACGAACGCAGACAACAGCTCGAGTCGAGCCATTTGGGCGTCGCCTGCGTGGCGAACTACGCAGCAACGGCAGGCACTGCTCTCGCAGTGGTCGTCGATGCAGCCGGCAACTCTGCCGAGGGAGCGGGGACCCAACGCACTGGCGGAAGTGCTCTGGCGAAGGCACCGACGAACCTCTGGACTGGACCTTAACCTGGAGGTAACACCGCCGGAATCTCTGTGAGGAGGGAATTTCGTGCATCCATCCCGCGTAAACGCAACACTGCTCGCACAGCTCGGTTTACCTAGGCCTCCTATGTGAATCGCAAATGCTAGCACCTGCCTCTACACTTTTCTGAAGCATCCATTCCAGTGCCTTCTCAGCGGAATACTGCCTTGGCGTCGTAGGCGGCCGCTGAGCGGCTGCCGAACACAGTCGGGTACCACGCGTACCGGTAAACGCGTCTATAGAGACAAAAGAGACCTGGGGTCCCCGGATACCGCACTGTACTGAATACCGCGAAGCCTCAGTTGAGGTTTCTGATACATCGTACCGGCGCAAGGGTCAGTTGACTCGTCACCTCGGTGCTGCGTTCGACGGTAGCTGGTTCAGGGTGCCCTACCAGCGCCAGCGTCACCTTGTCCACAGCGAGCGGCACTGAAGGTATACGAGCGCTGCCGCTGACATGTGGTTGCGCGCTGTGACCTCGTTACCTCGCTCCGTCTATATTCATATACCGTTTTGCCGACGACGTTGTTACTATTGTGACTTTGCCGTTTTGCCGGTTGGGCACTCGACTCGCGAAGTATCGCAGCGACTTTGGGAGCAGCTCCAGAAGCTGAGCGCACAGGGACGTTCGCAGCACGCGCTCACTGCACCGTCGACGTCCTCGGACCGCACGCTAGACCGAATTTATGTCGATGCCGTCATAAGTGAAGTCTCGCAGACTCTTGAGCGGCTTCCTGATCGGCCGAGCTCGCTGCCGGAGCTCGATACGATTTATATCGGAGGCGGGACGCCGTCGCTTCTACATGTAGACGAGTTGGCGCGGCTCCTGAGTGTCTTGCCTCGTAGCGGACACACTGAAGTCACCATGGAACTGGACCCGGGCACATTTGATGCGGTGCGTTTGCATCAGTACCGTGACCTGGGCATCACACGAGTCTCGGTCGGTGTGCAAGCCCTGTCGGATGAGGTGCTGCGAGCCTGCGGCCGCAGCCACACGGTGAGAGATATTGAGCGCGCACTCGATGATCTTCATCGCTGTGGCTTTGGTGATGCCTACTCTCTCGACCTGATCTGCGGCTTACCAAACCTGAGCCCAGGCGCTTGGAGCGAAACCCTAGCAAGGATTGGAACCTGGAAGCCTCCGCATGTTTCGATCTATGATCTCAGCATTGAGTCAGGGACTCGATTTGCGGCGTGGTTGCGAGACGGGCTGCTCCAATTACCCTTGGAAGATGAAGCTGCAGAGATGCTCAGGGAAGCCATGATAACGTTGCGGGAAACGTACGGCTTCGATCACTACGAGGTCAGCAACTATGCAAGGGAACCAGCGCTGCGCTCGCGGCATAACCAAATCTACTGGCGTGGAGGCGAGTACTTTGGATTTGGATTAAGTGCAAGTTCGTATGTGCATGGCAAACGCTTCGACCGGCATCGGCAGCTTAAGGAGTATCTGGAATGGGTTTATTCCGGATGTTTACCGTTTGACGAGGTCGCCGGCGACACACTCGATGAATGGCTCATGCTGCGTCTTCGCACACAAGAGGGCCTCTCGTTGGATGCATTGCAGGAGCGCTTTGGAGCACAAACCGTCGACCGTCTGCGGATCGCTGCGGAACCTTTTTGCAGAAGCAGACACTTGGCCTTTCGTGATGACGCGCACGGCATATCGTTGTATGCGACGGATCCAGACGGCTGGCTTATTCTTTCACATATTGTCTTGGAGTTGCTTGTAGCGCTGGAAGGCTTCCAGGATCGCTCGCCGGCACGACCAAACGGCAACATTGCTGGCGGCAACGAGGACGCGTTGAAGCCGGTGCTCCTATACGAAACCTCCTCAACCAGAGCTCAAGCCCCAAACTCGTAACGGTTATACCCCAGCATATTCTGCACTCGTGTGACCATGAGGCGCTCAGAGACTTGTGCCAGTGCTCAAGCTGCAGACTCGCAAGGACGATCGCCCGCCAGTGTATGCCGCAACCACATCATCACCGCCAGGTGCTAAGAGACTGCATTCTGGAGCGCAATGCAGTAGGCAACGGAGATGGTGCGCACTGAGCTAGTCCTGAGCGCGCGCCTGTCTCCCAGCACTAGCGTCTTCGGTAGCTCGGAAGAGTCGGTGTTTCCTTCCAACTTGTGTATCCCTCCGGATTCTAATCGTACCGACAGGGTACGCGCGCAGCATCCGCATCTGCATGGAAATGCGTACATACCTGCACTTATTCCTCCAGTAGTATCAACGTATATGTGAGACTCTACATGCCGAATTCGTTTGTACAGAAGCCGCTTGCGCTTATGCAGGATTGCTCAGCTCTAGCGCAGCATTATACATGAGGCTTGGAGCGCTCGCCGCGTTGCACACTGCTGAAAATCGTTTTCCGTATGCCGTTGACACAAGCCAATGCGTGAAGCGTGCACCTGGCCTGCGGTAGCTGGTGGTCAGTGCACAGCATCTGGAGCAAGTGCTCTGGTGCAGGCGAGTGACCTGCTCGGGTTCTTGACGAGAAACAAAGCAGGAATCGGTTGGCGCCGAGGGTCCGCCAGGTGCCGCATCTGGCACACTTGTATCCGTGTAAATTGTTTAGAACTCAGAGACTATTTTCGTTACATAGCAATTGAACTCGAAGCGGCCTGCAGTTTTTTTTGTTGACCTAAGCGGTGGTACGTTACACCAGACTCCGCACGACGCTGCAAGGTGTGTCGAGCACAGCTCCGTGCACTATCAACGCGCTTACGCAACTGTTTTGCCACGCACTTGAACACGTATCCTAGCACCCAAATTGGTTCTCACAGACCGGAATTTTTTCACCGCCTGCATCTACATCGCCACACACGTACACAAAAGCCGACACCGAGGCACTGCGGCAGCTCGAACTGTGTGCCTCTGGGTGGCGTTTCCGTGAGGCCGCAGGTACCACGTTCGTTCACTTTCTGAAACCTATCAGGATCTCCATATTAGCTCGGTTTCACGTCCAACTACTCGTCGTCCGCGTGATCCGAACCTGTGAAAAACCAAGTTCAGGCGCAGTCTGCACCACCTGTTGAGACAGCAACCTGTCGATGCCTGTTCCCGTTTCGCTGACGCCGAGTACAATACTGCTCTCTCGACGAGTTCCGAACGTCGTTTTTGCTTAGTCGGGATACTTGTTCCAGGGTTGCTTCTAGTTAAGGCGCAACATGGGTGTACCGCGTTTCTACAGATGGCTTTCAGAGCGCTACCCGCTGATTAACGGCCCCGTCTCACGGTCAAACGCGCCGCCAGTCGACAACTTCTACCTGGACATGAACGGCATCCTGCATAACTGCGCTCGCTCTGCAGAGAACCCGCTCGGTGGACGCTCGGACGAGGACATCTACTGGGAGTCTTGCAACTACATTGATATGCTGGTCACGCTCATTCAACCCAAGCGTCTTCTGTTTCTTGCAGTTGACGGTGTTGCTCCGCGGGCTAAGATGAACCAACAGCGCGCACGCCGCTACCGGGCAGCAACCGCGCTAGAGAAAGTGGCTGAGACGAGCCACCAACGCGGCAACACGACCCAGCGGCTGCGTACAGAGTCAGAGGCCGGGCCAGATCGAGTGTTCGACTCCAACTGCATCACGCCGGGTACCACTTTTATGCACGGCTTGTCGCGGGCGCTCCTGTACTACGTAGCAGTTAAACTTGAGAGCGACCGCTCCTGGCAGGATCTTGAAGTGATCGTTAGTGGTGCTGAGGTCCCCGGTGAGGGTGAACATAAGATCATGGAATACATACGCCAACTCAAGGAGCAGAAGCGCATGCCGCCGAACACGCGTCACTGCATCTATGGGCTCGACGCTGATCTCATCTTCCTGGGACTGGTGACCCATGAGCCTCATTTTTTCCTGCTCAGAGAGAAAATAGACTTTCAAGCTGCTTTTCGTAAGGTTCGGTTTGAGAAGGTCACGGCAACGAAAATGGATCGCGATATTCGTGGCGATTTCGAACTGCTGAGTTTGGGGATCCTGCGCGAGTACCTCAGTCTCGAGTTCGCGTATCTCGAAAAGAGACTACCGGCCGGCGTTTACAATCTGGAGCGCATCATCGATGACTTTGTGTTTGTGGCCTTTCTAGTGGGCAATGATTTTATGCCGCATTCGCCTACACTGGAGATTCGCGAAGGTGCACTGAACTCGATTCTTTTTCTTTATAAGGAATTGTTGCCGCGCTTTGGAGGCTATCTGACGGAGGCAACCGGCAAGGCTAGGAACCCAAAGTTGATCAACTTTGATCGCGTTGAGATTCTGTTGTCGAAACTGGGCCTGCTTGAGTCGTACATTCTCGAGAAGCGGGCGACAGTTGGCACCCGCGGCACCGCCTTTATCTGGGGCACCGACAGTCCGAACGATCATACGGCGATCTGGGGGTTTTCCAGTGAGCCGACTGCAGCAGCGACGGCATCGAAGAAGCAGCGAAGCCCGTCATGTACCACAGATCCTACGCGAGCAAGTCTTGCCCATGCAAACAACCCGGATCCGGATTCGGAAGCACCTAGCAGTTCGCCAGCAGACGCTGCAGCATCCGTTGCACCCGAGCGCTCCCCGGGTAACGGCGATGCAGCAGAGCTGGAGCCCGAGATACCTCTCTGGGATGAGGAGGCACTGGCGGTTGCGCTGGAGGACGCAGCTGACGCTCAGAAGCTGCAACGCATGCTTTCGTACAAGCGTCGCTATTATCGCGAAAAGCTTGGTATCGATTACGATCACGACGCCGCTGCTGTACGCCGCATTTGCCGTTCGTACCTGGAGGCGATTGTCTGGACCCTGGAATACTACTTGAACGGTGTGGCATCGTGGCGATGGTTCTATCCCTATCATTATGCACCATTCTGCAGCGACATGGTTGGTCTACAAGCGCTTGCTCAAGAAATTCGTTTGGAGCAAGGGACACCGTTTCTTCCTCTGCAACAATTGTTGGCAGTCCTGCCGCCGCGGAGTGCTTGGTGCTTGCCCCCCGCCTACGCGAAGCTCATGACCGACACGTCGTCACCGCTGGCGGATCTGTACCCGTCGCAGGTGGCCATTGACATGCAGGGCAAGCGAAACGAATGGGAAGGGATCGTACTGCTTCCATTTATGGACGAAAATCGACTGTTCGCGGCATTGGCCAGTGTACCGCCTGACGCGCTAACGCCTACGGAACAGGAACGGAACCATCTGGGATCCTGTATTCTTCTTCGATATCGGCCGCAGGAAGGCACCAGTAACGAGCACACGGACGCTGTGCTGTCTGCCGCATCAGGTATAGGGAGTTCCCCGTTCCCGAGTCGCATGGCCCGTTCTCTGAGCGCCTGCGTCCAAATGGAGTCGCTTTCTCTGCAACACGAGCGAGGATTCGTTCCGCGGTTACCGCCGGGCACCAGGCCAGCAGCAGACAAGGCAGTTGGTCATCCGTCGTTACTGCGGCGCGACGTTACGCATTGTTTCGAGAATGTTGCGATTGACGTGTTCGGCGTACCGAGCAGACTGGAAAGCTGCATCATATGCATGGAGACCCCGCAGGCGTGGCATGAGGCACACGCTGCGCAAGCCTGTGCGAACGCTTTCTTATCCGGGGTAGCTGATGCTGGTGCTGCTGTTAGTAGTCTTGACCAGAGCCGAACCGGCCTCATGGTACCGGTGCATATGGGTTTCCCCTGGCAGAGTCCAGCACTGCTGGAAGCGGTGGAAAGCGCCACCGAACGAGTGACCTGGGACGCCAACAAAGCGCTGATCATCGAGAGAAATGACCCGCAGCGTTTCCGTCAGACGGATACAACTTTATTGGCCGAACTACTGCAGCGACGAGGTATCTGCCTGGATAAGAATAGCCTGCACGGTCGAGTTCGACGCATTGTTGAGATCGCTGCGGGTGGCGGTGTCACCGATGCCGCTACCGCGGAGTCATTCCCGCTGGAGCTGATCGAAGCTATCGATTCGAAGGAAGGAAACGAAGCGAGTTCGTCAACGGAGCTCAAGCCCGGAGACACTGTCATATACGTCGGCAGGCGACATGGAGAGAATGCTCGCTACTTTGGTTGCCGGGCTCAGGTTGTCGCGATACGCGCTGCAAAACTCGCTCGCAAGCGCAAACAGGCCTCAGACGACCAAGTGGATACGCAGGTGGTGATTCGCGTGTTGGAGTCTCCTTTAGTGCCGATTCCGGCCCTGAAAGAAATCGTGGCTCGGAACGATGCCGTACAGTACGCACCGTTGCCTGTCGCATTGCGACGTGCTGGATTGGAAGGCGTCATTTCTCTGCGTTTTGCCGGCATGCTCACGGGCAAGGTGCGCTGTCGGATTCCCAAACACGAACGATTCGGTGATTTGCTCGAAGTCAATCTGGGACTAGGTCTCCGTTTCAAGCGGGAAAAGCTTGTTGTGCCCGGCTATGTCGTGTATCGCCCAGTACAGGAGAGGCCCGCGGGCGGTACCACCGCCGGAAACGCCCCACAGGCCAGCGAGGGCACCTTTCTCTTTGCACCCGAGCCGACTGCGCGACTCTTGCGTTCGTACCACGAAACGTTTCCGGGATTGTTGGAAAGAATGGACGAGATTGTTACAAAGCGCGGTGACGGCGACCTGGTGCTGAAGGCAGTGGAGCTCTTTGGTACAGCCCAATGGCCCGATATGGTTGCTCGCATCCAGACCTTCCTGCGGTCGCTGGAGAGCGCGCGTTTGCCACTAGTGCGCGTGACGTCGCGAGTGCTCACTCAGGACATTGTCACCGATATTCAGACGCAGATCCAGCGTATTGCCAGCGAACGCTCTGCATCGTTTCCCGCCGAAACCCCACCGGTGGAAGCCGCAACGCCACCCACTGCTCCAACGCTCGTGTGTCTGCGTTCGGAGGTGTTGCCGGGTTTTCCGGCAGTGGCGACGTCAACGTCCGGCTTGGTGACACCCTTTTCAGCTTACGAGCTCGGCGATCGCGTTCTGTATGTAGGACGTAGTGGTGCTGTTCCGTTTGGCGCTCGAGGTGTCGTTGTTGGTATTCATCCACCAAGCAGAGAAGTGGATGTTGTTTTCGATCAGGATTTTATAGGCGGAAGCGATCTGCAGGGAAGATGTAGAGGATGTGCGGGTAAGACACTCGATGCGGAGACTACGCTGCTGAACCTCTCGCGCCTACCAAGCGAGCATCGCTCAAGTCAACCTACAAAGAGCGCACACCCGGTGCCCGTAGCGCGACAGCGTGATGCTCCGTTGCGGAAGATGCCACGAGCGCCTCCTTCGGAGCGCACACACTCAGAGAAGAGCCACGAACGCGTCCAAGTTCGTGGTAATGCTGGAGTGCGCACTGCCGACTTGTTACCGGGTACGTCACGTGCTACGGTCGATGCGCATCACCGGCAGTCACTGAATACATCGACGGGTAGCTCGAAAGATACAACTCGGCGTCGTGCTGGTCGACGCGAGCCCCACGAAGTGCGATCGTCGCACCAGGGTGACGGTAAGCGAGCCGCTGACACTGGACGCTTCCGAACGCGACCGCAAGGATCTCCTCCAAGTAGGCAGGACGCACACCGCGCAACACCCGCAGGGCATACACACATGTCAGGTGCCGGTGCCAGTACCGCAACGCTCTCTATTCCGGTGTCGGCTGACAGCCAAGTGCATGGAGCTGTCGTCGGTCAGAGCGCTTCGTCGCCACATCGTGCACAAGTGGCTGACGAGATGTCCCTGTACCTGAAGCAGCTCTTACGGATCGATGGACAGGGCATGGTGCCACCACCGCCACCCTCAGCTAGGCATACCTAAAATCCTGTTTAGACGTCCGCACACTTCTGCCCTGTTGTGGTTGCGTGCTCGCCATGGATGTTGCAACTCGCCGACCGACAACAAGTCCAGTGCGAACTTTCCGAGATTTCGTGCATCTCGGTACCCAGGGACGAACGTGATCGCTCGTCGCGGGGTTCTTGGGATCACCAGCTGCGCGGCCGTTATGCTCTGGAGCTTCCGAGTGGGCGGCAGGAGTCACCGTTGGCGGTAGTACCGAGCTAGAAAACGAAAACTCGAGTCTAAAAGAATTCACCGAGACTTTGCGTCGTTTTGCTGGTGAGTCCGCCTGAGGGGCATCCGAATACTCGCGACCTGTAATCACGAAAAAAGAAAACAACTTGTCCTCCGGGTTGTCGGTTCCGAGGCGATGTGCTCGCAGAACATGCACGCTTGTTGTAGCCCGTTGTCACTGGTCGACGGAGAGCTACGTCTTGTATGACGCATGCTTCAGGTTTTCGGTCGCTGTCCTCGTGGGCAACTCGTGGACGCATCCATTGGTGCCGCTGGATTGATGATGAATGAAAAAAAAGAACGTCGACCTCGTCCCTTGGCGACTCAATCACGTACTCATACCGCTACTCCTCTGAATTTCTCTCACGAAAACTAATCATTGATCCTGATCGAAATATAAATCCTAATTTCTGTGTTGCCATCCACGGAAAAGCATTCAACAGCAGCATGATACCTCTCAGAGGAGATAGATGCCCAGAGGCTCGCCCTCTCTTCTGATTTCCATGGAAAAACGAAAACGTTCTTGGACTCGGACTTGAGTCATCGCAACGACCACGAACAGTGGAGCGT
>Ga0123519_10011808_pt1 | contig 12815 bp, 10 predicted proteins | sample YelNatPaOPRAMG02_FD_87396 | JGI IMG/M metagenome (GOLD analysis project Ga0123519, IMG submission 87396) | Hot spring microbial communities from Yellowstone National Park - Yellowstone National Park OP-RAMG-02 (version 2) | ecosystem: Environmental > Aquatic > Thermal springs > Hot (42-90C) ...
AGAAAAACTGTTCTAGCTCGATGACCTATCTGCTCCAGCGGTTCATGCACAAAGGAGGATACGGAACGGCAGGTACTAGGCACACACGATAGGATGTATGAAACGACCAGAATATCCGAGACGAAGTATAGGTAATGTAACATGGAGGTAGGGGGTTGATGGATACCCCAACTCGCTCTGAAAAAAACACAAAAAAAGAGTAAGAAAAGAAAAATGCGCGTAATCGGAGAACGCTGGCCTAAGTAAACGTTTTGTCAATGGGAAAAACCCGCCCTTGACGGGTAGAGGAGGCTCGCCTCAATGCCGCCCTCCGTTTCCGCGACCGGTGCCATATACTTCGACCACGGGCTTCCTCTGAGCGATGTCCTCGGCGCGGGTGCACGCTGCGCCCTGCATGCGCAAGCGTTCACGCTTCGAATCCGCAGACGATATGTGGCATGCGGTTTTGTCTCTGATGAAACAAGTTTCGAAAGGAAAATCCCGGCCAAAAAACAAATCGACAAAATCCTATGCGTCTACGCACCCTTCTTGGAATGCAGTGACGCATGCGCCACTCGATGCTGTCGCTACGATCACGTGCGCAAGTCTGACTCCAAGATTCTTTCTGCGTGTGGAAAGAGCACAGGCGGGAGCCTCTCGGAGCTTAGCCCGTGAGTCGTACCGAGCTACTGCTGGGGTATTCCGTTTCATCAATGCCATCAAAGAGGTGAGGATTCATCTTTCGAACAGAATCCATAATTCGACATGACGAATTCTGTGACCTTTCGGTATGAGCGTGTGAATGCGTCGTCGCGGAACGTCATCGAGAATGTTGGATCGTTCATCGCGCTGCGCGATTTGTTGCACCCACGAGTTGCCTTGAAAACCAAAGATCGAAAATTTGAAGCATCCGTCATTTGAACATGTCGTACGGCGTAAAATGGAACGCATGGGAGCCTGTGCATATGCATTGGATCATGAAATCGGGTACTTCACGAATCCCTGATCGATGCATTCGCGAAGGCCCTTGATTCGAATGCCATGACGAATTCCACTGGGAACGTATCGAAGGAGCCACTCCAAAAAAACCAACGAGCATCCTGGAACTACCTATGAATTCATAAGAGCTTTTTTGTACTTGGAATGTCCAGGATATCGACATGGAGAAAGTTGTAAAAGCCCTTCAGGGTAGCCACCGTGCGAGCGGGTCAGTACGCCACGCTGATCGGATACACGTGCGCGTCGTCGATCGACCGGTATTCGTCAGGGAAATGTACAATTTGTACCTATTGATAAAGAATCCGGAGCGCCGCCTCGTCGACACCAAGCACGCGCGTCGCACGCAGCGCCATTGCGCTGAGCGGTCAGGCGTCGACGCTAGGCTCGTTGCCCGTGCCTTGTTTACGCAGCGAGCGCGTCTCGACAAAGCCGAAGGACCAGAAGTTTTGTAGGATGCCGGAACCACTTGAGCACGTCCGCGTTGTGAAAAAAAGGACAAAGCGCTTTCGGCGTCATCAATCGGACCGTTTTAAACGAGTGAAAGAGTCCTGGCGCCGACCGAAAGGCATCGACTCCGCGGTTCGACGCAGGTTTAACGGCAAAACGCTGATGCCGAACATCGGGTACGGATCAGCGAGGAAAACGCGTCATATGCTGCCAAGTGGATTCTTTCCGTTCCTAGTTCACAACTCGAAGGATCTGGAGTGCCTCTTGATGCACAACAGAAGGTACTGCGCGGTGATTGCACACAGCGTGTCTGCTCGTAAGAGAGCAGCGATTGTGAAACGCGCTGCAGCACTTGACATTCGTGTCGCCAACGCGCTTGGTCGGCTCGAGCCCGTAGAGTCGTAGATTTGTGCGCTCGGGGCGCCGCCGGGCACGGAAGCTCGCACTTTAGAGGCACGTCGGCATATTGATGTTGCACTCGAGCCTTCGTCGGTTGCTTGCGCGTGTCTCCCCACGGAGTTGCCACTCGACGCTTATAAGCGTTGGTGGGTGCCAGCGTCCTGACACGAACGCGGGTCCAAAGAGACCGTGCGGGCTTCGCGAATGCGCTTGTACCCATGCAAGGTCGCGTAGGGACGAATCGAAAACTTTGGTCCCGGACATGTGCTGGGCATCGCGCCTGCCGCCTATGCTCGATAGGCTCTGATCGCAGTTCACTTAGTTAGTGCTCGAGGTTTTAAACCATAATGTCCATCATCAAAAGCAGCTATTCGATTTGAGAGGCGCACGGCGGGCCCCTGAACGGTCAGATGTTGTGTGAGTTCTCGTCGTCGAACGCCAACTCCGCAGACATGGAATGCGTTTCAAACAGTGACCTCGTCACATTCGACATCACCATTCCGTTCGGTCATTCCAAAGCGCATCAAAAGGTCGAATGCGCGCAAAGAAAGGGGGCCCGCGATAAAGCTGCTGTGTGGGTTGCGAGCGCCCGTGCTCCAGTGCTTCCTACGGCGTGTTCGCCAAACACTCTTTCGTGCACAGGGCTCTAGAGTGGTGCGCGCTTTCTTGAAGGATCTGCGTAGTGGCACCACGAGAAAAGTTAATACGCGTCTACGGTGTCGTTTTCGGGTATGGGAACGATTTCAAGCCGCTGGTCGATCATTTCAGCGAGCGTCTCTGCAGCTCTCCATTGCTCATCCGTTCGCAATGTGTATAATTCCGGTACGAGGCCAAGTTGTTCGCCAAACGCTGCTTCCGGCGCTGGATCTCGATCCCTGCCTGGAAACGTAGATGCGCGGGTCACCGGCTGTTGCCAGCGCCCGAAACATTGCGCACAGGTCGCGTATCCAACGGGATCGTTGGCGTCCAGCATCAAGTGGTTGTTAATGCGAATCGCCAGCTCAAACGCATGTGCAGGATCATTTTCGTATTCAAGGATTTTTTGGCACCAGTAATTGCGATCACGGCAGATATTGCGACCTCGTGTTAACAACTCACGCTGCACAGCGTTCCAGCGCATATTATGTGTCCGGGCATTGTACCAGTCCGTCTCGGAGTACTGGTAGTGGCTGGTGCGCCGCGACGCTCGGTCGTAGAGCGAGCGGCGTGCCCAGACCGGCACCGCGCCATCGAACGAATCGTAACGCTTGTTGTACATCACGAAATTGTACGCGAGCTCTCGCCGATACATGTTTTCCATAAACTTGCGAACATCAGGCTGCTGCGAGGCTATCTCAACTGCCGCACGAAGCGTCAGGGTATCAGCAGTTGTCAGGGTCCGTTTGGCTGACGAGCCGATGCTCAACATCGAGGATGCACTGCCTACAAGAAAAGCCTCCTCGCTCGTGCACCCAGGCGATGCCGTCCCCGCCTGCGAGGGAAAAGATTCCCCCGAGTCGCCCGCATCCTCGCCATGGTGTTTTTCCAGAGAGGCCACGACCCGTTCGGCGCTGTCGCAGGCTCGCATACGCCCACCGTGCTCGTCGAGTTCGCGCTCCGCGGCTGCGCGGTGAACTTTGATCGCCACGTAGACAGGAGAAATGTGCCCAAAAGTCAGGTAAGGAGAAAGCAGGGAGCCATACTCCGCCCGAAGCGCCTCATTTTGGTGCTCTGCTTTGACCGCGTAGCCATAAAGTTTGCGTGCGACAAACACTGAGAGCAAGCGGCGAGCAGCTGTCTCACCGCCTCGATACGCCGAGGCGCTGATAATCGGCGCATCACAGTCGACGCCGTGGTACCGCAGTACCTCCAGCAAGTGGGTGCGATTCACAGACGAGAGCCACGTCTCCGCAGACCAGCCCTGATCAACCTGAGGGAACGGCCAGTACCCGAGCGTATGCAGGTCTGCTAAGACGTTTGCAGGTGCGGGTTCCAGGGGCGGGCTCGGGCGCAGCTCATGCAAGTATCGCTCTCCGAGACCGCTGCCCATGCGGTCAAGAAAGGTTGACGCGACCACTTCCTCGCGAACACTAGCAGTCTCAACTGGAACAATCAACGACGTCTCGACTTCTAACAGAGGACGCCCTGCGAGCGCTGCAACGCGCGCCGCTCGAGCCCGCTGGTAGCGCAAGTGCCCGCGATCTGTGACGATAGCATACGCGCGAGAAGCAAAGCCCTCGAAGCTGCATATTTGTGGTGTGACAGGGGCTTCTCGCCCGCCCACTAGCGCTGGAGCTGCACCACCGAGAACGCTCAGACCACCGACAATCGTTGTGGATGCCGGCGGACTCTCAGGTGTGTACGGGACGCTCTCCTCGCCAGTTCTGCTCGTTGCGGAAGAGGCTCCCGTCGGGTCCAGCCGGGTAACCACGCTCAAAGCGGGATCCAGCCTCGTATGTATAGCGTCTGGGGAGAGACCATGGCGCTTCACGAGCCCCCTCTTAAAGTCCACAAGCCCTTCTAATTGAAAAAGCACGTGTCGAAGAGACCCTTCCAGCGCCTCTTCCAGATCGATGACGTTCAAACAAACCAGCGGCAGACGCACGAGGCGCGCAAGCGACTTGGCAACCTCAAGAGCCTCATTGTGAACCGCCCTCGGCGACCGCGTACACCAGTACAACACGTACGTCCCAGTCGCAGTATTCGGAGTGCACTGGTTCAGCAAACGAACGCGCTCCGGTTCCACGTGCGACTCGAGCACAGCCCGCTGGAAGACCTCGTGTTTCAATGCCATGCTGCGCTCGGTCAAGTTACACTTCGACAAGTCCTAGAAAACAAAAAAAAACTATTTCCCCAACTCGATGGTAAACGCTTCACGTTCCAGTACAAAAAAAAGCTTCTTCAACAAGCCGCCGTATACTGCGTAAACTAACGCTAGCAAGCGAGCGCTTGCAGTGGAAACACTCGATCCGCCGGAGATTATGCGTGAAGCGTCGATGGACACACGCACGCGCGTCGAAGCACGCACGCGCTCACGGAGCGGCGGCGTGCGCGCTGTGCCCGCCCCCAGGCGCTTAGTGATGTCGTCAACAGCGACACTTGGTGCACAGACGCATGCGTACACGTATCGATTTTGTCTCAGAAGACAAAACATTTAGATTGACCATGGATACCAGAATTCGGAATGGATAATGGCTTTCGGGAAAGCGTCCGTGATGAACCACCTACCTTCAAGTTCCATTACCCATACTTCCTCTCGGATATGCTGGTCGTTTCATACGTCCTATCGTGTGCCGAGTGCCTGCCTTGTTGCACCCGTCGTAGCGCGTATACCGCTGAAGCAGAAGCTGCACAGGGATAGAACGGCTTTGCCGTACCACAGAGGGCGTCGGCTCGTGGAATCCTACACCTGACACGGCATCACGGCTAATTATCATTCCGGGAGCCTGCAAGTTGCGCACACAGACGTACTGCCTGCGGCAGCGCGAAGCGATGTACGACAAGTCTGCTGTGACCAGGGCGACGCCCAGACGTAGCAACCTGCTCAAGGTCTCAGAATGAAATGCGTTGCGGTCGAGCTGCGCAGGTCTTGCCACAGCACCTGCCACTGGTGGAAGCATCAAGCACTAGCAGGGCTGACTCGTCCGGCTCGCGGGACCTCCCACCAAGAACGTAAACTTTCGACAATATGGAAACGTTTTCCCTTCTTTTAACGTCGATCGTAAGTAGTGTAGAGTGCATGGATACGCACTCACATTACACGTATCGATGCGTGCGTGCGTGCATATCATTGGAACTTGAAGATTCTGGACAAGTGAAACAAGGTGATGCTGCGTACTGGACGCGCTGATGGCCCGTTCCAATACATGGCGAACAGGGTATCGTAGGGCGATGCTGGTACTGTTTTCATCAAGTTTAAGCATCGCGACGGTAAAGCGGCTCCACGCATGCGTCCGGTGCTCGCGCGATACGAGCACCTGACGAACATCAATGCCCGTCTGGGTCACTGCTCGTGAGAAAGGAGTCTCTGATGAGCATGGGATTCTTGATTTGGCGGCCTGAACGTGCATGAATATGGAACGCAAGCGCCTCCAGAGTCAGCGGCTGCAGGATTTTCCTTCTGGTCATGCTTGGTCGAAGCACGCAAAGTCGAAGGTGTTGCCGGGTTTGGGGTGCACTCGCTCTCCAAGCGCGTGTACGTTCTGTGCGCAATCGCTAGACAGCGACTCCATGCGTGGTATGCAACGTTCGTGGGCATTCAAAGCGCGGAATCTGGACACCATGGATCAGTGAATGCGCTGGACGAGGCACCAGCATGCTGTGCAGCATTGGTACGCCTCATATGATCAAGGACTTTGACTGAGAACTTGTGTTATATTCAGCGAAATTTCCTGCTGTAATTCGGATGACTACGCGTTGCAGAAAGCCGCGAAACGAGCCCAATCGCCCGATACAGCAGTGACTTTGGGTGCACGCGCGACACGGATCCAGAACCTTTCGCGCGAAATGCACACGAGCCCGACTGGGTGGCGGTTTTACGTCTATGTGTGTGTGTGTGTGTGCGCTATGAAGATCGATGCTGCGACGCAAGATCGCGTCTCGTGACGACGCTGCGACATCGGGCGGCTCACGCGATGCTCCGCTGAGGCCGCGGACGACTGGACGCGTACGCACACATCGAAACGTGCGCGCTTGTCCCCGAAACCTCGACCGGTCGTGCACAAACGAATACGCGAGACGGAAACAGATGGATTTACGCGCTAGAGTTTGACGGCGCTGTTGATGACAAGCCCTGTTGTGCGGAGGTATGCTGAGCGGCCTTGGCCTGTAAACTAGCCAGGTGTTGCTGCAAGACTTCGAGCGCCTCTTCGACTTTCTCCTGCAGGGCCTCTGGGGACTCAACAAGGTGGAGCACTTCGGAGTTGTCCATCTCCAGAAGCATACCGGTTATTTTCGGAGCGAGCTCTCGCTTACCCTCACGCACAAGTTGCTGGTAAACGAGTGGATAGAGCCGCTCTCCAAGGATTTGTTTCTGCTGTTTGGGGTCCGCATTCGCAAGCATTTGGACGGTGAGCGGCTGCGATGCCGCAGAGCCAATCATCATGTTACCCATGGCACCGGACGGTACCGTGTTGCCCGCCCCAGCTGTCATTGGTGACATGGCAACCATACCCGCCATGGTACCGCCAGGAGGCGCCCGCATCGCGCCACCCATTTTGTAGCCCATGCCGGGTGCACCCAGGCCGGTCGGTAACCCTGACGCCATGGCTGGCATGGATACTCCCGGCATCGGGCCAGATGCTGGACCCATACGGGCAGCCATTCGCGCTTGGCGAGGCCCCGCACGACCTGCAACGCCGCTTGCAGCAAAGTTCGGGTTGGGATGACCAGAAGCGGCCGCTGTGGCACCTGCTTCGGCGTTTGCCGATCCGGGTACGCCGACTACAGCGCCCGGCGCCCCGCTGTTCTGCAGAACCTGACCAGAACCAAGCGTGCTCGTCATTGGCTGCTGCGATCCCACGGTAGCGTAGGGTATGCGACCCTGCATCAGCATGGCGGCATTTGGGCCGCCCATTGGAATACTGCCGGCGGATGCGGGCGCAGCGTTCGTCATATTCGGCGAGGTCATATTCATCCGCGGGATACCTGATGCTCCAACCGCCATATTTGGCTGCATTGCGAATCCGCCGTACGTCATGGCACCCGAGGCAGCACCACCGGGCATCGCGGACATAGCGCGGCTCATGCCCATGGACATCTGCATCTGCATCGGATGCACTGCGTACGGATATGGATAACCCGAAGGTGTCGGCATGCCAGTTCCAGGAACGTACATGGATGCAGCCAAGCCAGGCGGAAGGAAGCTCATCTGGGCTCGCATCATCGCCGCTCGCTGTGCCTCGATCTGTGCTCTTCTTTGGTCTTTGCGTTGCGCGAGGGCCACGTATATCGGCTTCTGACCGACAATTCGCTGGTTCATTTCAGTGACGGCCTTGATCGCTTCATCAGGGTGCGAAAACGCAACAAACCCGAACCCTTTCGACACGCCCTTTTCATCGCGCATGATACGCAGCGAGGTGATTGTGCCAAAGCGGGAGAACTCTTCTCGGAGGCGATTCTCATCCACATCATCGGAGAGATTTTTCACGAAAAGGTTCACATCCTGGAGTTTCTGCATCCTGTCGTTGCGCAGCTGCTCCATTTGCGCTCGTAGCATCGCCTCGCGTTCGGCTTTCTTCTGTGCTCGCCCGACATAGAGCGTCTTTCCGTTAAGCTCCATTCCATTCAGAGCCTCTACAGCTGCAGCTGCCTGCTCGGGCGTCTCAAAATTGACAAAGGCAAATCCTCGAGGTCGCACGCGCACAACGCTTTGAGCATGCGCACGATTCTCTGGAGCCTTGGCTGCATCGTTCCGTTCCGACGTTTCCAGGTCTGGTGCCGCATTCGATTGGTCGGCGCCCGCCGACTTGACCTCTTGGCTGCTGCCACCCTGGCGACCCGCTTCGCTGCTCGCTTCTTCACTAGGTGCACGGTGCTCGTCTTCGTGGTGTGGTTGCTGCTCCTGAACGGTTTCCGTTGGGATGAAAATCGACGTGATGTTTCCATATGGCGCGAATAGCTTTGTCACCTCTTCGGTCGTGCACAACGACTCATCCAAGTTTTTGACGTACACGTTCGTGAACTTGGTGGATAATTCCCCAGTGGCTTCGCGCTCGCGTCTTGGGCGAAATTCTCCAACGTAAACCTTCTGTCCGTTGAGCAACATGCCGTTCATCTTCGAGATGACGTATTTCGCCACATTCGCGTCCTGGTAGTGCACGAACGCATATCCCAAGGAATTGCCTTTGTCGTCGGTCGCAAGTTTGCACGAAAGAACCTTGCCAAATGTGCTGAATGTGTCGTACAACGCTTTGTTGTCAATGCTCTTGTCGAGATTTTTGATGAAGATATTTCCCTCGGGATTTCGGCGTTGCGAAGGATCACTGCGCTTCCACATGATCCGAATGGGCTTATTTTTCGTGAGCGGCCCCTCGTAGAACTGCAGGACATCGATCGCTCTCTCGGCGTCTTCTGGGTTCTGAAAGTTGACGTACGCGTAACCAAGCGAGCGACGGGTTACAACGTCACGGCAGACTCTTACCGAGACGACCGGTCCGACGGAGGAAAACAGCTCGAAAAGGTTCTGTTCAACGACATCTGGCTGCAAATCGCCAACATAGAGAGACACGTTTGGCAGTTCGCCCGTTCCGCTCGCTGATGCGGCTGGCACAGCAGTAGCTCCGCTCGCTGGCAACGAGCTCATACCGTTTAGGGCGAAGCCCGCCACAGATCCGTCTCCGAAACCAGCGGCACCAGCGCCCGATACGCTCTGCGCAGGAGGGATGCCCTCCCCAGCGGCCTGTAGCGCTCCGCCGGGGCCTTTGCTGCCGCCGCCACTGCTGATGCTGCTGGTACTGCTCGCGGAGGGCGCACGTGCGGTTTGCGCAGCAGCCGAAGCTGCGTACGGCCCGCCCGCTGTGCCACCAAGTACCCCGCTCTCCGCTCCCGACTGTTGGGCTGCGCTGGCGTAGCTCATCGGGGAAGTCTTGCGACTTGAGGTTTCTCCAGAAGCTGGTGCACCCGTGGCACCAGCAACACCAACGCCAGTGCTAGTCGAGTTCTGTTTCGACCCGCTACCACTGTTCAGCGACAAGTCCCTGATCATAGTAGAAAGTCCAGTCGCGTCTGCGCTAGATCCTCTGCTGTCCTCCATTTCTTTAACGTTATTTTATTTTTTTCTCTTTTTTTTACTACAGCCCTGTACTGCGCTCTGTAATAATCGACAACAGAAGCCGGCGGGTGTGCCTAGTTATGACGACGGCGGCGATGATGATGATGATGATGACGATGGAGCGGGGAGCCTTGGCGCGTCGCGTGATGCGTCGCAGCAGGCGGACACCGCACGCGGCGGCGCCGCTCGCGATGTGTGCGCCGTCGACCAACTGATTGCCGGCAGGCGGCGGCAGCGGCGACGGCTGCAATGACGCTACGTGGCGATCACCGCGGTGCATGATGCGTGCGTCCGTGCGTGCGTCCGTGCGTGCGTCCGTGCGTGCACAGATCGAGGTTTACAGGGGATTATCGCACATGCAGAGCGTCTCTCTATCTCGCGAGCCTATATTTCCTAGACGATGTTGACCGTGCATGGTTGATGAAATTTCCCAGATGCGACGTATGCAACGCGATAGAGAATTCTCAAATGCCGCTGACATGGGCGTTGGATAGAGCCGCTCTTCGTGGGTGGTGGTGCGCCGAGGTGCTCGCTGAACAGCGGCTGTGTGCGTGGTATTCACCAAGCCGCCGGTCATACTGGCTTTCTGCTTGGACAAATAATCGATTTTGCCCAGTTTCGTTTCGATGCGGTGCTGGCATAGCGCCGAGGCGGCAGCGCACGCAAAATCGAGATGAAGTTTGAGTGGTAATCAGTGGTCCCTGAAGGTACAGCGGTCGAGACATGCTGTGCGGCTTCAGGGCCCAGCGTTCGCAGATGAAACATCGACGGTACATGGCTCTGTCCGCCTCTATCGCGCAGAACGGACCCGCCGGTGCATCGTTGCCAGCACGTCACGCAAGCGCACTCGTTTCCAGGCCAGGGATGGTCGTGTCCCATTAGAACAAAGATGTCTAGTTTGGTTTCCAAGGTGCCCCGCGCTGTCGCCGCACACCTATCCAACAACCCGACCAGCTGCAGCTGCACGCACGTATTCTTGTAACGCGTAGGCTCATGTTGGTTTCGACTCCCAATCGACGCGACATTTACGCTCGCTTGTTCAGTGATGGCGTTCTAGTCGCGAGGAAGGACTTTGCTTCTCCAGAGCATATGGAGCTAAAGCACATCAAGAACATCGAGGTGATCAAAACGTGCCAGTCCCTGCGTTCTCGCGGCTTCGTTCGGGAGCAGTTCAGCTGGCAGCACTACTATTTCTTCCTAACGGACGAGGGTATTGAATACCTACGAAAATGGCTGAACGTACCGTCAGACGTTGTGCCGAAAACTCTGCAAGCCAAAGCCGAACCGCCGCGCGTGATCGGAGGTTTCCGCGGTGACCGCGCTGGCGGGTACCGCCGTCCTGGGGCCCCCGGAGAACGTGGTTTTGGTGAACGCCGGGGCCCTGGTACCTTCCAGTCAGAGTACCGGAGTCGTGGCGGGCCTGGTGGTTTTCGGAGCTTCGGCAGGGGGGGCGGTAACGCGCCGGGAGCGGGCGGCAGGGACGTGTATCGCCCCCCGCGCGCGGAACCTCCGGTCAGAGGTATGGAAGCTCCTTGAGTACTGCGTTGGTAATCGGCTACAGGTCGTCGTTCGTCTAGAAACATAAGCTCGTACGTTCACGCGCAGCAGAGCACAGTGCCGAAGCCAGGTCCGAGGGGGTCCCGCGTGTAGTGCCTGGTGGCAGTCACACGACTGAACGACTTGGTTTCTTTTCGACACTCGAGCGCGCGAAAAGAAGGTCTTGGCAGCCTTTCTAACGTTACTCGTATTCATGATCGATGTCTCGGAAAGCTCGTGTTCTCGAGCAGCAAGCGTGGGGCCTGTAGAGCACCCCAGTCGGATAGATGCATTCAATCGAGGTTACCTAGCGACCGCAGTTGTGGAACCAGACGATGAAAGTGCCTCCCAATGTCAAGGAACATTTATTGGGCGTAAGCCTGCGCTCCATGCAAGGACTTGAGTGGTTTGCAGAAATCTCTGCGCTATACGCTGCAGAGCTGCCGCTCCGGAAGGCAGCGTGCCGCCGGAAACCGTAAAATCATCCTGGCACACCACTAGACAAATCTGTGCATTTCCATGTCGACGGGACTCGGACGCCGATCTCATGAAGATACCTCATCTGGAATGCACGCTGGCTGGGACGCTTTCGCATGCGCTCCCTCGGTCTGATTTGCTTTCGCAGCATGGTACAAATCCTGCCTGAAAACTGTTTCCAAAGAAATCAGACAGGCGTTGTGTTGTTCACGACCGGGTATGGTTGTCGGATACACTGGACGGACCTGAATGCAAAGAAACTTACATCCTATTGTTGCGGGACAAAGAGGAGAATCCTGCAATACGCGTGAATGCGATTTCGGTCGATGAAGATGGCGAATGCATGCCAACGCAGGCCCGGCTCGATGAGAGCGACCGTTAGCGCAGAAGAATCACCGATGAGTATGGTGTGTGTCAAGCACGCTCCCGTCGTGATATCATGCGTTGCTTGTGAGTGTACCCCTAGATCACGGGTAAAAAGGATACCTATGGTCTCTTATTCCGCCATCAGGACCATGAGCGCGAACTATAACATTACAGCAGTTGCTCTGCAGGCATCAGCTGGACAGAAGGTACCATCGTATGCACAAGCTTTTCAATTTGTCACGGGGTAAAGTGCTTCGTCACCCTGGAGGTTGCCCGGCCACCGGGAAAGCGCAACCTTCGCGTTCGCCTGCGTTGTTGATCTTCACGAGATACTTCGGAAACGCTCGCAGTGTCCAATGCGTGATCCATTCGGGTTTCGATGATGGTGCATTCACTAGGACGACAGTGGCATGATGATTCGGTGGGCTGGTCTACACGCAAGACGCCCGCACAACTCGGCAACAGCACGAAAGGGCACCTAATTCTGGGCGGCATGCGGCTTTAAAACATGAGAGCAAGCGTATGCAGATACGGCGCCTACAGTGACTGTCGGCCGCAAAAGCACTGGACGCGTGTGCGGAATGACCAGTTACGGCACTGAAGCAGCGCTGGATAGACACTATTGGTCGCTAAAAGTGTTCTTCAGCGATGATCAACCAATGTGGCAATTCAAGGATGAGCTATACTGCAGTAGGATACAGCACCCGCTGCAGCGGTGCGCGTGCACATTGGTCCAATACCTACTACGTAATGTCGGGCATCGCCTGCGGGAAATCAGCGTACCCCGTCGACTGCACCATCTGGTGCCATTACGGGACGCTGCACGATGTTAGATGCATACACACACACACAGAGAGAGAGA
>Ga0123519_10011812_pt1 | contig 12812 bp, 10 predicted proteins | sample YelNatPaOPRAMG02_FD_87396 | JGI IMG/M metagenome (GOLD analysis project Ga0123519, IMG submission 87396) | Hot spring microbial communities from Yellowstone National Park - Yellowstone National Park OP-RAMG-02 (version 2) | ecosystem: Environmental > Aquatic > Thermal springs > Hot (42-90C) ...
CCGTCTTACCGGCGGTCTTACCCGCTGACGCGGATTGTAGGGGATTCTTGCGAACGAATGCGAACTAAGAATGTCGCAAGTTGTTGATGCGGCTAGGTGAAAGTGGATCAGTGCGGATGGTGGCGAACTACTGTTCGGCTTTCTCCGTCTCCGCCATATATAGAGCCTAAGTGCTTGATTCACTTAGGCTTTTCATGTGCGCATGGCACGGGCGCACTCTTGTGGGTGCAAGTCACCGTAAGTTGATGACGGCGAACGAAGCGTAGCGCAACCGCACGAGGGTAAGCGGTGCTCTATCCCTTCGTGCTGGAGCAGCCGCTTGGCTATCTTGCGCCGAGGAGTCCGAACCTGGAAGACAGATCGGCGGGAGCCGGGAACCAGGTCGTATGCCTGCATCCGTGCGCCTGACGATTGCCCATGTCTTTGCCGGCTGTCATCGAGTCCGCCGTTGCATTCCGGCGAAAGACGAGTCAGCGACGAAACGCGGCGTTGTGGCAGCAAACGTAGAGGGCTGAATATGGGCTGGCTCGCGGCTTTGTATCTTCAAGCTCAGATCGAAGACTCGGTAGGCGCTCAGACGCCGCGGCGCGCGCGCATGGCCTGGCCGATGGTGCGCAGTTGTGCCTCGTCGAGCAAACGTGAGGCCATCGGCAGGAATTCGCCCTCTTCGAACGCAATGTGACGCTGGTTGCGTGCGGCGAAACTGGTCACGTCGGCCGCGTCCAGCGCGGTTGCTTCGCCGGCAAGCACCGCGGCGAGTTGCTGGCGCAGCCGCTGCCAGTCGGCGTCGAGTGCGCGGTGTTCCTGCGCGATGCGCGCCATCATGTCGCGCAGGCAGAACGCATCCGACCCGGCCACTGCGTCGCGCAGGGCGGGAAATACATCCTGTTCTTCGTCCTGGTGGTGATGATGGCCGGCGGTATCGAAATAGCGCAGGATTTGCGCTGCCGCCCGTTTTGCCTCGGCATCGGCACCGTGCGCGGAGAGGTGCGCCGGCAGGCGTCGTAGGGTCGCGCATTGTTTGGCGATGCGTTCGTGGCAGGCGGAGAGCAAGGCCAACGGCGCATCGAATCCGGCGGCCGACGACGCGCCGCCCAGCAAACTCATGGGCATGTCAACTCCCGATAGGGCGGCAGGCAGTGCCGCTCAATGTGGTAACTATAATGCATCAATAGATGGCTGGATGCCGTGAGGAGTCGCGCGATGGCAAAAAATCTTGCGGTCAAACGGGTGTATGCGCCAATGGCAGCCGAGGATGGATTTCGGGTGCTGGTCGATCGCCTGTGGCCGCGTGGCCTGAGCAAAGCGTCGGCGCACATCGATCTGTGGGCGCGTGACGTCGCCCCCAGCGATGGTTTGCGCCAATGGTTTGGCCACGAGCCGTCCAAATGGGACGAGTTCCGCCAGCGTTACGCGCAGGAACTGCAACAGCCCGACAAGGCTGCCGCGCTGGCCGCGCTGCGGCAGGCGCTTGCCGCCCAGCAGCGCGCCACATTGCTGTTTGCCGCGCACGACGAGGCGCACAACAACGCCGTGGCGCTGCTGCCGCATTTGCGTGCCGGGTGACAGTGAATGCGCGTTTGGAAATCGTTGCTCCTGCGGCCTTCCGTCTCGATCTGACCGTCTGGGCCTTACGCCGCTCGCCGACCAACCGTATCGACGCCTGGGACGGTGTGCGCTGGGGGCGATGCTTGACCGTCTGCGCAGAACCGGTGCCGGTCGTGGTGGAGCAAATCGGCTCGGCGCAGGCGCCGAGGCTGGTCGTCCATTGCCCGGTGCAGCTGGCTGCTGAGGCTGCACCATGCGCGCAGATCGTCGGGCAGGTGCGGGAGATACTCGGGCTGGATACGGCCGTGGAGGCGTTCGAGCGCATGGCCGCTGGCGATGCCCAGCTGGCGCCGCTGGCCGCGCGGTTCCGCGGTTTTCGCCCGCCGCGCCTGCCCAGCGTGTTCGAGGCGCTGGCCAACGCAGTGGCCTGTCAGCAGGTCAGCCTGGCCAGCGGTCTGGCCCTGCTCGGCAAAACCGCAGCCTGCCTCGCCGCGCACGCAAGCAAGGCTACGCCGCCGCCGTTTCCCACCCCAGCGGCCGTGCTCGGCGCTGGTGCGCAGACCTTGCGCGAGCTCGGCTGGAGCCAGCGCAAGGCGGATTACTTGCTGGGATGCGCGCAGGCAGTGCAAAGCGGCGCGCTCGACGCGGCGGCGTTGGCCGCTGCCGACGATGCGCAAGCGGTTGCGTTGCTCAGTCGCTTGCGTGGCATCAAGCGCTGGAGCGCGCAATATGTGGCGCTGCGCGGCCTAGGGCGCCTGGCCGTGCTGCCGGTGGACGATGTCGGCGCGCACAAACATCTAGCGTTGTGGCTCGGTCGGCCGCGGCTGGATGCCGCGGCGATGCAGACTTTGACGCAGCGCTGGCAGCCATACGCCGGGATGGTGTATTTTTTGTTGTTGCTCAAACGGTTGGATGACCAGGGGCTGCTGGGTGCGAAAGACTCGACCCTGCCCCGCACCATGCCCACCTTGCCATGACGCACAAATCCATTGCCATATTGCTCGACGAACATCAGGCCATGTTGCACACCATGCGCACCATGCGGCTGGCGCTGCTGGACGGGCGGATGGCCGCCGCCAGGCAAGCGCTCGATGAGCTGACCGCGTTGCATGCGGCGCACATCGCGGTGGAAGAGAGCGGCTGGATCGACCGGCTGGACCGCAGCGCGCGCTGGCAGCCCAAGGTGTATCTGGCCGAGCATGCCAAACTCAGCGACATGATCGCGCATTGGCGCCAGCGCCTGCACGAACTGCCTGCCGGCGCGGTGAGTGCGGCTGAGCGCTTGGACCTGCTCGACGCCACGCTGCCGCTGCAGCACCTGCTCGAACACCATTTCGAGCGGGAGGAAAAGGGCCTGTTCACCGAAGTGGCTGGTTGAACGCGCCAGGGCGGCAGGCGAGCGTCGGGGATCGCCAGCGGCGGCGGCTCACCCCGTATTCGAATACCCGCGCAGCCGCGCGCTCAGCCAGCCGAACCGCACGCGCTCCTGTTCCAGTCGCAGTCTGGGTTGCAGCCGGTCAAAGCGCAGGTCGTCGTAGACCGCGGCTTCTTCTGTCGTCAGTCGTGGCAGGTCGTGATGGGTCGGCTGGGTTTCCTCGGCCCAGTGCAGGCGGTGGGCCAGCAGCGTTTGCCGGTCCATGAGCAGGGATACGGTGTGCGGGAAGTGGCTGCGCAGTCGATCGAGGATGGCAAAACCGTGGGTGTCGATGTCGCCCCAGTAATGCAGCGCGCAATGATGCAGCCAAGCAGCGCGCGCCAGCGCCTCCCAGCCGTAGCCGGCGCCGAACACGACCAAGGCGCCAGTCACCGGCGGAAAGGCGAGAAAGTTGATCTCGTTCTCGGTGATGAACACGTGCCGGGCAGGCAGGTCCAGCGCGGCAAAGCTGGCAGTGTCCAGGGAGATGTCGGGCAGGCCGTTGCAGCCCGGCAGGCTGTGCAGAGCCGGGTCGAGCAGGCGAAAGCGAATCCGTGGCGGTTTGTCGACAAAGCCGAAGCGGCGTGTGAACTGGGCAAGGCCGGTGGCCCGCTGGTCGATGGCCTGCGGCGGCAGCGCCAGATCGAACAACTCGGTGAGGACGCCGCGATGGGCTTCGATGAACTTGCTGTCCACCCCTGGCACATCGACTTGGCGCAGGTACACGCCCGGTCGGGGATGCGCCTGCAGCCAGGCGACGACGGCCAGCAGGCGCTCCCAGCGGTCAGCCAAATCCAGGGCCTGCAGCGGCCGTTTCGACAGCCAGGCCAACAGCGCAGGCTGCACGCTTGCCGTGTGCTGCCATAGCGCCTGGAATCGCCGTGCCTGCCGCGCTTTGCCGATGAACGCCAGGGCATCATCGAGCGTGTCGAGCCAGACGGCCGCCGGCAGCCGCTGCAGACCCTGCACGCGGTGATTCCACTGCCGCCATTCGATGCGAACCTGCGGGGTCTGGGCGATGGCGCGGGCCCAGTCACCCACCGCCTCGAATCGGTCGGACAAGTCCGCTGCCGTGGGGGTTTTGAGGTTCAGGCGCAAAGGCCATGGGACGGCGTGCGAAACCGCTGCTCGCAACAAGTCGCCGCGCTCCCACAAACGTTGGAGCTGGTCGTGCAGGCCGTCAGGAGTGGTCCAGGTCACGGTGCTGCGCCGGCCTGTAAGGCGGGGTCGCCGGCAGCCGCCGCGGCTTTTTGCTCTTGGTATTCCTCGATCGACAGGCAGCGCAGCCGCGAGTCGCGTCCGCCCTCGTTGTGCACAAAGCCGACACTGGCGACAAACGGTTCGATGACGTGAATTTTCTGCAGCGGCGTGACGATCAGCAGTTGCAGATTGAGCTGCTGGAACAGACGCAACCCGTACTGCGCCGACTCGTCCGATCCACGCCCGAAGGCTTCGTCGATGACCACGAAGCGGAACGACCGTGAGCGCACCGCGCCCCATTCCAGGCCAAACTGGTAGGCCAGGCTGGCGGCGAGGACGGTGTAGGCGAGCTTTTCTTTTTGTCCACCGGACTTGCCGCCCGAGTCCGAGTAGTGCTCGAACTCGGTTTCATCGGCGCGCCAGCGTTCGCTGGCGGCGAACAAAAACCAGTTGCGCACATCGCAGACTTTGGCGGTCCAGCGCCGATCGCCGTCCGTCAGGCCCTCGCGGCCACGGAAGCGGTCGATGATGGCCTTGACCTGGAGGAATTTGGTTTCCGAGTACTGTGCGTCATCGTCTGCGGTGAAAGCGCCCGAGGTCGCTGCGCGCAAGTCCTGCTGAAACTCGCGGATTTCCGCATCCGGGCTGGGCTGCGCCACGAGCTTGATGTAGCGTCCTGGGTTGTAATCGATGGCTTGCAGCGACTGATTGATCACCTCCACGCGCTGCCTGATCGTTTCGCGCTCGCGGGCTAACTGGGCGTTGAAGTTGGCGATTTCGTTGATGGTGTTGACATTGAGCAATTCCTTGAAGCGCGCCTCGAAGCGCGGCAGATCGTCGTTTTTCAGGGCGCTGAGTAGCCGCTCATACTCCGGTAAGCCCGCAAGAGACGCATCCATCTCGACCGTCTCGGCCTTGAATTCCTCCTTGAAGCCGCGCATGGCGCCGACGATGCGCTCGGTCAGTCGGGCCAGGCGCCTGTCTTCGGTGTCGATGCGCTGCTGCAGCCAGTGCCGCAACTCCTGTTCGCGGTTGTCGCAGGATTCCACCGAGAGTTGATGCACGCCCAGCGCCTGCATGCGCCAGCCGTCCAGGCGCTCGATCTGCGCGGCAGACAGCGGTGCGTCGTTCCACACGCTGCGGGTCTGATCGCGCAGGGCCTGTGCGACCTCGTGTTTGTTGCGCAACTCGCCCTGCCGGCCCAAAGCGTCGCGCCACTGGTTGTCGAGCTCATCGAGCCGTTGCTGCGCCGATTGCATCTGGCGTGTCAATTCCTGCAACGTGTCTGAGGTGGCTTGCAGCCGCGCGCGCTCCTCGCTGAGCGCGGCAATCTGCCGCGCCGTGCTCATCCAGTCGATGTCGGCAAAGCGCGTGAATTCTTCCAACTTGCTCACCGCCTCCAGCCGGCCTTGCAATTCGTTGCCCGACTGTTGGATTTGGCTGATGCGTTGCCCGAGCAGGGCGAGTTTTGCTTCCAGACGGTCGCGTTGCTCGCGCAGCACGCGCAGTTTGTCGGCGTTGCTCCAACCGAGCACATACCGGCTGCGGTCATCGATGCGGCTGCGGTCGTCTTTTTCATGGCGGCCGCTCGGTTCCTTGATCTGACCGGCACGGGTGATGGCTCGCGCCTCGCGGCGAAACTGTTCCATGTTGTCGCAGCAGGCCACGTCAAACCGGATGCGCAGCTCTTGTTCGAGCCATGCGTCGTGCGGTGAATCGCGTTTGATGTCGAGTTTGCGCACCAGCGACCGTGGATGCAAGGTCGCGTCCGGCATGGTCTTGCGCGGCCGTATGTGCAGGTACACCAGCCTGCCGTTCAGGTGCTCGCGTTCTACCCAGTCTGAAACCGCACGGTAGTGCGCGTCGGGTAGCAGCAAAGACAGTCCGAAGCTGCGCAACAGCCGCTCGGCGGCGCCTTCCCAGTCGCGTTCATCCTCGCGGACTTGGATGAGCTCGCCGGCAAAAGGCAATTCGCCTTCGGCGATGGACAAGGCCGTGCACAACGCTTCGCGGATGCGGATCTGGGCAATGTCGATCTTGCTTTTGCGTCGGGCAAGGCTATCGATTTCCGCGGACAGGACGGCGTGCTCCTCGCGGCCTTTGCGGAAGGCAAAGTCCTCCTCGCGCTCGCGGTCGTCCAGATCGGCCATACGCTGGCGCAGGCTCTGGGCGAGCTGGGCAATGGCGTGCTGCCGGGCAGCGAAGCCGGTTTCGTCCTCAGGAGCCGGCACGTCGATGCGGGCGAGCAGCTCGTGGTAGCGGTCGGCCCGCTTTTGCCGTTGTGTTTTTTCCGCCTCCAATCGGCGAATCTCCGCAGCCAGCTCTTCCAGTCGGTCGCCACCGCTGTCGCGCAGCGCACGCTCCAGACAGCCGATGTCCACACGTTCGCGCTGCCGCTGCGCCTGCAGGCGCTCGATGTGCGCAGCCAGCCGTGCTGCGTCCTGAGCCAGAAGATCCAGCCGGTGTTCCAGCAGCTCGCCTTTGAGACGGGCGAAGTAAGGACGCAGCTGGTCGCGTGCCTGGCGCCAGCCCTGGATGTCCGCCGCCAGCGCCTTGTGCTGTTCACCCTCTTCGACCAGCGGAGCCAGCAGGCGCATCTGCCGCTTGGCCTTGAGCACGGCCTGATGGGCACGGTCCAGATCGTCGAAATGACGGATCAGCGCCTCGATGCGGTCGGCCACATCGAAAGGTTCGAGCATATGGCTGCGCACAAAATCGGTGAGATTGCCCACTGACTTCATCGACACGGTCTGGTGAAACAATTCCAGCGCCTGCTCGTGCTCGATGCCGAAGCGCCGGCGCAGCCAGGCGCCGTAAGGTGGAAAGCTATCGTTGAGCTCGCATCGCGCATCGCGCAGCTTCTTGCGCAGTGCGCTGATGTCGTTGCCAAAGCCGCTGAAGTCGTGGGCGATGGACAGTGCCCGCTCGGCGCCGACATACAACCGCGCGGGCTGGCCCTGCGCGTCTTTGAACCAAAAAACCTGTGCCAGCGTAACGGCTTGGTCATACCCCTCGTTGCGGAACACGCCGAGAATGACCGAGTAATGGCTCGCATCGCGCAGCGCCACGGGCTTGGCCGCGCCCGTGACCTCGTTGCGTTCGCTCTTGTAGTGCCCCAGCACGTAGGAGCGCAAGGAGCGCTCGCGCGCATCGGCTCCTGCGGCCTTGTTGTACGCCACCCGATGCGCCGGCACGAGCAAGGTGGTGAGGGCATCGACCAGCGTGGACTTGCCCGAGCCGATGTCGCCGGTGAGCAGGCCATTGCGCCCGGCAAGCTCCAAGCGCCAGACGCGCTTGTCGAACGTGCCCCAGTTGAGGACTTCCAGACGGTCCAGGCGGAACCCCACCCGGCCGTCGTCGGCGACGAAATCCAGACTCAGCGTGGCCGGCTCAGACATCGGCGTTCTCTGTCTCCTCGCCACCCGACAGCACGGTGCGATAGCCCTGTAGCCGGGCGTCGAACTCCGCTAGCCATTGTGCATCGACGAAAGCTTTGAGGATGCGCCGCACTTCGTAGTGGCTGCGCTGGGCATCGCCGCCGGCTGTCGGCTTGAGTCGGCGCAGAAAGCCCAAATCGACCACTTTGGCGAGGGTTGTGTCCACCTGGTCGATCAGTCGGGTTTCATTCGTGCCATCTGGCAGGAACACGCGCATGAGCTCGGCGATATCCTCTGGCGAGAGGATCAGCCGGGTGTCGCCTCCGCTGGCGTCGAACTCGGCCAGGCGCTTGCGCAGCAATGCCAGCATCAGGCTCACGGGGTAGGACAGCGGGCGGCGGGCGACGAGCCGCGGCAGACGCGGTGCGGTTGCAGAAATCTCCTCCGGTTCCGGTCGGCTTTTGAGGAAAGCGTAGCCTTCGGCCTCGTCCAACACCAAGTCGAGCAGCAGCACGGCAGCCTGCTCGCGTACACGCGGCTGCAGACGCAGCAGGTTCGCCCACAGGCGCTCGTCGTCTTCGCGGTAGACCACACCCTTGAGCAGCAGCACCATCAACTGCGATAACTCCGGCACCAGTGGCAGCGCGTCGGACGGCGCTCGTGCCGCATCGTCCTCTTGCCGTGCGTCGTCCATGTCCATCCCTACCTCGCTGCTCGACCCCCGTCAGCGCGTGAAAATCACGCGCGGCAGGCGCGCCTGCCGCATGACGGCGTCGCCCGCGGCGTTGCGGGACTGCCAGTGGATCGGCTCTTCCACCGTCTCGTCCACCAAGGCACGCAGCTCCTGCGAACTGTCGCCGCCCTCGCCGGCATGAGCCAATTCTAGATAGGTCACCAGTTCGGCCAGCCCGTGCTGCAAGGGCTGGGCTTGCAGCAACTCACGCAGGGTGATTTGCGGCTGGTGGCGCAGGGCGCCCAGCACGGTCGCGCGCAGCCGCGCCTTGTCGACCACGATCTGGTCGAACAGACGTGAGGTGTCGATGTCGTCGTCGCCAGTCTCGAGTACCGCATCGGTCAAACGCGGTTTGCTGCTCGGGGCGAACAGCGGCCGCTCCAGCGGCAAGTCGATGTCGGCGCCCATGCCGTCGATCTGCATCACCGTGCCTGCGGGCATGCACGCGCGCAGCTCCAGCGCCTTGCCCTCGATGGCGTGCAGCACGTCGAGGATGCGGCGGTTTTCCACAAAGGCGCGGTCGTCGAGGAAACGGCGTAACTGCTGCGACAGCATCGCAACCGTGCGCTGGGTGTGCTCGCCGGCCTCCAGCCAGTCGTAATGCACACGGCGTGTGCGCGGCTCCGGCTTGAGCGCCGCCACGGCGGGCAGGGCCAGCACGCGGTCCAATCGCTCGCTGAGTTCGTCCTGCCGGGAACTGGACATGAGGAACTCCCAGAAGGCGCGGAAACTGCGCCCCTGATCGGAGTCGGCGATGGCGTCGCGCTCGCCCATGATGTCGTCGAGCAATGCGCCCTTGCTGCCTTCCCATAAAGTGATTTTTTCGCGCACCCTGCGGTCCAGGCTACGGAAGTTGTGCTCCACTTCACGGAAGTCGGCCAACAACTCGCGTGCCAGTTGCTGGAATTGCAAAAAACGATCCTTCACTGCGGTAGCGTCCAGCAACGGCACGTCACCGGCCAGCACGCGGGCGATGTCCGCATCCAGCGCGTCGCGTTTTTTGCGTAGCTCGGCCACGCGCTTGGCGGGGTCGGCCTCGGTGCCGGCGCTGATCTGCTCCAGCAGCGCAAACAGCGTGAGCAGCCGCGACTCAGTGCCGACGAACGGCCGCTCGGTCAGTGACAGCAGCCAGGCAATGGCTTTTTCGGTCGCTGGTGTCAAGTCGAATTGCGCCTCATCCGTGCCTGGCTTGTAAAACTTGCGCAGCCAACCCTTGTCCGCCGCGGACCAGTCGTTGAGATACTCCAAGGCGCTTCTTGGAAAGATCTCCGCTCCCCACTGCTCGCGCAGCGCGAACAGCTCGTCTTCCAATGCTTCGACGAGATCGGCCTCGCTCATCACCCGTACATTCGGCGCCACGAACACACGGTGCAGAAAACCAGACACCAGCGGTGCGTGCGCCGAAGCCAAAAGCCGCCAGGCGGGGTGGCGGTCGCGCAGGGCGCTGAGAGTGGCGTAATCCATGGCTTGATACGTCGACAGCCCTGTTGGCCGTTGCTGAATGCCGAACCGCGGCGTGTGGAATCCGCATGGCCCAATCGTAATCGGTTCAATGGGCCGAACCGAGCGAGCAATTCCGCCTGCGCGGCTGGTGTGGCCCGATCGCCTGCCGGGCTCCGTCGTGGATCAGGCAGCAGCCCAAGAAACGAAAACGCCCAACCGAAAGAGGTTGGGCGTTGAAGGTGGTGGTGCTGAGGCGACCGCACGCGGTCGTGCACCGATACGACCGAAATTTTATATACCGATTTTTGGCGTTGATGGGCGGGAGTTGGCCTTGACAGTGCGCCTTTTCACTTGCCAGGTGCAGCAACGAGCTGCCTTCATGGTGACCCCCTGTCTTTGGAGGTCGCGATGAGCGAGCAATTTCTTTCCGAGGTCGAGCTGGCTGCCCGCTGGGGGATGAGCAGTAAGACCCTGGCACGTTGGCGCTGTGATCGGCGTGGTCCGCCCTACGTCAAACTGGGCAAAACGGTGCGCTATGCGATGAGCAACGTGCTTGAGTTTGAGCGAAACGGGCTGCGCAAGCCAGCGCCCAGACAGATCAAGCCAGCCGAGCCAAGCACGCCCGACATCACCCAGAACATGACCGTCCGCGATGTGGTGGCCAGCCTGCGCGCTGGCGGGGGATGCCCCTCTCACACCGTCGAGAGCCAGTCCTAGCCTTTCAAGACTGCGGGCGCCGGATCGATCCCCAAGCGCGGAATCGAACTCGCCTCCCAGGGCGCGGCTACTTCCGTGAGTGTTGTTGCCGTCGAGATCGTGGCGCACAATGTCATCAGTTTGATCACGTAAACCGCCTGGCAATGGACAAACATAAAACCAATCACAGCTTTTCGGTCGTCCGCCTTGGATGAGGAGGCTTTGGTGATTCAGCCCCAGCGCGTCGAGACCTTGAGCCACGCCCAGCGCGAACGGCTGGCCTACATCGACTTTCGGCTCTACTTCTTCGGCGAGATCGGCCGCCCTGACCTGATCGAGCGCTTCGGCGTGGCGCCGGCCGGAGCCACGCGCGACTTGGCGCTGTACCGGGAAATCGCGCCACAGAACATCCTCTTTGACGGCAGCCACAAGGTCTACCGGATCGGGCAGGCGTTCTCCCCGCTGTTCGAGCATGCCCCGCAGCGCGTGCTGTCGGCGCTGGCACACGGATTTGGCGATGGCCTGAACGGCCCAGCCAGGCCCTTGCAGCCGCTCTTGCCGTGCGAATCGCCTGCCGCCCTGTCCATCCCCAGGATGGAGGTGCTGGCCCCGGTCTGCCGGGCGATCCACGCCAGGCGCCCCCTCGCCATTCGCTACCACTCGATGACGAGCGGCGAGACCGAGCGGGTCATCGTGCCCTTCGCGCTGGTGGATACCGGCTTGCGCTGGCACGTGCGGGCCTTTGACCGAAAGCGCGGCGCGTTTCGGGACTTCGTCCTCACCCGCATCGAAGCGCCGGCCTTGCTGGATGAAGCGCCCCAGGCCCACGAACGGCCCGATCACGACATCCAATGGACGCGCATCGTCGAGCTGGAGTTCGTGCCGCACCCGCGCCTTGAGCGCCCCGAGATCATCGAGCGGGACTACGCGATGGTGGGCGGCTCGCTGCGGGTGCGCGTGCGCGCGGCGGTGGCGGGCTACATGCTGCTCTGCTACCGCGTGGATTGCTCGCCCGACCATCGCCTCACCGACGAACAGTACCGCCTGTGGCTGGCCGATCCGCTGGCGCTCTATGGCGTGGAGAACGCCAAGCTCGCACCGGGCTACCAGGCCCCGGCAGCCAAGACATTACGCAAAGGGTAAGCACACGATGGCACAGAACGACACCGCCAAGAACGGCAACGGGGGCAACCTCGGCTTCGAAGCCGATCTCTTCAAGGCCGCCGACAAGCTGCGCGGCAACATGGAGCCTTCCGACTACAAGCACGTCGCGCTGGGCTTGATCTTTTTGAAGTACATCTCGGACGCCTTCGAGGCCAAGCACCAGGCCCTCTTGGCCGAAGACCCCCAAGCCGCCGAGGACAAGGACGAATACCTTGCCGACAACGTCTTCTGGGTGCCCAAGGAGGCGCGTTGGTCGCACCTGCAAGCCAACGCCAAGCGTCCCGAGGTCGGCACCCTGATCGATGACGCCATGCGCGCCATCGAAAAGGACAACGAGTCGCTCAAGGGCGTTTTACCGAAGGACTACGCCCGCCCCGCGCTCAACAAGGTAATGCTGGGCGAACTCATCGACCTCATCTCCGGCATCGCGCTGGGCGAGGAAGGCAACCGTTCCAAGGACATTCTCGGGCGCGTGTACGAATACTTCCTCGGCCAGTTCGCCGGCGCCGAGGGCAAGCGCGGCGGCGAGTTCTACACGCCCCGTTCGGTGGTGCGCGTGCTAGTCGAAATGCTGGAGCCTTACTCGGGGCGTGTGTACGACCCCTGCTGCGGCTCCGGCGGGATGTTCGTGCAGTCGGAAAAATTCGTACAGGAGCACGGCGGCCGCATTGGCGACATTGCCATCTACGGGCAGGAGAGCAACTACACCACCTGGCGGCTGTGCAAGATGAACCTCGCGGTGCGCGGCATCGATGCCGACATCCGCTGGAACAACGAAGGCAGCTTCCACAAGGACGAGCTGCGCGACCTCAAGGCCGACTACATCCTGGCGAACCCGCCCTTCAACATCTCCGACTGGGGCGGCGAGCGCCTGCGCGAGGACGTGCGCTGGAAGTTCGGCGTGCCGCCCGTGGGCAACGCCAACTACGCCTGGCTGCAGCACATCCATCACCACCTCGCGCCCAACGGCACGGCGGGCGTGGTGCTGGCCAACGGCTCGATGTCCTCGCAGCAGTCCGGCGAGGGCGAGATCCGCAAAGCGATGCTGGAAGCCGACGTGGTGGACTGCATGGTGGCGCTACCTGGGCAGCTTTTCTACTCCACCCAGATCCCTGCCTGCCTGTGGTTTCTGGCCCGCAACAAATCCGGTGTAGGGGCGAAAAATGTTGCGCCCCTACGTGACCGGCGCGGAGAGGTGCTCTTCATCGACGCCCGCAAGATGGGCGTGCTGGTCGAC
>Ga0123519_10011815_pt1 | contig 12810 bp, 9 predicted proteins | sample YelNatPaOPRAMG02_FD_87396 | JGI IMG/M metagenome (GOLD analysis project Ga0123519, IMG submission 87396) | Hot spring microbial communities from Yellowstone National Park - Yellowstone National Park OP-RAMG-02 (version 2) | ecosystem: Environmental > Aquatic > Thermal springs > Hot (42-90C) ...
CACCCACTTCTTTTGCTATTTCTCTTAAACTTAACTTTTGCTCCCTGAGTTTTACAATTCTCTCTTTAATAGTTTCTGAAATTGGGGGTCTACCAAGTTTCTTACCCTCTTTTTTTAGCCGTTCAAGTCCTGCCTTTGTTCGCTCAGAGATTCTTTCCCGCTCTGCCTTTGCAAGAGTGGAAACAACTGCAAGAGGATATTGCGGGTAAGTTCATTGGAGGTGTCAAGGTATGGCTCGGTATAACTTATTACATTAACACTGATATTGCTCAGGTGCTCAACAGATGTACTGTCTTTACCATTCCTTCCCTGGATAATCTATCCAGTGCCCGGACAGGTATTGCGCCAAACTTCTTCTGGTGTGCCTTCTGTAGCATTAAATTCTTGCCTGCTTGAGTCTTTCCCTGTTATTATGTCTTTGTATACCCTGTAGACCTCAAATCCCTTTTTGCTTGCAAATTCCAGAAGTGGTTGTAATTGATTTTCTAATTCTTGCTTATCAGTTGATATGCGAAGATAAATTGCGGTTTCATCTTTACGAAAAGTGTTTTAATAAATGTTCAAGGTCTTTTCTTAAAATAATGCGCAGAATAATTAATGAGCCTCTAGCAAATGGTCTATAAAGTATTCTGTAATCGCCACTTCTGAGGCGCCACAAAATACCATTTTTACCATAAATTTTTTGCCCTTTGGTGACCTTGGGAAAGGTTTGTTCTGTAAGTCTTTAATATCAGAGATTATGTTATCATAATCCCTGGGGTTTTCATTTTTAATTTCATCAAGCTCTCTCTGTGCTGTTTTTGTTAAAAAAAGATTCATTTAAATCCTTCTGCCTTTAAAGTAATCCTCAATTGATATGGTTTTCCCGACTTCAATATCTCTCTCTGCTTTTTTTAAGAGTCTACCTATATGCGGGCTATTTGCAATGATAAAATCTTCTACGTCGGTGTCATTGGAAAATGGGATAATACCAAAGCAGGGCTTGCCTCTCCTGGCGATTATCATTGGTTTTTTACGTAATGCGATTTTAGGAAAATTTAACCTTATGTCTCTAACTGTTATTGTTTCCATGCCTTCCTCCTTTGTTTCATTAATGTTTCACAATATATTATAACATAACTTTACAAGTTTGTCAATTTTTCTATGATTTTTATTAGTAAGTTAATACTCCACCCGCTGGATGTTGTAGATTAGAATCGGGGTGTCCTGCGGGCAAGTAATCGGGCCTGAAGAAGTGTATTTTTCAATTGGTTTTTTAGCTTCTTCTGAAACTGCTGATGAAATTACCTCTGCTGTGCCCGGGAATGCAGTTGCGGGTATGAGGAGGGAGGCATAGCCGATAATTTTTGAGTCCCCCGGGTATCATAATTTTGTTCAGACAAACCGGTCAAATTCAACTTCTGCTACGGGCGGGCTCAGGCACCTTTCTAAGAATTGCAAGCCCTGCAATTGAGAAGACAAGCAGGGAAAGCACAGCAATCCTGTACCTCAATAAGCCCAGTGGCTCAAGCAATAAGACAACTGCCCCCCACAGAACCGGCCCCAGCATTGATGCCCTTCCTGATAAACCGAAAAATCCAAAGACCTCTCCGCGTTTTTCCACAGGAGCAATATGAGCCAGAAGCGCCCTGGATGCAACCCAGGTTGAGCCCAGGGTTATACCTGAAAGGGGACCTATAATGAGAAACATCTGTTTGTTAAAGGCAACTGCCACAAGTATAAAGGTTATACACCACAGCCCTATGGTGCCCATAAGTGTCTTTTTTACTCCAATTCTGTCTGCTATAAATCCGCTTATTATAGAACCTGCTGCTGCAAAACCAGTTGAAAAGAGAAAGAATTTGTAAAGCTCGGTGTCAGTGAAATTCATAACCTTATTTCCATAAACAGAAACAAACATCATTGTGGTATTTATTGCATTCAGGTACAGGAAGTGAGCTATTAAAAACCTGAATAGCCCTGGATATTTCTTCCAGTTTGAGAGCGTCTGTTTTATCTGTGTGGCTATACCTGAGAGTCCCGCACTTCTGCTTTTGCATCCCTGAACAGCAGTATCTCTCACAAACAGAAAGCAGGGAAGGGAAAATATTAAGAAAAAGAGTGCTGTGGGAATAAATGCAGCCTGTCTTCCACCCTGCATAGCAAATGGCCTGACAAGTAAAAGTCCTATAAATGTTCCTATATATCCCAGCGCAATTCCTGTACCTGATACCTTTCCAAAATCTCTGTGTGAAGAAATCTCCGGAAGAAGCATATCGTAGAACACAATACCCATCTGATACCCTGCATTTGCAATTGCAAAAAATAATAGTCCTGTCCACAGTGTGTGTATAAGTCCCAGCAGCCCTGTAAAAAGGATGCACACCAGTGTAAACCCGATGAGAAAGGGCATCCTCTTTGAATATCTATCAGAGATAGCTCCAACCACCGGTTGCAGAAAGGCAACTCCTAACATTGAACAGGCCATTGTAATACTGTAATATATCTCCCTGCCTCCCATATCAACTGTTATCCAGAGTGCAAAATAAAGGGTAATAATGTTTATATAGAAGATTGTATTTGCCAGGTCATACATTCCCCAGGACAGTATTACTAATTTCTTTCTCATTTCAGGAAAACGAGTGTATCTCCTATAGAAATCCCGAGGTTTTCCACAACTCCGGCGTTCAGTTCAAGCACCCTGTTTACAGGGATGCGGGGGCTGTAAACGGGCAGGGTCTCTCCTGCAGGCAAGGGAACCTTTTCTGTGATATCAACTATCCTGTTCCCATCTATCCAGAGGAAATCCAGGGGAAAGCGCATACCTTTCATCCAGAAAGTGTACCTTGCTTTCTCTTTAAATACAAAAAGCATACCGCAGTCAAAAGGCATGGTGTCCCTATAGCTCAACCCCTTTGCCCTCTGTTCAGGGGTATCTGCAATCTCAACCCTGAAAATGTGATTGCGGATTTTTATTCTGGGGGACAGGGGCTGGGGGAAGGACTCAGGGAGAGTGAAAACACACAGCAATAAGAATAAAATAATACCAAATTTTTTCATAACCTGTAAGAAATCTACAGGGTGTGATAAATCACAGCCTAACGAACCCTGCAGCGGAATCTGACCTGCCGCTCCTCTTTTATGCCCAGCACATTGATTTTCCAGCGCAATCCTTTTACATTCTCTCCTGCAGACGGAACACTTCCCCATTCCTTCCAGGAAACAAAAGAAGGGTCAAGTGTATATGTCCAGGAATCCACAGGGCTATATCCAGTTACCTGTGTATCCATGCCTGCAAAATCTCCTGTTTGATATCTTCCTGTATCAAAGACCTCTATGTCTGTAACAATGACCTCAAGTGCAGTTTCTGTGCCCGAGTTCTTAATCAGAATAACCCATTCAATTGTATCCCCGCCTTTAACAGCGATGGAACAGGTGGTTGGAACAGAATATGTATCCATTCTCTGGAATTTCTGCACAACTATTACAGGCATAACAACTGTTTCTATCTGGGTATCTGTAAGAGAGAATGCTGAAACTGTAATCTGTGGATTTCCACCTCTTGTATCCCTGTAAAAGAAAGAGGCTTTTCCACCGCAAGCAAAAATAATGGTGGTGTCATTCCAGTTTTCCCTGCTCACTGAGAATTTTCCTTTTGGAGAGGAAGAAGAAAGAGAAATGGGCTTGTTCCAGGATGGCACAGGCTCTCCAGATTGATCATAAATACCTGCTGTGATTGTATCAGAACTATTTAATGGTGAAATAGAGAAAGAAGGGGTGGTAAATTTTATATATGAAGGTTTAACTTCCTCAAAAGAAAGGTTCGGGATGTACTGGAGCTGACAGTGATCAAACCAGGCGGTGCCAGCACCTGCGTTCTGGCACCTGAACATAAGCCCATTTGCATTCCAGGGAACAGTGAGTTCTTTTGATAAGTATGTCCAGTCATTGGTCCCGCTCAAATATGAAGAGTGGGTCTCATATAAAACTGAACTGTCCTTAAACCAGATAATCCTTATATATGCACTTCCACTTGTAAGTTGTGTCTTTATGTACATAGAAGCAAGCAATGTTTCATACGGCTTTACAGGAAGGGTGACATTATATGGATAGGACATTCCCTGCCTGAATATCTGTTCAGCATAGTTGTCAGCACTGGATGAGCAGGAGTGCTTCAGGCTTGCCAGACCACTGTACATCCGGGAAGTATCCCTTGTCCAGGAGCCCCTGTTTGCTGCAAGCCCCCAGTCACTCAATCCTGCTTCAAAAGAAGCATTGGAAAGAAGATTGTATTGAATATCTGGCAAAACATAGGCATGGACATCATCAAACCAGACATCCCCGGTTCCATCGTTCTGGCACATAAGTGCAAAACCATTTATTCCTTCAGGCACAACAATTTCAGTTTCACAGTATGTCCATGGATTTACATCAGATAAGGGATTTACTCTTATATCCTTTAAAACACTTCCGTTATTCAGCCACTGGATTCGCATGCTCGCTGAACCTGTGCCCGGAACAAGTTGTGTTTTAATCCAGCAAGAAAACCAGATCTTCATACCAGGGACCACATAGTGTGCTGCATTTGAATTCCACATAGCCTGTGCATAGTTGTCTCCTGGTGCACCACAGACGTGCCTTATTGAATATATACCTGTGTGCACGGTATTTGTATCACGGGACCAGGACCCTGTAGCAGAGGAGAGAACCCAGTTTTCAGGAGAAGAAACACCATCTTCAAAAGATGGATTCAGAATCAGGTCCAGGAAATTTTCCTCTGTCTCTTCAAGCATTGCGGTCACTGAATCCATGCCAGCAGTTTCTGAAAAGATTGATACAACACAGATTCCATCTTTATCAGTGATATTTCCATCTGGATATGAAATTATATCAAACATACTGCCCCTTCCTGTCCGGACACTGATTTTCTTCCCCTGAACAGGATTTCCAGCACTATCCTTCACATACACTGTTACAGTGCAGTTTTCAATGCCAGCCCGTACATATCTATTGTTAATTACAAGCCTGCAATTATAAGGAGAGACCTTTGGTTTCCAGGTTTTAATGCCCGTTATTTTTATTGAAAGCGGGCTTGTATTATAATTCAGTTTTATATAAAGATGACCCCTGTCTTCGCTGTATTTCCATCCCTCAGGGGCTTTGTCCAGATCGGTGATTCCTGAAAGGGATAGTTCCTGTTTTAATACCCCTGCTGGCCGGGAAATACCAGCAACAAGTATAAATGCGGTTTCATGCTGGACCCAGTCTGTTATTACTGTAAGGGTATCTGCCTGAAGGCTTGCTGTGTCAAGTCTTGAACCCGCGGTTATATGGATTGTACCTGTATCTGTATTTAGAATTAGTGTCTGCACATCAGGGTTGAAACCCTGGAGAGAAAATATGCAATCCATCTGAAGTTCTGGACCTAAATCCCAGAAATACCTCTGCCTGTTATTCAACAGGTCCCAGCCATCAGGATAGCATCCATAAACAGAGTCATTGGGAATGTTTGCTGTTTTCTGCAGTTGCATTCCTGCAATTGTAATTCCCTCAACAATTTTTCTCCAGGGATATGTGTTATCATACTGAGAAAGTGGAAAGATGTTGTGAGCTGCTTCCATTCCGCACCACTGCACAGGATAGCCCCACCAGACCCCTGTGTACCAGGTTGCACCCATAATGGGATGGTGGCAGTAGCGCATTATTGTCCTGGAAGGAGGATTCCAGCAAGAATTAAACGGAAGTAATGTCTTTGCCCAGTACACTGCCTTTTGTAAATATGCATTATTTCCTGTAAGAAGATATCCTTCCAGATATGCCCTTGCTGCATGTCCTGCTGCAAGGCCATCAGGAGAATGCTGGGGAATTTCCCAGACCTGTGCTCCCCTTGGAACACCATCCCTGTCAGGATAGAAGTTGTTATCCAGGAACTGAAGCCCCTTTAACCCTGATTCAAGCGCAGTGGCATTTTTAAATATACGGGCATAGGTGAGCAGCAGTTTTATGTTTCTGCAGTTTGTCCCTACAACTGATTCATGGCCCTGCCACTGCAGAGGCTCATGCTGTGCATCAGGAACCCACCTCCAGCCTCCATCAGACCACTGGGAAGAAATTGTAGAAGAAATTTCATTTATTGCCAGGTCATATGCCTCTTCAATATGCCCCAGCCGCATAGCAAGATTTATACCCCAGTTTCCTGTTCCAAGTCTGGACTTTGCCTGCTCCACCTGTGCCATTATCCCCTGTCTTTCTGCAGGGTCAGAGGTTGTAATTGCGCGCAGATAAAGGAGAAGGATTATTGAAGGAGATGGAGAGGCTGGCCAGGCAGGAGGATAGTTTGAATACCAGCCCATTGCTGCAGTATCCCACAGGGAGCTCGTGTATGCCTGGGCACACAGTTTTAACCCCTCCTCATAATTGCGTGGCATTGCAGGTGTGTCAGGAATCCCGAAGCATTCAAACCATCTGTCAAGGGCAGTAAGTATTGTTGTGGAGTGTGGAATCAGAACAATCTTTGACTGAATGTTTATGGGTTCATTCTCAGGCAGGGTAAAAGTATTACAGGTTCTCCTCTCTGTTTCCTTCTCGTTTTCAGGGACATATTCAGGAACAGAAGGCACAAGAAGTGCAAGCAGGTGATTATCCATATTCTCAAGAAAATTCGGGCTTGCAAACCTGGCGCAGACTATGGTGTTTGTATTGGTAACAGAGGAACTGCACCAGGGCAGGGTATTTTGCCAGATTATTCCTATCACATTGCTTCCTTCCCGTACTGCCATTAATGGAATTGAAATTCTGGACCAGGAGGGGGTCCATCTTTCATTATAAGGAAAGCTTGCATCCAGACTGCCTGAGGAGCGCTCTCCCTCAATAAGCCATTCCAGCATGGGGAAAAGGGCTTCATTCTTATGACCCTTAAAACTTCCTTCTCCTGCATAAAGGACTGGAGCATAAAAAGTGCGCAGGTTTCTGGGCTCAGCACACACAGCAGAATGGGAACAGGAAATCACATCGCTATTTGAATTGAGGATAAATGAAACTGCAAATGTCCAGGTGCCACCAAGTGCATCTCTCTGAACACCCCTGAAAGTAAGGATTGCGGTCTCACCCATAATCCCTGTTTCAACAGAATCAGCAAATATATTCATTGTACAGGTGTTTCCTGAGGCATAGACGAGTTTCCCCAGGAAAGGCATTTTCCCCATGGTTGTCCATCCACCTGCTCCATTCACCTTCAGCTCGGCAACGCCATATCCATAAGCACTTTTTACAAAAGAAATGTAGACCTTCTGATTTTCCAGCACTGCCACATTATTTTCTATTTTTGCATTCAGTATTCCTGCTGGAGCAGGTGGAGTTGTATCTGCATATATCTGGAGAATAAGAGAGGAGGTAAGGGTGTCATAGTTGGATGAAGAAACTCTGATTGAGAGAGAAGTAGATACAGTTTCTGTTATAGCCTTCAAAACCCAGGAAAATACTGCTGTCTCGCCAGGTGAAATCCTGTAAACATATGTACACATAGCATTTTCCATCTGTATTTCAGGACCCAGCATAATTGCTGCACACACATCCCTTAACTTTGCAGTCCCTGTATTAAAAACAGTGCACCGGACAGTAAAGGTTTCGTTGTTTGCAAGCATATATTTTTCTGACAGAGAAGAGATTTCCATTACAGGCTTCAGCACAAATGCCTTTGTTTCTATTATGGTCTGGTCTGATTTCTTTATTTTCACAACAACTGTATCAGATACCCCTTCTCTACTTCCATACACAACCCAGCACACATCCCTGCTGGATGAGTTTGGAATGTATGAAATATACTGAACTGTATCTGCGTTTGGAAGCCACAGATATGGAGGAATGGAAATCTCTGCATAACAACCATAGTAGTAATAATCCCCTATGTTTTCAATTCTTGCCTGGAGCGTGCAGGAATCACCTGAACAGGGAGCACTTTCAAAAAGGGTTATAGAAGAAATCTGAAGAGTCGCAGGCCTGTACTCTGTGTATCCAAAATCATCAAAATATATCTCCCCTTCTCCAACCACCCTTGGAGAGACCTGAATCCAGCAAACTGCTGGCTTCTGGCTGTAGTCGTATTTAACCCAGCCCTGGTGCCATTGCCCATCCCCTATATGTTCACGTGGAATCTGGAAATCAGTCCTTAGTTCACCCGTGTTCTCCCTGGGGGTGGAGCTCATTGGAATAATCCACATATGCAGAACTGAATCAGTGCCTGCAGAAATTGCCTTGTAAAAGAAACTCACCCAGCCTTTTTTCTTTGAAAGCATTGCCCCGCCCTGACCACTTCCATCAATATACCAGCGGTTCAGGCCTGTTTCTGCTGCCGGCTCCCCTGGAGCACGATACAGACGGATTGAGCGCACTCCTGAATGAACTTCAGTGGTTGAAACCTCACACAGATTTCCAACAGGAGACCAGGAATCCGGAAATGTACCTGTCATAATTTCAAATCCTGGATTTGTCATTGTGTCATCAGCAAATGCAGAAGCTGCAGCCAGTATAATCCCGAAAGCCACTATCCTGTATTTTTTCCACATTGCCTTTTCCGGAACAGAAATTTTTAAAATTCAATTTTAAACTGGGTGGAAAATCTCGGCACAGAATCAATACTTGTCAGACTGCCATATGAGAAATTTATGCTGAATCTATTAAAGAAGTAGTGCTGGAATCCAGCATAGTATGTAATCCTGTTATTTGGAGAAAGATTGTCCACAACATATCCTGCCTGCAGGCTGAGCCTGGTTTTATATCCGGGCAATATTATCCAGTCAAAACCCGGGGTCCAGAAATAACAATCAATATCCCTGTTGTTCCGGGAAATCTTTACTATTTTCTCACAGCCGAGATAGGGAAAGAAGAATGAAAAATGATAACCGCACACCAGCCTGGTAGATGTGTATTCAGTGCGGGAATCTGAAACGGTTGAAGAAGTTGCATAAGCAAAAGAGGTATCCCATTTTTTATCCGGTCGGAAGTAGTGCAATCCAGCAAGTGCGCTGCGCACCCTTGAAAGTGGAACCGGGAAGCCCCCTGAAATATCTTCTGTACCGAAATAATTGTAGTGCACATAACAGTCCAATCCTTCTATAGAATCAAAAGAAAGGGTTGGGATAAATTTCTGCCTTACAAGTGTATTGTCTGTATTCCTGAAATATCCCTTTTTCACCTCTGCCTTCAGATTCTTCAGCCAGGCAAGACCGAAATACCTCTGGTATTCTGCACCGATCTCCCCACCAATGTTGTCATTGCCATTTGGCAGGTCCGCATAAGAGGATATAAAATCCTTCTGCACTGCTTCAATGCCGCACGAAACGCCCAGATTGCCGTAATCACGGTTCAGCTGGGGAAAGCTGTATTTAATCTCTGCTCTTCCAGCAACACCCGGTACCTGTACAGACAAGAAACCTGTGTCAGGACGGGTTGAGGTCAGGCTCCCTGCAACTTCCACACTGAGCTCTGTTCCTTTCAATTCAGAGAATTCTATCCAGAATCCAAGAACATTGTTGGAATATGTCTGCGAGAGATTATTTACTGTGCAGCCATTGATCCTTATTCCGTCAGCAATAATGTATGTGCCCTTTGATTCCAGGGCATATTCATTGTTATTAATAATGTGGTGAAATCCGCCCCTCATATTTAAATGCCTGGTGAGCTCTGATTTTGCAAAAAGGCTTATGCGTTGAGCGCCCATCCTGTAGTCTGCAAGTAGATTCAGTGGGTCAGAGTATCCTTCTATGTAGTTGTGATAACCTGCCTCAATGCTCCAGGATTCTGCATGATATCCTGTAAGGAATTCAAAAAAATCACCCCAGTTAAAAGGCTGTGCAGGGTCATAATAAGGAAAGAATCTCAGATCGCATATCCAGGCGCCATACCTGGACCTTATGTCTAACTGTATCTCTTTTTTATCCCAGTTCAACCTTCCCATAGTTTCCATCTCGGTTATCTGTCTTGCAAAGCCACTGATGCGTAAGGGCAGGTCCTGCACTATCCTAACCAATCTATCAGAAAGATTCAGGGGCACAAAAAGATTGGAGGTGTCGGTCACCAGCACAATCGCATAATCCCTGTCAGTTATATTGTACCCGTATTCAGCACCAAGGATTTCACACCTGTAGAAGCCTGCAGGGACAATTCTATGACCGGAATCCCTGCCATCCCACACAAATTCATATTTCCCTTCATAGAAAAAACCGGCTCTTTTTTCCAGTACCCTCTTTCCCAGAAAATTGAATATCCTTATAGTAATATTTGAATTTTTAAGCACAAAATATGTGAGGGAACATGTTTCCTCATTCTTCGGGCAGAAAGAAACTGGCGTGAAATATTCAATCTTCACCAGTGTCCCCTTTGCCTCTAAGCGAATGGCAGGGAGCAGATACAAAAAAGTAAACAATGTGAGGAGTATTAATTTGAAATTCTGTTTAAGCATTTTTCTGGAATAAATAAATCATATACCTGCGGTATTTAGAGAAGGTCCGGGCATTTACAAGACTTCTGTCCAGGAGTTTCTTAAGGGGCTTCCTCAACAGAAGGCGGGTAATTTTATAGAAGAAAGGGATGTAGAGCTCAAGTGCATATGCCACAATCTTAAAACTGGGAATGAGATACTCGTAATAAAGAGAAATCATAAAGTCCAGAGTGGGCGAAATTCTATCAGTAATGTCTTCTGATTTTATTATTATAAATCCATCTGACTCTGCCTGTTTTAAAAAACCTTTATGCAAATGCCCGGAAACTGCTATGCCAGAGTCATCTATATCATCAACTTTGAAAAAATCACATACAAGGAGATAGCCTCTGTCCCTTAAAACCTCACGGGATTTCTTAAACAGCAGTATCCCATCTATATACTGTGAGCTTTCAGCCATCAGCACCAGGTCAAATTTTCTATCAGTTTTAAAATCTTCAAATCTGCTCAAGAAAAATGGGATTTCTCCTCCGGTATTTTCTCTAAAAACCTTCTCCTGATAGGGGTCAGGTGAAAGGGATATTACCTCATAGCCCTTTTCCTTCAGTTTTATTGCATTTCCACCCACACCACAGCCGACATCCAGCACTGTCTTTACATCTTCAGGTATAAACAGAAGCAGATGGTCAATATATCTCTCCTGTGCTATGAGCAGGTTTTTCAGGCTCAGCTCCTCACCTTTTTCCCAGTAGCCGAAGTGCAGGTGCCTTGACTTTGTCACTTCATTATAATATTTAAGCAAAAGGTCAGGTTTATATCTTGCCAATTTCTCTCCTTAAAATAGTGTCGGGTCTATTTTTTATCTGAAAAACTGGACTGCCCCTGTATAATTCTTTCAAGAAACATAGAGACAAATCTGTCTCTTTCAACCTCAACTGCAACCTCAGCATTCGGCTCTCCTGATACAACCTTTGTAAATCCCCTCTCTGCGCCCGAGCCGATATCCACCTCTATTGCCTTTCTCTCTGTTTTTACTATTGCAGGGTCAATAACTGTTGCCACTGCTAAGGGGTCGTGCAGAACAGGATATACCTGCGGATTCCCTCCCTGCCAGATATATATTAGTTCTGACAGAAACCTGCCTGTGGTTTTTTTATCTTTTAGTATCCTTGAAAGTTCATCCCCTGTGAGCCTGCATTTCATTGTAACATCCAGTCCTATCATCTTTATCGGAATGCCTGAACTAAAAACAATGTCTGCTGCTTCAGGGTCGCAGGAGATGTTATACTCCGCCATTTTTTCACCTATTACCCCTCCCATCAGGACAATACCCTTCAAATCTCTCTTCAAATGCGGTTCCTTTGAAATTGCACTTGCGACATTTGTGAGTGCTCCTATCGGCAAAAGGAGTATTTCTTTAGGATGGGTTTTCACCATTGAAATAATAAAATCCACTGCATCCTGTTCTGCCCGGGGCTGGAGTTTCTCTTCCGGTCCAACTATCTGTGTCTGGCTGGGTATGTGTGTATCCTGTCTGCCACAAAGTGCTATACCAGTTCCTGTTGCAACAGGTATGTCAGGCCTGTTAAAAACCTGCAACAACTTTAAGGCAAGCCTGGTGCGCAGGTCAACCCTTCCCCAGACAGTTGTAATACCTGCTATTTCCAGCTCTGGTGATTTCAGTGCAAGGGCAATTGCAAGGACATCGTCAATGTCATCCCCGATATCAGTGTCTATGATAATTTTTTGCCTCATAGTCTCCGCCTTCCATTATCTTTATTTCTTCCTCTGTCAAATCATACAACTTATACACCAGATTATCTATCTCTTTCTCCCACATACTTGTATCCGCCTCTGGGTTTTGCTTTTTGGCTGAAAGGATTTGGTCAACAAGCAATTCTATTTGACGAAGTATAAGCTGGCTTTTGTGGGTAATGGGGGACATAATTTTTTAAATTCTTCAACAATTTTAGGGTCGTAAAACGGTTGGAAATCTTATCCTTTAAAGAGATTTTTTGTTTTATCTTGACTTAATGGTGTTCCAAATTTTATATGATAATTTATATTATTTCTTTTGCAGAAATTTACTACCCTTTTTGCCATTTCCCAATAAAAATTCTCATTGTTTTTCCAACTTGAAGAGTAACCATTATTATACTCTGTCAATCTACGATAATTTAGCTTCCCAAAAATCAATTTTTTGACAAACGAAATTTTTTCTAATAATCTTTCAATTTTGTCTGCTTGATTGTCTAAGTCGGGGGTGGGATAAGGTTCAATACTAACCCAAGTGTTTAATCCGTTATCCGATAACTTTTTCAAATGAGCAATTCTTTCTTCATAAGGTGCTGAAAAAGGTTCAAAGTTGTTTTTAAATTCATTATTTAATGAAA